>Ga0207891_1000017_pt1 | contig 348800 bp, 332 predicted proteins | sample LinPmetageLP50_FD_184061 | JGI IMG/M metagenome (GOLD analysis project Ga0207891, IMG submission 184061) | Marine viral communities from the Pacific Ocean - LP-50 (SPAdes) | ecosystem: Environmental > Aquatic > Marine > Oceanic | place: Pacific Ocean | collected 2011-08-27
CGCGGTGGCGTGCTTGGAGAGGGAAGTAATCCTTGAGTATTCATAATAGGTGTCCACTTAAAATGAGGTGGACACCAAGGCTACTAGCTTAAAATCGAATGGAAAGGTGAGTTCGCCGGACGGTTACGGAAAAAACGATAATCCAAATGACCCACTTCTTCATACACAAGTCCGGTCAGTCGAACTAATCGGTCTGGTATTTTCTCATTTTTTATATCGTGGTAGAACCAGCTTGAAACGAGCCACCATTCGCCTTCGTAAAATATGGTGTCGATTAAAAAGGATCGGCTTTCATTAATACCATCTATGAATAGACATGTTTTAAATATATCCATACTTATGCCTTTAAGGAGGGAAAATGAAAACCATCCGTTCGTTCATTTCAAGTGTTTTGCAAAATATCCGTTTAAGAAGATCCCAAAAGCTTGCTCAAAAAGCCGCCAGGTTAGAACTCCAAAAGCGATGGGGGATAGACCTATTATCATCAATGCCTGGACGGGTTTTAAGATGCGGCCTAGATAGTCTGGTGAGTGTAGATAAAGAATTAAGCACGCAAGCCCAACTAGAAGCCAAAGATTTATCGCCGCCAGAATTGCGATGATTCGTAAAACTCCATATACACGCGTGTATATTATTGCGAGTTCTGGAGTCAGAATGGGAGTGGTGTTCATTTCGGCTCCTTGTTGGGTAGCTTGGTTACGGCTCTGTATAAATAGAGCTGCCTATTGGAGTTGTATAGCCGTTATTCACAAGCGTAATCCCTTGTGTCTTGGTGGTCTTCGGTTTGTTTGAAGTAATCTAATACTTGTTTGATTGTTGGGTTTGTAGTTTGAGAGGCATCAAAATCGTTGATGGTAAACGTGCCGTAAAAAATGCTTTTATTTTCGTTGTAAATACCTGGTCCGGTTATCGAAAATTCATTCCACGGGCTGTACTGCTGAAATTCCGAGCCATAAACACCAAACTGATTCCAAATGCTTTCTGCCTGAAATTCTGATCCGTAGGTGCCAAATTCATTACAAACTGAGTCGGTGATGAATTTGCCGCACGTTAGGCACCCTAAAAATACCTCGTGATTAAACCCTCCGTATAAATATAAGTTTCCGGTGCTTACTGGTACTGAATCGGCGGTTATAAGGAGTGAGTCTATTTGGCTATCTTCTTGGCCGTCACTCACCACTAACTGAATGACATATGCGCCTTGAACATCAATAAATATACTGGGTGTTTCTGAGGTGTTGCTGCTTAATGATGTTGAGCTGCTTGCTGGTTTTGAAGCCAGAAGCCAAGAATAGTTGAGTGGGTCGCCGTCTGGATCGCTACTTAGTGCACCGTTCAGGTTTACCGTTTCACCAACAAGAACCTCAACATCTTGCCCTGCATTGGCAGTTGGTTTTCGATTGTTTTGGCTGGCAATAATAGTGACGGAATCTGGGGCGCTGCTTACTTCTCCATCATTAACAACAAGGCGAAGCTGATATGTGCCGGTTTGGTCAGCGGTGAACCCTGGCGACTCTAGCACCGAGGAGTCTAGTATTGCGTTGCTGCCGTTAGGTCTGGCTAAAAATGTCCATTGGAAGGTTAATTGGTCGCCGTCTGGGTCTGAACTTGCACTCCCATTAAGCGAAACAAAACTACCAGTAATCACATTTTGGTCATCGCCAGCTTTCGCTATTGGTGTGCCGTTTGTTGTTGGGGTTGGCGTATTCGGTTGGCCGTTATCGCCATCTTCAGGGCTGCTACCGCCGCCGCCTCCACCGCCACCGCACGCAACTAGGAAGGTGAAAAATAGACATAAAAAGTATTTCATGGCAGCTCCATTTTTGATAACTGACTCGGCGGGGTTTGCTTCTGTGCGTAGAGTATTCGTGGCTTGTAGCGTATTCATCCCTGTTCCTTTAAATATTATTCCGTTAAATATCCGTTGTATTACCTTATTCAGGTTTAGTGTTTTTGGTGCTTGTGAACTGTGGTTTCATACAGTAGTATTTCAATCCCCTAGTGATCTAAACGAGCGAACAGCGGAAACCATTAGGGAGAGGTCGGCCGTTATGGAAAACAAAGAGATAATAAAATTACTATCCTGCTTCACTGAGGTTGAGCGCGTGCAATGCGTTATTTTTCTGGCGAACTGCTTGAACGCAACAGATCAAGAATTATCTTTTGACGCTCCGCGCTTGCCTGCGGAAATCTCTGCAAAACTTCTTCAAGTTCTGGAGATGATTCCTCGCCATACGGAATATCCATCCAAAATGGACGCTTCTTCATCGCCTTTTCGCACTTTCTAGCAACAGTGTCAGGGATGGGGCGGTGCCCTTTCTTCATTTGACTTACAAAACTAGCGCTTTCTTCTATTTCGTCGGCGAATGCTTGCTGAGCCCCCTTGTATTCATTAATGAGGTCACAGAGTTTTATTCGGCGTAATTCGTCAGTATTCATAGCCGCAAATTATTTAGCACAAGCTAACTCAAAGCAATTAGCAATTGCTTGACCTCTATATTTAGCGCGTGCTAAATTCCCTCCCATGAAAACATTCCCCGAATACTGGCGCTCTTTGAGTGCAACCCAGAAAGATGAGCTAGCAAAAAAAGCGGATAGCTCGGTCAATACACTAGCTCAGCTTGCCGGTGGGAATCGCCGAGCCGGCATAAGCCTTCTAAACAGGCTTGTTCGTGCTGACGAAAATATAACACCGGCGATGGTGCGTCCTGACATTTATGGCAATCCAGACCAAGCAGCTTAAATAGAGGTCAGCATGTACTCAAACCCATCCAAGCCTCCACGGAGCCCTATTTATGATGACCCTGCTACGCAAGTCTCGTTCAACCTCATGGAGCACCGAAGCGATTGGCAAGCCACGCTTGAAGCTGCTGCATTTCGTCAATTATTGGACTAACCCGCTCAGCGTCGATTTCGATCATGTTGTGTTTGTTGCCTATGTCGGCCTCGTATTGGATTGTGAAAAGTCGTTCGCAGAGGGTGATGAATCGCCTGATCTCAGGGCCTTTTGCGAGCGCCTTCCGAATGTTGTTGATCGGGGCGCCTTCGTAAAGAAGGTGTTGGTCTTGAAGGAAGAGGATGCGGCGAAACGGTCTTGGCTTGGGGGTGATGTCAACGAGTTCGCCTTGGGGTGTTCGCCAGACGGAATGGGCCTCCGCTTCGATCATTACCTTGGGCCAATGCCAGATGGCCCAGCCAAAAACTTGTTCTCCACCTTGAGTCGCGATGTGCTTTTTGACGACTTGGAAACAATTGTTGATTTCGGCGCCAAGCACGGGCTTAACCGGCACATAGTAAGGGCGAATGCCGGGGCAGACGCTATGACAGAAGGGCCTAACGGCTGAGTTGTGAATGATAGGAACGCGCATAAACAGGCCTTGGTTAGCTTAAATAATCAACGCACTCACATGGTAAGGAATGATGAACGAAAAAGCCCGCAAGTATGAATCATTAATATTGCAGCGGCTTGCAATGGTGGGTCAAACGCCATGTGCGCTAGCAATGAACGTCACTGAATCGACGGTTAGCCGCCTTCAATCTGAGCATTTATCAAAGCTCACTATTCTTATTGAAACACTAGGCCTCAAGGTCGTTCCTGCAGAAATGAAGTGCTATCGACCAGAAGATATTGATCCCTATATCCAGATTGCAAAGCAGCACATGGCGCTAATAAACGGCGCTGATTCTTTGCAGTGGGAGGACGCTTAGTAATGGCGGGGGATTGGATAAAGGTTGAAAGCGTAACGCCGACCAAGCCAGAGGTTTATAAGATCGCTGATGTTTGTGATATTGAGCCAGAGCATGCATTTGGCTCATTAATTTGCGTTTGGATTTGGGCTGACCAACATACTGAAAATGGTAACGCTTGCTGCGTTACCAAAAAGTTAGTTGATCGTACTGCTGGCGTTAGCGGTTTTGCAGACGCAATGATAAGTGTTGGTTGGCTGCTGTTGGCTGATGACGGCGTGGAATTTCCAAACTTTGACCGACATAACGGGAAAACCGCTAAAAACAGGGCTTTAACGGCTAAAAGGGTCGCGAATCATAAAATAAAAGACAAAAGTAACGCAAAAGGTAACGCTGATGCTAACGGTGTTGATAACGCAAAAGTAACGCTAGGTGCGTTACCTAGAGAAGAGAAGAGAAGAGAAGAGGTTACTACTACTGACGTAGTAGTAACGCCGCCGCCAAAAATCCCAAATCACCAATCGCTTATCGACAACTGGCAACCGGCGCCGGCGACGATTGAAGCGCTAACCCAATTACACCGCATTCCCAGTCAGTTCATTTCTGAGCAGCTAGTGGAATTTAAAACCTACTGGCGAGACAGGGCCGACTCCAAAACTTCGTGGGACGCCGCATTTCTGAAGCGTTGCCCCCAGCAGTGGAAAAGCTATGGCGCTGAGTGGCGACGGGTAGCTGACGACGAGTTTCTTGATAAACACACCGATAAATCTTGGGCAGAGGGTTTGTGATGAAAACCAATGTGAATTTGATGAGCATTAAAACTTATTACGATTTGCGGGACGTGCTTAGCCAGCAAGAGTTGCGGGTTTACGACGCGGTGCGGCGCTACCCAGGGAGAACGCGGCGCGAGCTTGAGGAGTTAACCAAGATTCGGCAGTCGTCGATTTCTGGCCGCGCTAACGAGCTTGTTGCCGAGGGTGTTCTTGATGACCGCCACGGTGAGGCGCCGTGCTCAATCACTAATCGTCCGGCGGGCCGTTTGTATCTTGCCGTTGTTGTTGCCGAGGTGGCTGCGTGAGTTTAACGAAAGAGCAGGCTGACAACATTGAAATTAAGAGATATGAGATTCATTGCTACGTTGATGCAAACAAAAATTGCCCTGCGAAAGATATTGCCAAGGCGGTGAAATACAACATTACGTCAACAAATCAGCGTTTACGTGAGCTGGCCGATTTGGGCTGGGTAAGCAGAATTAAAAACCCCGCTGGCACTGGGTATTTTTATCTCTCGCTTTCTGAGCCGGTTAAGCCGGTGGTTTTTATTCCCGAGAAAAAGGTAGGCACGCTGCCGTCGAAGCTTTTATCGAAAGCGTGGCTGCCTGGGCATTTAGATTTAACTGCGTAGAGGGTGTGAGATTGGAAAATACAAAATTATGCGCTGGGTTTGAGTTAGCAAAACAATCATTGGCAGCGCATGAAATGGGCGACTACCGCATTCGTCGTGACCTTGGCGGTAAATCTGATTCGTCAAATATTTTACGGGAGCACAACGCTGGCCGCGATGAGCGCACTGAGGCTATTCAGTTTGTTATGAACACCGGAAAGCCGGCAAAAGACATTATGAAAAAATGGGCCCGTACTGATGTGGTGCGCAAATGACGGGCTTTGTTTTGCTGCTCTCAACGCTGATGGCTTACCGCTGCTACATAGCGACTCAGAACGGGCGCGGTGCGTTTGTGGCTTTGCCGTTTGCGATTAGCTTGGCGCTGATGTTTGCGTGTTTGTATTCGATTGCAGCGGGGGTTTGATGCCGGTTCTTTACGACTTAAATAAACCGCAAGGCTTGGCGACGTGTACCGAGGAGGCTGCTCGGCGCTCATTAATCGGTTTAAGTGGATTGGTTCAGTTTGCCGAAGAAGACCGCAGTAACGAGCAAAATAAACTGCAGCGCTTATGGATGCGCGAGGCTGAGCGCCAAGGCGATTGTACTGCAGAAGAATACCGAGGGTACTGCAAGCTGCATTTCGGCATTGTGATACTGAAAGAGAGCGACAGTTTTGCGCAGCGATACGACGCAGTATTTAAGCCGCTGCCATACAAAACAAAGCTGAGCTTAATGCAGGAGCCCTTTGATTTTCCTGTAACTAGGCTTATGTCGAAAAAGCAGAAAGTTAGGTATTTGAATGATGTTTATACCCATTTTACAGGGCTAGGCATGAGGCTGACTGAGCCGGATTTAAAAAATATAGAGCAATACCCGGAGGCAAGGTGAATGAGTTGGATGTTAAGCAAGGCGCTATGCGAGAGCTTGAGTATTCAGAATCTTATCAGGAGAGTGACGCGGCATGATTAAACCAAGCAAGGTAATCGGCGAGAACTATTTAAGCCGCTGGCACGTTATTCCACGCAATCCGATTTTCAATATCTACCTCACAAATTTACCGGCAGCGATGACGATAGAGCCCTGCACTGCCATCCCTGGGCGAGCGTTTCATTCCTACTGAAAGGCCATTTATTAGAAATATATGAAAGTAGCCAATGGACGCTACATGGCGAGAAGTTGCCTCTTGAGGATACGCGAGTTGTGCCGAGATTCCGGCCGGTATTCCGCTGGGCGAAGCATAAGCACCGATTGATTTTAGATGGTGGGCCGGCTTGGACGTTATTTATAACAGGGCCACGCTTCCGTAAAGACTGGTATTTCTGGTGCGCTAAGGGGCCGGTGCATTATTCGTTAATGACCACGCCAGATGGCAGGCAGATAGGGGGTTGTGAGTAATGCGAGTAGTCAGCAAAAAGCTACGCGATAGCGCAAGGGGCCAATCATGCACTTTACGCATAGCGCCGTGTGCAAGCGATGAAACAGTGGTGCTTTGCCATTTACCGATAAAAGGTTTTGGCGGCATGGGTATGAAGGTTCCTGATGTTTTTGCGGCGTTTGGGTGCGAGCACTGCCATGCGGTAATTGATGGTAGGGCTTGGGGTGAGTTTACTGCGGCTGATTTACTTAGAGCGCTAGCTGAAACTCAAATGCAGTGGATTGAAAGCGGGCTGATTAAGATTCAGGGGGTTGCATGATTGCGTCAATAATTTTGCCACTACGCACAGTGAGTTTAGCTAATCAGCGCGAGCATTGGGGCAAGAAGGCACGCAGGGCAAAATCAGAGCGACAGGCCGCGTATTTACTAACAAAAGGAAAGCTCCCGACACCGCCATGCGTAGTAAAGCTGGTTCGAGTAGCGCCGAGAGAACTAGACGACGACAACTTGCGAGGCTCAATGAAAAGTATCCGCGACGGGATTGCTGACCGCCTTGGTATTGATGACCGCGATCCTCTTGTGACCTGGGAGTATGGGCAGGCGCAAGGGAAGCCAAAGGAGTATGCGGTTTTGGTAGAGGTGAAAGCTGGATGATTATAGTTGGTATATCGCCTGGGGTCGGTAGTCATAGCGTGGCTGTTTATGAATGCGGTGAATTAATAGACTCAACTAATTTGCAGATAATTGGAATCATTGAGCGATTCGCAGGAGTTGAGGTGCTTTTTAGTATTGAGAACACACTGGCTGAAAAATTTAGCTGTAAGCGAAGCCAATATAAAAACACGGCGATACAGACTGGTCTTGCTGTCAATTTTGGAAGGAGGCAGCAATCGCAAGTAGAGCTGCAGCGTTTCTTAGATCATTTCAATAAGCCGCATACAGCATACGCAAAAAAGAGAATGGAGTGGGAGTCTGGTTTAAGTGAGTTTGAGGCTGTGACAGGGTGGGCAAAAGGCGTAGAGGCTGGGCGCGATGCTGCTTATGTTGGCTATCTAGCATTGCGCGATTCAGGTCAGTGCCTTGTAAAAATTTCCGGTGATGACAATGACCGATAACAAGTTAGTAGCGATAGAGAAGGGGCCGAACCCGGTAGTCATTGAGTATTTGACGGTATTGCTTGAAGACGCCAAGGCCGGCGACTTGCAAGACATAGTTTGCGTAATGAGTTACCGCGGCAACCGAGTAAACAGTTTGCACACGCAGGTTTCAGATAACCGAATGAGGTTGATTGGTGAGCTTGAGCAGATCAAGTTTCACTTACTGGCGCGAGAGCTTTGATTAATATCGAGGGCGAGCATTTGAGTACAGCGGTAGTCACGCGGGAAATGATAATGCAGGCCGGAAGCCGGGGGGTAACTGTCTGCGATATTTGCGACAAGTACCCTGAATTTAATCGTAGAACGGTGGCCAGGATAGCGCAGCTCTATGTGATACGCCGGTACATATCGACGGATGGCACAAAACTGTACCCGCCGACGACATGGCCGACGCCATATTTTTTAGACGCGACACTGGTAAACATCCACCGCGACGAGTTCAAGTGGAGCGCAGTTAGCAATCTTGCGTACCAGGTACCAGTGGCGCCAAAAATATTGACGGCGGCGCTAGTGGCTCTTGAACCATTAGGACTAGTGAAACTTACAGACGACAGGCAGCACGTCATGCTCACAGATAAAGGGCGCGAGCGTGCAGCAATGAATATGAATGCGCGTCAAATTTTGCGCGCGTGGAAGCCACCGAGGAGAGTGTAATGTTTATTTGGACGATAGGTGACGCAATAAGCCTGTTTGTATTCTTGGCTATTGCTGTATTGCTGCTGTTAGCGATAAGTATTGACAAGATTAAGCAGTGGCGGTGTAAGCATTTTGGCTTTGTGCGAGAAAACCATTCGTGCGATGCGATATGCTGTAAGTGCAATAAGAATTTAGGCTTTATTGGTACATGGAGAGAGATGGAAAAACAGAGAGGTGTCTTATGAATAGTAAAAGCTTCCCCGATATTATGACAATTACCAAACCAGTGCTCACAACGGCAGAGGCCGCGTTTTATTTAAATCGGAGTCAGCAAACAATGCGAAGATGGGCCTGCAAAAATAGCGGCCCAATAGAACCAGTGCGAGTGAATAGGATTCTTTCCTGGCGGGTGAAAGATATAAAATCATTGCTTGGGCTGTAATATGTGCAAATTCATCGCCGGATTATGGCTCATAGCGATAGGCCTTATACTATTGGAGCACTATTCTTTCCAGTTTACCCACGACGCTGTATTGCGTCGCTATCAATCTGGCGACTATGCGTGTGGTGTTAAAAAGACGTGGTGGGGGTGGCAAGTTAGAGAGTATGGCGAGGATCGGTTGTGAGTAAGAAAGGGGCAGTTGTGAGCAGAAAGAGAAAGCGCCCGAAAATGTGGCGAAGCCAATGGTTCATGATTGAGCTTTATCAGCCCGTAGGGTTGTTGCGCAGAAAGCGATTTTACCTAATAGCTACAACACATAGGGTGGCCGAGCAGAAATTAATAGCCAGGTGGCCCAACGCAAAGATTTTAATGATAAGTAATGTGGGTATTTAGATGGCAAAAGTTAAGGCACAAGTGCTAAAACCAGAAGGTATAGAGATTACGCTTGAAGCTACATTTACTCTCGGTGAGTGGCGGAAGATTAGATCGGCACTAGATAGGAATTGGATTTACCCGATGTGTGATTTGGCTGACGCCATAAAGGACTGCACCGACCAGGCCGAAAGCGTTTTTATCCCAAAAATACAGGCTGATGACCCATCATGAAGTCACGAAGTGAGGCGGCAAGGTTTATTGAGGCGCAACTTACGGCCGGCGAACCATGCAAGTTAGAGAAGGCAGAGAAAACCCATTACGGGGTGCAAGACCTACGCGAGCTGATGGACTTTATTTATGGCGGGGAGCCAAAAAGGCCGAAGGATATGATTGTTTATGATTGCGTCGGCAAAAAGTCTTCAAGGATATAGGCTTATGACTAAAGATGAATTGATCGTAAAACAGCAATTGGAAATTGAAGAGTTGAAGAATGGAATATAGCTTGATTGAAATTTTTGGGAAGTTGCCGGTTGAGCCGAAAGTATTTGCCACGCTGGACCCAAAAATCAAGTGGCTTGGCAAGGCCGTAGAGGGTGAATCGTGGTGCGTAAGCTGTGGAACACTGGACCCACAAACGCCTCGCTCGCATCACCCAGAATGCGGATCATATTTGGATGCTGACGAATTCCCCGAATACGAGAATCCGCTTGGGACATGCCCGGAATGTGAGTCCGATTGTTTGAGAATTGACAGCAGCAGAGAGTTGCAATACAGCGTCATTACCTGTGGTGATTGTGGGTATGAATACAGCGGAGAGGTCCCGGAAGAAACGCTCACAGAGCAGTTTTTGGCACTAGGAAGATAACACCCAGTTCGCGGGCTCTGCCCCGCGCAACGTCGTGTTATTTTAAAACCTACATTCCGCGCCATAGCGATTCCTCGCAAAATCGTCAGCTATGACGAAATCAACTGGCTCAAGACACTCCAATGTACCCCGCGCTCATGCTAAAGAGCGTGGGCTATCTACGTTTGACGGTACATTCCCTGGCGCAACGATAAGACTTACTACTGGTGAGGCTGGTGTGGCTGGTTCAGTTGTCTATCAAGGCGACGACCTTCTCGCACTACTAGCAAGCAACGACAACGAAGATTCTAGTGAAATTATAGGTATTGCGACCCAAGGGTTTGCTGCCGGGCGCGTGGTTAATATTCAGTACAGTGGACCGCTTACTATTCAGTCGTGGAGCTGGACGGCGGGCGCCAAGGTTTATGTTGGTGTTGATGGCGCGCTAACACAGACTGAGCCTGCTTCTGGCTACGTGATGCCCATTGGTGTGGCTATATCGCCAAAGACGATCCTGATTAAGATTGGTGGGGGCGGTGGCGGAAGCGGCGGCGCTTCGGATGCGGCTGATTTAACTTACACGCCGGATGACGCGGGCGACTGGTCGCCGGCACCTGATGATGCTGCTGAGGCACTAGACCAGCTGGCTGCGCGAGCAATAACAAGCACTATAAATGTTGATGGAGCGAGTGCTGAGGTTTATGAATTAAGCTTAAGCGCCGATCAAAACAATGTAACCGGTAATGGCGCTGTGTATACGGTTCCATGGAATACGGAGGCGAGCGCTAAAGATTGGGCTTCTGTTAGCGCCGGAAGTATAACTGTTCAAGCCGGCACATATATGCTTACCGGAAGACTCAGATTCGTTGGCGGCTCAACTGGCGATCAAACGCAGGTTTTTGTCAAAATAGACAGCTCCACAATAGATTCTTTTATTTATGAATTTACTGATGAGTCAGCAATTGGAGTGAATTTTTCAACCAGCCTTACACTGTCATCCGAATCAGTTTTAACGATAGATACACTGATAAATGGTGATAGCGCTGTTTATGATCTAAAAGGTACTAATTTTACAGGGCTTAAATTAACTCGCCTCCCGGCGCAAGTCCCATTCAGCGACGTACAAGAAGACAGTACAACTACCCGCACCCTTGGCCTTGGCGATCTTGGCAAATGGATTGAGGCGACCAATGCAAGCGGGCTAGAGATAACCGTACCCCCACAAAGCGATGTTGCATGGCCGCTTAATGCTGAGATTCACGGCTGCGGCGATAGTAATGCTGTGACATTCGTTGAAGGCTCTGGCGTCACAATAAAAGCACTATCTTCAATCGGGCCGTCGATGGTGTGGACGCTCAAGCGTATTGCTACTGATGAGTGGCGACTGATTCCGCAAAGCGGCGGCAAGGTGCTTATCGAGGAGATAACGCTGGGTTCGGCGGGCGAGTTTGATTTTAATAATATTCCGCAGGGGTTTAATAGGTTGGTGATTGAGGGCTATCTGTTAAGCGACGCGGCTACAACTGACGATCTTTTGCGTGCTTTCTTTAATAATGACGAAACACTAGCTAATTATCATTGTACAAAACGGTACGTGTACGATACTACGAGCGGGCAGGACGAGTCGGCTACTCCAAGCTTTGCACATTGTCCTGCTGCGAATAGTCCCGCAAATTATGACGGCTATGTGTGTATAACAATTAATAATTACGCGCACCCCACCATCGGTAAGCAAGCCGCTTCGAGGTACAATTATTATCGAGCTAGCAACAGCGTAATGATCGGGGATGGCGGACTTAAAAGCGCAGTAACTGACCCGATAACTAGAGTCAGAATTAGGACAGACAATCATCTAACAGATAAATTTGTCGGCACCCTCCGCCTCTACGGCGAAATGTAACCAAGACATTACGCGCACCCCTCTATTTGTCATAAATTACCCACTCCTCGCCGCGATGGCGACACGGAACGCTGTGAAGCGTACCTGTCCACCTAGATGGAATGAGTATGACGACTAGAAAGCCTGTAGCGAAAGCTACACCAAAGAAGCCGGCCACCCGTAAGGCGCCAGCGAAGAAAGTAGCAGTAAAGAAACCGGCAGTTAAAAGGCCTGTAGCAGCAAAGAAGCCCGCACCTAAAAAGGCCGCACCGAGAGCTAAGCGCGAGCCAAAGCCCGTTAAGCAGTCTTATGTCGAAAGCATTTTCGGCACCTATGCACCTACCCCTGAGAAATGCCGCACTATCGCGGAGCGATTCATTCTCGATTGGAACCCGCTCGAAGCGTTAAAAGCCGGTGGCTATGCCGAGACAACGGTTAAAAGTCACGGCTATGTGATGATTCACCATCCTAATATTCGAGCTGAGATAGAGAAGCTTCAAGCCGAGGTGCGCGAGCGCGTTTTGGTTGATGAGATTTACGTTATTGAGGCGCTTCACCAGGTTGTTGAGACAAGCCTTGGTCGCCGTCCGATCTTCGCGATGGATGACGAGGGCAATACGGCTGTAAAAATTTCTTACAACAGTGTTTCCGCAATCAGTGCAGCGAAAGAGCTTGGGCGTCACTTGGGTATGTTTAAAGACGTGCTGGAAGTGAAAAAGGAAATAAGCATTGAGGATTGGATAGCTGAGACTGAAAAACGATTAGAGGGTCGCGGCAATGCCAAGGCCCACTGAGATAGACCCCGCGTTACTTGAGCGCCAGCGGCGTTTACATAAAGCATTCGATACTGACTTTGGCTTCTATGCCCAAACCTGCTTAAAAGTGAGAACGAAGAGGGGCGAGATTATCCCCTTTGAGTTAAACCGCGCACAAAAATATATCCATGAGCGAGCGGAGCTGCAGTTAGCGACGCGCGGCTATGTTCGCATGATCTTGTTGAAAGGCCGGCAGCAGGGAGCAAGCACCTACATTGAAGGCCGGATCACCTGGAAGGTTACGCGCCGGAAAGGTGTGCGCGCCTTCATTCTGACGCACGAACAAGCCGCCACCGACAACTTATTCGCAATGACTGAGCGTTATTACGAACACTTACCGTCGATGGTTAAGCCGGTTTTGGGTACCAGTAACGCAAAAGAGCTGGCATTCGACCAAATCAATAGCGAGTACAAAGTCGGCACTGCCGGTACCAAAGGCGTAGGGCGCTCGTCCACGCTTCAATACTTTCACGGATCGGAAGTCGCGTTCTGGCCGCACGCTGAAACACACGCTGCAGGCTTGATGCAGGCCATACCCGATGGCGTTGATGCGGATGGCACCGAGGTTTACTTAGAGTCGACGGCGAACGGTATTGGTAACTACTTTCATGAGCAATGGGTTAAAGCCGAAAAAGGCGACACTGATTTTGAGGCGGTGTTTGTTCCTTGGTTCTGGGATGACGGTTACCGCCTAAATACAACAATTCAGTTGGATGAGGACGAGGAAGAGCACGCAAAACTGTATGGGCTCGACATGCAGCAGATGGCGTGGCGCCGTAAAAAAATAGCAGAACTTGGCCCCGAATTATTCAAACAAGAATACCCAGTGACTGCCGCCGAGGCATTCCGCGCAGCCGCTGACGCTGCTTTCATAGCAACTGAATTGATAGAGCGCGCACGGAAGGCGTCTGTTGAATCGTTTGGCGCACCGGTACTTGGTGTTGATGTTGCCCGCTTTGGTGATGACAAAACGGCTTTTGCGTTTCGCGAGGGCCGCAAGGTCCACTGGGTAGTTTCAAAATCCAAGTATTCAACGATGGATACCGTTGGCGAGATTATTCAACTCCATAGGCGCCATAGATTTAAACGGATTTTTGTTGATGTGATTGGTGTGGGCGCCGGTGTTGTCGACCGGCTGCGAGAGCTTGGCCTTGCCAACATTGTAGTCGCTGTTAATAGCTCTGAGAGAGCGATCGATGACAAACACTACTACAACAAGCGCACAGAAATGTGGGGTGAGTTTAGGGAGTGGCTCAAGGATGGGCCTTGCAGCATACCGGATGAGGATGCTTTAGCCGCGGATATTGGTGCGGTGACATACAAGTTTGACAGCAATGGTCGCTGGCAGCTTGAGAAAAAAGAGGACATGAAAAAGCGCATTTTGCGCAGTCCCGATGAAGGCGATGCGGTGGCACTGACATTCGCTGAGCCAGTCCCTCTTGGTGATGGTGCAGTTAGTTATGAGCCAGGGGACGAAAGCGCGCTTGGTGGCGAGTATTACGAACCGGAGTATGTGTAATGGCGACACAAATTGATGTGAAAGCACTACTTGAACAGGCAGAGGGCCGGCGAGAGGCGGCGGTACCTGTTTATCACTTCGGCGGCGGCGTTGTGAAGTATGAGCGCGCAAACCATAACCCATTTGCAGGTATTGAGCTGGATGAATCAGAAGATGAATGATGACGCGCCGGCAATGCCGACACCAGCTGAGCAGTTTTTAGCTATGCGTATTGCGCAGTTACTACAAAAAAAATACCCCGGACATTTATGGGGAGTAAATATTAATAAAACGATAGCGACCATTCACAACATGGCGCTAAGCGGCACCCACGGTTACGTAATGCATCTTCAAAACCTGAAAACCGATGACGAGTTTAACCGGCTTGTCATACGCGCAGGCGGCGAGATATTAGAGCGGTTTGGTGTTCATCGCGGGCAAATTATTACGCATGAAATAACCGACCTTAAACGTGATTTTGCTAAAAGGCCGTTATTTGATGGGCGCTAACGATAATCCACAACGAGACACGCTAGGCAGCCTTGGTGATTTAGGCATAGGCGAGGGTGTTTCTGATTTAATTACGATCGATGAAGACCCGCAAGCGCACCTAGATTCATGGTGGTTAAGCCTTTCGGCATCAGCATTTCGAGATTCTAGCTCTTGGCTCGATACTTCATTGCGCAAACAGTGGGAGAAAAACCTTGCTCACTTTAATAACCGTTTTGCGCCGGGATCAAAATACACGTCAGCTGCTTATGCAAAGCGGTCGAGAGTGTTTCGGCCTAAAACACGCAGCGCTGTAAGGCAGAATGAAGCGGCGGTGGCGGCGGCCATGTTCGCGACTGATGATCTAGTTTCTATTACACCACTGAACGATGCGCGCAAAGAGTCGCGAGCATCTGCAGCCCTGATGCACTCCCTGCTTGAATACCGGCTACAGCAATCTATTCCTTGGTTCTTAACCACAATGGGCGCATTTCAGGACACCATGAATTATGGCGTCTGTATCTCTCATCAATACTGGGAGTACATGGAGCGCGAAGTTCAATCGGTTATGTATGGCCCTGATGGTCAGCCGATGCGCGACGAGGCCGGCGAGGTGGTGACCAGTGCCGCTAAGGAATTGGTAAAGGATAAGCCGTGTGTTGATTTGATCCCACCTGAAAACCTGCGAATCGATCCAAGCGCAGATTGGCGGGACCCGATAAACACAAGCCCTTACGTTATTCGCTTAGTGCCAATGTATGCCGGTGACGCGCTCGACCGAATGCAAGTTGACATGCCTGGTCAGCAAAAGTGGCGCACGTATTCGCTAGGCCAAATTCTTGCGACTCGCAGCGAGCAGTACGACTCAACCAGATCGGCGCGTGAGCCGAATAGAGCAGATAGTGTTGAAGCCGAAGACGGCTACTTCGCGACCGTGTGGGCGCATGAAAACTTTATTCGCATTAACGGCGAAGAGTATGTGTTTTGGACTATGGGCACGCAGTTAATGCTTAGCGACCCAGTGCCATTATCTGAGGCCTACTTCCATAACCGTCGCCCAATTGTCATGGGTTACTCAAATCTTGAGGCGCACAAAACTTATCCTGCCGCTCACACGCAAATGATTGAGGGTTTACAGGAAGGCACAAACGATGTGCAAAACCAGCGTTTTGATAATGTTCAGTTGGTGCTTAACAAGCGTTATTTGCTCAAGCGAGGTCAGCAGATAGATACCGGCGCGCTAATGCGGAATGTGCCAGGCGGCGCCGTAGTTACTCAAGACCCTGAAAAAGATATTCGCGTACTCGAAACAAGCGATGTGACGAGCTCAAGCTATTCAGAGCAAGACCGATTCGATGTGCAGCTTGACGAAATGATGGGTGCGTTTAGTCAGTCGAGCGTAAGCAATAACCGCGCGTTAAACGAAACTGTCGGCGGCATGAATCTGCTAAACAGCTCCGCTAACGCCGTGACCGAGTATTCGATACGGGTATGGGTTGAGACTTGGGTGGAGCCAGTATTGCGGCAATTAATGCTGCTTGAACAGCACTACGAAAGTGACGAAACGATACTTGCCCTTGCCGCGGAAGGCGCAAAAATGGACCGCTTCGGTGTTGATGAAATCACCGACGAGCTATTAATGCGCGAACTAACGCTAACGGTAAACGTGGGTATTGGTGCAACAAACCCGCAACAGAAAGTAGAGCGCATGGTGTACGGACTGAACTCTATTGCTGGTTTACCGGGTGGCCTTGACGACTTAAATGTTAAAGAGGTCCGCACCGAAGTTTTTGGCGCCCTTGGCTATAAAAATGGTGATCGCTTCTTTACGCCGGATGAGGGCGAGGAAAAGCCGGAGCCGCCACCAAGCCCTGAAATGCTCGATTACGAGCTGCGTAAAGAGGAAATGGAGCGCAAGTTTGATATTGAGAATAAGAAGCTGCAGCAGGATTACGAATTGCGCATGGCCGATATTGCCGCACGCGAGAATATGACCTATGCGCAGCTTCAAGCAAAACTGCAAATGGATAGCGACAAAGACGAGCGGCGCACCGCGCTAGAACTACAGAAAGATAAAACCAAGCGCGACACGGTTGCTTTGGCAGAGCGTAATCGCACAAATGAAATGCTACTGAAAAGGGATATGGGAAGTGGAATCTGAGCAACGAGCTACGGGCGCTTTTGGTGAGTTCGACACCCCCGAAGAGAAGTTTTTGTTTGCAGAGGCGCAGCTAGGTATCGAGCTTAGTAATTTTTTGCGCACCAATGTTGGCCGCTACCTGCAAGGGCGCTGCGAATTAGTGATAAATGATTTTAGCGGATGGGTGCTCGAGTCTGTCGACCCTAGCTCTGATGAGTTTAAGAAGCGACATTTAAAAGCACGCTCCGCGCAAATGTTGATGGGCTTTATTAGTGAAGCCGTTACAAATGGCAAGCACGCGGAAGGCGCGCTTAAAGAAGCTGATGAAATTGAGTTTTCAACCGATGGCCCGCTAGGGCTTTAACCACCTACCCGGAAGGGCGGTATAGGAGTAAGTCATGTCGCGAGACAGCACGCAAGAAGTAGATAAGCAAGACATTACGCGCACCCCTGAGAATGAAGATAATCAGGCTAATGATGATGTAGTTAACGCCGGCATTGATCCGCGCCAAGCGCAGATGAATGACCTTGTTAAGCGCCGCCGAGAGGAGCGCGCCGAGGAAGAGGGCGAAGAATTTACAGAGGAGGATGACGAGCTAAAGGCCGATCCTCCGAAAACAGAAACACCGCCACCTGAAAAGGAATGGTACGAGCGCGATGGCAAGGCCTATATGCGCTTAAAGGTGGATGGTGAAGAGCAAGAATTTGATCTGGGCAAAGTAAAAGCCACAGCTCAAAAGAATCTCGCAGCAGATAAGCGGCTTGCAGAAGCAGCGAATCGAGAGCGAGCGATTGAGGAACGAGAACGGTTATTGTTGCAGCGCGAATCAGCGGCGCAACAAGTGCAGAGCAAGCCACCCGAAGTGTCGGGCGCTAGCGATGACGTTGAAGCCAAAGTCGGAAGCACATTGGATGCAATTTATTCAGGTGATGAAGACGCGGCAAAAAAAGCGCTTATCGAGTTGATGGCAGGGCGGCAGCAGCCTACCCAAACAGGATTAACGCCAGACGATATTGATAACCGCGTGCGGCAGGCAACACAGGCCGCAATTGCTCAGCAAGAAAAGCAGCGGCAGCTAACTTCGGCTGTTAAGCAGTTTCAAACTGAGTTTAACGATATTGCCGGCGACCCTAAGCTTTGGCGCATGGCTGACGACTACACGATAGACGTTGCAAACGAGCACCCTGACTACGAGCCCTACCAAATCATGCAGGCGGCGGGTAATAAAGTGAGAGATTGGCTCAAAACTCATCGCGGCGAAGCAAGTTTGTCAGACCGAACCCAGCGTAAGCGGCAAGCAATGGGAACAGTGGGGGGAGCCAACCGGCCAGCCTCGCTAGGTAAAGATGAACCAGCACCCAAAACACGCGGAAATGTCATTGATGATATGAAGCGCGCCAGGGGCCAACTAATTTAGTAGAGGTAATTTATTATGGCAGGTCAATTGTGGGGTACTAATTCCCTTGGCGGCTATATGTACTCAGATGAATTGTCTGATGTACTCCGCACAGCGCTGCAACCACTGACTCGTTTCCGTCAGTTTTGCGACATTAAAGAAGGTAAAGGTCAGTCGAAAGGCGACAAGCTCTATTGGGATGTGTACTCAGACGCAGAAACCCAAGGCGCTCGTTTAACCGAAAACTCGCCAATGCCTGAAACCAACTTCACCATCACTCAAGAAAGTTTGACGTGTGACGAGTTTGGTAACTCCGTGCCGTACAGCAAAAAGCTGGATGAACTTTCTAAACACAGCGTGGTTGAAGTAATCCACAAAGTGTTGAAAAACGACGCGCGTAAAACGCTTGAAACTGCAGCTTATGACCAGTTTGCTTTAACCAAGCTGACTGTTACGCCTGCCAGCGGTAACTCTGCTACTGCAATTACAGTAGAAGAAACCGGCACACCAACCGCAACCAATAACCTGGCCCTCAACAAAACGCACATCAAGTTGATCGCGGATGAAATGAAGGAGCGCAACATCACCCCTTATGACGGTGAGAACTACGCTTCATTGGCTCGCCCATCAACGCTGCGCGGCTTCAAGGATGAACTTGAGGATATTCACAAGTACGTGAACGAAGGTTTTGCCATGATTCTGAATGGTGAGATTGGCCGCTATGAAGGCATCCGCTTTGCTGAGCATACCAGCATTGCAAATAAGGCTTGGTCTAACGCTAAGTCGGATGAGGCCTTCTTCTTCGGTGCAGACACGGTAGCCGAGGGTATCGTTATTCCCGAAGAGATCCGCGGGAAGATTCCTACCGACTACGGCCGGTCAAAGGGTGTCGCCTGGTATTACTTAGGCGGCTTTGGTATTTGCCACACAAATGCAGACAACAGCCGCATCATGCGCTGGGGTTCTGCCGCGTAATGGCGGGGGCGCAAGCCCCCTTTGCTAGATAGAGGATATTGCTATGTATGACAACCCTTTGGTCGTGACATACACGTTTAACCCGGTCGACTTTGGTGCTGGTACTTATGCCGGCTCAATCAAGGCGCCGGCAGGCTATACCGCTGGTCGCATTGTGGATGTTGGTGTGACTGAAATCACCGAAACATTTGCTGGTGACGCAACAAGCGGGAAAGTATTGCTTGGCACCGCTGATGATGCCGACGCATTCGCTTTGCTTGATATTACTGATGGCACTGCGGCGACCGATACGTTTAACACGCAAGACGACGCTGACGCGATTATCGACAAGTACGTTACTGATACGCAAATTGAACTGACTACAATTCAGTGTGTTGATGGTAGCGCTGCAGCCGGTATTGCTTCGCCGTTCGTTGTTATTGCTTGGTTCTAAGGCTCTGCCTTAGCAAATTGGAGAGCAGCATTATGAAAGACTCAATGGGCAAAATCGCCGTAGCTCCCGAGAAACTTGGCGTCAGCGATAAGGCTGGCAAAAAGGGCGCGGGCATCGGCGGCAGCGACTTGGCTGAGGGTTTGTCTTCGCACAAGGGATTTGACGCGAAAGATATGTACTCGCCAGACGAAAGTATGAACCGGATGCCTAAAGGTTCAGATCGCATTTAACCTGGGTGGTTATTGGGGGCTATGCCCCCTTTTTTTTCAGGAGAAATTGAAATGCGACATAAACTTCCTTACGAGCACGATACCGAAATGAAGGGTGCAGACCTGAATGATGGTGTGGCGTGCAAACAAACCTTTGGATCATGCGATGACGACTTTCACTATCGTGAAAAGGAGCGCCTTGAACGCTCTGTTTCTAAGTCGGGTAAGTTAGAAGATGAACGCATCCTCCAAGAAAACGCACCATATTATTTTCACGCAGATTAGGGGGCCGTATGCCTGCCATTAAACTAGACAAAAAACGTCCTTTCGGCTCCATTCGTGGCGAAGTTGACGGATATGTTGGTGTTAGCTTCATTCAGGACGGAAAGTATTTTAGTCGTGATGGTGAGCTGGCGCGTAAAGCGGGCCAAAAAGCCGTAGATTTTGTTGCCGACGCAAGCAAAGCGCTTGATGAAAAAGAGGCTAACGAAACTTCTGGCGATGATGCCTCGACTGGCGACACTAGCGCAGACGTTGTTGCTGATGAGAAAGCGGCACCGGCCAAGCCTGCGCCTAAAAAGCGTGCGCCACGCAAGCCCAAAGCGGCACCGGCCAAGCCTGCAGCCACGGAATAATGTGTAATGTCGCAATTCTTGGCGTTAGTTCAACGTGTTAGGCAAGAAACCGGCACGGCAGGCACCGGCCCCTCGACCGTTGTTGCGCAAAAAGGCCAGTTAGCGCAGCTCGTAACATGGGTTGCGCAAGCCTATTTGGATATTTGCAACAAATGGGATGACTGGGATTTTTTATGGGCGGAGGGGTCGCTACCAGTGGAGGGTGGCGCCACTGACTATGACCTGGAAGATGATTTACGCCGAATAAATGAAGATGCGTTTTATATTTATGGCGGCGACTTTCCTGATGAGGGCGTGCGGCTTGATAGTATTGATTTCGACAAGTATCGCGCGCTTAAAACATCCAACCAGCGAGTTGGCCCACCTATCGCATTTACCATTCTGCCTAGCGGCAAAATACGGCTCATACCGATACCGGACCAGGCTTATATTTGTGATTACGAATACTGGCGGGAACCGGAGGTATTAAGCACTGATGCAAGCGCACCCGCGTTTAGTGAGATATACGAGGACGCGATTATATGGCGTGCCTGCTGGTTCTGGGCTTCGTTCAACGAAGCTAGCGCAGAAATGTCCGCACATAACTTCAACTACGAGCAAGCACTAAACAATATCGAAGCGCGCTATTTGCCCGCGATGAACAAGTATCAGGCCCGGAGCCAGAATAATGATTTAGTAGTGGTGGCAGAGTAATGCCGGTCGCTACTGAGTTCTTCCCGTTTGGTGGCGGGCTAGATATTGTCTCGCCTTATTTTCAGTTGCCGCAAGGCGCATTGATTGAGTGCTTGAATTATGAGCAGTTACCGGAAGGCGGTTACCGCCGCATTGACGGGTATCGCTTGTACGATGGCACGACTGATCCTGCGGTGGTTCCCGGCAATGGAATCATTCGTGGTGTCTTTATTTTTAATGGCGATCGTTACGCTATTCGTGACCAAGAAAGCGCTGGCGGATTATTTAAGGCGACAGAAACAGGGTGGGATGAAGTCGACTTAGGTAGCTCGATAGATTTTGACGCCGGTGTGTCTGACTTTGTTGAAGGCGAAACAATTACTGGCGGCACTAGTGGTGCAACTGCGGTAGTTGAGCGCGTGGTGTTTGCTGGCGGCACCAATGGTGTTGGCGATAGTCATGGTCGACTGACGCTTTCTGGTGTTACCGGCACCTTTGTTGATGATGAAAACCTGTCTTCTGGCGCAACACTTCGCGCCGTTGCCGATGGCGCCATGTTTGATAATGCGCTACCGCTTGGTGGCCGCTACCGGTTTGATACTCATAACTTTTACGGTCAAGACGGGCAGGGTGCCGTGTATGGAGCCAATGGTGTCGGCGATGTATTTGAGTTTGACGGCACTATATTCAGCTTAATAAAAACTGATGTAGCCAGCGTTTACCCCGTTATTGTGCTTGAGCATAAAGAGCACTTATTTCTGTTTTACGCGGGCGGCAGCATTGTTTCGAGTGCGCCAGGCAATCCGCTTATATTTGATGCAATTCTTGGTGCTGCAGAAATTGCAGTGGGTGACGCGATAAATTCAGCAAAGTCTCTGCCGGGTGGGGTGCTCGCTATTGGGTGCAATGACACCATTAAAATGCTGTACGGCAATGACTTTGATTCTTGGCAGCTACAAAAATTTACTGACCACGGCGTAAAGGCATACTCCTTTGGTGAGGTCGGTGGCAATACATTAGTGCTCGATGACCGCGGCGTGCAAAATCTTGCGACGACTCAAGCCTATGGTGATTTTGAAGCGACGGCGATTTCTCGCAAAGTAAACCCGCTATTACTTTCCTTGCGTGACGACATTCAGCCGACTGCATCAATAGTGTCTAAGAATAAATCGCAGTACCGTTTGTTCTTTGGCACCGATGGCTTTTATTTCACGTTTGCAGGATCGCAGCTCGCCGGCATTACACCTGTTCGCTTTGATGATGCCGTGCTGTGCACCGCCTCGGGCGAAGACGACAACGGCAAAGAAATACTGATATTCGGTAGCACGGATGGCGGTGTTTACGAGATGAATAAATCGTACAAGTTCGACACCGGCAATATCCTTGCTTACCTACGATTCCCGTTTATTTTTCAGCGTGCTCCCACTTCAAGAAAGCAGTATCGCAAGGCGGTACTTGATCTATTTGCAGAGGGAGATTCCGCGCAGCTTTTGATTTCAGCAGACTTTGGATTTGGAAGTAATGATAGTCCGAGCTCTTTAATTAATGAGGCTTTGGTTGCTGCAAGTAATGGCGGTCAATGGGGCTTCTCTCAGTGGGATAACTTTATATGGGACGCCGGAACACAGTCATTAGCTGATGTGGGCTTGATTGGTATAGGGCGGAATATGTCAATGTCGATAGTGTCCCTTGGCGAAGAAGACGGCGGCCACACATTCTACGGCGCCACAATACATTATTCACAAAGACGGCTGGATAGATAATGGCATCATCTGATTGGGTAACACCGTTTGTAAATCTAGTCTCGGGTACTGATGCAAAAGCCGAGGATATAAACGAGCGGCTTAATGCGATTGTTGCTGCATTTGGAAAGATGGCGGCACCACGTAGCGACGATAAAGTTGGTTTTAGTGAGCCGGTAACGGTTCCTGATCCGGTGGCAGATACTGACGCGGTGAATCGTGGCTATGTTAACGAGCTTTTCAATACGATAAACCAGAATATTGCCGGGCTTGCTGCTGCTGCTCTTATTGACGACCCCTCATTCTTTTCTACTGTAAGCTATGCAAATATTAAAACTATTAGCGACACGACTTATTCAATTATCGAATCTGATAATGGAAAGGTGCTTTGGTTTGCTAGCGACGATGCAGTAACGGTTACCGCGCCGGGGCCAACTGCATTAGCGCTAGACGGAAATATACAGTGCGTTTTGATACAGGCTGGTGGCGGCACTGTTACGGTTTCGGAGGATGGAGAGTCGTCTATTGGTGCATCTGGCGACTTAGTGGCGTCGGCAAGCAGATATTCACCAATGTCGCTGATTCGTTATAGCTCGACATTTTGGTGGCTCGGTGGTGAGCGGGTATGATACTCCCGCTGGCTCATGGTTTATTTGGTGCTCTATCGAATTCGCTAGCTGATGGTGTTTATTATTTTGCGCCTATGGATCAAGATGATGGCGACACAACAATAATAGATTCGTCATTGTTTGGGCATTCTGCTGTGTCAGTAGATAGTTGTGAGATTAGCGATACTCATACTCGCTACAACCATAATACGCTGCAATGCCCTGCAGGCAGTTCAATTTCATATACGATGAATCTTGGCTTGTTTGGTGATTTCACTATTGAACTGGATGTTTATATTAGCGCCACGCCAGCGTTAAATTATTCACTTCCAATTATCCATTACGGTGGTAACGCTGATGGCGTTTCCGGCTTTTTAGTTGAATTTTCTAATAATGTTGGTTCCGAGGCAAGGCAATTTTTTATAAGGGAGTCTATCGGGCTTAGGGCGTCTGCACCAGCCGGCCCGGTGGCGGGTGAGTGGGTGTCTTTTAGTTTATGCTACTATCAATCTACATCTAAAATTCGCATATTCGCCAATGGTCAGAGGTCAAATGAATTTTTAGTAAGCAATCCGAATAAAACCACCTCTCTGCGTTTTGGTGACGGGGATGCAACATACGGTGTCAGTGGTGAGAAGTATCTTTCTGAAATACTAATTACACGCGGAGTAGCTAAATACACAGAAAATTACACGCCAGAGAATACCAGCAGGATTCCAGGGGTTCCAAATAGCGAAACAGCACCACCCACTTACCCAGACCCCAATGCATTAACCCCTGGCATTGCCACCACATCAAATACGCGCGGCAAAGTGTCTCTAGCAAATAGCTGGGGTGCTCGTATTGCGTGCGATGGCTCTGTGGTTTCGTGGGGTGCGTTCGCGCCAACTGCGATTAATTCTGTTTTACCCGATGGAACAACATTTACACGAGTGAGTGTGGCGGGTACGGGCGGTATTGCGCTAAAGGCAGATGGTGACGCTGTTGTGTGGGGATATAAGCCTAATGCAGCTTACTATGGTGGTTCGCCAGTGCTGTATCAATCGCCACCTGATGACATGGATATTCGCGACGTTGTTGCTCTAAGTGGGCTGCCATATTTTTACTGCTTACTTCCTGACGGCTCTGTGTATTCATGGAATGGTGAGGCCGGCGAGATTGTTGATGATACCGACCTTATACCTGATGACGAAGAGTACGCGGGAATTGCTGCGGGCTCTTATTTCGGCGCAGGCGTATTGAGTGATGGCACGGTTTCAGTTTGGGCCTCGTCGTTAAATGGATCATCCGTTGCGCTACTGGATGTTCCGGTGGAAGCAACCGACATTATTGACATAGCGTGTGGTTACTACCATATCGTCGCGCTTAAAGATGATGGCAGCATTGTATGCTGGGGTAATGATGATAACGATCAATGCCAGGTTCCAGTGCTTTCATCACCGGCAGTTTCCATATCGTGCGGTAGCGTTAGTTCACACGCGACACTTCAAAATGGCGAGGTCGTTTCGTGGGGCAGCAACACTTACGGGGAGGCAAGCCCGCCTTCATCGCTGATTGATGCGGTCCGCGTTTATCCTTCCGCTGGTTCTTCAATATTCGCAGCGCGCTCCAATGGTAATATTGTTGGCTGGGGCCGGAATACGAGCGATCAAGTATCGGGAGCGCAAGGCGAGCAATTGTTTTGCGCGGCAACCGAGGGAACGGATACACCGCCAGATCCAGACCCAAGCCCTGATCCTGTTCCGCCACCTGAGCCGGCGCCAGTATTTACTCTGCCTCTTGCAAAAAATCCGGTTGTTTACGCTGATGCCGCAATGTTCGGGCTGCACTATAACGGCCGCATTTTGCTGTGGGGCCGTGAAGGTAGCATCACAAGAAATGCTCCTGTCTTTCTGCGCAAGGCCTACACCGATATGACGGTGGTTTTTGATGGTATCTCTTACGCTGTTTTGGTGCTGCAGACAAATGGACGCATTGCGGGTTGGGGTAGCGATACAGGTGCTTTTGAAAAACTTAAATCACCATTTGTGGATAATGGAAACCGGGCTCTGTTTGATTACATAAATGCAAAACAAGTAACGGCGCTTCCTTCTGCGATTTATAAGTACATCACGGTGGTGCTTGAGGATGGCACTGTCGATTGCAAATACCTTTCTTACAAGGTTGGTTCGCCACCACCACCTAGACCAAAGCCCTCGCTTATTTATAGGCCGCCAGCGCCATCTAGCGGTGGCCCCGCTGTAGACGATAATCCTTACCTACCAAGCGGCGGTCTACCAATTACTAATGCGATCCAAGTGTCTTGCACTAACGATATGTGTTTTGCGCTTGGTAGCGATGGCGTTGTGCATGGCTGGGGGCCGGCGTCACTGGGTGCTTATTATTTGTCGCCACTAACATCATATACCGAACAAACCGGATCAGTCGGTGCGCCAGGTCAATACAGTCGCGGCCTTAGCGATATAGTCAAAATTGACTCTCAGTTTGGCTTGGTGGTAGCGCTTGATGATAGCGGTGAGGTCACGGTTTGGGGTAAGCCTGACATGCAAAGCTGGGTACCTCAGCCAGACACACTACCAACGATTGTTGATGTAGCAGCCGGCAAACATCATATCGTCGCGCTAGGTGATGATGGCGTGATTTATTGCTGGGGAAACAACAAAGTTGGGCAGTGCAATGTGCCAGCAGGGCTAGGCAGGGTAAATCGCATTCGCGCAAGTGATTATCAGTCAATTGCGATACTAGATTCAGGCAAGGTTGTTGTTTGGGGCGCCTTTCCTGCCTATACGCAGAAAAGCATCAACCAAATTAATTTTTACCAGTAAGGAATGTTCCGTGTCACTCGATCAAGCAGATATTGAATCAATCGCCGATCTTACCGCAAAGAAATTGTGCGAATCTGATCAGCCATTCTATGTGCCGAGAGAGGATCACTACCATGATCACTTATTAATTAAAAAGATGCGTGAAGATTCTGATGCGTGGTCGGATGTTTTGACGTTTGTTTCTTCCGAGCGTCGTGTTCGTGAGCGGCGCCAAGATGATGTACGCAAATTGCGTAATCAGGTGTTTGGCGCATTAATGGTCGCAGGGGTGTTTGGTCTTCTCGGATTGATTGGCACATGGGGTATAAGTGCGCTGGTTAATCTTGTTAAATCCCAAGGCGGATGATTACTAAAGGGGTGTAGTTGATGAGTTTTGACCTCGCTGTGAAGCGCGTCATTAAATCTGAAGGAGGGTATGTAAATGACCCCCGAGATCCTGGTGGCGAAACACACTTTGGAATTTCAAAAAGGTCGTATCCTAATTTAAACATCAAAGCTTTAACGGTTGATGATGCGATTGGCATTTATCGTCGTGATTTTTGGGAAAAGATTCCAAACCTACCTGAGCCCGTTGACTATTTGGTTTTTGATTTTGCTGTTAACGCGGGAGTCTCCCGAGCGATAAAAATCTTGCAGACAGCTATTGGTACAACTCCTGACGGATATTTCGGGGCTAAATCCACGACTGCACTTTCTCGCTATACCGCAAAAGCGCTTTGCATTAATTATTCGGCAGAGCGTGCGCGTTATTACGCGTTGCTTGATGACTTAGACGATTTTTATGCTCGCGGCTGGATGCTGCGCGTAATGGAGTCGTTTTATTACGCTGTCGGCGTGGATGCAGAACTTTGACTGCGCAAATAAGTAGGGCGTGGGAAGCGCGATTCTTTCTGACGCTAGGCTGTGGCGTTGTGTGTAGCGTGCTTCTTTGGTTTGGGAAGCTTGATAGTACGGCGTATGCGTCAATCATTATCGCCACGGTAGGTGCATTCATTGCCGGCGACACTTACGAAAAAGCGACAAGGAAAACAGCGCCATGACGAGCCGCATAGCTGTATTGCTTTGTATTTTAACCGGGCTGGCAGTGTTCCAGTTTCAAGGCTATCGCTATGGCGAAAAAATCGCAGTGATGGAGCGCGAGAATAATAAGGCGCTTCTACAATCCTCGGAGAAGGCACGAACAATTGAGCATAAGGCTCAAAAAAACCTAAGTGATGTTGCGGGCGCTGATAACGCTAGGCGCACAGAAATAAAAATAGTAACCGAGTATGTAGATAGAGAGGTGGTTAAGTATGTTGAAACCGACCCTGCTGCTGGCAGCTGCACTTTTTCTGATAACTGGGTGCGCGCCTATGACGGTGGCGCCAGAATGCCCAGTAGTGCCAGAACCAAACCCTTTATGGATGACCCCGCCGCCGCCATTACAGACATTGAAGTATTAAGCGTTTCTCAAAGCCAATTTAAAACCTATGCGGAAGTGTCGGCAAACCTTGCTGCTTTGCAGGCGTATATAACAGATGTGGTTTTACCCGCTTGCGGACCGCCGCGGTAACGACATTCCGCGCAAAGGCGGTATTTGGCTTAATACTACAGACATTAGAGGGGTAATTTCGTGACTACTGCAAACACAGGTCTACTCACAGAAGCAAAGACGTATGAGTCTGCAATGCCTAGCGTTAGCAGTATGCCTAGAACGGAGGCAGCGCCAGCGACACAAGTTGGTGTAAATGTGACCGCGCCGGAATCTCGCTCTTATACCGGCTTTTCAGAAAATAAAAGTTACGATGACCGGGCATCCGATTTTAAAGTGTCGGATGACTCCCTTGTGGAGAATCGTGTTACCGGCCTTTTGGGCAGCAATAGCGATTACATGAAGCGCGCACAAGGTAAGGCTGCAACCACAGCGAATCGCCGTGGATTATTAAACAGTAGTGTTGCGGCCGGTGCCGGCGCCGCTGCAGCGATCGATGCCGCATTACCTATTGCACAGCAAGACGCAAACACCTTTGCGCAATCCGACTTATCTAAACAGGGTTACTACAACCAAACTGGCTTGGCTGAAAAAGCGGCTAGCGATTCGTCCAAGTTGTCTGCGCAAGACGCGACTCAACAATCTGGCGCTATGCAGCAACAAACAGAAAACACGGCTGCACTAAATAGCCAGCAAGGACAAATTAATGAAAACCTTGGCACCGCCGCCGACAATCGGCAGCTTGGCTTGCAGGATAACCAGGGTGCTATTAGCCAACAATTACAAAAAGACAGCGCCGACCAACAATCTGCTTTAGCTTCACAGCAGTTTGATTTTCAAAAAGTCTTGCAAGAAATGGATCAAGATTCGCGCGCGAATTTACTGCAAATGCAAAATGCGAATGCGGCGCTATTGCAGCAGTCGCAGTCTGCAGCCAATCGATTCCAAGACCTTGCGCAGAATATTGCCGCTATAAGCACTAGCCCAGATATGAACGAAACGCAAAAGGCGGCGGCCATTAACCAGCTTGTCGAATTAAGTAATAAGAGCTTTGCCACGCAATCCGCGCTTTTAAAAGCGGCCGGCGTTAGTGATATTGAGCTGACGAGGTTTCAAGAGCAGTCTGTGGCTATTGGGGCGTCGATAGAGCCGAGCACACCAACAGGGACAATGGAGGCTATTCCTTCTCAGAGTGAGTTGTACGCACAAGACGGGAAGGCATTTACTGACGTATCAAGGCGTATAATTGGCAGGTTTGGCTCTTAATATATGACAAGTGCAGCTGATTTAGTTATGTCAAAAATTGAAAGCCTATTGCCATCTGTTCGTGTGGATAAGGCGGTTTTGTTGCAGAGTTTGCGGCAGATAAAAAGCTCATCGCAACACTTTTACCGCGAAGATGGCGAAAACTTGCTGGCGGCGTACACGGATAGTATGCCGTTTAGCACGCGCAAACAGTGCTCTTTGTCGGTATGGATTGGCTCCGGCAGTGGAGTGTCGATGTTTAGGCAGTGGATGGCATGGGTAAACACACGTAAGGCGATACGCATTGCGACGGTGACATTAATGTTTGATGACCCAAGAGCAGATCGGTTTTTGCTGCGGTCGGGTTTCCGTCGCTTAGGCGGCGTATATATTTGGGAGCGCAGATAATGGGTTGGAATCCGGTTAAATCTATAAAGAAGGCTGTTAAGAAAGTCACTGGCGGCATTAAAAAAGTATTTAGTGGCGTGAAAAAAATTGGCAGCAAAGTAGTGGATGGCTTGCGCTCCGTTGGCAGGGAGGTAAAGCGATTTGCTAAATCCGACTTAGGCAAAATTGTGATTGCGGCTGCGCTTATTTACGTGGGTGGCGCGGCATATTTAGCAATGAATAGCGCTGGCACAATGTCGTTTGCAAGCGCACTTGCATCACCTGGTGCTGTAGTCGGACAACTCGGGATTGGCGCCGGAGCTGGAACAAGTGCATCTGGCGGCGCCGCCACTGGTACGGCGGGTGGCGCGGCCACTGCGGGCGGTGTTGCCACAGCGGATGCGGCGGCAGCTGCAGGTGTTTCATCTGGCTTATCTACTACGGCCGCAAACCTTGGATTGAATGGTGGTGCGGTAACTGGTGTTAGCGGCGCAGGGGTTGGTGTTGGCACTGGTACTGGTGTTGGCACGGGAGTTGGTGCTAGCTCAGGCATGCTTAGTGAGGGTATGAAATACGGCGCAATGATGGTCGGTGGCAATATGGCGTCTGGCGCCATGCAAGCGAAGGGCGCGGTGGAGGCCGAGAAAGAGGCGGAGAAAGCCCGCCAGCGCTACATCGATGGCAATGTAGTGCCTGATGTGAATTTCGATAATGTCGCCGGCTATAAATATAACCCAATGACAGGCTCGGACGCGGCGGAATCTACCGAGGCGTACTTGCCTGAAAACTTGCGTGTTAACGAAAACCTGAACAACAAGTACACAAGCCAAGGCTTGCTGACTCAAGGGGCGTCATAATGGATAAGGGCTTACTTTCTCAGGCGGGTGAAACTGAGCAGCAGACAGAACAGGCGCAATTACCTAATGATGCCGGCACAGCTTCCCCGGAAGAAGAGCAGATTATGGATCAAGCGCTAGCAGAAGTTGGCAACATGATTTACCAGTCTGACGAGGCGAACGCTTCAATACTGGAAATGCTTAATTCTGGCGGTGAAGTGCCGGTGGCGGTCGGTATGGTTGTTAGTCAGATTGTCGAGGTCGTTGATAAAAAAATGGACCTACCAGAAGATTTTATTTTGCCGCTAGCAGAGGCGACAACCATGATGCTAGTAGAAATGGCCGACACCGCAGGCATTGTAGAAACCAACGATGATGTTATTGAGCAATCGTTAATGGCGGCGGCGAAGAATCTTGCACAGGATTACGACTTAGACCCCGCCGCACTTCAATCGGCGGCGGCTGATCCTGAACTGGCACCTGAAATTGATCGCGTAGGGGGTATGTATGCCGGGCAGAGCTGAGTATGGTTTATTAGCAGGTCTTGGGCAGGGCATCGCGCAAGCTGGACAAATGGCTTATGCCGATCACTTGCAGCAAATGCGCGAGGCTCGCTTAGCTAAAATCGCGTCCGAGGCGGCAGACGGCAAGTTTGCCCGCGACAAAGAGTTGCTTGGCATGGAAACTGCAAATCGCCGCGAGGAGCTGGATATTCGCAATGAGGCTGAGCTAGGTTTGGTTGATGCTCGCGCCAACACTGATGTAAAAAGCAAAAAGGAATTAGCTGATTACTATATTTCTAAAGGTCTTGGCGCTGACGGTCGCGCGATTAAATCTTATACGCCTAAATTTAAAGCAATCAGCGATGGCTATGGCGTGGTGACTGGGTATGTCGATGAAAATAGCGGCAAGGCGATTGATTTAACAACCAAAGAGGGTAGAGCTGAGTGGGAAGCATATCAGTCATTTTTGCGCGGAGGCGTTGATATAGGCCCACCTAAAAAGGATCAGCCAGAAAATCCTCCGCCAAAAGTGGCGCCGCCGCCTCGGGCTGTTTCTCCAGCTGCTCACACCCCTCCATCTCAGCAATTACCGGCTAATGTGGGGCTCTTGAGTCAGGGGCTATCTTCGGCTGGTAAGTGGGCTTCTGACGCACTTTACAATATTGCTCCTGACGGGATTCGCGCAGCGCGTGATGGCCGCTTGTAATGACTTTAAAAGCTAAAAAATTTATTTAATATATTATGGCGCGGTGCATTTATGGCTTACAGAACGGCAGAAGATTATTGGCGAGCGTTTGGGGAATACGCACAAGCTAATCCGATTGATGCGCCAGATATTAATGAGGATGGGGAAGAATCAAGCACCAAAAGCCAACAGGGAATGCTTGGTAATTTTGCTGATTCGGCTCAAATGGGAATGAGTCGCGGCGTAGGTGGATTGTTTACGCTAGCCGATAGTCTCACGGGTGTTGGCGATGGCGCCGCGCAATATTTCTATGGCTTGGCCGACGACCAAACAAAAACAATGTCCGACGACTACAAAGCGTCAATGGGCAAAAGTATTATTGATCGTGATGAAAGCGGCAATATTGTGCTTGGTGATGGCGCTACAGATATTAACTCACTTGTGAATTTGTTTGGGCAGGGCGCGGGGAGCCTCGCTTTATCTGCGCTGCCAGGTGGCGCTTTAGGTGTGGGTGCTAGATTGCTTGGCGCGACCAGAGGCCTTGCCGGAGTTGCCGGTCAAGCTGGCTTTATTGCTGGTGGTGCGGGTTCGGCTCAAGGCCTTGCAGGTAAAGATGCCTATGATACCGTCCTGCAAATGGACAGAGACAAAGTGTATAAAAGCGCAGCATTCAACGAGCTGTGGAACTCTTCCTTATATGATGAAAGCGCTGACGAACAAACGAATGCTGACCGCATCGTCACTCAGTTGGCAGAAAATGCGCGTGATGAGGTAATCCGCGATCCCGAATTAGCCGCGGTAAACGTAGGCTTAGAAATGGTTGTTGGTAAAGTTGCCAAGGGCTTGTTTTCTGGCACGTTAGCGAAAAGCCGTAAAGGCAATACTCTCATCGCTGGAGCTAGTGAGGCTGGGCAAGAGTTTGGGCAAGAATATGTTTCTGCCACCACTATCAATGATCAGCTTCGCGAAATAGACCCGACAATAACTAACGACAATGCGCTACCTCAAGCGTTAACCGGCAGTATTGCAGGCTTTGCGATAGGCGCTCCATTGGGTGCCGTAGGCAGGGTTGATAGGGCGGTAAACGATGCGCGCAAAGCTACCGCCAAGGCTGGTGGTGACGCGCTTGAGCAAGAGTTAAGTGCAGCAGACGCCCTTGCTGGCGATGTTGGTAGCAATCGCACAAGTGTAAATACTGATTTTGATATTGAATCGCTTAACGAGCAATTACGCACGCCAACAACCGATTATAGCCAATACGACACACCCATTGGTCGTCGTGATGCGCAAACCGGTCGACCTACTGGTGAAGTAGTTGACGGTATCGACGGTGATATTGAGGTTATGCGTCAGGCTGGCGATAAAGAAGCCGTCGACAAGCTCACTAGAGCCAAAAAGATATTGGAGCGCGCGTTTGTTGCGAAACAAGCTGGCCGCGAAGGGATGGCAAAACGTCTGTATGAAAACGGGGCTGCGCTTTATGAGGATGTTGTTGGCGAGGCGCCGTATTCTGAATGGTATCGCGAAGGCGAGTTTGTACCTGCCGACAATACTGACGCGAATAATGCAGCTAGTGATGCGCCAAGATTGGAGCGCTTTGATGAATTTGAGCAGGCGCCGGAAGGGAGTGCGGCGACACCTGAATCACCTTTAGGTATTGGGCAGGGGCCGTATATTGGCCGCGATGCCAATTTAGGTATTGAAGATCAAAACCGCGCAGGCGGCGTAATAATTGCCGGAATGCCGGAAGACTACCGCCAGCGCCGAGAGCAAAAAACAAAAGCGAACCAAGAGGCTTATGAAGGTCAGTTTGCCGCGCCTGATGACGCAAGAATAAATGCGGGGCTTGAAGCCGCAGCGATCGGCAAAGGGCAGGCGCGTGACGCTACGGTAGAGCGACTACCTAATGCAATTGATACGCCGCAACTTGATGCTGTTCGCGCACAAGGCCTAGACGATCGCTTCGCAAACCCTGAGTACCGTGAGCGCTTGCCTGTAATGGCAAGTGAGTTGATTGAGGGTGGCGGCATTGCCTTACTTACGGATGATAACGGCGCAATCAACGGTCGCACTAAATCTCAAAACCCTGACTGGTTTAAGAATAATGGCGACCTGCCTAGTGCCGGCTTTGTTAGGGCTGCAGTAAATAAGGCGCTTGAAGGCAAGAAAATGGGGCCAAAACAGGTGCGCGCCATTTCTGCGATGATGGATGCTATCGACGCAGACCGTGACCGCTACGATGGGCCAGATACCCGAAGCGACTGGGAATCTCTCTTTGATGAGGCTTCATTCTTAGATTCTGTTGACCCTACAACCGAAACCAGTGTCGATAACTGGATTGGTGAGAGTGGCGCTTATTTGTTTGATGCGGGTGAAAACGCACCACTACGCACAGTAGCTATGCTGTGGGATGAGGCTTTAGATCGCGGCGTGTCGCAATCTGAACTAGAATCAATCGACAAGCAAACCGACACCAATGAATCACTAGCGAGTGCTATTTATGAGCGAATCAAAGGGAACACCGAAACCGTCACTAGCCGAGATAATGGCGACGGTCGAGCGGATCAAGCCCAAGCGGGCAGCGATGCGGGAGAAATTCAGAGCGGAACAGAAAGCGAACAGTTCAACCTCGCCCAGCAAACCGAGCAAGAGCTAGCCGCGCAAGCTGCTGCGCAATCTCAAGCAGAACAAGCTGAGGCTAAGCAGGCTCAAAAAGCCGAGGCAGACAAGGATGTTAGCGACTTCAATCTAACCGGCTCCGACCGGGCGGCAGACGTTGCCGCCGCACGCGGGCAAACCTCATTGCTCGACGCTTCTAGTGAATCACAAACCACTCAATCTGAGGGTCAAAGCGATTTGACCGCAAGTAGTGCGCCTCAAAATGCAGGCGGGGAAGTAAGCGGGGAAGTAAGCGGGGAAGTAAGCGGGGAAGTACGCGGGGAAAAGCTTAATGACGAGTGGACAGCTTTTAGTGATGCTTCTGGTACTAAAAATATTCCAAGAAGCGATATGCCGCAAGTTAAAGCGGAGCATCGTGGCGCGCTGGCTAATTTCCTTAAAGCACGAGGAATTACAGGAGCCGAAGAAACCGTCCCAGCGGCCTCGTTAAAGGCTACTCAGTCTGAATTTTCCGAGGCCAAGGTACAGAAGGCCAAAGAGTTTACCGGTGGTGACCGCGCTATTCTTGTGTCTGGTGACGGCCATGTTCTTGATGGTCACCATCAGTGGATGGCAAAGCGCGACAACGGCGAGGACGTGCGTGTTATTCGCCTTGATGCGCCCATTGAATCGTTACTAGAGCAAATCAAAGAGTTTCCGAGTGTTGAGCAATCGGATGGCAGCAAAGCCAGCGATGCAAAACCTGCTGAATCAAGTGCCAGTCAAGAGCCGAAAGCCACGAATGACGAGGGCTACAGCGAAATAATTGAAGAAAAGGGCGCTGACAATCAAGAGCTGCCGGCGCTACCGGATGACGGTTATAACTATGACCACCATAAATCGGTATTTGTCGCCATTACAGAAAGTGGTGATGCCGTTCAAGCTGATGATGTTCGCGCTTCTTTTGAAACTTTAGTTTCTGATCCCGACGCCATTAAAAAACAGTTAAGCAAGCTAACCATTAAGCAGTTGACGCCTATTGCTCGCCCTAATTTTAGTGGCGAGAAGAAAAATAGCTTAGTCGATATGGCATTCAAAAAAATGATTACCGACTATGAGTGGTTGACGGTGCATGAAGCCTTTATGACTAGCACCGGGGGCTATGATTTAGAGTCGAAAATCAGTGATGCGCGCAAACGGCTAGACGGTTTAACACAGAAGGATTTGCGCCAATATGCAGATGACCGCAAAGCTGCAGTTGAGGAGCGTAAGGCGCAAATTACCGCGCTCAATAAGTCCTTAAAAACCCCGGAAACGCTCGAAGAATTTGAGGCATTCGTTCAATACAAAGGTAAAGATAAGTTTAGCCCGGAACAATTGCGCCAGTACGACGCACTGAAAGCCGGTAAAACCATTGAAGAAATGGACGCGGAGCGCGCAGCGAAAGCCGTTAAGTCTGGGCTGGATGTTGACGATGAGCTGGACATTAATCCTATTGAAGAAAGCGTGCACGGCAAAACCGGCGAGCCTATATTTAATGTGAGCCTGCAAACTCGTCTAGGAAAAGACAAGTTTAAGGAAGCGGCCGGAATGGCGCGCTCTATGGGCGGCGGCTACTGGAAAGGTAATTTTTATTTTAAATCCCGCGAAGATGCCGAGTTATTCACCGGATGGCTGCAGGGCGAGGATGTTGATAACAGTGACAAGGTTGCTGAGCGGCAAGCCGACAAGCAAGATCGCCGAGTATCTAAGCTCCGTGAGTTAGCAGCTAAAACCGAAGAAAAAGCCAATGAAAAATTGGGTGCTAATCGCCAAACCAATACCGCGCGCCGCGCAAGAATGGCGGCAAGCGCCGAAAATAGCGCAGCTCGTGAAATTGAATATGCCCGCATTCTACGCAATGTGGCTGACGCGGTAGATGCAGGTAACGCGCCATTCTTGGCAAACCTGAGCGCAACTACCCAGCTGAGCGAATTACTTAGTATTAAGCGCTTAGCCATCCCGTCTTCTATGCGCAACGACCCTAATTACGATGGGTACAGTTCTAGCCAAGGTGATTTGAAAAAAGGCATAACAGTTGATGATTATGCCCCTTTGATTGAAATGCCTCGCTACGCAATGTACGGCGAAATGGTTGTTGATCTTGGTCGAGATATTGCCAACATCGCGGGATTAAAGCGTCTAAGCGACCAGCTCATCAAAGAGGGTGGGAAAGCGAAAGATAAGATTGCTATATCACCTGATGCCGTGGCAAAGATTAAAGCGAAAGTGGGTAAGTATTACACCAATAAATATGGCCGTAGAGAAAAGTTTGCACTCCCCTGGCAGCTTGAGCGCCAAGCCGAACAGATTGGTCGCCTTGAGCGAATGGGTATCGCAACAGGTGAACATTTGCGTGCCGCTATTCGCGAGCTTGACGCCATAGAGCAGTCTAGTGAAAAGGTAAAACTTGATCCATTACGGGATAAAGAGCGGGCATTGGTCGGAAAGAAAATAGCTGGCTTCTTCCCGACTCCTGAACCTGTAGTCGAACGCCTTTTGGATGAAGCGGATATTCAGCCTGGCATGAAGGTGCTTGAGCCTTCTGCGGGCAAGGGCGATATAGCTGATGCGATTAGAGAAGCTAATCCAGACGCCGAGTTGGAAGTGGTGGAAATTGATTCATCATTGCGGGATCTATTGGCGGCAAAAGGGTATGAACCAGCTGGCCGGGACTTCCTTGAGCAAGAAGGCGAGTACGACCGAATTGTAATGAACCCGCCATTTGAGAAAAACGCGGATATTGAGCACATTCGTCACGCCTACTCATTGTTGAAGCCGGGCGGCCGGCTTGTGGCTGTTACTTCCGGCATGGCCGGTCATCGAAGCGATAAAGTTAATAGCGAATTTAAGGCGTGGGTTGAGGAAATAGGCGGCGTCATGGAGCCGCTGCCTGATGGCTCGTTTAAATCATCATTCCGGCCAACAGGCGTAAGTACGCAGTTGGTAGTTATGGATAAGCCGGAGATTCTATACTCACGCTCCGCGGCTAACGAGGCCGGCGCAACACCTAAAGGCGTAGGCTTGGGATCGGCAAAAATTGCCATTAACAAATTCCTCAAGCAATATACGGGCGCTAATGATGTAACTGTTAAGGTATTTCGCACCCATGAAGAAGCCCACGGATCGGCAGCACCATTCAGAACAAAAGGAGGGTACGACCCCGAAACCGATACATTATTTATCTATACCGAAGCACTTGATTCCATTGCCGACCTCGAAGAAACCTTGCGTCACGAATTACTCGTGCATAAAGGGTTGGGATTTGTTGACCCTGCTACTTTGTCCGAGTTTCTTACTTCACTTCGTAACGCGGCCAAAGATTCACCGGAGCTTGAGGCGCTATATAACGAGGTGGAGCGCGTAGAAGATGGTCGCTCCGACGCACTAAAAGCCGAAGAAATATTAGCTCGCATCGCACAAGACCGTTTGTCGTTCTCCGATAAGGTCTGGAATAGGATTGTGTTAGCTGTTCAGCGCTTGATGAACCGCATGTTTGGGAGAGATATTTCAGCTCGTCGCCAAGGCCGCGACCTTGTTTACCGTATAGGCGAAGCTTTTGCGGAGGGCAAGCGGGCAGGGCGCCGTGAAACCAGTGACATGTTTAACCAGTCGGTGTACCACGGCACCGGGCATGATTTCGATAATTTCAGTCTTGATGCGATTGGCTCCGGCGAGGGCGCTCAAGCTTATGGCTGGGGTTTGTATTTTGCTGGTAAGCGCGCTGTCGCTGAATACTACCGCGATTATCAAACCGATGGTGACTCATCCAAAGGCAATCTTTATCAAGCTGATATTCCAGAAGATAGTGAGCTGCTTGATTGGGATAAGCCTCTTAGAGAGCAGTCAGCCAAAATTAAATCTGCGTTTTCTAATGCGGCCGGAAACTTGGGAAGGTTTAAAAACGACACTGGTGGTGAGGCGTATCTGCGTCTTGCTGTTGATTTTGGTGGCGTAAATGCGCCGCGGTCGATGGATGCCGGAAAACAAGCGAGCATGGTATTGAGCTCGGTCGGAATTCCTGGCCTTCGCTATAGTGATGCCGGTAGCCGTATCATTGGCGGCAAGGATGGAACCTATAACTATGTCATTTGGGATGAAGACCGGGTAACTGTTGAGGCGGTAAACGACGAGCTTCGCCAGGCTGAAACTCGGATGATGTACTCGCGCACCGCCGAGCTAGACCCGGATCGCGAAGTAGAGGTAGCTCCACGCACAGCTTATGACGAGGCTTTTGATAGCCTAGGGAATAAAGATAAGACTGTTTTTCAAAGGGCAAAGCAAGCGTTGCGGCGGGAATTTACCGCTGGAGGGTTGCTGCCACAAGATGTTTTCAAAGCTAAAATTGACCGCGATGCAAAACTAAACGGCATGGAATTCGACATTACTAAGCGGTTAAGCGGTTTTGAGCATTCGGTTTTGACTGGGTATGGTAAATCATTTGATAAGCTCTCTGACGAGGAAAAAGCGGCGATTAATGAGTCGCTGGGCGGTAGTGATGTGAACACGGACATACCTGAAGTTGTGCGCGAAGAAATAATAAAAATGCGCATTGTTATAAAGTCTTTGTCAAAAGAATATGCAGCTCACTTAGAGAGTGAGATTAGTGGCATGAAGTCAGACCTAAGTGAGAAAGAGCAGGGCATCTTCAATGCAGTGCTGGAAGCTCGAAAAATTGAGCCAAAATCGGATAAACCGGCTGACAAAGCTGTCGCGACCAAAAAGCAGAATGAGATTATTCAGGCAGCGATTAAAGAGTCTGGGCTGCGCCTTGAAACCGGTACGGCGATGGCCAAGGTTCGCGCTATATCGGAAAAAGCGGCCTTACTTCAAACCGTGCTTAATAATTTAGATACTTATGTTCATCGTTCTTATCGTGCATTTGATGATCCCACTTGGCCCAAAAAAGTACCAAGAGAGGTGTTTGATGCCGCAGCAAAATATTTAGAACAGCAATATGCAGAAGGTGGCGATGTAACCAGCGAGATTCAACGTAAAGTCACTCAAGTTATTGAGCTTATGCTGGAGGAAGGGACGGCATTTGACAGCTTGGAAGGTTTTATTAAGGAGTCTAAGCTTGGCGCCAAAGATTTAAGTGTGTTGCAGCGTCGGAAGCAAATAGCGCCCGAAATTCGAGCTCTATTGGGAGAGTACACCGACCCTAAAATAAACTTCACCAAGTCGGTTACAAAAATGAGCCGACTGGTAATGAATCAAAAATTTCTTGATCGCGTTAAGGAGCTAGGCTTAGCGCAAGGATTTTTGTTCACAGAAGAAAATCGTCCACTAGATGCAACTCGCCTTATCGCTGCTGATGGCTCGGAGGTTTATGCACCGTTGAATGGGTACTACACATACCCAGAGATAGACCAGGCATTTAAGGATGTGCTTGGTAAAGAGCAGATGGGCGATTTAATGCGAACGATTATCCGATGGAATGGCATGGTTAAGTATGGGAAGACAGTGCTTTCACCAACAACCGCATTTCGCAACTGGATGAGTGCGGCCTTTTTCGCAATGGCCAATGGCCACTTTGACCTCACGCAAATGCGTAAATCGCTATCTTCAATGCGTGAATACTTCACTCACCAAGAAGGAAAGGACGGGTATCTTCGGAAGCTAAAAGAGCTGGGTGTTATTTACGATACGCCATATGCCGGCGAAATGATGGACTTATTGTCTGACTCGCAGCTAGAAAGCTCTTTGTTTGATAAAAAACCGTTCTCAAATATTCGCAAGGCAAATGAGTACGCCCAAAAATTTTATCAGTATGGTGATGATTTCTGGAAGATCATTGGCTATGAGAACGAAAAAGCCATGCTGATAAAGCACAAAGGGTTGAGTGAGGCTGATGCGGAGCTTGAGGCCGCTGAGCGCATTCGTAACACCTATCCAACTTATTCAATGACTGGGCGTGCGGTGCAGCGTTTGCGGCGATTCCCGTTGGCAGGAACATTTGTTTCATTCCCTGCGGAGATAATTAGAACCAGCTTTCATATGCTGCGTTACTTAAGGGAAGATATGAAGACAAGTCCGGCATACGCCCGTCGCAAGATTGCCGGTTTGGCTTTGGCGTCTGCTGGGATATACGGCATTCAAGCCTTGAGCATGGCAATGATGGGGATGGATGATGACGAGGAAGAGGCGTTCAGGGATATGGCTCCCGAGTGGGCTGAAAACTCGAATTTAATGGCTCTGGGGCGCAACGAGAAAGGGCAGATTCAAGTTCTGGATATGAGCTTCTTAGACCCATATAACTACTGGAAGCGGCCAATTAACGCCATTCTTCGCGGTCAGCCGATGGGAGATATGATCACCGATTCGGCGCGAGAAATGCTACAACCGTTCTTTGGGCAGGATATTGCTTTTGGAGCGATCATGGAGGCGGTTAATAACAAGAAGGGCTCTGGTGGCCAAGTATTTAATCCTGACGCCCCAGTGGTTGATCAAACGGTGAGCATTGTTGATCACCTACGGAAAGCGCTTCAGCCTGGGTTTGTGAATAATATCGAAAGAATGAGCAAGGCTCTTTCGGGGGATGTCAGTAATTCGGGCAAGGAATATAAGCCTGGCGAGGAGGTTGCCGCATTCTTTGGCTTCCGCCCTACCACGTTTGATCCGAAGATCGCGCTGTATTACCGCTCTTTTGAATTTAAGGATGAGAAATCTAATGCAACGAAAATATTTACATCAGCGTTCCGAAACCCTAACAAGGTGTCGGAATCTCGATTAAATAGCGCTGTGGAGGATGCAAAAGAGGCGCATGACGAATCATTTGAGAAGATGTTTAATTTGGTGTCCGCTGCCCGTAAGGCGGGCTTAACGCAGCCAGAAATAATAAGGATATTGCGCCAGGGCGGTGTTGGCAAAAAAGATGCTTTTGCATTGGCTACCGGAAGGACGCCGGTGTGGCGCCCGCCAACTCAATCTATGAAATATCACACAGAAAAAGCAGGCCTCTTATTTGATCAGGAGCGAGCGGAAATGTTTCGTGAGCGACGTAAAGCCATTCTTAGTCTGCCCAATCAGGATTATCAATAATATGTGGATCGGGTGAGCCCTCGTAAAACAGGGCGAACCCTAAGCATAATGACAGCCATCCAATAAAAAATATGGCGCTCCAGTTTAATATCATCCAACGCTCAAAAATTAACCACTTTCTCTTTAGTTCTGACATAATATGACCATTCATTAATGCGGAAATAGGGTGCTTATAAATGAGTATTGCAGCTTGCTCGGTTCCTGATTGCAATGGAAAACATTTAGCAAAAGGTTACTGCTCAAAACACTATCAACGCAAACGATTTACTGGGAAAGTTGAGCTTACTCCTAGCCGGTCTAGTGACGAAAGATTTATGTCGTTTGTAAAAGTTGACCCTGATACGTGTGCGTGGCTTTGGCAAGGGGGTATTAGCTCTACTACTGGTTACGGCGTATTTTACCTGAATGGTAAATCTGTTTCTGCGCATCGATATTCTTATCAAATGGCGCATGGAGCCATTCCAGATGATGTTTTTGTTTGCCATAAATACGAGGCGCTAGGCCGGCATAATGTGAACCCTGAGCATCTTTTTTTAGGAACCGCTACAGACAATATGCAGGATGCTGCCGCAAAAAGGAGGACATTAATTGGGGAGCGAAACCTTGCGTCTAAACTATCAGCAACTGAAGCTGCAGAAATTGCATCGTCAAAAGATACTTGTTCTGCTCTTTCTGAGAGGTACGGTGTTTCAGAATGCGTGGTAAGTAAAATCCGCAGGGGCTTATTATGGGGCTCGGTCACTAAAGTTTCCGAGGCAGGCAGGCTTCGCCTCGATAATAAATCTGGATACATAGGTGTGCGCTGGAGAGAGCGCGGCCAGAAGTGGAATGCTTCTATTGGTCGCCGCATAAATGGGACGTACAAAAGCGAGTATCTCGGCTGTTTTGATAATGTCATCGATGCAGCAAAAGCATACGATATGGCCGCAAAGCGGTATTTTGGTGATGGCGCAAAGTTGAACTTCCCATAATCCAAGTCAATTAAAAGCACCCATGCGCCATGTATTCCGAAGGCGGCAATGGATAGCGCGGTGGTGATTATCAGGAGAATGAGCACTTGTCTTTAATCCTTAAAATTTCCGCAGAAATGATAACGTAAGTTGTTGATTTATAACGCTCGGTTTTGCACGGATTTGCATTTTTTTAAATTAACAAAAGTGCAGTAACCTGTTGATTTAATTATAAAATATCGAACCAGAATGGACGAACTGCAACTCCGTGTACGCCGGTTCGATTCCGACCCGCGCCTCCATTTACACAGTTTTCGCCCTTCTGTATTCAGCTTATCTTCTCTTACTTATCGTATTTCGGCCGTTGCGATATACATTCTAAAATCAAAACAATTACATCTCTTAGCTAACACCGCGTTGTAGGCATTGCCAAAAGCTGATGCTGTATGCCGCGACACTGCCCTTGAATTGGCGCACGGGGAAATCCTCTAGCAACACGGCTCCGCCTTTAAAACGCAGTTTCTTGCCATTTAATTTAACTCGGCGGCTGATCAGGCTTTTGGCCGTGAGTTCGTAGCCATTGACTATCGAGGCGAGCAAACTCGGTTCTAGCGTGACCTCCACTGGCGTCGGCATTAGGTTGATCAGCAACAGTGTTTTTGAATCCTCGCCTTTGCCTGAGTGCAGATAGCAGCGCAAGTGGGGCGATTCGCTGCCGATGGCGAACACGGTGGTGCCCATTAGTTGCCCCCAGAGCCAACTTACCCAAAAATCGGGACGGGGCTTTAGAGTGAGTCGAGCGATCATGCCGTAATCGCCGCCTATTAGTGACTGACGGACCATAAGCTTTTGTCCTAGCCTCGCTCCCATACCCAATTGATCAGCCCACCAGAAGCTAGATACCCACCGGTCAGATAGATCAGGTTGGCCGCCGCACTGAGCTGACCCCGTCTCGCCGGTCCAGAGAGCGGCTTGCGGTTGATGAAAATCGCGGAGAATGCGCAGGCGATTACTGTACTTGCGGTAGTACTCAAAAGACTTGGGATCTAGAAGGTGTTCGATGCGTGCTTTGCGGGTGCGAACAGGACTGCGATCACTTTGAAAGGGATAGTAGTGCCAATCCACAATGTCGAGCTTTACGCGTAATTCAGACAGAAACTTTGGCGTGATATTGCTGATGGGGCGAATGGTTTCGCCTAGCTTTGGCCAAAACGCACTACCGGGGCCAGATATCAGCGCCGTAGGGAATTTTTCCCGCACGACTTGGTAAAACTTTTCGTAGTCGCGGGCTAGGTGTATGGCCCGTGGCTGAGATAAGAGGCCGTGAAAAGCCCAATAAGCATTGAGTTCATTGCCCAGTTCGAAAACCTCAATGGAGTATTGTTGTTCTGCGCTGTAATCCAATAAAGCCTGTAATTCCGCGCCCTGCCAGCGGCCGTGATCCTTGCGTTTAAAGAGTCCGTATTTGCAGGTGAAGATCAGTTTTAAGTCATTGCGCTGCAAAAAACCGTGTAGGTCATCCCATTGCGTTTTTGTCAGTATCAAGGAGTCGGGTTCGTTATCCGGCTGCGTGAAGTAATGAACCTTGTCCGCTTCCGAACCCCCAATACGGAGGTAGGCCGGCCCCAACAGTTGTACTAAGCGATCGAGCTTGGGCGAATTTAGTTTTAAAGGTGGCACCCGCAATGTGCCCAGTCCGCGCCGCACATCCAGGGCGCCTTCCCACCAAAATCCCCCAGCTAATAATGAAATGTCTATTGAAAACGAGAGATAGCGCTTTTCGGTTTCGGCGACGGGGTCAGCGCCCTGCAGGTTGATAGCGACGCTTGTATTGGCCTGCTGGCGGGACTTAAAAAATGGAAGGCGGATGTTGTGCTCCAGAAGATTTACAGCTCACGACGGTCATGGGGCGTCAAATAACGTTTCCGCGCTGCCTTCTCTCATTAGACGCGCAATTGGTTACAAGTTGATGACTGCGGTCGAGGTATTGTTCCCTGTTGTCGCGTTGCAGAGGGCGTTAGGGTCGGTTTTCGCTCCGATCCATCTTTGGTGGCTGATAACCCAGTAAATGGTAATAAAATCATTGTCTTATGTGTAGTTCTTGTCATTTTTTCAGGCTATCCATGTGCGTTGCTACGTAAAGCCACTAGGTAAATCCCTTAGTTTGTTACTGCCCATTAGTCGCTAAGCTGGCAATAGGGTTGTATACGCCTATTCGCTTACGAGGTGATATGAGCAGACTTAGGAGATATGTGATTGCGGTGGTAGATATAGCACTGATTGCTGTGGCTTTCGGTGGGCTGCTATTTTCCTGTAGTAATCAAGAATCTGATCGCCAAGCCGTTCTGCAAAAGTCAGCAATGATTCAGCGTGCCATATTTCAAGCACCCTTGGATGGATTCTTAAGTCTCGACGAGGGGTTGTGGCAGCAGCTTCTGGAAACTCCCAGCTATTATAGTGACGGTGCTAACGGGCTTTTGGTCGATGTTCGCTATTGGGAAGAAACCGCCGACGTTTTTGTCGAAAAAATCCTTAAAGCAGGCTATACCGTAGACTATGTAAACCCGGTTAATGAGCGTGTCTTTATTTGGGTGAAAAACGCAGAACAGTTGGCCGGTTTAGCTAAAATTCGCGGTGTGAGTGCAGTTTCGGTGAGTCGCACCCCGCCTAAAAAGGACGTGGCCATAAAGGTTTTTGATGATCTTCAAAAATAAACTAGCGGTGTTTGTGTGCTCTATCGTTGTTCTCGGTACTGCGAGCCATGGAATAGCGTCGGAAAATATCAAACAATCCGCAAGGTCGGCCGGCGGAGCTGCTGCAAAATTAGATAGCCGTCTTCAGCTTCTTCTCGCCGGAGATAAGGGGGCGAGCACGTCTGACGTGATGCAAACCCGCCTAAAAAATAGCATTGCGGGCGCTGGCGTTCCCATTGAGTTATTTCTTAATAGTAGTGACGGCTTGCGTCGATTCCTGGACGAAGTGGGTATTCCCCTTCGATTTCTTTCTGAAGATGGCAGCCGTGCCACGGTACTGCTGCGCAACGAGCAGGACTTAATTCTTCTCTCAGCGCAGACGAATATTCGGGAAATACATTATTTGCTGCCACCGGTGATGCGGGTAGGGGCGGTGACCAGCCGCGCCGGCAGGGCAATGCGCGCGGATATAGCGGCAAGTTCCTTAGGCGTGACGGGCAGCGGCCAAACCATTGGTATTGTGTCAGACAGCTTTGCGCAAACCTCTGTCGTTCGCGATGGCAACACTACGCCGGCTCAATTCGCTGCGGGACAGTTGCAGGGCAGTCGCCAGCAAGACAACGGAGACTTACCTAGTACCGTCACCATATTGCGAGACGATGTTGCCGACGGCACCGATGAGGGCGCCGCGATGGCGGAGCTAATTCACGACGTGGCGCCAGGCGCGCCGCTCATGTTTCACGCCGCGGGGCAAAGCCGTGCCGAAATGGCCGAGGCGATTCGGCAATTATGTGCCCCAGGTCGGGCCGACATTGTGGTCGACGATATTCTGTTTCTCAATGAGAGCGTCTACCAAGACGATGTGCCGGCGATAGCCGCATCGGAGTGTGTTAGCGCCGGTAAACCGTTCTTATCTGCAGCGGGCAATGACGGTGATCAGGCCTATCGCTATGTCTATAAAGATCTGGTGACCGCGAGTGATGAGCCGGGAATCAGCGCATTCCCCACTGGAAACGATCTGCATAATTGGAGCGCTAACGGAAACGATGCATTTTTGGCGGTGACGATCCCCGCAAACGCCACTGTCTTTGTGGTTTTAAGCTGGAATCAACCCTATAGCTCGGTAAACCCAAGCGCAGGGGCGCAAATCGATTTAGACCTCTACGCTACCACTGCAGCGACGTTGATGTCCCTCAATCCCGCGTCGGCTGATTTTTATGCACGGGGTGCCAATCAGCAGGGGGTGACGGGAAGTCCGTTTGGAGACGCATCAGAAGTTGTGACATTGGAAACGGGCGCATCTGAACAGACATTTTATCTCGCCATTGAACATTTTGACGGCAGCCAGGGAGATATTCCTCAGCAGGCGGGCGTGCCATTGGAATTCAGAATATTGCTAACAGGCGCTCAAGTTAGCAGTGCTGAATATGCGTATAACGCGCCGGTTGTCTGGGGGCATTCAATGGCGGCTGGTATCGCTGGCGTGGCGGCGGTGGCGTGGTGGGAATCGCCAGAATTTAGACCAGAGGGCTACGACAGCATAGAGATTGATCCCGAAGCATTTACCTCCCGTGGTGGTCAGCAAATTCTGCAGTTTGATAGCAGTGGCGAGTATTCGCCGCAGACCCGTAACTCTCCGCAATTTGCGGCGGTAGACGGCAATAACAACACGGTATTGGGCTCGCCAGTGGCGGCGCCAGAAGATGGCGAGCCAGATGATTTTCTAAATTTTTACGGCACCTCGGCAGCGGCACCAAATGCTGCCGCCGTATTTGCGCTTTTGAGGGAAGCCTATCCCAGCGCGAGCCCCGCGCAATTAATTAGCGCCGTGCAAAGCTCGGCTATCGACGTGAAAGGTCTCCGTGCGAGTGTGGGTGCTGATACAGTCACGGGCGGCGGACTTATCAATGCAGATGCCGCCGCCACAGCCTTGGCAACGGCGCTGGGTGAAGAGCCCGCAGCGCCGCCGCCAGTCGCATCGCGCTCAGGTGGCGGGGGTGGCGGAGCCTGCTTTATCGCCACTGCAGCCTATGGAAGCTACCTTGCCCCTGACGTAAAAATACTGCGAGATTTTCGAGACAAAGTGCTGCTTCCCTATAAATGGGGGCAGACTATTGTGGCCACGTATTACCGCTACTCACCACCTATTGCCGACCACATTGCCCAATCTGAATCCCTGCGCTTAGTAACACGAGTAGCCCTAAGCCCCTTGGTCTATGGACTAAAATACCCCTTTGTCGCCTTGTTAATGCTGGTAGCTGCTCAGCTCGTTTTGCTGCGCAGGCGTCATTTGCAGAACAGGGCTGTTACTGTGGTGCCAAGTTAAACTGCAATTAACTGCTCTAAGCCGTTGATTTTTTTGGGTAGTATAAGTAGACTGCGAACGCTTTTTTAGCACTACCGCATAAGCTGAATCGGAGAATAATTTCGTTTCTCGCCTATCACATTGGCTCACGCCAAACCCCTTAGCCCGGGTGGTGAAATCGGTAGACACAGGAGACTTAAAATCTCCCGACAGCAATGTCGTGCCGGTTCAAGTCCGGCCCCGGGCACCAATAAAAATCAATGACTTACGACAACTTCGGTACTCGAGGTTAAATCCTGAAAAATCCCATAGTAGACGCATAGTAGACAGCGGCATTTCGCCTTCTAAGCGTAAGCTGATGTATGCATTTGCTAGATTGTCGCCTGATCAACAGATGAAATTAATTAAAGAAATGATCTTGCCGATAGCTGAGAGTCAGAAGCACTAAATAATTCGACACGAATACTGATTGCTATCTTGAAATTAAAGCGGGGGGAGAAACCCCCGCTCCCGCAGAATAAATCTACCGGGTATGGCACGCATTCGCGCAGTAATAACACCCATCGATTGTGTTGCCCGGGTATTGTCTTCTGGCATATTGCACTGCGTCATGGCAGTTTGAGAAATTTCCTAGCAAGATCTGATTACTTGGATACGGAAGGCAGCCATTAGCGACGTCGCGGTTGTGAACCTCATGCTCGCCGGTTGATTGAATAGCTAAGGTGGGGGTTTCTATAGGCTAGAAATGACAGAGGCCTCTAAAAAGAGGCCTCAAAACACAGTCCAGTGTGGCTTGTCATCGCCTATTCAATGGACTGGCTGCATGGGACGTACCTTGATGCAGTCTCGAAAGCCTGATGCCGAGGCAGAGCAGGAACACCGCAAGACTAACTTAATCGAGGGTAGCTTACAAATAACTGATTGCTATATGGATAGTGCCTTTTATTCCTAAGGGCGTCGGGTTTGTTTATAAGTGAGCGCCCAGCTGACCTAAGTTTAATCCGTGTAGCACGCATTGATATACCTGTTTCATCTGCTCGCGGCTAAGTCGATTATTATAATACATGCGCTTGTTCGTGATTGGGTTTCTCGTGCCTAACTGTATTAAATCGAGGCGATGAAAGCCTACCGTGTAAATCATGTCGCCTTTTAGCCACGTCACCTTCTCCTGAAACTTGCCAATTTGCGGGAGCGATGCTTTAGGGAGTTGTAAGTGGTAAGGCATCACGATTGGTGGCGGGGTAGTGCTTAGAGCAATAATGGTTGCAAGTGAATCTCTTCCGCTAAGCGCTGACGAGATTACTAATACCGGGCGGCGTTTTACCATTTCAGGTTCGACGAACCCAGTGGTAAAGTCGCACATCAAGATTTGACCTATCCTAGGATGAAAAGTAATTGCCACTTACTAATTCCCTTCACTGGCGATTTTGTAAAACCAATACTCTATCATATTGAACCTCTGGCGGCTGCTACAGCGATACGCGGCGGCACAGTTCGCTACGTATCGCCGAGTGGCGGTCTGGGCTAAGAAAACTCTTCAGCTTCCGGTTCTTCTAGCTTTAAAGCCTTGACGAGCATTACACCAGCATACTGACCAATGGTTTCAATGTGCCGATAACGCAGCAACTGAACAGTGACCGCAGAATCATGGCCGCGAAGGCGTCGCAAGATATGATCTTGAAGGCAAGTTAAGCTCATAAGCTCGAGCGCGTATTTTTCTGCACGTTCTTCATCTATGCCAATTAAAAACCCTTTTGGGGTTTCTGTTTTGGCTAGTACCTCAATCTTGAGCTGGTTGTTGTAGTAATCATTCAGCAGCTCTTCAACTTCTACATCATCTAATGCCGCCGAGATTTGAAAGCCATCACGCATGCGCAGAGTATCGATGTCGTTGTCATCTTCTACTGTAGCGTCTTTTTCTGGATTCCAACCCTGTTCCTCATAATAGATGTACAGCTCGTCTAGCCAGCGGTCATCTAGAACCATTTTACCTCCCTCAAACCTAGATAAATAGGCTCGGTTAAGACCCGTGTCGAGTGCTACTTTAGCCTGCGACAAATTCAAGGCAGAGCGCGCAGCCACGGCCTGAGTGTTACTGAGAGTGTTCATAATAAATCCTCATTGGTTTAAGTCCCATCAGTGACCGGTATTGGTCTCTGACTTCGATCTGATTGGGACTATGCCCAAATTCAAATTCGTCATTGTTTGGATATCGTGTCTCTGTCCGTACAGTTATTGACACAAGTCCAAGTGTTAAACCGCGGTCAATTCCGCATACATTGCGTAATCGTCTGTGGCTAGCATAAATTCAAAATCTGATATTTTCGGCGCATGACGCAAAGCGCGCCGCCAGTAGTGCTGTTTTTTGAATTCGTGGTGCCATTGGCTATCTGGTCTATCGCCTTCTCGATAACCTTCACCAGCCCATTTTTCAGGCAGCCACGGACAGCTGTTTGCGCTCCACTTCGTTGGGCAGATCGCCCAATTCATGAATTCATAAAATGCGGCTTTACCTTTTAGGATGACTTGATATTTACTAGCGACGATTGGTAGCTCTTTGATTTTTTCGCGTACAGACTGCAATTGACGACCCAGAAAATGACGGTGCTTAGAGCCTTTTTCCGCTGTCTGAAGTTTGTCGTTAAGAGCGCGACGGCGGTTGTATAGGTCGCCGAATTTGGTAGTGACATGATCGTGAACGTCTGCAATCAAGCGGCCCATGATGTGTAGTTGTGACTCTGACAGTGTTGCCCAGTCTGGCGCTCTGGCTGCTGCGCTGATCCCGTAGCGATTGCCTCTGATCTCACCTTGATCATTTTTGCCTTGGGCTTTGCAGAGATAACCGGCGGCTTTCATCATGTAGCTGGCGGCGGCTTCGCTGTCTTTGATTTTTTCGATATGGGCTACACCTTGGCCCCATAGCGATTCGATACGTTTTGCCCATGCGGGAAATAGTGCATAACGTACGCGCCAATTGATTAACACATGCACATGGGGGTTAGGCTCGCCCTTGTCGTTATCGGGTGCCTCAGCGACCCACACGTAAAGTAGTTCGCGGTTTTGGCCTTGCTCGGCCTGTATTTCACTGTTTTTGTCTACGCAGTACATTTTGCGGCCGTTGACTGTAAATTCAGCTTTCCAACCGCGTGACCACATTTTTTGCAGGCCATCCATAAAACGTGACACTTCGCGCTGTATGCTGGTTTCGCCGGCCGCCATTGCTTCGCGGCTTTCCTGATTAAACGTCAGTGTGAAGAATGTACGATACCCACCTTTTTTTAAGCCAACATAAGCGCATGACTCGGCAACCTTGCGCGCCGCATAGGGTGTTAAATTCTCAGAAATTCGTGGCCCGCATTGTTCGGGAGGTATTGTTCCCGTTGTGGTTTCGACGCGGGTTCTTATCCTGATTTCATCCGACCAGTCGCGTCGCTGTATAACCGTGTAGGCCGCGTGTTGGCCTTCAGGTGTGCTTTGAGGTTTCGTTGCGGTATAGCCCGCCCATTGGCCGCCGATAAGGCGTTTAACTTCGAAACCATCAATATCAACAAAACCACGCGGGCCTGCCGTTTTGGTGCCCCAATTGGCCGGTTTTATCGCTGTCGGACTTTTGGATGCCTTGACTAGCCTATGCCGTTTCGCTTCGCTCAACGGCTGAAAGCGCGAATTCTCGCGCTCAATTTCCGCCATCGTTATATTGTCGGGAAACAAAAAAGCCGGGTTAGTTTTACCGGCGTATGGGGGGATTGTTGATAAATCTAAAAGGGGGCTGTTATTTGCCATAAGCATACCGGCAATATCCACCGGCCCCCCGGTGTTTAACTATGTGGTTGCCGGCGTTAGTCGCAAAAATAGAACGGCATTTAGGGTTGCCTTGGCTAAATTTATTTAGGGTTTGCTTGGATGACTGACCGTTTCCCCAAAAAGGAGAAATACCGCCCCAAAATTTTGGGAAATCCAATGTTTTAAATGACAGGAACAGAGCGGTAACACATTGTTTTACATGAAGTGTTTCTATTTTTATGGTGTGTTTAACAAGTGGGCTAAACCTAGGTAAACTCCAAAATTTGGACGTGTTAAAACCAGTGTTTCCCGGTTTTACTGCGGTTTTATGCGGTATTCCACATTGTTGAAAACGTGACATTTCGCTATTATTCCTACGTTGATTGAAAGCAACACCAAAAGGCTCGCAGCTATGGGGATAGCTCTGCGGGCCTTTTTTTATGCCCCCATTGCTTGGGGCATTTGGTAACTTGATGTTGAGTGGTGGATTCTGGCTGTGACGAAGGTGTCCAAATCCTCTTGGCGGTAGCGAATGGAGCGCTTACCTAGGCGAACGAATGGAACGCGAGCACCGGCCCACCGATCACGCTCAAGATAGGCGATACTTACGCCTAGGTGGTTGGCGGCTTCTTTGGTTGTCAGTAGTTTGCGGGTCATCTCATACTCCTTCACGCTAGTGTTGGGAGTAAGATAGGGTTTCAAAGAAGTGGATCAAACACGCATGCTGTGCATTTGTAGTACAGATGCATGCATTTGTGGTGCGGATGCAATGCATTTGCTATCCGATATAAATTTACTTTATTGAAATTACGGCTTGGATTTATGTTTTGCTAGGTAACTTAGAAGATTTCGCTCTGGGTTTGCGCCTAGCAATTTTTGATCGTCAAGTTGAAGGGCGTTGAAGAACCGCCGTGCTGATTCCGCTTTGCTTGGATAGCGCTTCGGGTTGGCGTTGTATGAGCCTACGAAGTCTTCTTTGATTTTTGTCACTGGTTCCCATCTTGCGGCTGCGCTCTTAAATCCGCGCATAGATTCTTCTCTCTTTACCAATGTTCTTGCCAAAGTATATCCGTTCGATTTTGGCATAATCGAAAGCGCCAAATGAATTTCGCAGCAAGCGAGAGCGTACGCCCCATGTATTCGCCCTTATCAAAGTAATAGCCAGATTGATTGCCGGTCAAAACAGAGTTGTCGAAATCATTGTAATCCTGAGTTGCGAAAATAATGTGGCTCAGTAAAGCTACTGCTAGTGTTTCCTCCCAAGTAATATCTTTTAGGAAGTTTCCGAATATTGTCTCCGGCGACTTTCTTTGATCTATGATTCGCAAAATTAATATGAAATGAAATCTCGATGGATGAATTTCTTTTGAATATTTTTTTAGTAAAAGGTCGGGTGTTAGTTCTCCACCTTTGTAACCTACCATTTCTCCCGAGCGCTCAACTACAAATTTATCTAGTAACCAAACCATCGTCATAATTTCTTTATCTGTACGCCTACTTAAAGCGTCATTGCAGCTACTCCCATACCAATCAAACTCGGGCTCATAATAGCCGGGTAAATCAATTTCTTTTATTGGCTGTTTATCAAAAATATACATACGTTATGATCTCGATTTTTCAAGTATAAAATTAGAAATTTTGTTCATTGGGGCGCGAAGTCGATTAACATCGGCGACGATATAACCGGCTGTTACATCATTTGGGTTTCGGTGGTTCAGTAGTTGTTTTAATGCATAGGCCGGAATATCCAAGCTTTCAGCAATAGTGATAAAGGTTCGTCGCAGGTCATGAAATGTAACGTGCTTACCCATTCCCTCGGCGACTTGAGCCATCGCCTGTTTTGGGTCTCTTAGTGGGCCTTCCCGCATTGGGCTAGGAAACACCCAAATGCAGTCGCTGCCCTCATCCTTTCGGCTCTTGAGCAAGTCAAAGAGGTAATCGGATAGGGGGAGGGTGTGCGGTTCTCGGTTTTTGGTGTCCGGGATTGTGAAAGTGCGGTCTTCTAGGCTTACATCTGACCATTTCAGGCTTGCACCTTCAGATTTCCGTAACCCGGTAAACAATAAAAAGTGGATGTAATCTCGTGTGACATCGTAGGCGAGTTCTTGTGTTGCCTTGAAAAACGCGGGTAGCTCATGGGGTTTAATCAGTGTTCGGCGGCGTTCGATTGGATACCATGCGCGTGTTCGGCTGATCCGCTCCACCGGGTTGATAGTTATTACTGGTTTTCCCTTAGCATCTTCATACTTCGCTAGCGCGTGATTGAAGACGGCCCGAAGTACTCGCATGGTGTTATTGGCGCGGGCTGGGGCTTTTTTGCCAATATCTGAATGACGTTTTTGCACCATATCCTTGGTGATATCGATTAGGCGGGTTTGCAGCCAGTCAGACAGGCACCCATCGACACATTTTCTATAATTTTTGACAGTGCCCGGTTTTAAATCCTTTCGTGTCAGCAGGTAGTCTTCAAAAGCGGCACCTAATGTAGTGGCCTTTGCTGTCACAGCTCGCTTATCTGCGGCGGGGTCGTTACCTAGCACGATAGACCCTAAAAGCTCTTGTGCCTTGATTCGCGCCTGAACAGGTGTGAGGTGGCCGTATTTGCCGATACTTACCCGGCGAACCTTGCCACTTATTCGAGTTTCTACAAAAAAGGACTTGGTGCCGCCACTACCTACCAGTAAACCGAAACCGGGCAGGGTGCCATCCCTATAAATTGACTGGCAGGGCTTCCCATTTGCACCCACTTTAGGGAGTGGTAGCCGATCAATATATGACTTTGTGAGCTTGCTCAATTGTTACCCTTTCTGCTGTTATACATCTTGGTAGACGCTAGATTTTGCACTCACATGATGACTGCAAAAAATCTCCCGCCTCGAAATAGTAGACGTATAGTAGACAGAATCATTCCAAATAAGGCAAGCTTACGTAGGCTTATTCAAAGATCGGATAGCTTAAAAGTGGCTTAACTAACTGAAAATGCGGAGTATTTCATGGTTATTCAAAAAACCTCAAAGAACCTAGTAAAATCCTTAAAATCTCCCGACAGCAATGTCGTGCCGGTTCAAGTCCGGCCCCGGGCACCACCTATACGTCGTAGTTAATACCGCTGCCATTCCCAATTTAGAACACTGAACTCCCCGGGGATTTTAACCGGAAAGGTTCACAAAATGCGCCTAGCATTTTGAACGAGGAGTGAAGCGACGAAGCCCCGAAGGGGTCAAAAACAGCCCAACGGCTGTATTTGATTAACCCGGCCCCGGGCACCACCTATACTTCGCGATTATCTTGACGAAATGCGACTAACGGACAAAGTAGTACCAACCTTTTCCAAAACAGGTAGCCAATGAATACTCAGCACTTTCAGAAAGTGCATATTTGGTGTAATATCGCACCAATTATGCACCTGAAGAGTTGGGGTTTATTTCATGTCCAGACAAAGCATTACGATTTCTGAACCGAACGCCGATTGGCTAAAAGCTCAGGTGGAAAGCAAGGAATACAGTAGCAACAGCGAAATTGTCAATGACCTGATACGCCGCGCCCGGCGGCAGGAAAGCTTGGAAACGGGAGTCATTCGAGCGCTGCTTCAGGAAGGTATCGACAGTGGTTTATCAGTATTGAGCCCCGCTCAAATCAGGCAAAATGTCAGGGATAGGCAACAGGTAGATGAGTGATCTATAAGCTAACTAACAAAGCTGCTAGCGACTACGCAAGGCTTTATCAATACGGTATTGAAAACTTTGGCTATGAACGAGCAGATAGTTATGCCGAAGGGATGGAAAAACAATTCCAGGCAATAGGGGAGAATCCATTAAGGTATCCTGCTGTCGATCAATATTTTGATGGATGCCGTCGTAGCGTGTACTACGTTCATTCAATTTACTATCGCCAGTGTACCGATTGCGTAGAAATTGTCCGCATACTGAGTCGAGAAGATATATCCAGAGGATTGAGATAAATCGTTAACAAGGGCAGCTTGTTTTTCACACCTGCTGCCGCGTTTCAATTCACTGCACAACAGCAGTTTCATACCAACAATTTAGCCTCTGGCTTACAAACTGTCATACCCGATTTTACCCGAAAATACCGGATTTGATAGACGCGAGAGATTAAAAAGCACCTCAATACGAAATCTATACATTTTGCCGATTAACTATTTATGAGGCGTTAGCAGGTTTTAAGGACTTTTTTAGGGTATTGGGCAAGCTGCGGGTTGCTCATGCTCTAGACTGTCTTTCTAGTTAGCTTTAGATCATAGATTTTTTGAATGAACAACAGAATTTGTGGGGCAGCTTATTGCTGGTAACGACAATACCTCCCTAAGGCTCCAACATCCTTAGTGCAATCTCAGAAACAAAAACAGTGTACTTTTCCCGTAGCGCCGGAGTGAGCTCTTCGTAGCCGGTAATAAATTTTCTTGAGTGGCGTGCGTAGAAAATATAGTCGCAGGCACCGACGATGGAGTAATAAAAAAGCGTTGGGTCTACTTCGCGGAATACGCCAGATTCGACGCCTTCGCTGAGAATTTTTTGTTCGGCTGCAAGCAGGGGTTTTACAAAGAATTCGACCATTGCCTCGGATATGGACTTTTCTTTGCTGTCCATTAGGTTGTGAATTAATCGATGTAAGTAGGGGTGTTTGGCGTAGGTATTTACTAAGCCGGTGATATGCAGGCTAACTTTTTTTGCGGGCCCCACATCCATTGCGACTAGTTTGTTTAACAAGTCCATACTAAGCGCGGCATCTCGTTCTACCAAGGCTAAAAGTAGGCCGTCTTTATTTCCGAAGTGATATTTGATTAGCGCTGAATTTAAACCAGATTTTTCAGCTATTTCGCTGAGAGATACGTCTATTCCGCTTCGCTGGCTTAAGATATCGCTGGTAGCTTGCAGAAGTTGATCTTTGGCATTGCTGCGGCGTTTTCGTGTTGGTTGCGCAGTGCTTTGCGAATTCATAATGTATGTGTTGTCACCGGTTGCGGCGCAAAGTCCTAGTCGTGGCGGGTCTGAATAATGCCGAAAGTGTAGCATAGGCATAGTCAATCGCTTAATTAGCAATAAACAACTCGGATTAATTCGCTGATGCGCCAGAGGCCCGCCCAATACCGGTTTACTCCCAAATCGCTAGGCCGTCCAAGGCTTCAATACCGTGCTCTGAGGCCAAAATGGGATTCACTTCCAGCGATACTAAGTCGGGACCCAGCGCCAGTGCGGCATTGCCGATGGCGACGATAGCTTTGGCCAGCTCGTTGCGGTCTACTACCGGCGCGCCGCGAAAGCCGTCGAGCAGCACGCCGCCGCGCAGCTCAGAAAGCATTTCCTTGGCATCCTTTTCAGTTACCGGCAGCAAGCGCAGGCTGGTGTCTTTTAGTGCCTCTACCCAAATACCACCTAGCCCGACGGTAATGGCTTGGCCCCACTGCGGGTCTTTCATTGTGCCGACAAATATTTCGAGCCCTTTGCCGCGCATGGGCGACATGATCACGCCCTCAATTTTCGCATTCGGTGCTTTGGCGGAGACAGAGGCAATGATTTGCTCATAGGCGTCGGCGGCAGCTTGGGCGCCAGCGATGTTAAGAAGTACACCGCCCACTTCCGTTTTATGTTGAATGTCTTCTGAGAGAATTTTTAACACAACCGGCGCTGCTAAGGTCGTAGCGGCAGCAGCGGCCTCGTCAGCAGAGTTAACGATATGGGCGGGAATAACCTTCGCGCCATTCTCTGCCAGAAAATCCAGTACCGCTCTTTCACTATTCGGGCGCGCATGATGGGCCGCTGCAATTGTATTGCTGATAGCGGACGTTTCTCGGTCATCCAAAATTTTATGCAGTGCGGTTAGTACATGATTGAGTCCACCGCCGGAATAGAGCAATTTGTACTCATCCGCCATGCTTCGCGCTTCACTGCTAACGGCGTTGAATGTATGACTTAGCATTAATCCAGGGACGCTAATGCGCTGAAAGCCGCTGCTGACTTCGTTGATAAAGCTGCGGGCGAAGCCGCGTTTGTCATCTTTTGCCGGAATGTCAAAGACGAAACCGACTGCGCCTACGGCGGGGTCTTTGGCTATTATTTCAATGGCGGTGCTGATCAAACCAGGGTCCACCATTGCACCGCCGGTAAGGTCTAGCGGGTTATTGGGGGTGGCAAAGCTTGGTAGGGCGTCGGCCAGCGCCTGCTTGGTGCTTGCGCTCAGTTCGGGAATGCACAAGCCGAGTTCTTCAGCTTGGTCGACCGCGATTTCGCACAGACCGCCCGACATGGCGAGTAAGGCGAGTCCTTTGGCGCCGGGTTTGATCCTGCCAAATTGGGCGACGAGATCAGTGGTAACAATAAGTTGCTCTAAAGAGTGTACGCGGACAATACCGAGCTTTTTACACAGGGCGTTGAACACCGCGTCGTCACCCACTAGCGAGCCAGTGTGGGCCTGTGCCGCTTTGGCTGCCGCTTCGCTGCTGCCCACTTTTAAGACAACGATAGTTTTGTCTGCCGCTTTAGCTGCCTCCGCCGCGCGAATGAATGCAGCGGGGTCTCGCACCGACTCTAAGAACAGGGCGATGGCCTTGGGTTCATCTTGAGCACTGAGGTATTCAATGACCTCGGCGACACTAATATCGGCTTCATTCCCCGTGGAAATCATATGGGTAAGTGCTACTCGCTGCTGGTAGGCAAACTGCTCTAGCTGGCTGGCTAGTGCGCCACTTTGGGAAACCAGCGCCACGGCGGGGGACGGTTGCGCGCGGCGCAGGGGAGTGGTCCAAACGGCTGTTTTCTGTAAAAAATTGGCGAAGCCTAAGCAGTTTGGCCCCAGCAGTCGAATGCCAACGGCGCGTGCCTTTTCTGCCATGGCCTGTTGTTTTTTCTGACCTTCTTCGCCCGCTTCGGCAAAGCCTGCGGAGAGGATTACCGCAGCCTTCACGCCGGCGGAGTGCAGGTCGTCAAAGGTATCCAGTAGCACTGACTCTGGCACCATAAGCAGTGCGACATCGATTCTGGCACCTACGGCGACACAGCTGGTGTGGGCTTCCATACCGTGGATGATGCCCCCTTTGGGGTTTATAAGATAAATGTCACCGTCGAAGCCGCCGCGTTTGAGGTTTTCAAAGGCCGAAACCGACCACACCGAGCGGTCTTTTGCGCCAACTAAAGCGATACTGCGAGGTTGAAGTAGGCAGTTCAAGTCACTGGTGTTTGCGGTGGGCACAGGGATGCTCCTCATAAATTTATTGTCGATTTTAGGCGCAGCTTACCGTAAAGTTAACTAAATGATTAATTAAATTATTTTCTGAGGCTTTTCATCGCTCAGATTTTCAAGATTTTGCTAAGAATTTCGGGCACTCTGGGGCCTGCTTAGCTATGTTGGCGGTGATAGTTTAAAAACCTAAAACGTGCGGTAAGTTGCTAGCCTTGGTAACGGGACGTTTGGGCAAGTGAAGGCGCTTGTTACGAATAATGAAAGATAAAGTGCGCAGGATTGCGACCGATTGCGATGGGCGTTTCGGCATTAACACCGTGGGGTCGCCAAGGCGGACGTGTTATTAAATTTTGCAAAACAGCGGTGGTGCTTGGCGTTAAGCAAGACCACCAATATGGCGCTCAATGCGGGGCGGCGTTGAAAATAAGGTAAGGGTAAAAAATATGACGCAACACATTACGATGACCATTAACGGTCAGGCAGCGATCGCATCTGAAACGATGGACGTTATCAATCCGGCGACGGCAGAGTCCTTTGCGCAGGCACCCCGCGCAAGCGAAGCGGACTTGAATGCGGCTGTCGATGCGGCGAAAGCGGCGTATCCTGCATGGAAGGCCTTATCTCATAGTCAGCGCGCAGCGCTTATGGTGAAGGCGGGTGACGCCATTATGGCTAACGTAGATGAGCTGACAGCGCTGTTTACCGCTGAGCAAGGGCGACCGTTGACCATGGCCAAAGAAGAAATTCTCGGCGCGGGCATGTGGTTTAAGGGCATGGCGAGCTTTGAGCTACCGGTCGAGGTGGTGGAGGAAACTGAACAACGCACCGTGGAGGTACACCGCGAGCCCCTAGGTGTGGTCTGCGCCATTGTGCCGTGGAATTTTCCGGTGTTGTTGGCGTCTTGGAAAATGTCTCACGCTTTGCTGGCGGGGAATACCATGGTGCTGAAACCGTCGCCGTATACGCCCTTAACGACCTTGCGTGTTGGTGAGCTTCTGCGCGAGATATTGCCGCCTGGCGTCCTCAATATTATTTCTGGCGGCGATGAATTGGGGCCGCTGATGACGGTTCATCCTGGCTTCGCGAAGATATCATTTACCGGTTCGACAGCGACAGGTAAGCGAATCATGGCGTCTGCTGCGCAGGACTTGAAACGCATTACCTTGGAACTGGGTGGCAACGATGCATGTATTGTTCTACCAGATGTTGATGTCGATGAAGTGGCGCCCCAATTGTTTATGGGCGCTTTTTTCAACACCTCCCAGATATGTATAGCGACTAAACGTTTGTATATTCACGACAGTATTTACGATGCCATGCGCGACAAGCTTCACGGTTTGGCAAAGGCTTTAAAAGTGGGCAATGGGACGGATTCAGATAGTCTGTTTGGGCCGCTGCAAAACAAGCCGCAATACGATCGTGTTAAAGCGCTGATGGTAGATGCTAAAGAGCGGGGATTAACCTTACTTGAAGGCGGGGCGGTGCCAGAAAAGGGTTACTTCTTGGCACTGACGCTGGTGGATAATCCGGCTGATAGCGAGCGAGTTGTTGTGGAGGAGGCCTTTGGGCCAATTTTACCGCTGCTGCGTTATAGCGATTTAGACGAGGTGATTGCGCGGGCCAATGACAGTGAGTACGGCTTAGCCGGCGCGGTGTGGTCCAAGGATATCGAGAAAGCCTTGGAAGTGGCAAAACGCCTAGAAACTGGGACTGTTTGGATAAATCAGAATTTACAAACCACACCGAATACCCCAATGGGTGGCCATAAGCACTCCGGTATTGGTGTGGAGAATGGCCTGGATGGCTTAATGGAATTTACCCAAGCCAAAACTATTTTTATCCCTAAATCGAAACCTGCGGCCTGATCTGCTGGGGGTAGGTGAGTTCAAACGATCTCGCTATGCAGTGTGAGATTCGGCCGTTTTTCGGCACCGAATCTCACGCCCTTTCACTATCTTTAGCAGCTTTGCTTTATATAGTTATTTTACCCAAATCTGCTTGGTGTTTACGAATTCCTTAATGCCGTGGGGGCCAAGCTCACGACCGTAACCGGAGCCTTTCACACCGCCACTGGGTAGGCGTGAGTCGGTTTTTACGATGCCGTTAATTGCCACTTGGCCGGTTTCCAGGCGATTGGCAATACTGGTGGCCAACTCCGCATTTTTGGTCCAGACAGCGGCGCCCAAACCGTAGGGTGTTTCGTTAGCCAACTGCACGGCTTCTTCGACATCGGCCGCTCGAATAACCACCATCACCGGGCCGAAAGTTTCCTCTTTAAACGCGCACATGTTTTCTGTGACATCGATCAATAAGGTGGGCGGGTAAAAGAAGCCCGGACCATCAGTTAACTCGCCGCCCAATAAGCATTTGGCACCCGCGTTGATGGTGTCTGTCACTTGGCGATGCAGGTTTTGACGCAGGTCTTCACGGGCGATTGGGCCAACGTCGGTATCGGCAAGTAGGGGGTCGCCGGATTTAAATTTGGCCATGCGGCTCTGCAATTTTTCTACAAAGGTATCGTATACCGTGTCTTCCACAATAATGCGTTTTGCGGCGATACAGGATTGTCCGGCGTTGATCATACGGGACAGTGTCGCGACATCTGCAGCGGTCTCTAAATCGGCGTCGGCAAGAACAATACAGGGGTCTGAGCCGCCCAACTCTAGTACGGTGGGCTTGATTTCTGAACCGGCAATGGCGGCAACAATTCGACCGGCATTACCTGAGCCGGTAAAGGATACGGCGGCGATACGTGGATCGCGGATCGCGGTTTCGATAGCGTCATTGTCGATGCCGAGGTTTACCACAATGTTGGCGGGCGCGCCGGCGTCGGCAAAAATTTTAGCAATGGCGATCGCGCAGGCAGGGACATAGGGGTCGTGTTTCATCACGCAGGTGTTGCCAGCCATTAGCGCGGGGGCAAGATAGCGAAACGCTAACCAAAGCGGCGCATTCCAAGGCAGTATGCCAAGTAAGGTGCCAAGGGGTGGGTGGCAAACATAGCTAATACTGGCGTCTGACGGCAGGGTTTGTGGTGCCAGATGTTCTGCCGCATGGTCTGCATAATATTCCGCGCAGCCCGCGGCTTTTTCTACTTCGGGGCCGCCTTCTTTGACGGGTTTTCCCATTTCCAGCGCCATTAACTCGGCCAGGTAAGTCTTTTGTTTACGCAGTTCGGCTGCCACTGCCCGTAAGGTTGTTGCGCGCTCATCGTAGCTGCAGGCCTGCCATTGATCGGCGGCGCGGAAAGCGTCGCCGATGCGTTCGTGTAGCTCGCTGTTATTTAGGCTAGGGTATTCGGCAATAATTTTACCGCTACAAGGGTTCGTCGCTATTAGCATGGTTACCTCGTTGATGTCGGTGTTGTCAAAAGCGTATTAAGCAAAGTTATTCATTACTCGCTGCTTTTTGCTTTGGCCTTCTCATCGTTTGTGTTGGCTTCGGCTTTTTCCCGCTTGTTTTTGCGTGCTTCATCAAACTCTAAAAGTGCCGGTTCCGCCTGTTCTGGTTTGACGGTGAAGTCTCTGTCCATGCTGAAAAATGATTCACAGCCGGTGTCAGTGATATAAATTGTGTCTGAAATGCCACAGGTTTTATCGCCGTCTACTCCCCACATCCACGGAATAATATGGAAGGTCATGCCGGGCTGTAGCACGGTGGATTCCCCTTGCTTAAGGCTGACGATATAACCTTCGTCCCAGCTGGGTGGAAAGGCAATGCCGATTGAATAGCCTGAGCGGGTAATCAGTCGCGCGCCAACGTCGTTTTCAGAAATAATATTTCGCACCAGATTATCGGCGTCAGAGACGGTCATGCCGGGTTGTACTTTTTCGTGAACGGCTTGCAATGCATGCTTCATTCGCTCTTGGGCGTGATGCATGGAGTCGCTGAGTTTGCCGAGTACGACGGTGCGCATCATCGCGGTGTGGTAGCGGCGGAAGCAGCCGCCAACTTCCAAGAAGACATGTTCGCCGGGTAATACCGCTCGCCCCTCCCAGGTGGCGTGACCAATCATGGTTCGCGGCCCAGATGTCACGTAGGGCATGACCGCAGGCGGCTCGCCGCCGGCACGGAACATGGCGGCACTAATGGCGGCGCCAATTTCATTTTCGGTGACACCGGCTTTGCACGCATCTATGCCCGCTTGCATACCTGCTTCGGTGGCTAGCGCGGCTTTGCGCATAAGTTGTATTTCAGCGGGCGATTTGCAAATTCGGCCTTGCTCAACAATACCGAAGCAGTCGAGCAACTTAGCGTCGGTCAGTGTGGTGTGGATGCGATCTTGTTGATAGGCAGGGAAAAAATAGCTGTTTCGCTCGTAGCCAATACGTTTATTGGCTAGCCCAAATTCCCGCAGCGCATCGACCAGCATCTGGATGGCGTCTCCGGTGTCGGGGTAGGGGCGAGTGCGTTCTACCCAAGTGCGGGCGATGATATTTGATTCTTCCAGCGCACGGGTAATCATGAAGGGCTCGTCGTCTACGGGAACCACTAGTGCTTGGAAGAATGAGTAGCCGGTGGTTTGGTAGTCGGTAAGATACATGATGTTTTCTGGGTCAGAAATTACCACGGCATCTAAGCGTCGGTCAGCGATACGAAGCCGCAATTCACTTAGGCGGCGCTCGTATTCTGCAAACGGAAATGTCATATCATCGCGTTCAATCATGCGACGCCCTCCATCACTTTAGTGGTGTTGCGTACTAGCACGTCTAGCCCCTGTTGCAGGTCGTCGTCGGGGATGGTGAGGGGCGGAATTAATTTAACAACGCGGCCACCTGTGCCGCAGCTGGCAATGAGTAGGCCATCGGCAAAGCAGCTATCGACGATGGCTTTGGCTTGCTCGCCACTGCCCACATCCAAGCCCAGGATCATGCCTTTGCCGCGTACAGCTACGGCTTTAAAATTTTTCTCCAGTGGTGCGAGTGCCCGCGCCATGACCTCGGCTTTACCGCCGACCTCAGTCATCAGTTCATCGTCTTCGAAATAACTTAATGCTTCAGAACCAGCTACAAAACTCAGCGACTGGCCGCGAAAGGTGCCGGTGTGTTCACCGGGCGACCAGTGCTTGTCGATCTCGGGCTTGACGAGGTTGAGCGCCATGGGCGTACCCATGCCGCCAACGCCTTTGGCAAGGCAAACAACGTCGGGGTCGAGGTCCATATTGTCAAAGCTAAAGTAGCTTCCGGTGCGGCCGCAGCCGACTTGGATGTCATCAACAATAAATAGCGCGCCCACATCTTTCGCAAGCTTTGCCAAGCCTTGCAGCCATGCTTTGCTAGCAACGTTAACACCGCCTTCCGCTTGTATGGTTTCGACTAAAAATGCAGCGGGCGGTGTAATGCCGCTAGAGGCGTCCGCGTAATAGCTGGCTAGCTGATCAAGGTATTCCATGCAGCCAAATTTGTGATGTGAAACGTGGTTTAACGGCACGCCGGCCGCGCCGCGGAAATAGGCGTTGGCGGTACAGGCGAGTGACCCTAAGGTCATGCCGTGAAAGCCGTGGGTAAAGGCGGCTATTTCCTGTCTGCCGGTGGCGCGTCTGGAAATTTTTAATGCAGCTTCAACGGCATTGGTGCCGGTGGGGCCCATAAACTGCATTTTGTGATCCATATTGCGTGGTTCAAGTATGGTTTTTACAAAGCGTTCCATAAAGGCTCGCTTGGCGGTGGAATGCATGTCTAGGGTATGGGTAACGCCGTCTGATTCTAAATACTGAATCATGGCTTTCTTCATGCGCGGGTTGTTGTGACCAAAATTCAACACGCCGGCGCCGGCAAAAAAGTCGATGTACTGCTTACCGCTTTCGTCGGTTTGGCGCGCATTACTCGCCTTGTCGAATACCACGGGGTAAACACGGCAATAGGCGCGGATGTCAGATTCACGTTGCTCAAAAATACTCATGCGAACTCCTTCATGTAAATAAAGTCCGTCGAGATGCCGACGGGATGCTATTTTCAGATGGTTTGTTGTGCAGGTTTTTCTGGCGTCGTCACGCCGCAAAGGCGAGAGAACAAAGTGCTTACTAGCGGAATTAAATTGTCGTTAAAATCGTAATGTGGGCTGTGGCAGGGCACTTGGTGATGCTCGTCACCGTCGTTGGCGCCAATGAGAGCAAATGCGCCCGGGATCTCCCGCAGGTAATAACTAAAATCTTCAGATGCCATAATCGGCGTGCGGGTATTCAAATCAATTGAATCGGTACCGTAGCTGGCTTGCCATAGCTGGCGAACGTGTTGCGCTTGTGCGGCATGGTTGATAGTGGGGTTATAACGCGGTGTTATTTCCACCTGGCATTCCACCCCATAACTCTGTGCGGTCTGCTGGCTAACGTCAGTAATAAGGGTGTTGATTTGTTCGCGGGTGGCGTCATCGGGAACGCGAATGCTTCCTCCCAGTACCGCTTGCTGCGGAATAATAGTGGGGCCGCTGTCGGCCATAAACGAGGTGACGCTAATCACCGCCGCTTGCTGTGGCGCCAGGCGACGGCTCACAATTTGTTGTAGAGCCAGGGTGATCGCACTGGCCGCAAGCACAGGGTCGCGGCAGAGTTCGGGTTGGCTGGCGTGCCCGCCCTTGCCAGTCACTGTAATGCTAAATGTACCGTTGCCACACATAATAATATCGTCGGGGCAGACAAGCTTGCCGAAGGGTATTGCTGGCCAGTTGTGCCAGCCATAAATTTCGTCGATACCGTCTAATGCGCCTTCGTTAATCATTTCGCGCGCGCCGTGTCCGCCTTCTTCTGCCGGTTGGAATAATAGTGTGACCGGCCCAGACAAGCTTTGTTCATTGTGTTTTAGCCATTGCGCGCTGGCCAATAGCGTTGCGGTGTGGCCGTCGTGACCACAGGCATGCATGCAACCCGATTGGGTAGATGACCACGCTTTGCCGGTTTGCTCAACGATGGGGAGGGCGTCTATATCACCACGCAGAGCGATATGTTTAGCGCCGTCTCGTGGGGTTGCCGGCTGTAATGTGGCAATGGTGCCTGTGCCGGCGCATTTGCGCCAAGGTATAGCCAATTTATCGAGGGTATTACGCACGGTTTCAGCGGTGCGAACCTCTTGCCAGCCAGGCTCGGGGTGGGCGTGCAGGTCGCGGCGCAGGGTTTGCGCGGCGGCCATTGTGGTCAGCCAGAAATCAGTCATTGCGTTTTTACTGTGGCACAGCTTTTGCGTTGGGGCAAACTAACTTTCAATAAATTCTAACATTCTTAAGCGTGGTCGACTTTGGTGCGCTTTTGCATTTGGTAATGCGCTGAGATTTTAGAAAATGCGAATATTATATTTTTTGATAAAAATTCGATTTTTTTAAAATTCGTCGAGAAGCGCGTGTGCTGGCATTTTTAGCGATATTTTCAGTATTTAGTGATTTTTAGTCGGCACAAAATCTGCATGATTTCGTTTGCACAATTCTTATGCAGCTAAAACTCTTTAGATATATATGTGGTGGCGCTGTGTAGTATGTTGGTGTTATGAATTTTTATAACAGCACCCGGAGTCTGGTGGGAGCTGGGCTCTGCGTTCAAACGCAGGTATTAAAATGCTATTAGCAACAGATTTAGACGGCACATTTCTCGCGGGCGATAACGATCAGCGCCTTAAGCTCTATCAGTTGATTGTGGCGCACCCCGAAATCAAATTGGCCTTTGTCACGGGCCGCGGGCTAGAGTCGGTGTTGCCTTTACTGGCTGATCCGACTATTCCCGAACCCGATTACATTATTTGCGATGTGGGCTGTACCGTCGTTGACGGCCATACTCAACAAGCCATTCAACCGCTGCAGGGCGATATTGATAAGCGCTGGCCTGGCGAGCATGTGGTCGAGCAGGCGGTGGCACATATTCCTGATTTACAGCGTCAAGATGTGCCCCAGGAACGGCGTTTCTCTTTCTTCTGCGGCGCCGAGGCTATCAGTGCTGAGCTTGAAGATGCGGTGCGAGATTTGGATTGCGATCTATTGTACTCGGCCGGCTTGTATCTCGACATTCTGCCGAAAGGTGTCAATAAAGGATCAACCCTTCGAGGCTTGGTGGAGTTACTTGGCATAAGCGACGAAGAGGTGCTGGTGGCAGGTGATACCCTCAATGATCTGTCTATGTACGAGCATGGCTTTATCGGTGTTTGCGTGGGCGAGTCGGAGTCGGCTTTGTTGCAGGGAACCGAAAATCGCGCACGGGTGTATCACGCTGACGAGCCAGGTTGTGGCGGTATATTGCAAGCCTTTGCGCATTTTGGATTTTTAGGTACGGCGGGAATGGAGGCAGAGCAGCGCGATATAGCGGTGCCGGGAAAGTCTGATCTGGTGATCGTATATCACCGGCTTCCCTATGAAGAATTTCGTGAAAATGGCAAGACTATTCGCCGTAAACCCACCTCGCCGAATGGCATTATCCCGACTTTAATGAGTTTTTTTGCCGATGGGCGCGCGGGGTCTTGGGTGGCGTGGTCTGTTCATGAGCCTAGCGATGGTAAGTTTGAAACGCATACCGAGGTGGATACCGAGCAGTATCCCAATCTTGTTGCGTCGCGGGTGGCTCTGAGTAAAAGCGATGTTGATGTGTTTTATAAAAAATTCTCGAAAGAAGCTTTTTGGCCTACCTTGCATACCTTCTGGGAGCGCGCGACGTTTAGAGAGGATCACTGGCAGGTCTTTCTCGATGTGAATCGCCGCTTTGCAGAGGCCGCGGCAGCGGAGGCGGCTGAAGGCGCCACCATATGGATACACGATTATAATTTATGGATGGTACCGGCGTTTTTGCGGGAATTGCGCCCAGACGTGGTTATCGCCTTTTTTCATCATACTTATTTTCCTTCCGCAGACGTGTTTAACGTTATCCCATGGCGCCGGGATATTATCGGCAGCCTGCTGCAGTGCGACTATATCGGCTTTCATATTCCCCGCCAGTCCGAGAATTTTGTCGACGTGGCGCGGGGGGTAACTCCCTTGGAGGTGACCGAAAAAATGAATTGCGCGCCGCGCTTTTTCACCTATGGCTGCGCCGTTGGGTTAGACGAAATGAGTACCGAGATTAAGGTTAATGATCGCCGAATTCGTTTGGGCGCTCATCCTGTCGGCTTGGACTTAAAGCGGGTAGAAAACGCGCTGAAAGAGGTCAAAGTTCAGCAGCGAATGGAGGAGCTGCGACACGAGCTACAGGGTACCCGGATGATTTTGTCGGTGGGAAGATTAGACTACACCAAAGGCATAATTGAACAGTTAGAAGCGTACGAGCGTTTACTTGATGAGTACCCCGATCTACACGACAAAGTGACGCTGATGATGGTTTGTGTGCCGGCTGCTAGCGAAATGACAATATATCGCGATCTACAAAATCAGATAGAACAAGCAGTGGGCCGTATTAATGGCCGCTTTGCCAAAGTAGGTTGGACTCCCCTGCAGTTCTTCTTCCGCAGTTTGCCGTTTGCGGAATTAGTCGCGTATTACAGCATGGCAGATGTCATGTGGATTACCCCGCTGCGGGACGGCCTGAATTTGGTGGCCAAGGAATATATTGCCACCCAAGGGATGACGGACGGCTCGGGTGTGTTGGTGTTGTCGGAATTTGCCGGCGCGGCGGCGGAGCTGAGAGGCCCCATATTGGCAAACCCCCATGATCGAACTGAATTGGTGAAAACCTGCTATTTAGCGCTCACTTTAAAACGCGACGAGGCTCGCAGTCGAATGCGTGAGGCTTATGATGTGGTTAAACACAACGATATAACAGTGTGGGGCGATGAATTTATGAGCGCGGTGGACGCCTGTCGCGATAGTGGCAAGTCACCATTAAATACGGTGGCTTGCAAAGTCGCATAGTAAATCGCCGCTTAGTAAATGCCGGTCTAGCGCGATCGGCGTTACCGGCTTTGCTGAACGATTCGCTCTAAATAGGCGATCATCGCAACGGCGCATTCCTGTCGATAGGCTGGCGTGATTTCGCCATGCAGAAAATACGATAGTCGCAAGCACGCGGTGCCCAGTTCTACCACGAGCGCTTTGGCGTCGGGGTTTTTACTCGGTAATATCACGCCTATCGCCCGCATCAGGGTATCTACATGACGACCAATATGCGAAATCGTCAGGTGCAATGCCTGGTGGCTTTCGTGGCTGGCGACGCTGCCTAGAATGAGTATACGGGCGGCATGGTGCTGGTTGTAATAATCGGCCACGATATTGGCGACCTCGGTAATCACCTCCTGCCACGCTTTTCCTTCAATTGTATAGCTCAGCTTTTCTACTTCTTCTTCCAGTGTCATTAAGTGGCGTCGCGTTAGCTCATTGAGAATGGCGTAGGGCGTTGGGAAAAAGTGATAGATGCTGGTTCGTGTGCATTTCAGTGACGAGGCTAATTCAGGGATTGAGAAATCACTTAGGCCGCGCTGTATGAGTTGCTCCTCGGCAGCTTCAAGTATGCGCTCAAAGCGCTGACGACCGCGGGCTTGTTGCGGTGACCGAGCGGCAGGGACAGCGGCTGGGGTGGCGTAATTGATAGCAGTATTTTCAGTCATGGTCGAATCATAGCACTTGACATGAATAACGTACAAATGTACAAATATCGAAATCATACAAAAGTACATTAATGTCGTTTGATACCAAGATAACAATAAAAATGTGTGAGGCAGACTAGAAATGCAAAAATTCCTATTCGTTGTAACGACGTGTTCTGTGTTGTTGCTGAGCGCATGTGGCGGTTCATCGAGCAACCCCTCGCCGCAGCCCGTGACCGATGGCGGTGGTGGCAATGGTGGCGGCACTGGTGACGGGGATTCTGGTTCAAATCCTGCCTCGCAAGAGCTGTTGGTGAGTCGTCGCGGCGGTCATTATTGGCATGATTACTGTGAGGGTAAACCTGATAGCACAGCGGTTCCCGCTGATCCGCGCGAAATGATCGTCCCGGGCGTAAACGAAAATAAAGCCGTGTTAATGAATGCGTGGTGGCAAACCTGTCAAGACGATAATCAGCCCGCAAATTGCGGCGAACTTCGCCAGCGTCGAGAGCATGGTTTGGCCTTGGTTGCTGCAGAAGGCCGACCCGGTGCGGCGAGTTTCTTTGCTGGTGATGCCAGTGAGTCCAGTTACTCTTTCCCCGCAGATGCCTATGCAGAGATGTGGAAGTCTGTTTGGGGCTTGAGCGAGCGCCCCGCGCAATATGACGAATTAGTGGCTCAGCGCTGGGGTATGCCGCTGTCGGTGGTGCGCAACCCTTATCCTTTACCTGGCGAAGATCCAAATGCCAATGCCAATGGCGGCGGCAGCGGTCAGCTACCAATGGGAATCACCCAGCTTCGTGAGGCGGATGGCACTTGGACCGGTCAGCTCAATGTGACCTGCAGTATCTGTCATGGTGGCGCGGTAGGTCTGGCTGATGAGGCCGAAGGGATGGGGCCGAGGTATGGTACCAATAGTCTTAGTGATATCACCGTCATGTTTTCGGAGCTTGCGCGTTTGGCGCCTCAGCAAGCTGCCTTGGCAATCATTTCTCAAAACAAGGTGCGTGGGACAGGCAATATAACGAACTTCCAGCTCTTTGGTGTGCTGACGATTGCCGACTACGAGACGATTCCATCTTACCTAACCATACAAGCTGAACCGTCAACCGGAACCGAAGATCCGCCGGTGTGGTGGAATGTGGGAAGTCGCAGCGCCAAATTTTATGACGGCGGCCAAGTTACCGACGCCAAGCGTATAGAGTTGTCATTCCATTTCCCCGATTTCTTCAACGATATTGAAGCGGCAAAACAGTGGGTGTTGGATAATCAACAAGATAGCGATGCGTGGATAAGCTCATTAAAAGCACCGGTATGGCCTGAATCAGCGCTGGGCGAGATAGATGAAAACCTAGCAGAGGCGGGAGCAATATTGTTTCACGCCAAAGATCTTTGGGCGCCAAGTTTGAATAATCCGGTATCGCGCCCCGAGGGTGGCAATGGCTCTTGTGCTAGTTGCCACGGTGCGTATTCACCGCGCTATGTAAACGACAAGACCTATCTTGATTCACCACTACTGGACGGTATTGCCGCTTACATTACGCCTATCGATATTATCAATACCGATCCTGCGCGCTTAAACGGTAACTCTCAGCGGGTAGCAGATTATTCGAGAAACAATTGGTTTGCCTATTCAGATGGTCCATTTAATGACGATGGCGTATCACTATGTGGAGACTGGGCCGATGAGTCGCTGCGTGGCGACCGAGAATTGGGTTATTTAGCGCCGCCGCTCTACGGTGTGTGGGCAACTGCGCCGTATTTCCACAATGGCTCGGTGCCTGATATTGACGGTGTGTTAAATCCTGATGCGCGGCCTGCTATCTGGCGTCGCCGTTCAATTGACGCCCCGACTGATTTAGCTGACAAGGTTGTGATGGGTTTTGACTACAGTTTTGAGACGGGATACGACGCTGAAAAAATTGGCTGGCGTTTCGACAAAATAGAATGCGGATCAGGATTACCCATACCCCTTATTGGTGTGGTTACGCCTGGGGTGGATTGCAATCCGCTGGATCCAAATGGCGCCAGTCTACAAGACGCGCTATCGGTGTTGTGGGGTAATGGTGGCTTGGCATGGAATTTAATCAATGTGCCGATATTAACTCCGCAGCAGATTGAAGAGCGGAAAATATACAATACTAAGCTTTATAGCCAAGGTAATGGTGGTCACGAATTTACCAGCGTGTTGACCGTCACCGAGCGGCGCGCGATAAAAGAATATTTAAAAACACTTTAAGTGTTGGGTGAAATACCGCTGCAAAATTAGGTGCTGGTATTTATATTAACTCTAAGAGACCGACGCAGGTTTGTGCTAGTCGTAGCTAATACTGCTTGGGTCTCGCTCAGTTTTGGGAAATAAAAAATGTCTAACCTCAGTGATTCAATTCTCAGCGACGCCATGTCGTATACACGTCCTGCAGACATTAGCGCCAAACTGGCAGAGTTGAGAGAGCACAGGCCAATCTGCTTAATTGAACCGGATGATATTAGACCCTACTGGGCGGTCACTCGTTATGAGGATATTCGCTATATTGAGTCTACGCCGGAGTTATTTAGTGCCGAGCCCCGTGCTGTTTTAATTTTACACGCATTAGAAGAAATGAATCAGGCTCAGTTCGGCGACATTATGGGTGTTAAAACCCTTGTTCACATGGATGGCGAGCAGCACATGGCGCTGCGTAAAATCACCCGGGATTGGTTTATGCCAGCCAACATCGTCAAGATGCGCGGCCATGTTGCGGAGCTCGCAGAAAGCTTTATTGCGCGCATGAAAGACAAGGGCGGTGAGTGCGATTTTGCCAGTGAGATCGCATTTTGGTATCCATTGCGGGTGATCTTGCAGTTGATTGGTATACCGGAAAAAGACGAAGCGCATATTCTAAACTTAACTCAGCAGTTGTTTGCCCCCGACGGTTTTGCCACCGAAGAAAAAGACACCATGACGGTATTTATGGAATGTGTGCAAGCGATGGCAGAATATTTTACGGCGTTGGCTGAGGATCGCAGGGCTGCACCCAAAGATGATATCGCGAGCGTATTAGCGAATGCGAAGCTCAATGGCGAGCTGATTGATCCTTTTACCCTCACATCGTATTTTGTGCTGCTTGCAACCGCAGGTCACGACACTACTAGCGCCAGTATTGCCGGCGGCTTACAAGCGCTTATTCAGCATCCCGAACAGCGCCAAGCATTGCTTGATGATCCAAGCCTTTACAGCAAGGCGGCGGACGAATGTATTCGCTGGGTCACGCCGGTAAAACATTTTGCACGCACTGTGTTGGCCGATACCGAGTTAAGCGGAGTGAGTCTGAAAAAGGGCGATACCGTGACGATGTTTTTTGAGTCTGCCAATCGTGATGCCTCGGCAATTGATCGACCAGAGATCTTCGATGTATCTCGCAAGGGCAGCAAACATTTGGCCTTTGGTCATGGACGCCACAATTGCCTGGGTATGCACTTGGCGAGAATGGAGATCGAAACGTTTTTGCGTTTGTTATTGCCACAGTTGGAAAGCATCGAATTTAACGGCGAGCCGACTTATATCCCCAGCCACTTTGTGAGTGGTTTAAATTCTTTGCCGATTAAGTATAAATTTATAAATCCTTAATGGGTGGTTTTTTTCAGAGCACTTCTTGAGGAGCTTGGCTAATATTCATGAAGGTGAATATTAATGATCCAGTGCCGCAACCTCTAAAGTAGTGCGGTTGTTTACAATCTCTCGCCAAGGATCACCGGCTTCGTAACCGGAAATTCTTAGCCAGCGGTAGTGTGGTAACAACGTGTTGGCGACCACGCCATTTTGGCGCAAATCCAGAATCCAGCCCTGGACCTCTACAACCAAATGGCCGCTGCTTCCTAGTTCGCAGTAGACGAGTCTGCTTGGAATATCCATGTTTCTTAGCAGTGCGCGGCAGGCCAAACAGAAGCCGTCACAATCGTCTCGCAACCACTGGTGGCCGGTGTAGCCGTCTGGTGGCATGTCCCAGCGTTCTCCGATGTCGCTGTTTTGCACGAAGTGCTCGCTCACGACGCGGTGGATATATTGCAATTCTCTCTTTAGTTCGCTCATGTCAGCAGTCCCCACGTTTGTCTCGGGCTAATAGTTCTTGACAGCCCAGCGGTGCTTTAACAACCCCGCCTATCTGGAATGGCTCTGGCGTTATGTTGCTGCATCCGCTCAGGCTCAACGCTGTGCCTGTTAGCCCTATACCTAGGTGGATTAAGAAGCGTCTTCTCGTTTGTGTTTTCACTTTTGAATCCTCCTGTTGTTTTATGTGGCAAGTTTAGGGCGGCTTCTAGTTCATCAAAAGTGTCTTATATGACATTAAAAGTGCTATTTGCGCCAGAATCTGAATATTGGCTTGATCTAGTCGCTTTTTAAGGTATTGTTGGCGTATATGGCATTTAACAAGTTAAATGAGTCGATTGGTGGCGGGTATGAGTAGGCGGATCTTTATTCTTGCGGTTGATGGCGCGATGGCGAGCAGTTTGGTAGGTAACCGGGACTTGTTTATGGTTGCGAACATGATTGCCAAGAATACGGCGAAGAGTACGGCACCCTTATTTGATGTGCACTTCGTGTCGATGGATGGCCGTTCGGTTGAGTGCGTGAATGGATGCCGGATGGACGTGGACGGCAGTATTGATGATATTCGTGCCGGCGATACCTTGTTTAGTCCCGCGTTTATGATTCCTAATCCAGCCAGCGTGGGCGATAACCTGCTGCAGTGGCAAGAGCTGATTGAGTGGTTGCGTGAGCATGGTGCGGGTTTAGACCTCATTGCCACCAATTGCAGCGGTAGCTATGCCTTGGCAGAGGCCGGTTTGTTAGATGGTGGTCGTGTAACCACTGCGTGGTGGTTGCAGAGCGAAATGCAGTGTCGCTATCCCGCTATTCAGGTCGATAGAGACGCAATATGTGTTTATTCGGGCAATCTGCTGACTGGTGCTGGGTCTAGTTCGTTTTTAGATGTAGGTTTGAGTGTAATAGAGAAGTACGCCGGCAAGCCGTTCGCTCGTTTGCTGGCAAAATATATGATGCTAGATAGTCAGCGAATTACCCAGGCGCCGTATGCGATTTTGTCTTTGTTCGACAGCAGCGACGAGGTGGTAAATAAATCTGAACAGTGGATTAGGGCAAACTTGGCCCGCGATTTTAAAATTGAAGACCTGGCGGCGAATGTGGCAGTAAGCCCACGCACCCTAATTCGTCGTTTTAATAACGCGATTGGCGAGTCCCCCCAAGGCTTAACGCAAAAGCTGAGAATTGAGCGCAGTAAGATATTGCTGGAAACCACCCAGCTAAGATTTTCGGAAATAGTTCAGCGCTGTGGCTACCAAGATGAGAGTGCATTTCGGCGTTTGTTTAAACGCTATTGTCAGATGACGCCTAGGGAGTATCGGCAGCGTTTTGTGCGAGAGCCTGCGCTAAACATTGAAAATGAAGTGCGACATTGATCATGGTGGCATTGCCTTGCCAGTGATTTTAATCAGAGTTGCGCTGGTTAATTTGCAGGAGTTTGTGACTTAAGGCAGAAAATATCACTTAATCACACGTCATTCGGCCTATCTGTTTGCATGCTTGCTAAGCAGTGTTTATGGTTAAGCATCACTCACAGACCGGAGCCGTCGAATGGCCTTGCGCAATGCTGTGCAGATGATTTGCTATCCCAATCGTCTTGGTAACAACCTCAAAGATTTACACACCGTCATCGAGCGGCATTTTTCGGATGCTATTGGCGGCGTGCACATACTGCCGTTTTTTCCATCTAATGCCGACGCGGGCTTTTCGCCTTTGACTCACAAAGAAGTCGATCCTGAATACGGCGACTGGGACGATATTGAGCGTATCTCGTCGAAATACGATCTGTGTTGTGACGTCACGGTAAACCATATTTCCGACGAGTCTGCCGAGTTTTTAGATTTTGTCGCAAAAGGCTACGAGTCTGAATACGCCGACCTGTTTGTTCACGTCGATCAATTTGGTGATATCACACCAGACAATTTAGCCAAAATTCATATCCGTAAAGAGAAGGAGCCGTTTCGGCGGGTGGACTTCGCCGATGGCAGCACAGGGCGGGTTTGGTGCACATTTACTGAGCATCAAATTGATTTGAACTATGAGTCTGAGCTGACCTACCAGCTGATGGAGAATTACATCGGCTTTTTAGCCCAGCGCGGCGTAAAGCTATTCCGCTTAGACGCCTTTGGTTACACGACCAAACGCATTGGCACTAGCTGTTTTTTAGTTGAGCCCGATGTATATCGCAACTTGGATTGGATCAACGGCGTGGCGCATATACATGGCGCCGAAGTCTTGCCTGAAGTGCATGACCATAGCAGCTATCAGTACGCCATTAGTCGGCGCAATATGCATCCCTATGGTTTTGCCTTGCCACCGCTATTGTTGTTTTCGCTGTTAGATGCCAATAGCGTGTACTTAAAAAATTGGCTGCGGATGTGCCCGCGAAACATGGTGACGGTACTCGATACCCATGACGGCATATGCATTCCCGATGTAGAAGGGGTGCTGCCTGAAGAAAAGATTCGCGCTCTTATCGACAATATTTCCAGTCGCAGTGCCGACCCGATTTTGCGCCGCTCGGCTGCCAATATTCACAGCGTCGGCGCAATATACCAATTAACCTGTACTTTTTATGACGCATTAATGCGTAATGACGACGCCTATCTGGCCGCGCGAGCTATTCAGTTCTTTTCACCGGGTATCCCCCAGGTTTATTACGTGGGCTTGTTGGCCGGCTGCAATGACAATGAGTTGATGGAGGCGACTGGCGAGTTGCGAGATATCAATCGTCATTACTACAGCATGGGCGAAATTGATGAGGCGGTAGAACAGCCCGTTGTGAAGCGTTTGCTGGCTTTAATGCGCTTTCGGAGCAATTATCCTGCCTTTGATGGCCACTTTGAGCTGGGTTATTCCAACGACTCCAGTGTGGCAATGGCGTGGCGCCACGGTGATTATTACTGCCACCTTTTTGTCGATCTTAATTTTAATACCGCCACGATAACTTACTTAGACGAAGAGTCATTGGCGGAATGTCGTCTGCAGTGTTAATGCCCATTTCCAAATTCCTGCGTAAGTCCGTTATTTATAAGCGTATTCCGCAGGGATTTGGTAGTGTTAAGGGGTAGACAAGCACGTAAATGTCTATATACTCATGGCAGCTAGAAAGTTCGACCTATATTTATGTACACCATTTCGAAGTCCTGTCTGTAGTTTTCGTCCTGTACTTCATAAGTAATAGAATCACTTCCAGCCTAACCGATCTGATTTCAGATCAAAATTACCTTTGAAATATTTCAGGATTAAAATTATGTCTACTACTACTGGCACAGTAAAATGGTTCAACGAATCTAAAGGCTTTGGCTTCATCGAGCAAGAATCTGGCCCAGACGTTTTCGCTCACTTCAGCGCTATCTCTGGTTCAGGCTTCAAAACTTTGGTTGAAGGCCAGCGCGTACAGTTCACTGTTACTCAAGGACAAAAAGGTCCTCAAGCAGAGAACATCGTAGCACTGTAATTTGCTATGGGCTGGGCCTTCGGGTTCCAGCCAGCTTCAAACCCTTGTGGATTGAATGCTAAAAGGGGCAGGACCTACGGGTCTTGCCCTTTTTTTCTTTTCAGCATTACTATTTATCTCTGCGTACATTGCGCCACCGCCGCGTATTTATTCTGGCGGTACTACAGGAAAAACACCGTGAGTCAGCTAGAATTTTCTACCCTTCCGTTAAATCCCGCTTTATTAGACAACCTGAATTCATTGGGTTACACCGAAATGACCCCAATTCAGGCCAAGGCCTTGCCGCACACCTTGCATGGCAAAGACGTGATTGCACAGGGTAAAACCGGCTCCGGCAAAACCGCTGTATTTGGTTTAACGCAGTTGCAAAAACTCGATGTTAAACGCTTCTGTGTTCAGTCCTTGGTGCTGTGCCCGACCCGGGAGTTGGCGGATCAAGTCGCTAAGGAGTTACGCAAACTAGCGCGTACCATCCACAATATTAAAGTTTTAACCTTGTGTGGCGGCATGCCGTTTGGCCCGCAAATTGGTTCGCTGGAACACGGCGCGCACATTGTAGTGGGTACGCCGGGACGTATTGAAGAACATGTGCGCAAAGGCACTTTAAAGTTAGAGAATGTGAATACGTTGGTATTAGATGAAGCCGATCGTATGTTGGAGATGGGTTTCCAGGATTCCCTCGACACCATTATTGGCTATATTCCGAAAGAGCGACAAAGTCTGCTTTTCAGTGCCACGTATCCCGACGAGATTCAGGATATTGCCACCCGCATTATGCAGCGCCCCTTGCTGGTGAAAGTGGAATCTACCCACGACAACGACAGTATCGCCCAGCACTTTTTTAAAGTCGCCGATAATACTCAGCGCATCGTTGCGGTGAAGTTGTTGTTACTCAGATACCGCCCGGACTCGACGGTTATCTTTTGTAATACCCGCCATGAAACACAGCAGGTTTGTGATGACTTGCGCGAGGCCGGTTTTAGCGTTCAAGCATTACATGGCGATCTCGATCAAAAAATGCGTGACCAGACCTTGGTGCGTTTTGCCAATAAAAGCGTCTCGGTTTTGGTGGCCACTGACGTGGCCGCCCGCGGCTTGGATATCGACGCCCTAGATGCGGTGATCAATTACCATATTGCCCGCGACGCGGAAGTGCATATTCACCGCATTGGCCGTACCGGCCGCGCCGGTGGCAAGGGTATTGCCTGTAGTCTGTATACCGATCGCGAGAGCGCTAAAATTGCCCGTATCGAAGAAATGCGCGGTAATAAGGTGGTGCCAGAGGCTTTGCCGGATATTAATCACCTCGACAAACCAACCTTCAAGCCGCCTATGGCCTGTTTGCAAATTGATGGTGGCAAGAAGCAAAAAATTCGCCCCGGCGATATTGTTGGTGCGCTTACTGGCGAAGACGGCATCGCGGGAACCGATGTGGGCAAAATCCATGTTTTTGACAATACTGCCTATGTTGCGGTGCGAAATGATGTGGCGGCAGATGGTTTGCGCAAGCTCACTGAAGGTAAATTGAAAGGCCGTAACTTCCGCGTTCGACGGATTCGCGGCTAAGCCTTTAATTGCATAAGGGCTAGACACTAGAAGGGGGTGTTGGATATGCCTTGCCCGCAGATATTAATTTTTGGCAACTCAGGGTCGGGTAAGTCGACTCTGGCGAAGGCATTAGCTATTCGCCATGACCTCGATCATTTAGACCTTGATATGCTCGCCTGGCAGCCGACTGAGCCGCCGCAGCGGTCTGAACTATCCCAGGTTAATGCCTTGCTGGATGCATTTGTTGAGCGCAACGCAGAGCAAAATCGCGGTTGGGTAGTTGAGGGTTGTTATACCGATTTACTAGAATTACTTAGCGAAAAAGCAGGGCATATAGTGTTCATGAATCTGGCTGTTACGGCGTGTATTGCTAACGCAAAGGCCAGACCTTGGGAGCCGCACAAATATTCGTCTAAGGCTGCCCAGGATGCAAATGTCGAGATGCTACTTGAGTGGATAGGCCAGTATTCCAGTCGCGAAGACGAGTTTTCTTATGCTGCGCATCTTGGGTTTTACGACCGATTTCAAGGTCGTAAAACCATCCTGACAGCAAATACCGACGTCGTAGACGTTGTAATTTAAATCTATTGTGACTTAATCGTGCCGGGTGAGTTTGTCTAACATACCCATTGCAAAAGCCGATACCACAAAGGTCAGATGGATGATGACATACCACATCAATTTTCCCTCATCGATGTTATCTGTGTTCATAAATACTTTTAGTAAGTGAATGGAGGATATCGCTACAATCGAGGCAGCAACCTTATTTTTAAGGCTTCCGGTATCGAGTTTTCCCAACCAGTTAAGTTTGTGATCGCCATCCTCCAAGTCTATTTGTGACACGAAGTTTTCGTAGCCGGAAAACATCACCATCACCAGTAGGCCGCCGACCAGTGATATGTCGATAAGCGACAGTACCACCAATACCAAATCCATTTCGCTAGTTTCGAAGATATGCGGTAAGACGTGAAAGATTTCTTGAAAGAACTTAATCGCGAGCGCTAAAAGCGCGAAGCTTAGGCCAAGATAAATGGGGGCAAGCACCCAGCGGGCTGAATACAAAATACGTTCAAAAACTTTTTCTAGCATGTGAGTGACCTTAAATGGCAGCGTAATGATTTCCTGCTCGGCATTTTAATAGTGCTGGCATGGAAGGCAAAGTGTTTGAGTGATTTTTACTTTCAACTGAATTGGGGGGATTGATTGTAATAAGAAAATAATAGCGCGCAACAATCCCAAGTGATTGTTGCGCGCTAATTCTTTACGCTTTAGGAGCGCTTCGTCCTGTATTACCGCTTCGGTTGCCGCTAGGGCGGCTGCTTCGGTTGCTGCGATTCGCCGGGTTGCCTGCAGGACGCTGGCCATCGCGGTGTTCGCTGTGGTTTTTGGGTCTCGGTTTGCGGGCAGGGCGTTGGTTTAGACGCGAATCCGGCAAGGCGTGGGTTGGCTCAAAGCCCACTAAAATTTCACGTGGCAGCACTTCTTGAATCAGACGCTCAATGTCTGCCAATAATTTGAAATCGTCCGAACATACCAGCGATACGGCGTTGCCGGTCGCGCCAGCGCGGCCAGTACGACCAATACGGTGCACATAATCTTCCGGCACATTCGGCAGGTCAAAATTGACGACTTGGGGAAGTTGGTCAATATCTAAGCCGCGGGCAGCAATATCGGTCGCAACTAAAGCGCGTACCGCACCACTTTTAAAATCAGCTAGCGCCTTGGTTCGTGCGCCTTGGCTTTTATTGCCGTGAATGGCTGCGGCACCAATGCCGGCTTTCTCTAAGTGGGCGGCTAGCCGATTCGCACCGTGCTTGGTTTTAGAGAAGATAAGCACTTGCTGCCAGTCGTTGCTGTGAATCAAATGAGTTAACAGGCCTGGCTTCTGGCTTTTGTCTACCGGGTAGATGCACTGGGTGACGCTTTTGGCTGTCGTGTTTTCTGGGCTAACTGAAATTTCTACCGGATTATTCACGATGCCTTTTGCTAGCTCGCGAATATCGCCAGAAAAAGTCGCCGAGAACATCAGATTTTGGCGTTGCTTGGGGAGCACCGCCAGAATTTTGCGGATATCGTGAATAAAGCCCATGTCCAACATGCGGTCGGCTTCGTCCAAGACTAAAATTTCTAGCTGCTTAAATTTCACTGCATTTTGATTGTATAAATCTAGCAGGCGGCCTGGGGTGGCAACTAATACATCGACACCGCGACGAAGCTTTATCATTTGCGGGTTAATTTTTACGCCGCCAAATACCACGGCAGAGCGAAGTGGCAGATGCTTGCCATAGGTCGCTACGCTTTCACCAACCTGAGCAGCCAACTCGCGGGTGGGAGTAAGAATTAATACGCGGGCCTGGTTTGCTTGCGCGCGTTCGCCACGGGACAGTAATTCCAAGATTGGCAGGGTAAATCCTGCCGTTTTGCCGGTGCCTGTTTGGGCGGCGGCCATAACGTCTCGGCCTTCTAATACTGCGGGTATGGCCTGCGCTTGAATTGGGGATGGGGTGTCGTAACCTTGCTCGGCAACGGCCGCCAAAATCGGGGCAGATAAGCCCAGGGAGGTAAAACTCATAAATAGATCTTCTCAAAAAATGTCGCGTGTCGCGGCGTGATGGTCGCAGCCAAGGTGACAGCGGCGTGCAGCTTACTGGAAAAGCCGGTTTTTCGCTATAGCACTTACCGTTAGTGCGACGGAATACCGGAGTTGATAGCTGGCATAGGAATAGTAAAGTTAATGGCCGTACCCGATGTGATATTCATAAAATCACCATGCTCGTGCACGACTATTTCCGTAATGGGCTAGTTTCAGAAAAACTGGCTTAGGTCGCTGGCGCCACTGCGGCTCGTGTACAACATAAATTTATTATCTCCAAGCGTAAGGATACGGCCAATTCCAGAACTCTTTTTGTCTAGCGGTAGGGCAGGGACTTGCTCTTCGCTAAGCACTACAAATTCAGTGTGTTCACAATAGACAGGGGTGTTGTTGCCATTTTTCACATTTGTCACTGACGAAAAGCCACTTTTACCGTTGAAGGCGACGAAGAGTCTTGTTTCCACGCAGAACGACCGGAAAATGCCGGTACTGCCTTTGTCTAAAACACTTGCCGGTATTGCGAAGTGCGTTTCCACTTGAGCTTGAGCGCTTAAAGAAATTAGCAAAGCGAGCAAAGTATGTTTTGGCTTCATAAATATATTCATCCTATTTTGGTTACCAATACCATCCGAGTCCAATTTCTGATTCATAGGCTATGTTCTTTCGGAATTCAGTCCGAAATTCTATGTTTTTATCAATTTGGTAGCGAGCACTTATCGCGTAGATTTGTTCTGATTTGAGTTGATTGTTGTCATGTAACCTTTGTTCAAATGCTATTCTGGCTGAAAATTTATTAAGAATTAGCGTGTCAGTTATGCTCGCGCGAATAAACGAGTGGCCTTGTCCATTCTTATTTTCATGGATCGCCCCGCCGATATACCCGTTTATAAAATGATAGCTATTTATTTTGTAGCTTTGTCCGATATCTCCTTGAGCTCTAGCGACGCTGCAATTATCACATGTAAAGTTTTGCCGTTCGGAGCCTGCCCTTAGTTTCCAAGAAAGCCCACCATCTCCTGGTAGGTTTGTTTCTGTTTCGACGTTACTTTCGATAGAGAATAAATCAAAGGAGTTCAAAATTAGCCGATCTTTAGTAAGTCTTGCATTGATTTCGAGCATACTGAGGCTACCGTTTTGACGATGACCTGTGTCAGCATCTAACGTGTCATAGTAGGCTGGGCGTATGTTCATTCCTAATCCATCGAAATTACTTGAAGATGATACTGCGCTAATTCTGATAGAACTTGGTTTGCGACCGGATTCTGGCCCAAGTTTGACCCTCGGATCGTCAGTCGCAGTTGCTGGGGGCTCATTTAGGCTAGCTGCAAGAGCGTCATAGTAAGCAGTAGGTAAAGTCGTATTGTGATTTTTTAACTTCAGAAATTGGTAATAATTAATCGTCGTATCAATTAAGTTGCGACGTTCATCCGCGTTGAGTTGAGAGTATGTAAAGCTTCCTGGTGTATCTGGATTCGCACTAGATTTCTTTAGTAATATTTTTGCCTTGGTGCTGAGCTTGCTGTATGTGCTATAGAATCTTGACTGTCGTGATGGGTGATATTTGACTTTTTGTACAAGACCAAGTTCGTTTAATTTTTGGGGTAATACTTGGGGTATGGCATAAATAGAATATAGAGCAGGGATTTCTACCTTATCCGATAGTGTCAATAGATCAGCCATTTGGTATGCACAGTTTTTATTTATAAAAAAGTACTGGAAGTTAATTCCTAGTAATTCCCATGTGTGTGCTGAAATCAGTTTCACATCCTTTTGTGGAAGTTTAAGTTCGTATTCCCAGAGATCACGAAGTTCATTTTCTCCATATTGGTGATTATGGAAATAATATTGAATATTGGTGAAGCTTCCTTGAAAACCGCCAAATAGACCCTTTAGTACATAGGGTATTGGAGTGATTTTTCTCGGTAACACTGCCCCATAGTTAATGGATTGCTCAATAAGGCTGTTCGGTGAGCTATTCTCATTCGTGTTTAGTTTTATTAGAAGGTGGCCATAGTATGAGGCCGGATTTCCGAGATACCCTGTAGCAAGTACTAAGCTAAGAGATTTTATGCCTTCGTTGCTTGTAAATTTTAAATAATCTGAGCAGTGTATTTTTGGTTCACTACTGAGATTGTATTTGTCTTTCAGCCATAAATACCGTGCTCTAAATCGACATTGCGCGTGCAAGTTTGGATTATCATCTGCGGGCAAATAAATTGCCTGTAATGTGGCTAATAGCTCATCTTTTGGGCTAGCCCTACCTTTCTTCGATAAGAAAAACTGTGGTGAGGTGATTGTGCTTTTATATTCATCAGCTATTCCAGCATGGCGTTGGTAGTGAAGTAGCTTTAACCATGTTTTGTCGTTAAATATGTTTTCTGATGAAGTTTTAATGGGTATTGGCGTGGTTCCAAGACTAAATGAAGGCAGCCAAAGCAATACAAAGGCAATTGCAAATGCCAAGTTTGAATTCATAGCTCAGGCTTTTTTTGGTTGTAGAGCCAGTCACCGCTACAGCAGTACCTAGTGACTGATTTCGTGATGTGTTTTTAGTATTTGTATTTAGCTGCTGCAGTTTGCTGTCACGGCGCTATTCATCGCGTCGTAGTATGCTGAAGATTTCTCTTGCGCGGTTTTTAATTGATAATTTGGATTTGTGATTTCAGTGGATAACTTGATACGAATATCACTGGTTGCAGCTGCATGGCTGCTATTTTCGCATCCCATCATGTTTAACATTGCGGTTAGGTGTGAGCCGTTTCCACGTGCCGTCTCTTCGAGTAATTCATCGTATGTTCTGTGAATTAATTGAGCCGTTTCTATAGTCTTACCGCTGCACGTCTCTGGGCTAGCTGTTGCTGAAGTAACTGCCGTAGTTCCTATATCCCAGATGATGTTAGAGCTCACTGCAGCCCATTTGGTCTTGGTAAAAAGAGCGGCACCAATACCACAATCAGAAAATGGATTTGGGCCAGAACCAGCTACTTTGTCTTGAGCGATTGTGAGTGAGGACGAAATTAGTAAGATAGATGTTAGTGCAGAGCTTAGGATAGTCTTATTCACGTTGTTCCCTTTATGTTTTGATTTTTTAGTTAATTCCGTTTTACCTGATGGATTAAAGCGTAATATTTTATCGGTGGTCAAGCATTTATTCGCTAAAGTTGATGTGTTAGACGCCGCTAATTCTTCCAAATCGAATCAGTGCAATAGTGGTGTTGTGGGTTTCCAAGTTTTTTTATTATTCAATAAAGAGGTGTAGATATCACTCTCTTTTTAAGCTTGGCGCCGGCCGTATGACATGGCTATTTTGATGATGCTTTCAGTCATTTATCCGTGAATACTAGCGCTTTGAGGTGTTCAAATGTTGATTATTGACTTTCGGCTGTATTTACTCGCTTTCCACCGTACGGTAGTGCAAGCACCGCCCAACTCCTTTAAACTCACGCCTCGTATAGTTGCGGCCATCTTGTTGCTGCATAAATTAGCTCAGTTAGAAGACCCACATCAATGTCTATTTCACCCTTAAAGCAGGAAATCGCCAAGCGCAGAACCTTTGCGATTATCTCTCACCCCGACGCGGGTAAAACCACGATTACTGAGAAGTTGATTCTGCTGGGGCAGTTGATTCAGGTGGCGGGAACGGTGAAAGGTAAGAAAAATGACCGCGCGGCGACGTCTGACTGGATGAGCTTGGAGAAAGAGCGCGGTATCTCTGTCACATCGTCGGTGATGCAGTTTCCCTACAAAGACCGGATAGTTAATCTGCTGGATACGCCGGGTCACGAAGATTTCTCGGAAGATACCTACCGAACGTTGACGGCGGTGGATTCGGCTTTAATGATTATTGACGGTGCCAAGGGTGTCGAAGATCGCACAATTAAGTTAATGAATGTGTGCCGTTTGCGCGATACGCCGATTTTAACCTTTGTGAATAAAATGGATCGGGATATCCGCGACCCCATCGAATTGCTCGATGAAGTAGAAAGCGTGTTGGGTATTGCCGGTGCGCCAATCAATTGGCCAATTGGGATGGGACGTGATTTTAAGGGTGTCTATAATTTGTACACCGATGTGATTCATGTATTCCAATGGGGCAAAGGCTCGGTGGTTGCCGAAGATATTCAGATTCAAGGTTTAGAGAGCGACGAAGCAAAAGCCTTGCTGGATGATGAGTACGATAGCTATTTAGAAGAGATAGAGTTGGTGCGTGGCGCCAGCCATGAATTTAATCTTGAGGACTATCTGAACGGCAAGATGACTCCTGTCTATTTTGGCACGGCACTCTCTAATTTCGGTGTTCGGGAAATGTTGGATGGCTTTGTTGAGTGGGCGCCGGCGCCGTTAAATAGAGCGACCGATCAGCGCGAAGTGGATGCCCGGGAAGACGCGTTTGCGGGCTTCATCTTTAAGATTCAAGCCAATATGGATCCCAAGCACCGCGACCGTATTGCGTTTATGCGGGTGTGTTCAGGCACCTATCGCAAGGGCATGAAAATGCGTCATGTGCGCATTGGTAAGGATATTAAAATTGCCGATGCGGTGAGTTTTCTTGCCGGTGATCGCGAGCTATTAGACGAGGCGGTATCTGGGGACATTATTGGATTACATAACCACGGTACCATCCAGATTGGGGATACCTTTACCGAGGGCGAAGATCTTAAGTTCACTGGTATTCCGCATTTTGCGCCGGAGCTGTTTCGTCGGATTCGTTTGCGCGACCCATTAAAATCTAAGCAATTGCAGAAGGGCTTGCAGCAGTTGTCTGAAGAGGGGTCGACACAGGTATTTATGCCGCAACGCAATAGCGACCTTATCGTGGGTGCGGTGGGAACCCTGCAGTTTGATGTGGTTGCCTATCGTTTAAAGGATGAGTACAAGGTCGAGGCCCTGTACGAACCGATTAATGTGTATACCGCGCGCTGGGTAGATTGTGATGACCCTAAGAAGTTTGAAGAATTCAAGCGCAAGTGCGCTGAGAATTTGGCCTTGGATGGTGGTGGACATTTAACCTATCTGGCGCCTACTAGGGTAAATTTGGCATTAACCGAAGAGCGTCACCCCGAGGTGCGCTTTAGGGCGACAAGAGAACACTAGGGTCTGTTGACGTTTCATCACCGCCTCTGTTGCGCCTGAAAGCGCGCCAATTTAGCGGAACCCCGCCGGGACGCGACAAGTGTGGTTTGGTGGTTCCAAATGAACGAGGAGCAACGACAAGTGTCGCGCTTTCAGGCGCAACCCAAAGGGCCGGGCGGCGTTCCGCTGGGGCCATTTTTCCGTCTAGCGGCGTTATTAGTCGCTTATTTGGAACCACCAAACTGCGCTCCTTCTGCCTTGCCAGACGGAAAAATGACCTCCAGCAGTGGTGGTGATGAAACGTCAACAGACCCTAAGGATAAAAGCTGACTCCGAGCTGAACGCGACTGTTATATTTTAAAAAAGTTGCGGTGAAAATTACGTCATTGAATGCTTGTCACAGAAGAATGCTTCCCTACAATGGATAGCACATAACAAGCACGACAAATCAAACGGGGAAGAAACTAGTATGAAAATGAAAGATATCGTAATTGCAGCGACATTAGTGGGTCTAAGCGGCAGTGTTATGGCTGCTGAAGGCAGTTTTTTAAGCCGTATCGGTTTGGGCGGCGGCGATTCTAAGTCAGAAGCAAAAGCCGAAGCTAATGTGAGTGTCGATACTAATATCGACGAGAAAGCAGCGGAAGCCAAAGCCAATGCAGAAGCCAAGAGCGCTGCAATGAAGGCAGAAGCTGAGCAGAAGAAAGCGGAAGCTAAAGCTAAGCGCGACGAGATGAAAGCGAAAGCAGAAGCCGAAAAGGCGGAGCGCGAAGCCGCTAAAGCAGAGCGTGATGCTCAGGCTAAAGCCGATGCAGAGGCTCGTGCTGAAGAGCGCGCAGCTGCCAAGGCAGAAGCAAAAGCTAAGATAGATGAGAAAAAGGCCGCACTGCGTAGCCTGACCAACATCAAGGTTAACGCAAATGTTGAAGCGGGTGCTGACGCTCAGTAAATCGAATACCGAGCTTGGTATGACAAAGGGCCTTTATGGCCCTTTTTTATTGTCTGCTTGAAGCGATTGAGTTGTTCCCCGACAATACCGGCATTATGTAAGAGTGCTCGGATTTGTGACTACCTCCAGTAAGCCAATACGATTGGATCGATATTTAGCCAGCGTGACCGATTATTCCCGCAACGACGCCAAAAAACTGATTAAGTCAGGCGATATATGCGTGGATGGTCGTGCGGTCTGTGATCCAGCGCAGCTTATAGCGGCTGACGCAGACGTGACATTGATGGGTAATGCGCTGCGTCCACCCGGTCCACGCTACTTAATGTTGAATAAGCCCCAAGGTGTCGTTTGTGCTGCTCGTGACCGGCGGCACTCCACGGTACTTGATTTGTTAGATGAAGATAATCCTGAGCGATTGCATGTGGCGGGGCGGCTGGACATCGACACCACTGGGCTTGTGTTGTTGACCGACGACGGGGGCTGGTCACATGCGATTACCTCTCCCCAGCGCAGGTGTTGGAAAACCTATTACGTCGAAACGGCGGAAGTGATTCCAGAGCGGTGCATTGAACATTTTGCCCGCGGCGTGTTTCTGAAAGACGACAAAGCGCGGACTTTACCCGCCGAGCTCACGATAATTGAAGATCGTAGTGCGAGATTGAAAATCTGTGAGGGGCGCTATCATCAAGTGAAACGTATGTTTGGTGCCGAGGGTAATGCTGTCATCCGTTTACATCGCGAGGCCATCGGATATATCCACTTAGATACAGATTTGGCAGAGGGTGAATATCGAGCTTTATCAACAGATGAGGTCGCCAGTGTATTTGAATAATAGTCTCGCGGTGCTTGCCCGTAACCACTGGGCATAAGGAATAAATGGAATATGGCTAAATTGCGTCATACTGCCTCCGGGCATGAGGTACAAACCGATACCGCATTGGCTGCGCTATATCAGCAGTTTCCCGCCTTTGAGACACCCGTGTGGTGGTTTGCAGATGAGCATATTGCCGATATGCCCGTGCCGGCTGCGCTGCCAAACTGGCAGTGCTTTACTAATCGCTGCGATATTGCTGATCAGTTGCGTGCTGGGCACTATCAAACAGACCTGGGCGATTTTGATATCGCTGCGGATTTCGACCAAGTGCAAACAGTGTGCTATCGCGTGTCGAAGGAAAAGGCGCTCGTACACTACCTAATTAACCAAGCTCTTAGTCGATTGCCCATTGACGGTAAGTTAGTGCTGAGTGGGCATAAAAATGATGGCTTACATAGCTATGCAAAAAAGGCAGCGAGCGTAGTAGGCACACAGGCACATATTAAAAAGTGGGACGGAGGAGCCTATCTAGCGACTGTCGTGAAATTACAGGAGCCTACTGAGTCGTTGGATGATAGCCAGTACCCGGTAATTCGAGAAATTGCGTCTGCGCCCCAATTATTTAGTAAGCCGGGGGTATTTGGTTGGCAGAAGCAGGATCGCGGTAGTGCATTGCTTATAGAGCATCTGCCCGCATTTTTGAGCTTGTTTAGCACGCCACCCAAGCGAGTTGCCGATATTGGCTGTGGTTATGGCTATATCTCAGTGCGGGCGGCTGAGTTGCTGACGGATGTCGAGTGGCTGTTAACGGATAATAACGCCAGCGCCATATTGGCTGCGCGGAAAAATTGCGAAGTGCATCAGCTAAAACACGAGCTGGTGCTGGCCGATTGTGCGATGGGCATTAACGGCCCTGTTGACATGGTGCTATGTAATCCGCCTTTTCACCAGGGCTTTGCGGTCGCGGGGTCGTTAACAGATCGCTTTTTGGCTGCGGCTCATCGCTTGCTCGCAAGTCGGGGGAGAGCAATGTTTGTGGTAAACCAGTTTATCCCCCTTGAGCGTAAAGCCCTCGGCTTATTTCGAGAGGCCACCGTACTTATAGAACAGGATGGTTTTAAACTGGTGGCCTTGCAAAAATAGGCTGGTGGAAATTTAATTTGTCGCAGCTTGAGTTTGTGCCTCACTCTGCTGTGCGCCTTGGGGTTGACTGTCCACGGGTGGCGCTACCGGATTTAGTATTTCTTCAGGTAACTCTTCTACAGTCGGAATTTCATCGATATTACCGTCGCAGGCGCTGCCCGAGTAGATGGCGCGTTTTATCAAACCCTGCGCCAACATAGACAAGCCCCCAGTGTAGATCGCTGCGCCGGTAGATAAGCCAGAGGTAAACATTCCCGCTGGGTCGGCAACAATTTTCGGTTTGCTAAAGGTGCCACCTAGGCGCACTAAGCTGGCGGCGGCGCCGACATTAATGCCAACCCCGGTGCGAGCAATGGGCGAAACCCCGAGTAAAAACTCTTCATTGCCGATATCAATGTTGCCGGTGCCGATTATTTTCGTTTGTTTGGTTTCTAAGGCAATACCGTCGTCACTGATAAATTTGCCATTGCTACCTTTAAAGTGAACGGCAATGCATTCTATTTCCGTGCTGGTTTTCTTTTCGGAAAAGGGATTCAGCTTGTCGATTGTCTCACTTAGCACATCAGAGCCGATGAGGTTCAGAGCATTGCCTTGGGCGACTAGATCAGTGATTTTTATATCTAATTTTGCGTTCATATTGGCGGCTAATTGATGAGGCGTGCTGCCTTTGCTGTCGGCGTCTAAACGAATGCGACCGTTGCCTTGGTTGATACCTGCCGCTTTATCCAGTCCCAGTTTGCCGTAGTCTTCGGCATCGACACTGAGCCGCATATCCAGCTCGGGGATGGTTTTACTGGCATCAAGAGTGAGTGCGACTTTCGCCTCACCGCCTTCAAAATTGACGGTAGTGTTTTTTAATTTTAGTAGGCCACCCTGCAGCGTGGGTTTAAGCGTTGCCTTGTTGATAAAATTGTAACCGGTGTCGATGTTTTCGAGTTTAATTTGCAGTTTGGCATTAATAGATTTCAGAGCATCGAGGGGAATTGTGTCGTCATTGATAAGTTTTTTACTCGATGATTTCTTTTGTGGCACGGCATCAGCACTAATTTCGCTTGCGGGTGGGCTTAGAAAGGCAAGATCGATTTTATGCAATGACAGGGTGCCGTTTAGTGAGGGTATGTCTTCTGCTGTGGCTGCCGGTGTAAAACTAAGATCGAGCTCAGTGCTTTGTTCACCTAGTTGACTTGTTCCTTTAACAGCATAGCTGTCTTCGCCGGCGTTAATATTGGCTTTTACCACCAGTTTACCGGCGTCTTGCCAGGGAAGTTGGGCTAGTGTCCAAACGTCCTTGCTGTTATTGGCTTCGGCATTTACTTGTAACTCAGTTCCCGCTACACCATTTAAATTAAGCTTGCCGGTGGCGTCCGCCTCGATACCTTGCTGCTTGGCTTTTAAGGACAGCTTAACGTCGGCTCCGCTAGTGTTTTTAGATAAAGGCTCTAGGCTGATATCGGCAGAAAAGTCATTTATATCGCGCTGGGTCGCAAGCTCCGATATCTGCGCTGCACTGACGGTGGCCTTTATCGATGATTTAATTTGCACATCAGATTTCAGTTTATTTACTTGCCAACCCATTGCGCTGAGTTTTTCGATATTGAGTTTAAGAGCGACATCTAAGTCCTCGATCCAGGCCCAATCTATCGCCGCTTCGTTATCTTCTGCTGAAATGCTCGGTGCCGTATTGCCCGTGGCGGTATTTTTACTCTCGGTCGTGTCGGCAGAGGGGGGGAGTAAACTATCTATATCTAACGCCACCGATTGGATACTCGCATTAATTGCAGTGGTTTCGGAATTGATGGTGACCTTGCCTTTGATTTCATTGTCGTTGAGCTGGAGAAGGATATCGCTAAATTCGTAGTTTGGTGTCACCGCGATATTTGTCGAAAGTTTGGTCTTTGGTAATTTAGGAATGTCGGCATTTGCTAGTTTCGATAGGGCGCTGGCGCTGCGCAAATCAAGATCAAGCGACAGCGTGCTGCCGTTTAATGTAGGGTTGAGAAACAATTTGCCTTTACTCTTGATATCGATGTCTTGGTGATGAACTGATAAATCGTAGCCGAGTATGCCTTTTTGAGGATCGAATAGTGTAATAGCGCTGTTTAGCTCTACATGTTGATCGAGATAATCAAGACCAATATAGAAGTCACCGTTGCCTGCCTCGATGCGTTCACCACGTACCTCAGGCAAGTAAATTGTATTTTCATCGCCGTGACGATTTCGCCAGGTCAGGGAAACCTCGCTGATTGCGATGCGATTGAAATTGAAATCACCGGGCAGCAGTGGACCTGTATCGATTTCTTCCGGAGTCGGAACCTCGGGTTCGGCTTTTAATTTACTGCTTATCCAATTAATTTCACCGGCATCATTTTGTTCTACATTGACGTGTAATTTTTGGGCGCTCAGTTCCCAAAATGCCTTATGACTGAATGGACTCTCGGTGAGTGCAATAGTGATGTCACCTAAGGAAAGTAATTCCGAGCGTGGCCATTCTGGATTGCTGATGCGCAAACCGCTGATTTCAAAACGAAGGGGCTTAATATGAGATTGGATGTCTGAAATTTCAACCTCAAGCCCAGCGAAGCGTTGCGCGCTAGTGCCAATTAGGCCTCGTAATAGCTGCGGTTGAATTAAGGCTATACTCACCGTGAGTAGGATAAGGACGAGCAGTAGGCCTAGGCCAAGTAAAAATTTCTTAATCACAATAAATACTCTGTTACGGTGTCAATCTGCCGCGACGCTGAAAAGCAGGTTTGCGGCTGGTGCAGAATTTTCGGCGGAAATTAGCTGATTTCCGATGTAGTAGCGCGAATGGCAGTGGGTCTTACATTAACATCGCTGCGCTTTGGATGGTACCTGCACAACTTTGCCGGCTGTGTCTTAGTGGTGTTAAGTCACCTTCGCGTGGCGTATTTGCATGACGAATGTCGCTGCGCCCTTATTATTATATAGAATAGCAATCCAGTGGAGGTTTCGTTGAAGTGGTCTGAAAAGCTGGTGCGCGGTCGCTTGCTTAAACGATATAAGCGTTTTTTGGCTGATGTAGTTCTAGATAGCGGCGAGCACGTTACAGTACATTGCCCAAATACTGGTGCTATGACGGGATGCGCATTAGCCGGTAGTCGAGTTTTTCTGCTCGATAGTCACAATCCCAAACGGAAATACGCCTATACATGGGAGCTTGTCGAGAGCGAATTCGGCGGCATGATTTGTATTCATTCGGCTAGAGCGAATGGCTTGCTTGCGGAGGCTCTGCAGCGGGGGAATATTGAACCCTTGTCCAGCTATTCTCATATACAGCGTGAAAAAACCTTGGCATCCGGAAGTCGTATTGATTTCTTTTTGTCGTCTGATGAGGTCGAGCTGTCTGACTGCTACGTTGAGGTCAAGTCGGTGACTCTTCATTGTGGGGGCGGCATAGGGGCGTTTCCCGATGCAGTCAGTGCGCGAGCCGTGCGCCATATTGAGGAATTGCTTAGCCTGCGGCAAGCGGGCGCGAGGGCGGTATTACTCTTTGCCGTCTTACATGAAGATATTCATAGTGTTAGACCCGCGGAGGAAATCGACCCGCACTACGCTCGAATTCTCAGGGATGCGGTGCGACAAGGTCTTGAGGTGCTAGCGTACAAAGCGCGAATAAACGAGGATGAGATCCACTTGGCTGAAGCGCTTCCGGTAATTTTATAGCAACACTAGTATCGCGGAATTGCCAGTTTGTCGTCTATGTAAAGTCGTCGTTCAGAACGACATAGCCGTCTTCAACACGACTGGCGACGGCCTCCAGTTTTTTGCCGTGACATGGTCCCGCGATGCACTCCCCAGATTCAATGATAAACAGTGCGCCGTGGGTGGAACATTGAATTAGTGAATCGTCGTAGTCTAGAAATTGATCCTCTTGCCAATTTAGTTCGATCCCAATATGGGGGCAGCGGTTTTGATAGACAAAGACCTCCCCGCGCTGGCGAACCGCAAAAAGTGATTTGTCCGAAAATTTAAACCCCTTGGAACCGGGGTCAGCAATCTCGTCTAGTCGGCAAAGTTTGAGCATAGGGTATTAAACAATTATTGGGTGACATTGTTAAATAAGGAGCTTCGACGGATTTGCGGAGCCCTGCTTACAATCCAGTTTCTAGCATGCGGTCGTCGCCTTCACTTTTGAATGCGTGGCGGATGGCGGGTAGCATGCGATCAACGGCATCGCGACCTTCTACGATGGCCTCAGCCGCGCTGCTAAATTCCAGTAGACCAATATGCCCCAGTCTCGGCCAGAGCATGATGTCGGCGGGTTCACCCGCGAGTCGGCTGCGGGTGATTCTATCCTGCATAATATTGATTGCACTCATCATCACGCTCATCGTGCCGGGTGGCTCGGCTCTTTTGGGAGTGTCGTTGCTGCGGAAGTTGCTGGCGGCTTCTCTTACGGAGCTTGCAAATCGGCTGAATGCGGCACCTAGGAATGGATCATCCTCCGCTGAGTCTTCGGGAAGTAATTCCTCGTCTTCTGACTCTTCCTCTTCTATTGTTTCTTCGTTGGCGGGTGCCTTTGCATCGGTAAGTATTTTTTGGCGGCCTACTAGGTCGCTGTTGAGGTCTACGCCAATGATGATGTCGGCCCCGAGGGCGCGGCAAACAGACACCGGTACGGGGTTTACTAAGCCGCCGTCAACTAGCCACGAATTGCCAAACTTCACCGGCGTCAGGATTCCTGGTATCGCCATGGATGCGCGCACCGCATCCCAAAGAGGCCCCCGTTGTAGCCATACTTCGCGGCCGCGCATTAGGTCGGTTGCGACCGCGGCGAAGGGGATGTTTAAATCTTCAATGTCGGGGTTGCCGTACTCGTTCATAAAAAATTCTATTAGGCGGGTTGCGTGGGCTACGCCGCCGGTTGCCGTCAGGCTTACGCTCATATAATGGAGCACTTGTGTGGTGCTTAGGGATTGGATCCAATCTGTAAAGTGGTCTAATTTGCCGGTAAGGTAACAAGCCGCGATGACGGAACCAATCGATGTACCACAGATAATGTCGGGCTGTATTCCGAGTTCATTTAGACGTTGAATAACGCCAATGTGGGCCATGCCCCGAGCCGAACCGCTACCCAGTGCCAGGGCGACTTTCTTATTGCCTAATGAAACATCTTCCACGACGCTTACTCCGGAATTTCAACAACGATCAATTACCGGTAGTATGATGCCACGCTTAGTGTTTACTCAACTGCACGGACAATTTGTACCTAAATTATGTCAAATCAGAACCGCCAAAATATTGGAGAAGCTTTATTGCTTGGCTGTGATGAGTCAGCGATGACCTTGGTGGACGGAATTCCTGTTCATCAAGATATCGTTGCGCCGCTCGGCGCCCTTAAAGCTGAAGCCGCCAAGGCAGGTTTCGATCTGCGGGTGTTAAGTGGATTTCGTAGTTTCGACCGTCAACTGGCGATTTGGAATGCCAAAGCGGCGGGCCAGCGAGCGCTGCTCAACGACGCTGGGCAAGTTTTGGATTGGGCATCTTTGTCGGAGTCCGAGTTGATCGCGGCAATTTTGCGGTGGTCCGCCTTACCTGGCGCGTCACGGCATCATTGGGGAAGCGATATTGATGTATACGACGCAGCGGCAGTGCCCGCGGATTATCGCGTACAATTAACACCTGCCGAAGTAGCCGATAATGGCGTATTTGGGCCCTTCCATATCTGGCTTGATGGTGAATTTGCCGCTGGTCGCGGCTGTGATTTTTTTAGACCCTATAACGAGGACCGTGGTGGTATTGCCCCAGAGCGATGGCATTTAAGTTACGCGCCATTGGCGGCGGACTGTGATTGGGCTTTGCGGAGTGACGTAATTCAAGAGGCCTTAGCGAAGCGGGAAGATTTGTGTTTGAAAGACGCTATTTTAAGAGAGCTACCGACTATATATCGGCGTTATGTCGCGGTGCCAGCGAGTTGCTACCCACCGGTATTTGCGCAAGCCCTGCTGGGTGAGGAAGTCTTATGAGTTTGACTGTCACTGAACTTTGGTCTGCGATGATCGCTGAGGCCCGGGAGTATGGTAAAAATGAGCCGGTTTTGGCGAGTTTTTATCATGCGAGTATCCTAAACCACGCCAATTTCGCCAATGCCTTGAGTTTTCATATCGCAGCTAAGCTAGATTGTGATTCAGTACCGGCAATGTTGATTCGAGACGTGTTTAATGAGGCGTTTGAAAATGATAAAGGTATTGTAGAAGCAGCTGCATTGGATATTTGCGCGCATTTTGAGCGTGATCCCGCGTGTGATCATTACGGAATGCCGTTTTTGTATTTTAAAGGCTTTCAGGCAATTCAAGCTTATCGGATTGCGCATTGGCTTTGGCTGCAGGGGCGTGTGTCATTAGCCTTATTTTTACAAAACCGTATTGCCAGCGTATTTGACGTGGATATACATCCCGCTGCGGTTATTGGTCACGGCATCATGATTGATCATGCAACGGGTTTGGTGATTGGTGAAACCTCGGTGGTTGGCAATAATGTGTCGATGCTGCATTCGGTGACCTTGGGTGGCTGCGGCAGTGGGCCAGGGCCCCGTCATCCGCGAATTTCAGATGGTGTATTGGTAAGTGCGGGAGCAAAGTTGTTAGGCCCCATATTGGTTGGTGAAGGTGCAAAAATTGCCGCCGGAAGCGTGGTCTTGAGTGATGTTGCTGCGCACTCTACCGTTGCCGGCGTACCTGCAAAGCAAGTTGGTGCGTTATCTGCGGAACTTCCTGCCTTAAATATGGATCAATACATCAGCGAAGATATTTAGCGCGGCTAGATAGTTACGTCAGATTTATTAAATTACATATGCTATGTTTCGGGTTATAGTGGCGAAATATAGAAGAGCGAGGTTAATGTGAGCGTTAAACTACTGGATAACAAAGCATTCTATGGCTACAGAGTGCGTCGAACCGTGGCGGGTAAGTTGTATCAGGAGTATTTCTCGCTGAAAACTGGAGGCGCTCGCCTCGAAGGTAAGCAAAAGCTTGAGACCGAGAAGCAGGCGCTAGCCCGCGATGCGGTGTTGGAAGCTGAACAGCAACGCTATTTGAACGAGACCAAAGAGGATCGTTGCTTCAAGAGTGACGGTACCGTCCGCGGCATTAGCTATTTACTTAAGACTGAGAAAAGTGGCAATTTAACACCGATTTTTCAGGTTGGCGTGGCGTCTAAAGTGGAAAATAAAACCGTCTGTACGAGTTTCTCACTAAATGCCCACGGCAGTGATGATGCTTGGCACCGCGCGGTTGATGCGTATGCGAAACATAAATCGATCCGCAAGAACACCAAGTTATATCAACGTTTGTTGAAGGCGATGCCGAACGTTTCTTAATAAAGAAGCTTAACGTTGTTGGGTAGCGTTAGCAGTCATATCTATTTTGGCTGCTAGCCTGAGCTGCCACTGCCTAACTGCTGTGACTTAGCTTCAATAGTGTGTACTCCAATTCCAGTTAATCAATTTGTAGCTATCTGCGGGTAGTTATTTATTGATGGGGCCTGCGTCGCTGGAAGTAGTAGCTATTTCAAATTTCCTATTCCTCGGCTGAATGTGCCGCAATTCCGATCGATTTTTCCAAGGCCCGTATTTGCCTTGATGGTCGCCGCGATGACGGTGCATGCTTGAGCGTAATCCGCACTTGGCGAGATGTATTCACGGCTTGGTGTTTAGCTTGTTGAGTTTGCTTAGGTGGTGATATTTATTACTCATCAAGCACTTAAGCTAGCATCCATTGGCTAGGGATCGTATCATTGTGAAGCCGCACCTATGTGCTTAAATGGCGACATCGGAACTCTCCGAATGATGCTCAAATAACCACTCTCACGGAAGATTTATGTTCAAATCGCGTTTTCGTCACTGCCTAGCCGTATTTTTTCTATTAGCACCGTCATTGAACTACGCAGCGCCGTGGATAAAAGCTACCGATATTGCAGCTCGGCAGCATATCGAGTTTCTTGCTAGTGCTGGAATCATTCGCGCGCCAATAAGCCAATGGCCGCTAATGTGGGGCGGCATCTTGCCTGATCTTCGCCAGTCGCAGTACCGCAAACTTACCACGCCACAAAAACACGCTGTCGATAGCTTGTTAGCTCAATTCGAGGAAGATAGTGCACCAACTCGTGTTGAGGTAAATGCTGGCTGGGCAGATCAAGATACGACTGTTTTTGGTGGGTTTGGTAGTCGCAACGATGCGCCGCAATTTGCTGGTGTATCGGCGAGCTTTGTTGGTCAACGCTGGGCTGGGGAGTTAAATATTTCCTATGATATCCCTGACCGGCCGAGAGAGCACCGCAAGTTAGATCAGAGTTATTTGGCCGGGGCCTTTGGCAACTGGGGAGTCACAATTGGCGCGGTAGATCGTTGGTGGGGGCCCGGTTGGCAATCTAGCACTATCTTGTCGAATAATGCTCGGCCTGTTCCCGGTCTGTCCCTGCAGCGCAACAAGGCAATCCCTTTCGAAACTCCCTTATTGTCGTGGCTCGGCCCATGGCAATTACAAGCGTTTATGGGGCAGCTAGAATCAGAGCGTTCTATTCCAGATGCCAAACTTTTAGGGCTTCGCTTTGCGGTCAAGCCGTGGCATTGGCTGGAATTAGCGGCCAGCCGCACAGCCCAATGGGGCGGTGATGGCAGGCCTGAGGACTTTAGCACCTTCTCAGATTTGATTTTGGGTAAAGACAATCGCGGCGACAGTGGCATAACGCAAGAAAACGAACCCGGCAATCAGTTGGGTGGCGTCGATATGAAAATCCTTTTCGCTGTGCCCTGGGGTAGCCAGGGTGCTTATGCACAATTTATCGGTGAGGATGAAAGTGGCTATGTTCCCTCGCGATATATTTACACCGCGGGTTTAGATGGTGTGGTATCGCTTAGCGACAATAAAAGAATTCACTGGTTTGTTGAGCGTAGTGATACTCGGGCCGGCACATTAAGCGAAAAGCGGTTTAATTACGCCTATGAGCATGGGACATACAAAACTGGCTATCGTCATAAAGGCCGTGTAATGGGGTCGAGTGTCGATAGCGACAGTACCATTGACACCCTGGGCCTGAGTTTGGTGTTGCCGTCACAGAGCCAGTTAGCTTTCAAGTGGTCTGCTGTGAAACTCAATACTGATGGCACGAGTAGGGGGGGGGCGGGTCCAACTGGCTTTAGCGGCAGTGGCGATATTTTAGAACTCAGTTATCGTTTTGCCTGGTTACAAAATAACACCACGATAGGTTATCGCTGGATTAACGACGGCATAGACGTGCGCGGTCTAGACGATGGTACCGAGACTTTGTTTATCGAAACGGCGTGGCGATGGTAGGGTGGTCGCCGCCCTCGTATTTCGGATAAAGAAAACTGCAAGGTATTTTTGCCCGTGATTGGTGTCTTTTCTTGTGAGAGTGCAGGCACTATCGCTATCTTCCCGCAGCTGTGAACGGTTGTAGCGAACACAGCTCGCTCTTGTTTTCCTTTCAGAATAACCCTTGGTTATTTGTGCAGGAAAAATGCCGTCTAACGATATCTGTACTGCTCTGTTAGTCACAGATACTTGGCGATTGGTATGTTTGAGATTTTGCTGCAGTGGTGTTTGGGCCAGAAAAGTAAGAGATGTACTTGGGGGGATTGAACGGGGAGGCGAAACCGCGATAGTGCAGCTTCGCCCTTGTCACTTAGCCTTTGTAGGCCGCTGCCGCTTTCATGATTTCAGCTTTTGCTTCTTCGCTGCCAGCCCAACCATCAACTTTAACCCACTTGCCTTTTTCCAGATCTTTGTAGTTTTCAAAGAAATGTTCAATTTGCTTTATTAGCAATTCAGGCAGGTCAGATGGCTCTTTCACGTTTTGGTAAAGAACAGATAGCTTGTCGTGGGGAACCGCTAACAATTTAGCATCTTTACCCGCTTCGTCGCTCATGTTCAGAATACCGATGGGACGAGCACGGATAACAGAGCCTGGAACGACAGGGTATGGCGTAACAACCAATACATCTAATGCATCGCCGTCTTCAGACAGAGTGTTTGGAATGTAGCCGTAGTTTGCTGGGTAAAACATCGGCGTTGCCATAAAGCGATCGACCATCAGCGCGTCAAATTCTTTTTCAATTTCGTATTTGATCGGGCTGCTATTTGCCGGGATTTCGATAGCGACGTAGATGTCATTTGGCAAGTCTTTGCCAGCTGGAATTTGGTTGTAGCTCATTGTGGGCTTCCATTTCAGATTGCGTTTGGGGTTGATAAGTCCGCGCAGATTATAAACTGTGTGGGGGCGGATTGCCAAAGTGCTGTGGAATTTGCTTTCGGGTGAGGCGGGGGAAAGTGAGGGGCGGATAGGGCTAGAAGGCTCTATCCGCAATCGCTAATCAGTACTGCGACTTAGGCATGGCGATGACGATGCCGTCCATTTCATCCGTAATCACAATTTGGCAGCTTAAGCGGCTGGTGTCTTCGGGGTCTAATACACAGTCGAGCATGTCTTTTTCTGTGCTGTCGGGCTCCCCCGCTTTAGCAACCCAAGCGGGGTCGACGTAGCAGTGACAGGTGGCACAGCTGCAGCAGCCGCCACATTCACCCAAGATACCGTCGATGCCGTTGTCTACCGCGGCCTGCATAATACTGGTGCCAACTTCCGCGTGAACTTCTTGCGTGTTGCCATCGTGAGATTTGTAAATAATTAAAGGCATTGTCTATATTCTCGTACTTGAAATTAGTTAAAGACGTCTTTGATTTCGATAGACTCGTCGGCGAGCTTCAGCGGATCAGCGGTTTGACCCGATGTTAAGGCGCGCTTGCTCATCATGAATTCTTTTGGCCGGTTAATCGCGTCGACGGCAATAAAACGACCTTCACTGAAATAAAATGCGGCGAAGCTGCGGTCTTGCTCGCTATTGCCGCGGATGATCACCTGGTCAAAGCCCTGTGACAGTCCGGCAATTTGTAGTTTAAGGTCGTATTGATCTGACCAAAACCAAGGTAGGGCGTTATATGCCTCAGGTTTACCACATATACTTTTGGCCGCAATTTTAGCTTGATCGGTTGCATTTTGTACCGATTCCAGGCGTAGTTTGCGGTCGTAAATGGGGTTGTAGTGGTTGGTGCAGTCACCTGCGGCAACGATGTCTGGGTCATTGGTAGTGGCAAACTCGTTTACCGCAATGCCATTGTCGATGGTAAGTCCCGCTTCTTCAGCTAGTTCAACATTGGGGATTACACCAACGCCAATAATGACTAGATCGGCAGGCACTGTAGTGCCGTCGGCAAGGCGGACGCCTGTTACATGTTTTTCGCCAACGATGGCGTCAACGCCCGCTTGAGTGCGAATATCGACACCCTCTTCAGTGTGTACGCGGGTGTAAAATGCAGAAACTTCGGGGGCGGTAACACGCTGTAAAACACGTTCCATCGCTTCTATTACGATAACGTTCATGCCAATCTTACGCAGCGACGCTGCCGTTTCGAGCCCTATATAGCCGCCGCCAATAATGACTGCAGATTTGCCGGGACCGGTAAATTTATGGGTCTGTTTAACGTCATTAAGATCGCGCATATAGAAAACACCGGCAAGTTCGCGGCCAGTGAAGGGGATTTTGCGAACCCGGGCGCCAGTCGTGAGGGCAAGCTTGGTATAGGAGATTTCGGCGCCGTCTTCCAGGGTGATTTTCTTGGCGTCGCGATCAATTTTTGTTACTCGCGAACCCAGCAGCAAATCGACATTATTTTTGTCGTAAAAATCAGCGGCGCGAATTAGCAGCTCATCTTCGGTTTTTTCGCCGACAAAAAAGGCTTTTGATAAGGGCGGGCGGTGGTAGGGTAGATTTGGTTCGTCGCCAATTAAGGAGATTTTGCCTTCCCAGCCCTCTTGGCGGAGGCTGGATACTAATTGGGCAGCTGCGTGACTGGCCCCAATAATAATACAGTGTTCACTCATAACTAATTTTCCAGGAGGCTCGTGTTCAGTTTCATGTTGTCTTGCGGGCTGCCGTAAGATTCATGGATTATATTTTAAAGGTACATAGCTTTTAGGTACTTAACTTAAAGGTACTAAATTAAAAGTACTTAGGCTCGTCCCACCACGGGTAAAAATCGGGCATGTCTTTCGACACTTGATTCTTAAACTCCGGTGGACGTTTTTCTATGAATGATACAACACCTTCGGCGGCATCGCTGCTGCGCCCTCGGCTGAGTATTACCCTGCTATCTAGCTTGTGGGCATCCATAGGATGGTTCATGTCCAGCCCGCGCCACAGCATTTGTCTAGTCAGGGCTACGGAAACCGGTGCAGTATTGTCTACGATTTCACGTGCAATTGCATAGGCTTCGACAAGTAATTCTTGCTCAGAGCACACTTTTCTGATCAATCCACTGTCCATAACTTCTGAAATTGGGTAAATACGCCCGCTAAAGCACCATTCCAGTGCGCGTGAAATGCCCACAATGCGAGGAAGAAAGAAGGATGATGCCGCTTCCGGTGCAATGCCACGGCGAGTAAAAACAAAACCGATTTTGGCGTTTTCGCTGGCAAGCCGGATGTCCATGGCTAATGTCATGGTAATACCGACCCCGACTGCGGGGCCATTGATAGCGGCAATAATAGGTTTTAGGCAGCGATAAAGTCGCAGGGTGACAAGGCCGCCAATATCTCGCACCGATTCATCGCTGTAATCAAGTGTGTTGCCTGCGCGAACTGCAGATTCGCCGTTACCCTCGCCATTAAAGGTGTCTTTGCCAGATGAGAGGTCGGCGCCGGCGCAAAATGCACGACCTGCGCCAGTAATCACTACGGCCTTTACTTTGTCGTCTTCGTCGATGTGATCAAGTACGGCGATTAGCTCATCGGCCATGGTTGGGGTGAAGGCATTGAGCTTATCGGGGCGGTTAAAGGTAATCGTCGCAATGCCGTCTTCAAGTTTATAAAGTAGAAACTGGAGGTTCATCAAGGGCGTCCTGACAAGATAGTGAGCTATTGGCCAGTGAAATTGGCTGCGCGCTTTTCAACGAAGGCCGTAACTCCTTCGTCAAAATCAGCTGTTTGACCGGCTATTTTTTGCAGTTCGCGTTCAGTTTCCAGGCTGGCTTCCCAAGTTGAATCGACGGCTGCCCATACTGCTTTTCGGATCAGACTTAGTGCGACCGTCGGGCCCCTGGCGAGTGACAGGGCGGTATTGAAGGCCTCTTCTTCCAAGCTCTCGTCTGCAACAACACGATTAATTAGTGCCCACTCTAAGGCTTTCTCGGCACTTAGGCGGTCGCCCGTTAACATTAATTCCATGGTGCGGGCGCGGCCAATTGTTCGGCTGAGTAAGTGGGTGGCGCCACCGTCGGGAACAAGTCCGATTTTTGAAAAAATTTGAATAAACGTCGCATTTTCACTGGCGACGATCATGTCGCCTGCAAGTGCTAGTGAGGCACCGAACCCCGCGGCGCTGCCACGAACCGCGCTGATCCACGGGATTGGCAGGTTCTTGAGTTTGAGCATAATGGGGTTGAGGTATTTCTCAAGAATTAAGCCGATATCGCGTTGGCTTCGATCAGCAGGTAAAGGGGTGAGGGGGTTGCTGGGGTTAAGGGATGCACCTGAGCAAAACCCGCGCCCAGCACCGCAGAGGATCATTGCACGGGCATTTTTGGCTAGGTAATCAATGGCTTCATCAATCTCTTTGACCATGACCGGCGTAAGCGCATTTAGGGTAGATGGTGCGTTCAGGGTGAGAATGCCGACGGAATCGCGGATCTCTACTGTGATTTCCTGGAAGTTCATTTTCTAATCCTTTGCTCGTTGCGTCGAGACCTGCTGTGGTCGCTTAGTAGCGGTAACACGCCTTAGGTTTTATTATAAGATCGCTGCCAAGGGTTTTTACCTGCGGGCCTTATGGTGACCCAATCAATCTTGATTTGGTACTCCTTGTTAATGTTAATCCAGCTTGCAAGATAAAGAATCGCTAGAACAGTATTCGTCCGGCATGGAGAGTAAGCCTGAATTTGAGTGGTCGCGTAAGCGCTTGAATTATCGTGCAAGTAGACGTTAATTCAGAAATCTCCTTCATTCCTTGTTATTCTTCGTCGCTGCAGAAATATGGACATACACACCTTTCGCCATGAAATCCCTATCCGTTTACCTATGCTAACTGACGAACAAACTCTGGTTACCCGCCATACCCGTGGTCATGCTCGGGTGACCGCAGTTGCTGGTGCAGGTAAAACCACCACGATGGTGCAATACCTACTCGAACGGTTGCGTGCAGGTATGGACCCCCGCTTAGTTAGGGTCGTTATGTTTAATAAGGCGGCGCAGGAAGATTTCAGTCGGAAACTGCTGCTGGCCTCCGCTTCCTCAATCAGTTTGCCGCCGGTGCGTACCTTTCATGCGATGGGGCGAAACCTTGCCATAGCACTGGCAAAGGAAGGGCATTTACCGCCGTTTGATCCTGCACCATTGAGTGAAGCTCAGCTTCGAATCGAAATGCTGCGAGCATTGCAAGCATCGGCGGGTACCTCGGGACAGCGGGCAGCAATTGCCGATGAACAGCAGCAATGGTTAGATGCCTTCGCGGGCTTTGTCGATTTGGCAAAGTCTAATTTACAAACACCAGAAACAACCTTTTTCGCGGCGGCTTATCCTGATCAATACCAATTGTTCATAGAGGCTTTCGCGCGTTTTGAACAGTGGCGCAAATCAGCTGGGCGAGTGACGTTCGCTGATTATCTCTACGACCCATGTTGTGCGCTGCTTGCAGATCCCAAATTGGGTGAGTTTCTCGCGAATCGCGTCGACTTGTTTGTTGTCGATGAGTTTCAGGATATCAACGACATCCAGTTTTTTCTTTTGAAAACGCTTGCAGGCGATCGCGCGCGCCTGCAAGTGGTTGGCGATGCCGATCAATGTATTTACGAATTTAGAGGTGCGCGACCCGACTATATGCTCAAGCATTTTGGTGATAGTTATCCCCATAGTAACTATCAAATGTCGCGCACATTTCGCTACGGTCATCGGTTAGCTCTAGCCGCAGCACATCTTATTGCCAATAACCAACGACGGGAGCCGGTACTGTGTATCAGCGCTGATACTGCGCCTGCCACTAAAATTGAACTTTGCCTGCAAACAGCTGATGGCGACACACTGGCGGAAGTGTGTTTGAGCGAACATGCCAATGGTCGGCCATTTAAAGATATGGTGTTTCTCTGTCGCACATGGGCGCAGGCCGCGCCGGTTGAATTGGTGTTATTGCAGCGGGGAATTCCCAATCGTATAAGTGGCGGTAGCCGGGTGCTAGAGCGGCAAGAAATTAAAGTGTTGCTGATTTTGCTACGTATTATGGCGGGGCGATTTTACGAGCAAAATCCGGCAGATTGCGAGCAACAGCTTTTCGACTGTTTGCGTTTCTGCGAGTTAAAAATTAAGCACGATGTGTTACGGCGTTATGCCCAAAAGGCATTGCGAGATGGTCAGGGTTTCAGCGCCTTAAATTTATCTGATGACAATTTATCAATTTATCAAGAGCAGCGACTTCAGCGCTTAGCCGAGGCGCTAGTGAAGTTGGAAAGATCATCTAGTGCGAGTGTTGGACTGAATGAATTTTTAACAGGACTGGATTTACTGAAACTGATTCGCGATAACGCGCTCAGCAAGGAAGAGGGCGAGAATAGAGCGGCAACAATCAGTGCCTTTGTTGGCTTTATTACCATGCAGGCCGAGCAAGCCCCCGCAGCGATTATCAATTTGATTCAGGGAATGGGCCTGGCGGGGGGCGTGCCAAGTGATCGTGACGCCTTGGTCGATGCCGTTACCATCACAACGATGCACCGTAGCAAAGGCTTGGAGTGGCCAGTGGTCATTTTGCCGGGCTTGAGTGCGCATTATATGCCGTATCAGGCCGGCAACCGTCGGCGTCCCGATGCGGATCAACAAGAGTCAGAGCGGCGCTTGATGTATGTTGCCGTGACACGAGCCATTAATGCCTTGTATCTCTTTGCCCCCGGTATTGACTGCCGCAATGGCTGGCTTGGCGGTCTGCGGCCAGAGCTGAATTTACTGCCAAGTCCCTTTTTGCAGGAAATGAATATACCGTTGGCAAAGGCGATTGGCGCTTCGCTTGATACCAGGGAGATACCTTTCGCGGCGTCAAGCTTAGCGAACACCGCTGTTGGCGTGGCATATCTGGAAGCGCTGGGTCTAGATATTGAATTTACAGTTAGGGCGTCTGGCAACAAATTTGACTATGGCGTTTGTGTCCGTCATAGCGAGTATGGTGATGGTCGTATTACCGCAATCGACGAGCACGGACTGACAGTTCATTTTGCAAACCAACAGGTGTATTTTTCGTCGTTGCATGTTGAACATGTGCTGCAAGTTATTGATACGAAAAACGAGATTGGGCCTGAACTAGAAAATGCCGCAGAATTTATCAGTGGCGATGTATTGGCTCATTCAAAGTTTGGTCGCGGTGTTGTGTCGTCGATTGATACCCGCTTTATTCACGTGCAGTTTCGAGAGGGGACCAAAACCTTCCGTCGTGATCTCTTCCGTGCAACCCGCGTCAGTTCGCGCAGTTAAGCGTTTCGCTAGCGGCCAAGCAGAACCTTATTGCCGGCAAAGTGTCAGACACAGAATAAGGCGGTTTTCCGCTCTTATTTCCCCCGAGGTGGATATGAACATAGCAAGCTTAAAATTCGGTCTGACGATATTCTTGAGTTTTTCTTTACTAGCCTGCGGTGGTGTTAAAGACGAGAAGATGGGTTTGGATGAGCGTATAGCGGAGTATGGCTATCGTCCCGGTGAAAATGTTGATCAAATTCAAGCGTATAGAATCAGCGATTGGACGTATTTAGACGATCATCATTTCATGTTTAGCAATGGACTGTCGGATCACTATCTTATTAGCCTGAAAAACGCCTGTGGTGAATTGCGCAGCTCTGAAACGCTGGCGTTTAAAACTCGGACGAGCACATTAACGAAATTTGACGTAGTGATCGTGCCCCAGTCCGGCGTCGATAAGCGTTGCAGTATCGAGTCAATATCGAGATTGACCCCGGCTGACTAAATACGCTTATTGCGTTAATTGAATATCGGCAAAACTGCAGACGCACTGATGTTGTGGGTGCGTCGCAACGTTTTCTGACTCGCGTTGAACCCACGCGGTTTGCATGCCTGCTTCGGCGGCGGCATTTACCTCCTCAACAATATCCGATAAAAAGAGAATTTCAGAGACTGGCAGGTTTATCTGCTGCTGTATCCGCCGGTAAGATTCCCAGTCTCGCTTTGCCCCGCTTGTGGTGTCGAAGTAGTTTTTAAATAAATATTGTAAATCTCCGCCTTCGTTAAAGCCGAAGAATAATTTTTGTGCGTGAATGGAGCCAGAAGAATACACATACAACTCCAGTCCCTGTTTATGCCATGCAATGAGTTTTTCAAGCGCGTCTGGATAGATGTGTGCTTGGAAATCACCGTTGCGATAACCGTGCTCCCAGATCATTCCCTGTAAGGATTTTAGGGCGGTAATTTTCTTGTCTTCCGCTATCCAGTCAAGAAGCTGAGCAATTAAGGCTCCGGTGTCTGCGATATCGATTTTCGCGTCAGTCGCAACATCGCGTAAGGCGACTTCGACCGCATCGTCACCGCGTTGCTGGCGGATAAAATCAGCTAGGTTTTGAGCGGCGTAGGGAAACAGCACCTGGTGTACAAACTGAATTGAACTGGTAGTGCCTTCTATATCGGTAAGGATAGCCTTGATCACAAAGAATTCCTTTTTAACGGCGCTATGCGTCAAGTCGTGAGTAGCGACTGGCGATGTCTTCACCGGTGTAATTGGCGACCCAGCCATCGGGATTGTTAAAAAAGCGAATGGCAACCAGGTTTGGCTCAGGGCCGAGGTCAAACCAGTGTTTGGTATTGGCCGGTACACTCAATAGATCACCTTTTTCACACAAGACTTCATAGATTTTGTTGTCGATGTGGAGTGCAAATAAACCTTGGCCCTCAACAAAGAAACGCACCTCGTCTTCACTGTGGGTGTGCTCCTCTAAAAACTTTAAGCGCAGCGCGTCTTTCTGCGGATTGTTGCTGGCGATGCTAATGACATCGACGCTTTGATAACCCTGTTCGCTGACGAGTCGTTTGACGTCGCTCTCGTAGGCGGACAAAACAGATTCTTGATTGTCACCGGCTGCGATATCGTCGCGGGTTTGCCATTGTTCAAAGCGTACACCGACGCTTTGAAGCTGTCGGTGAATGTGTTCGGGTGTACTTGTTGTCGATAGCGATTGGCTGGCATCGGTGTCGAGGAAGATAGTTAGTTGGCTCATCGTCGCTCCCTAGCGCGCAAGGCGCAGCAATTCTAATTCACAGTGCAACAGAAAGTCTAAAGCCTCTAAATTGCGCATGCAGCTATTGAGATCTTTACCCCAGCAGTAGACGCCGTGACCGCGGATTACATAGCCGGGACAATGTGCTTGTGTCGTTAAATAGCGATCACTTTCAGCGGCGAGGGCGCTGATGTCCTGGGTGTTTTCAAAGATCGGAATATCAAGGCTGCTGGCGTGGGTGTCGAAGCCATCGAAGGCTTTTATCAATTCGTAGTCCGCGAGGGTAATTGCCTGGGCGTTTGGCAGTGCCTTCGATATGACGGTCACGACCGGCGAGTGGCAGTGCAATACCGCACCAATCTCAGGGAAGCGCTGATATAACCGGGTGTGTAGTTCGGTTTCTGCCGACGGCTTGCCGTCGCTAATGGGCTTGCCCGTCAGATCGACGGCAATAAAATCTGTCGGGCTAAGCTGGCCCTTGTGTTTCCCCGATGCGGTAACGATTGCAGAGTTGGCGTTTAGGCGGGCAGAGAAATTCCCGCTGGTGGCAGGAACCCAGCCGCGCTGGTAAATATCTTCGCCGACCGCGGCAAGTGCAATCGCTTGCTGATAAAAGAACTTACTATCGATCATAAGCCTAGCTGCTATTTCCGTTTATTCGCATTTAGGTGTGCTATTACCTTGGCGCGATCAGGTTGGTGAATAATCCCGTACTCGGTAACGATAGCATCGATTAATTGTGCGGGGGTAACGTCAAAAGCAGGGTTGTTGGTAACGACATTTTCTGGCGCCACGCGCTGGCCGAAACTGTGGGTTATTTCGTCTGCCGGCCGCTGTTCGATTGGGATTTGTGGGCCGTCGAGTAATGCATCAAAGGTGCTGGTTGGTGCGGCAACCATGACTTTGGCGCCGTGGTGTTTGGCGATAATGGCAAGGTTGTAGGTGCCGATTTTATTGGCCGCATCGCCATTTGCCGCAACGCGGTCAGCGCCGACAATCACCCAGCTGGGTTTGTGTTCTCGCATTAAGTGGGCAGCTGCACCCTCTATTGCCAAGGTTACCGGAATGCCGTCTTGCATTAACTCCCAGCTTGTTAGGCGCGCACCCTGCAGCCACGGCCGTGTTTCGCCAGCAAAGACCCCACGGATTTTTCCGTCGCGATGAGCTGAGCGGATAACGCCTAAGGCGGTGCCATAGCCCCCGGTAGCCAGCGCGCCAGCATTGCAATGAGTGTAAACAATGCTGTCGGCTGGAATTAAGCTGGCGCCAAAGTCACCAATGCGTTGATTGATTTCAATGTCTTCAGCGTGGATATGCACCGCTAATTTAGTAAGCGCTGGAATTAACGCGTCGCCATTGCCGTGTTCGGCAATGACCTGGTCACAGCGAGCCAATGCCCAGAATAAATTTACTGCTGTGGGCCGTGAATTGGCTAGTGCGTCACGAGCTGGGCGCAACGCGCTTTGCCAGGCATCCGCGCTGGTGGGCGAGGTAGTGAGCTTTTGCGCCGCCAGTAATATTCCGTATGCAGCGGTAATGCCTATCGCTGGCGCGCCGCGAACGACCATCGCGCGAATTGCATCTGCGACGGCGAAGGGATCGTCATACTGGAGGTATTCGCAGCGTGTAGGTAAAACACGCTGATCCAGTAATTGCAGTTGATTATTTGACCAGATGATAGCGCTGGGAGTAGACACTGATTACCTCCACGTTTCGGGGCCAGAATTATAAGGCAGTGAGGGCTCGGCTACACTACCCGAGGGATGGTTTTCTCTTGCAGTATTTAAAAACCGTCGACAACAGGGCTTATTTGCGGGCTTATTCGCTGTAAACTGCTTTGCAATTTGATGCTCAAGATTATCGATGGTGGTCCAATAACTCGATAGTTTTATGATGCTTACGTGGAGTTTGGGAGTTCGATATGTCTGATTACTGGGTCTGGCTATCTGTTGGCGCACTCATTGTGGCGGTGCTAGCGGTGATTGCCGGTCGCTTGATGTGGCGTTTGCAGCGCCAAACTCGAGCTGAAAACATTGGCTTGCAGCGCGCGCAACAGGAGGCAATGGCAGAACAAACTGAAGCGCAAGGCGGTATTAATATTCTGGCACGCTGTTATTTGGGCGGCCAGCTCGGTGGCAGCGAGCTTGCACTTCGTATTGCGGTGTTGGCGGAGACCGCAAACCTAGACTCGAATTACAATAAGGATACGCTGGTGTTTACTGAGATGGCGGCGGCTCTGGCTCATATACCGACCCATCAAGATTGGAAGCGGTTAAGTGCTGAGCAGCGCGCTAAATACGGCGCGGAGATGGCGCTGTTAGAGGGAAAATACAGTGAACAACTGCGAGCCGCTGCGCAAGCGCTTGTGAATTAGCGAGCACCTCGACGCCGGAGTCGCACTCACTTTTTGGGTACCTGGCGCTGCACTAAACTACTTAAGCCATCGACCATATCTTGTTGAAATTGTAGCTGCGCTTCGAGCTGGTCCGGGTGCAAGGGGTCGACGCCAAATATGGCTTTATGAAGCGGCGCTAAAGTGACATAGCCCAGAATCATGCAGTGGAAGGCCATGGCGGTGGGCACGTTGATCCACTCTTTATCAGGATTACTTGCTGGGTCGCTAATGGTGGAAAAGAACTTTCGATACCAGCGGTCACTTAATAGGTCTAGTGTTTCATCCCTCGCAAGAGTGGCGTGCTGGACGATTCTTGCGGTGTTTGGCTTGTTGGCCAGTAACGACATAACCTGATGAATCTGTTGGCGGGTATCAGCGAAGTCAGCATCGGCTGCCATTCCGCGAGTCGCATCGGCAAGTGGCGCAAACAGACGCTGGCAAACCTGCTCGTAAATATCGAGTTTATTGTTGAAATGCTTGTAAATACCAGGGCTGCTGATGCCGACCTGAACGGCAATTTCGCTGACCGACGTGGCGCCAAAACCCTGTTGGGCAAATAGATCTTCCGCGATATCGAGAATGCGTTCTTTGGTATTGCGGCGGCTAGCCATAATGTTGTCCTATTCGTACTTTTTAGTATGCGTTCTATTGTTGCACAATCAGCCAAACCAATGCGGTGGCGCTACCCAAGCTGACTAGCAGCATGCCGAAGGCTTGCCAGCGATAGCGTTTGCTCAGCGATTCTGGTTCCGAACTCGCAATGATATAGGGTTGTCGGCGGCTGGGCGAATAGCTAATGGTATGAACCGGGTTTAGTGGTGCCTGTTTGCTTACGTTGCGCTCTGCTTTACGCAGGGCTTCCGCTCTCGCTAATTCCCACTCTTGCAGATCAATTTCACCGTCACCATTACGATCAAAACGGGCAGTTAGTTTATCGTAATCCTGTTTCCATTCATTAAGAACCTTTGCCATTTCGGCGTCGCGGGCGGCGTTTGGATTAGGTGGGTGGCGGGTCTCAAACAGGCCGATGATATATAAAAGGTCGTCGGCGCACAGCATTTCCTCGGTGTAGCGGTAGCGTTTTCCGAATAGGTTCATCCCGCCTGTTCTGCTGGGGTGACGTGAATTACCCCGCCATGTCCTTTTGCGCTGGGTGCTCACGTCGGCGCGGCTAGGCATGACATAGCAGTCGCCGCTGCCGTCGTTCAAAGTGAAGGCCTGTGTGCTGGTGTGTTTCTCAATGCTGCGCCAGCTACTGTTTTTGCCAGAGGATTCGTAGCGTTCGATATTGTAGCGAAACCACAGGCAGGGTGTTTTGCTAAGACCACTTAATAGTAGGGCCTCCGGACCTACCTTTGCAAAGCCGATCAGCTCAACATAGCCCTGGTGGGCCGAGCGAATTTTAGAGGTGGGGGTGTCTTCAATAATTCTGGCAGCCATTAGGCTTTTGATACTGGCAATGGCACTGACAAGAGCGATAAGCCCGCAAATCGTCAGTGCTAAATAATCTGTTTCCATCTTGAGCGCGTCTAAGGCTAGCTAAATAAAGATTTTACATCGACATCGCTTAATTCTTCTTTTCTAAATTGCAGCAAGTCAAAGGTGCCAAAGCGAAACCAACGGGCAATAATCACATCGGGAAATTGCTCAATACGGACGTTGTTGTTATTTACAGCCTCATTATAAACCTCGCGCCGGTCGGCGATGGCATTTTCCAGCGCTGATATCCGGTTTTGCAAGGTGGTGAAAGTACTGTCCGCTTTTAGTTCTGGATAATTTTCTGCCAGTGCAAATAATTGCCCCATCGACGTGCGCAATCCTGTTTCGGCTTGTCCCAGGGCCTTTATGTCATGGCTGGACTGGGCGTCAGCAACGTGCTGTCTGGCGGCTATGACCTTGGTGAGGGTGTCCTGCTCGTGGCGCATATACTGTTTGCAGGTTTCGATCAGTTTGGGTAATTCGTCGTGGCGCTGTTTAAGGAGTACATCGATATTCGCCAGGTGCTTGGCAACATTGTGTTTGAGGTTGACTAGGCCATTATACAGCGTGACCAAATACACAATGCCAAATCCGAGTATGCAGAGGAAGACTATAAATCCGATTTCCATGTCGCGATTCCTTATTAGTGTGTGGTACTGAGTAATCAGCCGCTGATCTTAGTACAAAGTTAATTCGGTGAGTTATTTCAGGTATCAAAGCGGATACGCATGGTTTTGATACCGTTAACGAAATAGGAGCGAATATAGGCAATCTCGCCCTGTAAACTTGGGTTGCGCAGTCTGGTGATAATTTCTTCGAACATAACCTGCAGTTCAAGTCTCGCCAGATGGGAGCCGATACAAAAGTGCTGGCCGATACCGAAAGAGCGCAGTTGCTGGCCGAGTTTTGGCATGCGCTCGCTGCGGCGGACATCGAAGCGCATAGCATCCTCACCGAAAACCGCTTCGGAGTGATTCACCGCATGGTAGTGAAGAATGACCTTGTCGCCAGCGCGCAGCTGCTGGCCACCAAGCTCAATGTCTTCGGTTGCGGTTCGGCGCATTTGAATAAAAGCCGTGTTGTAACGCAGTATCTCATCGATGGCATCGACTATTTTATCAGGGTTTTGAGCAAGGAATTCTAACTGGTCGGGGTGCTCCATTAACAAGCGCATCCCCTGTGATATTACTGTGCGGGTCGATTCATTGCCGCCGACAAGAATAAGTATGAACATCCACGCGAAATCTTCTTCGGTAATCGGTTCGCCATCTACATTGCCATCGAGTAGTGCGCCGGTAATATTGTTCATGGGTTGTTGACGATGCTGTGCGGCCAGCGCGAGCGCATAGTTAATACATTCGCCAGCGGCGATTTGGCCGTCTTCAATGCTGGTTGCCATGTCGGGATCGTCGGCAAACATCATGGTATTTGTCCACTCGAAGAATTGATTGCGGTCTTCTAGGGGGACACCGAGTAATTCTAAGATGGCGATCAGGGGAAGCTCGGCGGCAACTTCTTCTACAAACTCACATTCACCGCGGTGCACAATGCGGTCAATAATCTGTTTTGCGTGTGCTCTGAATGCTGGCTCGTAGGTGTTCACCCGCTTTGGTGTGAACGCTTCACGCACGATACGTCGCACTTTCTGATGACGCGGCGGATCCATATTAATGATGGTGTGACAGTGAATGAAATCAACTTCGTCCTGGGGGATCTCCATGGGGAAAGCAGTTCGCATCGCGGAGGAGAACAGTGCGGGATTTTTACTGACAAAATCTAACTCTTGCTGACCGACTACCGCCCAATACGGAATGTCGGTCAGAGGGTCCGCTATTTTTACAACCGGGCCGTATTGCCGTATGTCTTTAAGGCTCTCATAGGGCATACCTTGTGCGTACGTGTCTGGGTTTAACAAGTTAGCAAAGGGGCATTGCGACATAGAATAAATAGCTCTTTGACAAAGGAAGTGCCGTTTGGCTGCGGTATCCGCAGCCTTGCGGCAGCCTAATTTCGCGTCCAATCGGGCGCTGGCAGCCCCATATTTTCTAGAAAAACGGGATTGAATAATTTGCTTTTGTAGCGGTCGCCGTAATCGCAAAGGATCGTCACTATGGTGTGGCCGGGACCAAGCTTGCGCGCGAGTTTTACCGCTCCGGCGATATTGATTGCCGACGAGCCGCCAAGGCAGAGCCCTTCGTGGCGGAGCATATCGAAAATATATGGCAGGGCTTCTGCGTCGCTAATTTCAAATGCCTCGTCTACTGACGCCCGTCGCAGATTGTCAGTGACCAAGCTGATACCTATACCTTCGGCTATGGAGCGGCCTTCGCTGCGCAGTTCGCCATTGGTAAAGTAGTTGTATAACGACGAACCCATTGGGTCGGCAATGCCGATAGTGACGTCAGGTTTGTGTGCTTTTAGAGCGCGACTGACACCGGCAAGTGTGCCGCCGGTACCTACCGCGCAAATAAAACCGTCGATTTGGCCGCCGGTTTGTTCCCAAATCTCTTGGCCTGTGGTGGTCTCGTGAATGTCGCAATTCGCGATATTATCAAACTGACGGGCCCATACCGCGCCGTGGGGTTCGGTCTCATTTAAGCTTTCGGCAAGACGTCGCGCTGTGTGAATGTAGTGATTGGGGTCGCTGTAACTGGTGGCTGGAACGAGACGCAGGTCGGCGCCGTATAAGTCGAGTAATTCTATTTTCTCGCGGCTTTGGCTATGGGGCATAACCACCACGCTGCGATAGCCCAAGGCGTTGGCAATTAAGCTTAGGCCGATGCCGGTGTTGCCTGCAGTTCCTTCCACGATGGTTCCGCCGGGGCGCAATGTGCCTTTTTTTTCTGCATCGCGGATAATGCCCAGCGCGGTGCGATCTTTCACCGAACCGCCGGGGTTGAGAAATTCTGCTTTACCTAGAATGGTACAGCCGGTGAGTTCAGACACTTGTTTGAGATGCAGCAAGGGAGTGTTGCCGATGAGGTCGGGCATTGATTTAGCACTAGGCAAAAGCATGTTTTTCTCCGTGTTTTTCAACCCTAATGGTATAGCTGGTAGCCGATGGCAGCAATGCTAATTATCTGCCTGACTGTGCTAATCTTGTTTGCGCGTGACGATAATGACAATTGCACGGGTTTTCTTAGTGAAAGTCTTCGAGTAATCGTCGTTAGCGAATGCTTGGGGCGCGGTTAGGGGTTGTTTATGTTAAAAATAATAATTCGGGGTTTAGTTTGTGCGGTGTTTTTTTTCGGCGGTGTGGCACATTTTGTCTTTGCAGAAGATTTTGCGGGTATTGTGCCTCCCTTGTTGCCGTGGCCCTTAGCAATTGTTTGGGCAACAGGTATTATGGAGTTCGGCTTGGTGCTCGGTATTTTAATGCCCAAATTGCGGGTAATAACGGGTAAATTAGCCGCTATTTATTGTTTGTTAGTTCTGCCAGCTAATATTTATCAAGCGATGAACGACGTGCCAATATTTGGAGCACACGTCACGCCGGAACTACTTTTTTTGCGTATTCCGCTGCAATTTGTATTGATAGCCGCGATCTTATGGTCTACCAATGATAGTGATAGAAGAGTGATCCAAAAGTCTACCGGGGCCGTATAGGCGCCGAATTAAGGGGTTTTCAATGGCAGAGATTGCCACCGAGCAGGAACGCAGTGGTGAGTTTTGGGCCGATTGTATGGCTCGCATTGCGGAAAGTCGTGATAAAGACAGTTTTATGTTGTTGTTTGACCATTTCTCTCCCCGAGTGAATGCGTATTTATTGGGGCAGGGAGCGGCGGCGTCGATTGCGGAAGATCTTGCGCAGGAGGCCTTATTGGCGTTATGGAATAAGGCTCACCTTTACCATAGAGATAAGGCAGCGGTTAGCACCTGGTTATTTAGGGTGGCCAGAAATCTATGGATCGACAAATTACGTAAGCAGAGAGGTATAGCTTATGAGTCCGACGATAACTTAGAGGAGACTGTTGACGCCGATGTTCGCTTGAATGCGGACGGTGAACGCCTGAAAGCGGTGCTGGATACCTTGCCAGTCAATCAGGCTCAGGTAGTTTATAAATCGTATTATGAAGGCAAAAGTCACAGTGAAATTGCGGAAGAAACAGGAATGCCTCTAGGTAGTGTGAAGTCGAGTTTACGGCTGGCGATTAAAGCTTTCCGTCAGTATTTTGGAGAAAATGGCGTATGAGCCAGATAGAACATCACCCTCAAGATGATACTTTGTTTAGTTACGCCGCAGGCTCTTTGCCGGCGGCGCTAGCCTTGGTAGTAGGGTGCCATTTACAGGTTTGTTCGACGTGTCGGTCGCAGGTGCGCTCAGGCGAAAGCTTGGGTGGCGAGTTAATGACAGCGCTTGCACCGAAAACGCTGTCTGATCGCGCTAGAGCGAATGTTTTACAGCGGTTAGATATGCAGCAATCACAGTCTGATTGCGAGCAGGTGAGCGTGGGATCGGAAACTATTGTTAGTCCGGCCGCGCCAGTTAAAGGTGCTATGCCGTCTCTGCTACAGAAGATTTTGAAAGAGCAGGATTTTGACGCCTTACCTTGGAAGAAAACGATTGCGCCTGGCTTAAAGCAAATTGTTATCGATTGCGACGAAGGGCAGGCACGCCTATTGCGAATTACTGCCGGTCAAAAAATGCCGGTGCATAGCCATCGTGGTAGCGAACTGACACTGATTCTTAGTGGTGGCTACAGCGATACGCTTGGTCAATTTAATGCCGGTGACGTGGCAGATCTGGACGGTAGTACTGAGCATCAGCCTTTGGCAGACGACGATATGGATTGTATCTGCTTAGCTGGGATGGATGCACCACTGCTATTTAAAGGTTGGCTGGCGAAGTTAATTCAGCCGTTTGTCGGTATGTAATAGCGGGCATGTATTCGGTGCTTTAAACGCGAGAAAGACGTTAAAAACAAAAAAGGCAGCCTAAGCTGCCTTTTTTATTGTCCCGCTGCTAGTACTGATAAATGACATCAACACCGTAACTTCTTGGGTCGCCCCAAATTACGGTTCTGTCGCTGTGGGGAAGGTTGTCGACAGCAGTGATCTCGAACTCCTCGTCTAGCAAGTTTTTGCCCCACAAGCCAATGTAGAGGCTGCCGTACTTGCTCACTGGAATCTCGCTAAAGCTGATGCGGCCGTTCACCAGACCGTATTCGCCAATAAAGGTATTGACTGCATTGGCATCCCGTACCCCGCCTCGGCGCTGATCCATATAGTTATAGCTGAGATTGACCGCGAGTTGCCCCCAATCATATTGGCCAACGGTATAGTCAGCGGCGGCGGTGTATGAGTGACGCGGCGATGAGTAGAAACCGAAGGATTCGGTTAGGTCGTTGCCAAACTCGTCTATAGCACTTGTCACTTCGGTATCCAAGTATGCGTAATTCAGCATCATCATTAGATTTTCAGTGGCAAGGAAGGTGATGTCGGTTTCGAAACCGCTCATTTCCGCCTCACCAGCGTTGGTGACTTTGGTGTCTGCCACGGTACCGCCAAGTATGAAATTGAGCTGAATGTCGGTGTATTCGCTAAAGAAAACGTTAGCATTAATACGCAGGCGGCGATCCATTAGCTCGCTTTTAATACCCGCTTCAAAGGACGCAACGCGCTCTTCGTCAAATCCGTCTGCAAAACCAAAGCCGTACACGTTGCCATCAGGCGCGGCAACTGCCGTGTCGTCGCCTTTGCCTGGTGTGCCCGGTGCGAAGCCAGTGCTGCCGCGTTGCGGATCACGGGTGTTAAAACCACCCGATTTGTAGGCTTGAATATATTTACCATAAAGGTTGATGTCATCTGTCACGTCAAATTCGGCAATGAAGCTAAATGAGGCGTCGTCGAACTCTTTGTCACCTTTTACATTGTCGAAGCTGCGATCACCGGGCAACAAGAAACCAACTTGCGAAAGTAGTGGAGATAGCGGACCGAGATCTTCCGTGTCAATCGCAAGATTGAGGTTGCGCGCTTCAATATAGGATTTATCGGTTTGGTTTTTTAGCGCTTCACGTGAATCTTCAGAATAGCGGGCGCCAAATGTTAAGTGCATGCGCTTATCAAATAAATCGGGTGTCCAGGTAAACTGACCGAAGATTGCTTTGGCTTCATTTTTAATGTCGTAGCGCTGAGACAGCATATTTACTAAGTGCAAATCGCCCGCGCCGACTAATACGCCCCCTAGGATGTCGCCTAATACGGGGATTGGGATAATCCCGTTACTGAGCCTAGAGCTGAATTGGTGATGTAGGGGAGAGTTATTCTCGGTGGCTTCTTCTTCGAAATAGTAGGCGCCTAAGATGTAGTCGAGACTATCGTTAAAAAGTGAGCCGCTAAGTTGGAATTCGTGCGAAAACTGTTCTTGCGAGATGACCGGAATAACTAATGGTAAGCAGTCGGTCCCGTTTGCCGCAGTGACAGACGGGCCGCAATATTCGTTGGAATCTACGCGGTAGTCTTCCGAGCCGAGGCCGCCACCGAGGTCTGCGTACGATGCATCGCGTAGCTCCCGATACGCGCCAATATATTTAAACTGCATATTCTCGAAATCTTTGGTCAGAATAAAAGAATGACCGTCAATTTCGGTGGTGGATGCTTCAAAGTTTCTGGTTGTTGCCATGCTGCTGAATCTATCTGCGCTGTGTTTTGATTGACTCACAGCAAATTCACGGATGGGTTCCGCTTGGCCTTTGTTTTGTATTGCGGGGTTAATCGACTGATACATGTAGTTGTAGTATTCAAAGTCGGAATTGTCGTAGGCGTAGTCCAGCGTCATGCTGTCGCTAATGTCCCAGCGCAAATCTACGCGGTAGCCTTCTACTTCTTTATCACCAAAATCGCCACCTGGGCCGGTATTTTCGATAAAGCCGTCGGACTGGGTGCGTAAATACGCGACTTTGGCAGCCAAGGTGTCGCTAATAGGTATATTGGCTGAGGTTTTTGATGTAAATAAGCCACGGTTGCCAACGGTGAATTTTTGTTTAAATTCAAAAACATCAGTGGTCGGGCGCTTGGTGATTAAGTTGATCGCACCACCCGTCGTGTTCCGGCCATACAGCGTGCCCTGTGGTCCGCGAAGCACCTCTATCCGCTGCAGCTCCGCTACGTCGAGCGCGGTGCCAGTTGAGCGAGCAATATAGACGCCATCGACGTAAATGCCGACCGGCGGGTCTTGCGTGACTTGGACGTCAGCTAGACCGATACCGCGAATAAATATCCGCAGCGTCGCATTATTAATAGGGAAGGGTTCGATCGTTAAGCTTGGTACTTTCGAACCGATATCGCCAAGGTTGCTGATACCGTCGATTTCGAGTCGCTCTTCACCAAAAGCGGTAAGCGATATGGGGGTATCCTGCAGTGATTCTGCTTTCTTTTGGGCGGTAACAATCACTTCCTCTAGGGCGTAACCCGATTTTTTTACCTCGGTTTGAGAAAAAGCTGGGCTACTCATTGAGACGGTGAATGCACACAGTCCTGATACTATCGGCGTTAATTTTTTCACGTAAGAGCTCCGTTTCGGATCTTTATTGTTGTTAATGCAGTGCATTAGTTAAAGCATATTAACCATTAAATCGCAACGCAGGCATAATCCGCTTGAAGTAGTTTTTCTTCAATACTATCCGCGGTAGCAGTTGGCACGGCGTCTGCGTTCTGAAAATGAGACTATTAACGTTTGTTAATGTTTGGGCTGCGTTATTATTACTGTTAAACATTACGCATAATTGAATGATTGTTGCCATTAATTCACTTTATGCAATTTATAGGCAGTAAGGTGTTGTGCCGATTGCGGCTATGCCTTGCTACAGTATAGCTCCGGTTTAGCTAAAATTTCGGCGATTACGCGATAAACATTGCGATTAATGGCAAAGCCGATATGGCTTGATTGAACCGCAATATTACAGGTGTTTGCAGCGCTTAATTTCGCTATTTGGGGGGAGACAATGCCATCGACCGGGCTGTAAATAGCGGTTGTCGGTACCTCGCGGCTTCCGTTGCTACTTGTTGACCACGCGTCTGTATCTTGCGACTCGTCAGATTTTGTGCCGCGATTTAAGCGCTTTAATACATTCCAGGCTGCGGTGCCGCGAGGATCTCCATAGGGAGTGCCCAGGGTAATCACTTGTCTTATTAGGTTTGGATGTTTCTGGGCGAGCAAGTTTGCGTAATTGCCACCTAGGCTCCACCCGACCAAACTGACCTTTTGGCCGGTCGCATTGTGTACGTTGCAGATTTTGTCGTGCAGGCGCTCGAGTATTTCTGTTTGAAAGTTGTTCATTTCCTCCAAGCTGGTGATACGTGTCGGCGGTATGTTTCTACCCAGTCCCCAGCCGTAGGTGGCGTATCCACGACTTTGTAGAAAATATCGCAGTGGTGCCATGCAGCCGTCGGCGCCACCATAGCCGGGAAGGGTCAAGACGGGATGGCCGTCGCCTTTTGGGGTGTTTTGCAGTGAGGTGCCGCCGAGGGCGAGCATTGAAAGCTCGGCACTGGCGCGCCAGAGCTCACTGAGTGAAAGTAAAAGTGGGGGTGGGGCTATTGTGTCCACGGTGCCGTTTTCCGCTGTAATTTTTTATTTTACGTGTTTTATCATTTACGGATGTTGAGTGGCGCTATTATTAAGGCGAATTAATCTGAGCTTACTATCCGGTTTCGCCCGGTTTGTTTAGCGGTATATAGTGCTTTATCCGCTCGTTCAAAGAACGCACTCTGATTCGCATCGCGATTGCGATCAAATTCCGCAATACCGATACTCACCGTTAAATCTATTTTTCTGTCGTCGCCGAGAATCGTTGGCTGGAACTGGATTGCCGATCGAATTCGCTCGGCGACACCCCAGGCTTCATTTTGGTCGGTGGCGGGTAGGAGTACTACAAACTCTTCGCCACCGTAGCGACCGACTTGATCGTACTCTCTAAGATTGATGTTTAAAATATTGACCACATGCTTTAGAGCGTTATCCCCTGCGGCGTGACCGTAGGTATCATTGACGGCTTTGAAATGGTCTATATCTATTACCATTAGTGAAAATATGCTGTGCTTTCGTGTTGATTCGGCAATGCTGTTGGCAAATAGCTCGTCGATCATGCGCCGGTTCCAGCACTGGGTGAGTGCGTCCCGCGATGCCAGCTGGTTGAGGGTTTGTTCTAGGCGAACAATACGGCTGCCTGCGGCGATCCGTACTTTTAAAACGCGGTGATCAAAAGGCTTGCTCAGGAAGTCGTCTGCCCCGGCCTCCATGGCTTCAATAATCGCCTCGTTGCCTTCTTTGCCGGTCAGCATAAGGATGTAAAAAAATTGGCCGTCTTCTCGCTCGCGGATGTGCTTACATAAATCTGGGCCACTCATCCCGGGCATTGACCAGTCGATGATGAGTAAGTGAGGTGTGGTTTCGGTGGCAAGTTTTTCTAGAGCCTGATCGGCGTTTTCTGCAACAACAGGTATAAAGCCCCATTCCTCTAAGGCAGAGCAGAGCGCAAAGCGGGTTACTGCGTCATCGTCGACAATTAATACATCCATGGATTGTCTATATTCCTGCCATCTCTTTAAGGTCTACAACCAGTGTTTCTAAATCTAATTTAGCCTTCTCCCACTGACTCAGCCATTCGTTTAGGTGGATTACAGGAGCGGTCATGCCGCTGGCTGAAGCTTCAAGTTGCGAAAACTCTTTGTAATACTCGCTGTTCACGAAGTTTCCCAAGGCGCTTTTTAAGCGATGTATCGACTTTGCTATGCTTTGCCGATCGGTTTGTTGGTACGCAGTGTCAACTGCTTTGATCATATCAGGAAGTTCGTCGAGAAACAGTTGTGATATTGATTTAAGTAATTTGTCGTTGTTTCGAGTAATCTCGTTCACCCGATGATGGTCGATTATCATATCATCCTCATGTTCTCTGCTGCGCTCATGCATCAATCGCGATCAAGCGACTTTCTGCCTAGCGGTAGCACGATAATACACGTTTTGCTGCGCATGATTACTAGGATGGGATGGTTTTTTACTTTTGATAAAACGAAGGGGCCATGCCGAAGCCCAAGTGCAAATTACAGCTGCCATGGGCTTGATGCAGCGCTGAGCTTAGTTGCTTAGCGCGGTAGCGCTGAGTATTAAGGCAATGACGAGTGCAATAGCCGGTAATGTGCCCATGCTAAGTTGACTTGCTGCACCGGAGGCGCCAATTAGAACGACATTGGCAGCGACCGGAATGCCTATGCTGATTGCCTTAGAATTTGTCATTGTGATCTCCTTTTATTAGATAAAGAGAAGTATTATTGCGTGTTAGAAAATGACTAAACGTTAGGTAGTAGTATAGACAAGTCAATTTGAGTTTCGATGCGAAGTTGTACTTATCTATGTGCGTGTTATGCATATTTGTACGGTATTCTGCGCCATTGGATCTTAGCTGTACTGGCCAGCTATCACTGAGTTTTAGTTCAACGGAGTTGGCAAGTGTTTGAGTTAAATTCAGGCTATGCTGTAAGCCCCATCTTTGCGGCCATACTAGTGTTTGTAGGACTTGTTGCCGGAATTATCAACACCCTTGCCGGAGGTGGGTCTAATCTAACATTGCCAGCCTTGATGCTGATGGGCTTGCCGGCGGACGTCGCCAACGCAACAAATCGCCTAGGTGTGCTCGCCCAATCTGTAACAGGTGCCAAGGACTTTGATCGGCATGGCCAGCTCGTACGTCACGACCTTCTAGGTATTCTGAAACCAACCCTGTTGGGGTCATTATTAGGTGCTGTTATCGCCGCTTTCGCACCCAGCGAATGGTTAAAGCCAGCATTGCTATTTGCGATGGTATCGATGGCATTAGTCATTTTAATTCGTCCGAATGTAGTCGCTCCACCGCTAGGTACCCCGGCTTTATCGATGGCGGAAGCGCCGAATGCCAAATGGACACTCTTCTTTGCCGGAGTCTACGGTGGCTTTGTTCAAGCAGGGGTAGGTTTTATTCTTATCGCGGCGCTTGCCGGTAGCTTGCGTTATGATCTTGTTAAAACCAACGCTATAAAAATGGTCTGCACCGCGGCGTTAACGGTTGCTGCGCTGGCGGTTTTTATTTGGCAAGGGTTGGTGGCGTGGCTTCCCGGCCTGATACTCGCTTTGGGTACCGTGGTGGGCGCAAAAATAGGTGTCCGTATAGCAATTAAGGCGAGTCCCAAAGGCCTCAAATGGTTTTTATTCATCATGACGCTTGTCGCTAGTGCCGCGGCTTTGCTGAAGGATTGACCGCAACGGTCAGTACAATTACGAATATCTAGTCGAGCACTGAATTAGTCTACTGCGATCATAAGATCTGTCTGTCATGCGGCCTTTGCAAACACCGGCTGCTTAGCGTGATTGCAATTTAAGCCCAACAGAATAAGAGGGTGTGACTTATTTATGGCCAGCATACTTGCGGTTGACGATTCTCCATCCATGCGCCAATTGGTGTCAATGACGCTGCGTAAGGCGGGCCATGATGTCCATTCAGCTGAAGACGGCACCGATGCTTTGTCCTTTGCTAAGGAGCACGGGGTAGATGTTGTTCTAACCGATGTCCATATGCCCAATATGGATGGTATTACTCTAACAGCTGAGTTGCGGCGCCTGCCTTCATACCGCTTTACGCCAATTCTGGTGCTGACAACCGAATCTGCGCAGGAAATGAAAATGCGGGGTAAAGACGCGGGGGCTACCGGCTGGATTGTTAAGCCGTTTGATGCTGAAGCGCTGCTGCGCATCCTTGATCGTGTCCTAGAACCGAAAAGGAACTGATATGTCCCTCGACCTTGATATGGCGGAAATTCACGCAATTTTCTTTGAGGAAAGTGCGGAAGGTGTTGATGTTATGGAGTCAGGCTTGCTGAACTTGGAACCTGACAACACTGATATTGAAACCATCAATAATATATTTCGTGCCGCTCATTCGATGAAAGGCGGTGCAGCCACGTTTGGCTTCCTTAATATTTCCAGTTTTACACACGGTGTAGAGACTATCCTTGACGAGATGCGTTCTGGGCAACGCGATGCGAGTGAGGATGTGATCGAGGTATTGCTGGCATCCGTTGATTGTATTCGCGATATGCTGGCAGCAAGTCAAAACCAGACAGAGCCGGATCAGGAGAATATCGATTCGGTTCAGCAGAAAATTGATGCGTTACTAAATAAAAAATCATCTAGCGCGACGAAATCTCAGGCTGCAAAAAAGCCAGTCTTATCTCCGCCTAGCGTGCAGCAGCGCGGTTGGAAAATTCATTACGCTCCTGAGTCTAATATATTTAAAACGGGTAATGAGCCCAAACGTTTGCTGCGAGAATTAGCCACAATGGGAGACATGTCAATTGTCTCTTCCTTAGGCGATGACGCTGACTTTGATAGCATGGATCCTGAGTCGTGCTACACCAGCTGGGACATAGAGTTGCGTGGCGATATCGAAAAGGCGGCTGTGGTAGATGTCTTTGAGTGGGTGAGTAACCAAAGCGAAATTCGAATTGAACCTTTGCACAGTGACGATGGGGAGGCGACAGAAAATCAGGTGGCAATATCACTTAAATCCTCGTCGTTATCCCCTGAACATACTGACGTGCCTAGCGCACAAGCCGTCGCGGCGCCGAAGCAAGCCGCTGCTCAGTCAGCTCCTAAAGACAGCGGATCGATTAGGGTTAGTATCGATAAAATTGACATGCTGCTAAACCTCGTCGGCGAACTTGTTATCACCCAGTCAATGCTTGCCCGTTTTGGCGATAAAGAAAATGCTGCCGGCGACTCGCAGGGCTTACGCGATGGTTTACTGGTACTTGAGCGTCACACCCGCGAATTACAAGAAAGCGCGATGCAAATTCGCATGTTGCCAATTGGTGCCAGTTTTAGTCGTTTTAAGCGATTGGTGCGTGACATGAGTACCAAGCTCGGTAAAAAAGTAGAATTGAAGTTGTCGGGCGAGAACACCGAGCTAGATAAAACCGTATTAGAAAAAATGAGTGATCCGCTAGTTCATTTAGTGCGAAATTCCTTAGATCACGGTATTGAAATGCCTGCAGATCGGATTGCTGCCGGCAAGCCTGAAACCGGTACTTTACACCTTAGTGCCTATCACGAAGGTGGCAATATCGTCATTAAAGTGAGCGACGATGGCGCCGGATTAAATCGCAGTAAAATTTTACAAAAAGCCATTGAGCGCGGAATTGTCGCAGCGGGTGAAGTTCTCACCGATGATCAAATTAATAATCTTATTTTTCAGCCTGGTTTCTCTACCGCAGATCAGGTTAGCGACTTGTCTGGGCGTGGTGTAGGCATGGATGTCGTTCGCCGAAATATCCTAGATTTAGGCGGTAGAATTGATTTGCAATCCACTCTTGGAGAAGGTTCAACGCTGAAGATTCGTCTGCCGTTAACGCTAGCAATATTGGATGGTCAATTAGTGAGGGTGGGAGATCAAGTTTATATTTTCTCACTGTTGTCGATTGTAGAGACTGTTTTGGTTTCAAAAGGGCAAATCAGCAAAGTTGTGGGTACTGGCAATGTCTATCGTTTGCGAGACGATTACATTCCCGTAATTAGACTGCGTGAAGCTTTTAATATGTCATCAGAAACACTCTTTAGTGAGACTGAAGAGAAGAAGGGGGAGTTGCTCGTCGTAGTCGAGAGCGATGGTAAAAAAATGGGCTTGTTTGTTGATGAGCTGATGGAACAACAACAAGTTGTTATTAAAAGTTTAGAAGAAAATTATTTGCCTGTTAAAGGCCTTGCTGGCGCCACAATCCTTGGCGACGGCAATGTTGCGTTAATCATTGATGTGCCTGGTTTAGTGCACAGCGTAGATATGCGCCAGCTAGAGAATGCACCGCAATCAAGTGCGGCTTGATGATGACAAGCGAGGAAAATAAAATGAGTACAGAGGCATTACAGCTATCTCCTGCAGACATGTTGCACGCAGATACAAATCAATATCTTACGTTTATGTTAAATGGTGAAGAGTACGGCGTAGAGATTTTGCGAGTACAGGGAATTCAAGGTTGGGATACCGTCACTCCGATTCCAAGTTCGCCAAGCTATGTGCTTGGTGTAATGAATTTGCGGGGTGCGATTGTACCTATTATTGATTTGCGAAAACGCTTTGATATGCAGTCTATCGATTTTGGGCCAACGACAGTGATTATTGTTGTACGTGTAGAGAATACAGACAAAGGGCGCACCATAGGAATGGTGGTCGACGCCGTATCAGAGGTTTACCGTGTAGATGATCAGACTGTTCAGGCGATGCCAGACTTTGGTGGCAATGTTCGAGCCGATTTTATTAAAGGTTTATCGACGGTAGACGACAAAATGCTAATACTGCTTGATATAGACAAACTCTTGACAATCAAGGATGTCGCTGTGGCTGCGGCATGATGGTAGCAGCTTGTAGACGAATTGCTGAAAAGACGTAAAGGGGATGTATGGCAGACTCTGGTGAATTTATAATTTTGCTTGATGAACCGAGCTCGGAGAAAGTCAGTCCGAAAGAAAATGAATTTGTATATTTACTTGATAACGAAGCGGTTGCAGACAGTGCGGAGCTTGAAAAAGCCAGCTCTCATTTAGCACTGCCGACATTTTCTACCGTAGATGGTGTGGTGGCGCTATATCAAGACTTGGCGGAACTGGCCGCGAGTAGTGAATCTTCGATTGTTGTAGATGCGTCGGCCGTAACGGATGCAGATACAGCAGTGTTGCAATTACTGGCGGTATTTGTTGTCAATTCTGAGCGCAGCGGCAGATCGATAAGCTGGTATAAGCCGTCTTCCTATTTTTGTGAGCTAGCCGAACAATTAGACTACGCTAAATATTTAAAATTAGACTCTGCGGTCGCGTCCCTTTAGGGGAACTCTATGAGAGTCGTCAAAGTAAATAATCGCGATACGTCGCCAAAACCTTTGCTCGGAGTCCTTTCCCTGCAAGTAGAGGCCGCTATTGTCGAGGCCGGCGTGGATATAGACGGAATGATGGCTAAGTTTGGCGATTTAAATGGGCAATTAAATACCCTTGTGAGTGCAGGTCAGCTTAGTGATGATGCCGGGAAAAAGCTGGAGAATACGCTTGGTGAGATGGTCGTTCACATGCAGTGCTTTGATCTGCTTGCTCAGAAGTTATCGCACGTTCAGCAGGCGTTGGCACTGCTAGAGGCGGAAATTCCCTCAGATCTTTGCGGAGACTTAAGTCGCAAGCTAGATGAAAAAGTGAAAGGTTTGTACTCCTGCGCAGATGAGCTAAAAATTCATGTCGGTGCTGACGATGTAGCATCGCGCGCCTCGCCCGAGCTGTTTTAGGGGTGAGTCTGTGCCGCATACCATAACCGCACTAAACGCAAAATACCCTGATATTCAACGGCATTGGGATGGAGTCCACAGCGTTTATGCTGCTAGAGTGTTGCCAGGTCAATACTATGTGTCCGACAGTGAAGATGAAATGATCACTACTGTTTTAGGCTCATGTATTTCTGCGTGTATACGAGAGCGAGTTCTAAAATTAGGCGGCATGAATCACTTTATGCTTCCCGAAGGTGATTCAAAAATGGACGGTATGGCTGCTCGTTATGGCGCTTATGCTATGGAGCATTTAATCAACGATATCCTTAAAGTTGGCGGGCGGCGGGAAAACCTTGAAGTTAAAATCTTCGGTGGTGGCCGTATGATGCGTGGTTTAAGTGATGTCGGCGGAAAGAATATTACTTTCGTTCGTGCCTTTCTTGAGCTGGAGGGAATCGCAATCGTGGCGGAAGATGTTGGGTTGGAGTTTTCAAGAAAAATAAACTATTTTCCGACTACCGGCAGGGTACTTGTTAAACGTTTGCGTTCATTACACGCCAATATGGTTATTCATGAAGAAGAAGTATACGAACGTAAGCTGCATGACAAGCCGGTATCGAATGATATTGAACTATTCGATTGATCGGAAATAGTTTAAATGCTGCAAAGTCTCAGGTGGGGTGTCTGGAGTCCGCCAAGATAGTTTCAATGACTAATAAATATGTTGAGTAAGTCACTAACTTCTTCGTTAATTCCGTCTAGTAACGCGGGAATATGATCGCTGTTGAGTTTTAATTGCGTCCACGCGCTTGCTTCAATGCCTGGCGCATCGTCAAGGCTGCTGCTTTTAAGCTCAGCGAGTACCGCTAGGCTGTTTGCAATGTGAACGATCATCACAAGATCGGGAGTGGGTTGGATCTTGTTGGGCTCGTGATGGGCAAATAGACATTGCTGAAGCGATAGCGGCAGCTTCCAACGCATTGCTAATTCTAGGCCGACATTGCTGTGATCGTAGCCAAGTACCTGCTTCTCGCTGATGTAAGTACTTAGTCCGTCGAAGTCGGAAATGGATTTAGAGAGAAATTCCTCCGACTCTTCGGCTAAACGGCTAAAAATAATAAGTTGGCCAATGTCGTGCAGTAATCCGGCAGTGAATGCAGCACCTGCATCGACTCCCTTGCACAGTTTTGCAATACGTTTGGCAATCGACGCGCAATATAGCGAATGCTGCCAAAAGTCTTCAATTGTGATTAGGTCATTGCTAAGACCATTAAACGATCTGGCAACTTCGATGCCTAGCACAAGTTCGTTTATTTGGCGGTAGCCTAAGCGCGAAACAGCCCGAGACACCGTGTTTATCTCTACACCAGTATTCATGGCCGCACTATTTGATATGCGCAGTACAGCGGCGGTTAAGGCGGGGTCGCGCTCAATAATTTCAGTGACGGTTTTACTTGAGTTGTCACCATTTCTCAGTGCGCTATTTAGAGCGATAGCAACATCGGGGAATGATATTAATGAGGTGGTTTTAGCCACCAATTCGTGCGCATTGGGCATGATAATTTTGCTCAGTATTTAAATGTCATATAGCGGCCATGCTTTTACAACTATTTATTCCTATAGATTCGGCTTACTTCATTCGTTACTCAATAAGTATCATCACTAATAGGGGAGTTGTAATACTTGTGATGAACTACTCACAATTCTCGTAATCTGCCTAAGAAGGAAAATGGAAATATGAATATTATGGTTGTTGATGACAGCGCTGCGATGCGTAACATGATCATACGCACATTAAGGCAAGCAGGATTTGGCGGCAACGATATTTCTCAAGCAGAAGACGGCCTTGTGGCACTTGAGTCAATTAAGAAAAGTGTGCCTGATTTAGTGTTGGCTGATTGGAATATGCCAAATATGACGGGTATCGAATTGTTAGAAGCTATGAACGAAGAGGGAATTAAAACTAAGTTCGGTTTTATTACAACAGAAGCAACAGCTGATATGCGAGCAAAAGCGTCAGCGGGTGGGGCCAAATTCCTTATCTCCAAGCCTTTCTCAGTGGAATCGTTTGAGAAGGTACTCAGCGCTATAATGTAATCGGAAATAATAATATGACTAAAAGATTCGTCGTACCGAGTACCGAAAGTGTCTCCGATATGTTGTCGATGTTATATGGCAATGATGTAGATGCAACAGAGATTCCAGATAAAACTATTGCCGGTGCGTTCGCGGCTAGCTTCGTTTGTGATGATGGCGATCTTGTCGCCGTATGTATCTGTGACCCAGCTTTTGTCGCTTATTCAGGGGCGGCGCTATCGATGATGCCGGTTGGCGGTGCTGAAGATATGCTGGAGAGTGGCGATTTTACTAAAACGTCGGTTGATAACTTTTATGAGGTTATCAATGTGTGCTCTCGTCTACTTATGTCAGATTCCTCTGCACACTTGAAGTTGGACAAGGTTTATAGACCTGAGGATGCGTCTGCGGTGATAGATGAGTTTAGCGCCAGGGCAACTGTCGGATTTAAATTAAAAATTCCACGATACGGTGTGGGTAAAATGATTTTCAGTATTGTTTAAGTGATTAATCGAATCAGTTCATTTGGATAATGCCGTATGAGGATGTACACGCTACTGGGGTTTACATTTATTGCGTTGGGCGTAATTGGCGCTGTTTTGCCGTTGCTACCTACGACACCTTTTATCCTGTTGGCTGCGGGTTGTTTTTCACGTTCGTCGGAGAAATGGCATAACTGGCTGCTGGGTAACAAGTATTTTGGTCCTTGTATATGCCGATGGGAAAAACAGCGCTGTGTTAACTGCAAAACAAAGATTGTGTCGTTGCTATCTATGGCGGTTATGGGGGGCGCATCGTTGGGCTTTGCTCACCATGGTATCTATTTCAAATGCGCTGCAGCTGCGCTGATGTTAGTCGGTGCTGTGTGCATAATTAGAATTAGCACCTGCGTGTCTTCCACTGATTTTTCTAAGTCAAATGAAAATGCTGCGGTGTAACGTGGGAGTTAGCTTTGCGATGTGCGCGTTTTGTCTAGTGACATTATACGGTTGGGATAATAATTGAATGCTGGCATAGAGGCTGTTGACGAGAGGTTTGAGTTTCCTTTTCAAAATGAGCATTTTGAAAAGTTGCGTGGTCTCGTCTTTGAGCATACCGGTATCACACTTGGGGATGAGAAAAAGCAGCTCACTTATAGTCGTTACTCTAAGCGCTTGCGCGCTTTAGGTATTAGTGATTTTAATGACTATATCGATATTATTCGTTCTGGGGATGAGTCCGAGATCCCGATGTTTGTGAGCGCTATTACCACTAATTTCACCAGTTTTTTTCGTGAAAATCATCATTTTGATTTCTTAGTGGACGAAGTATCTCAATTGATGAAAACAAAAAAGCCAATTCGTATCTGGTCAGCTGGCTGTTCGAGCGGTGAAGAGCCATATTCAATGGCGATGTCTTTACTCAGTGCGATACCGGAAGTGGAAACCGCTGATCTGAAAATATTAGCAACGGATTTAGATACTGAAATACTGACAAAGGCTGATCGTGGTGTATATACCGATGAGCGTTTTGAGGGAGCGAACAAGGAAATAATCAAGCCATGGATTAAGCGTGGTCGCGCTGAAAATGCCGGCTTAGTATTAATGCACCCGACGGTACGCAAGTTGGTGACTTTTCGGCAGTTAAATTTGTTGGGGCCTTGGCCTATGAAAACCCCATTCGATATTATTTTCTGTCGCAACGTGGTTATTTATTTTAGTAAAGATGTACAGAAAACCTTGTTTGATCGATTTTCGGCTAATCAAAAAAAAGGTGCAAAGTTGATGATTGGCCATTCCGAGAATTTGGCCGGCGTGTGTGATTCATACCGATTAATTGGTAGAACCATTTACGAAAAAATTTAGATTAACCTAAGTTGTACGGAAGCAAGCGCGAAAGGGTGTAAGCGACCGATACAGGAGATATGCAATGGAAACAAAAATAAAGACGACTACCAAATCACGTACAGCCGCTTCCGCTACTAAGACGATTGCAAAAGCACCTGCGAAACGCAAGGCGCCAGTAAATGCTAAGGCTGTTGCGAATAGACCAGCCGCAAAGTCAGGATTAGCTTCTCTTCAAAAGGAGCTTAACCAGTGGCTATCGCTTATTGCTGGTATGAAGTCAGCTGTCATGCTGATTGATAATGATTCTGTCATTACATTTGCGAATACAGCTGCAGTGTCTTTGATGGAAGAACATATCGAGGAATTTAGGTCTGTTTACTCAAGGTTTGACACTGAAAGTCTAAGCGGACTTAGTGTTGAAAAATTGTTTTCTAAAGATCCGCATTTTCAAGAACACTGTTTAAGCGATAACTCTAAACAGTCTCAGTTGCTAGATGTCTGTATTGGTTCATTAGTGTTCGGTATCAGCTCGAGCGCACTATTTGATGATGCAGGTAATCAGATTGGCAGTATATTAGAGTGGTCTAACGTTACTGAACAAAGGGTAAGTGATGAGCGTGTAGTGCGGCTACAAACCGCGATAGATAGAGCTATGACCGCGATTATGATGATCGATCGCGATCTGGTCGTCACTTATGTAAATGACGCCACACGTAAGTTGTTGGCGGGATATAGCGATGAACTTCGGGCCGAGTATCCGGGGTTTGATGTCGAGAATATTATTGGTACCTGCATTGATATATTCCATAAAAATCCAGCTCACCAGCGAGGCTTATTAAGTGATCCCGCTAATCTGCCGCATTCTGCGGATATTAAAGTAGGGCGCTTAATTTTCAATATTAATGTGACTTCACAAATAGGGGCCGACGGCGCCTATATTGGCAATACCTTAGAATGGCTAGATGTAACTGAGACACGGGCTAAAGAAACTGAGGTGGCGAGGCTGCAAACGGCGGTCGGTAGCGCGATGACCGCGATAATGATGGTTGATCGTGATTTGGTCGTAACGTATGTCAATGAGTCCACTAAGACTCTATTGGGTCGTCATCGCCATGCTATGGCTGCCGTTTACCCAGGATTTGATGTTGATAATATCGTGGGTACTTGCATTGATATCTTCCACAAAAATCCTGCGCATCAGCGCGGTATGTTGAGTGACCCCTCAAATTTGCCGCACTCAGTGGATATTAATGTGGGTAATCTGATCTTCAATATCAATGTGACCGCACAGGTTGATACTCGCGGAGCGTATATCGGTAATACCTTAGAGTGGCTGGATGTTACTGAGCAGCGCGCCAAAGAGATTGAAATAGCGTGCTTGCAGTCTGCGGTTAATGGCGCCGAAGCTAATTTAATGATGTGTGATGCGGATTTGAATATTACTTACGCCAACCCGGCTGTTATCGAGATGTTGAGAAATCGCGAAGATATTTTGCGCGCACGATTCCCTGGTTTTTCAGTTGAAAATCTAGTGGGTCAATCGATAGATCAGTTCCACAAACATCCAGGCCATCAACGAGGTCTTCTTGCCAATGTAAGCGATTTACCTGCTCGTGCAGAAATTAAAATTGCCGACCTTGAGTTTGAGGTAAATGCCACAGCTATTCTTGGTGCTAACGGCGAGTATATGGGGAATATGGTTGAGTGGAAGGACATTACCGAGCAGAAAGACGCCGAGCGCCAGATCGCGTCGTTGATAGAAGCTGCCTCACAAGGTGAGCTAGATAAGCGTTTATCTGCCGACCGTTATCAAGGCTTTATGCGTCGATTGAGTGTTTCAGTGAATGGCCTCATGGACGCAATCGTCAGTGAGCAAAGTAACGCTGAGAACCAAATTAACGAACTGTTGGACAGCGCAATTGCTGGCAAGTTAGGTAGTCGAATTGACGACAAAGAAACGGTTGGATTTTTGCGGCGCTTAGCCACCAGTTTAAATCGACTGATGGATGCCGTTGCAGCACCGCTTGATGAGAGTGCGCGGGTTATGGCGGCCCTGTCAGAGGGCGACCTAGTTCAAATAATGAATGGCGAGTATCACGGCCAATTTGCCGAGATGCAAGATGCCTTGAATCTCTCGGTCACCAATTTGCGAGATATGGTTATACAGATTCGCGAGGCGGCAACCGGGATCCAAAGTTCAGCTTCAGAAATTGCGCAAGGCAACTTAGACTTGTCAAATAGAACGGAGGCGCAAGCGGCTTCCTTAGAAGAAACAGCATCAAGTGTGGAAGAGTTTACCGCGACCGTTAAACAAAACGCGGAGAACGCGTCACAGGCGAATAATCTCGCGGCCAGTGCCCGAGGTCAGGCAGAGAAAGGCGGCGAGGTGGTTGGTCGCGCGGTAAGTGCGATGCGCGAGATTAATTCCTCGTCCAAGCGTATATCTGACATCATTGGTGTGATTGATGAAATTGCCTTCCAAACTAACTTGCTCGCTTTAAACGCAGCAGTAGAAGCGGCACGGGCTGGGGAGCAGGGCAGAGGCTTTGCGGTTGTCGCGTCTGAAGTACGAAATTTAGCACAGCGCAGTGCGCAAGCGGCTAAAGAGATAAAAACCCTGATTAAAGATAGCGTTGAGAAAGTTGATGAGGGTACCAAACTGATCGATGAGTCGGGTTCTACCTTAGGCGAGATCGTTAGCAGTGTTAAAAAAGTGTCGGATATCATTGCCGAGATTGCGCTTGCAAGCCAAGAGCAATCTTCAGGTATCGAGCAGGTGAATAAAGCGATTGCAGAGATGGATAAAGTGACGCAGGAAAATGCGGCACTAGTTGAACAAGCGGCGGCGGCTAGCCAATCGATGGACACCCTGTCGCGTGGACTGGCGGACCAAATGACGTATTTCAAGACCTCCGACAATGATCTTGCGCCGGTGGTTTCAAAGTCTATGCTGTCAACTAAGCCTGTTGAAAGCCGTGGCGGTGATGTGCATCGGATTGTTCCACGTACTAAACCGGCTTCAGCCAAATTGCCACCAGCTCGTAAAATGGCAAGCAATGATCATAGTGATGATTGGGAAGAGTTCTAAGCACGAGTGTGTCGCAGCGTACTCAACGTAGTTTTTGATGACGCTGCTGCCTTGTGTTCCCATTGTTGAATGCGTATTTTTGAACGTAATTGACTCAGATTAGTTTTTTGGGCTCTCAGATACGTAAGCTGTGTGTTCTGGAGGATCTATGTTGAGTTCAAGTACGCCAGTTGACGGTGAAAAGCCGCGTATCAAAGTCTTAGTCATAGACGACTCAGCCCTTATGCGTCATGTCTTGTCCGAAATTTTAAGTTCCGATCCTGAAATTGAAGTAGTAGGCGTTGCGTCTGACCCCTATATCGCACGTGAAAAAATTAAGCTTCTCAACCCCGATGTGCTCACCTTAGATGTTGAAATGCCAAAGATGGACGGCCTGCAGTTTTTGCGTAATTTAATGCGCTTACGACCGATGCCGGTCGTGATGGTGTCGTCGCTTACGCAAAAAAATGCCTCGGTTACATTAGAAGCACTAGAGTTAGGCGCGGTCGATTTTGTAAGCAAGCCTGAAATTGATATAGCGAGTAAATTAAAAGAGTACGCTAGTGAAATTATCGAGAAAGTTAAGGTCGCTCGCTTTGCTACCGTAAATAAATTAGCGGACAGCAAGGAAATCCGCTGTAGAGAAACTTTTATTTCTCCCGCAGGAGAGGCTGGTGTTGCAAGTAACTTGCACTTTAAAACCACCGATCAGATCATTGCGATCGGCGCGTCAACCGGAGGTACAGAAGCTATCCGTGAAGTATTGGAGCGACTGCCAATTGACACACCCGGTACGGTAATTGTTCAACATATCCCCGGTATGTTTAGTGGTCCGTTTGCGGAGCGTATGAATAAATGCAGCGCAATGACTGTCTGTGAAGCTCAAGATGGTCAGCGGGTACTGCATGGCCACGCCTATATAGCACCGGGTGATTTCCACTTAAGTCTACGCCGGGACGGAGCCCGCTATTATTGCGTTTTGAGTGATCATGATCCGGTAAACCGCCACCGTCCGTCGGTGGACGTGCTATTCCAATCAGTAGCCAAGTATGTTGGTAAAAATGCGGTAGGTGTAATTCTCACTGGGATGGGTAAGGATGGCGCAGAGGGAATGCGAGCGATGCATGAAGCCGGTGCGAGCACGCTAGTACAAGATGAAGCGTCTTCTGTAGTATGGGGGATGCCGGGAGCTGCTGTTGCGTTAGGCGCTGTTGACGAGGTGCTCACCTTACCCAAAATCGCCGCGCGAATTATTAGTCTTTATGAGCCGCATCGTTGAGCACACGCTTTCCTTGGGGGGCTGCTGTGATTGCTTATAAGCAAGCTTGATACCGCACTTTAGGAAGTTTAGGTTGAATTCCGCTAACGGTATTCTGTCTTAGCCGAAATACGATTGAATAAGCCTGGGAAAAATCGCTTTATTGTCGGCGCCAGCCCGCTAAAACCTTTGCCAATTACCACTTCGTCACGTTCACTGATTATGGCCTTGATGATGTCTCGCACGCAGTCTTCTACTGCCATGCCATTGATAATGGAATCGTCATTTTTATTTTGTGCATCGCCGCTGGCATTCAGGGCGTTAAACGCGATATTGGTTTGAATGGAGCCTGGGCAGATTGTTAGGCAGTGAACGCCGTGCTCCGCCGTTTCAGCCCGCAGGCAATCCATAAACCCTACCACCGCGAACTTGGCACCGGAGTAGCCACTGCGTAACTTGCTACCGACTTTGCCGGCCACGCTGCTTATACTGACGATCATGCCATTTTGCTGAGTTAGCATGCTTGGCAGTAAGGCCTTGGTCATGGCAACTGAACCAAGATAATTCACTTCCATCAGTTTCCGATATACCGATAAGTCGGTATCAATAAATAGTGAGCGCTGGGAGATGCCGCCATTATTGATCAGTATCTGGACTGGCCCGATCTCGGCTAATTGGTCTTGCACAAATGTAACAAGAGTGTCGTCAGCGACCGCCAAATCCAGCGGCACAACCCAGTGCCGTGTTAAACCGCCCGGCAGTGATTTTGCAATTTCAATGAGAGTATCTTTGCGCCGTGCAGATAAAACAATCCGCGCGCCTTTTGCCGCTAGCTGTCGGCAGAGTTCAAGACCTATCCCCGAACTTGCGCCAGTAACCCAAACGGTTTTATTGTCGATTTCCATTTCAATTCCCCGCGGTAATTCCTGATTCTAGGTTTTTCGCGAATTAGTCAATTTTTTGTTGCGTCTGCAGTGAGGTTAGCAACTAAGTTTAGCGCGCCTGGTCTTTAATGTATTGCAGCAAATCGAGAGCGATTCGTTAACTGTTCATTGGGCTTTAATGCGGAACGTTCCGCATGCGGATGCTTGGACTATGTTTTGGTAGCTCTTATAAATCACTGCCTAGCCCTGTCTTGACGTATATTAAGCTGGCTGCGTATCGTGCAGCAAACACTCAGAGCTAAGGAGCTTGAATGTCTCAGTCGAGAACCGAACTTAATATGGTCGAAATCGACCATTGTGTTGAGCAAATTATTGCTCGATTAGGGAAAGATTTGCGCGTTGCTATGCCTTTGGGCCTGGGAAAGCCGGTAGAGCTGATAGATGCGCTATATCGGCGGGCGTGCGCTGAGCCGAGTATTTCCTTAACAATTTTAACTGCTCTTAGTTTAGAGCGGCCTAGCGAGGCAGATGCCATTCGGGGCCGTTTACTCAACCCAGTGTTCGACCGCCTATATGCGAATTATCGTGAGCCGCTGTATTTACAAGCTGAGCGCAGCGGAGAAACACCAGCCAACATAAGGGTCTGTGAATTTTATTTTAAGGCAGGCAGCCGCTTAGGGCATCTCTCGGCGCAGAGACATTATATAAGTTCTAATTACACTCATGCCGCAAGAGATGTCGTGGCGCGGGGCTGTAATGTGGTTATTCAAATGTTGGCGCAGGAAGGTGATGCGCTGAGTATGAGTTGTAATCCGGATACCTCTGCAGAAGTTGTTTCTCGACTTAAAAAAGAGGGGCGACCCTATATCGCAATTGGTGTTGTGCACCCAGATTTGCCTTTTATGTATGGCGATGCGGAAGTGAATGCGTCCCAGTTTGATTTTCTTGCGATAACAAACAGTGAGTGCCACGGCCTGTTTCAGGTACCGCGATTACCGCCTATTCCTGACACCGACTATGCCATTGGTTTACGTGCCAGTGCCCTGATTGCCGATGGCGGAACGCTGCAGTTGGGTATCGGTGCGATGGGTGACGCGATTGTGCAGTCGGCGCTGCTAAGGCATCAGCAAAATGCCAGTTATCTCGAATTACTACAACGATTTGGTGTCGATGAACACAGCGCAGATCTGGTGGATGCCATTGGTGGTCGCGAACCATTTGAAGAAGGCTTGTACGGTGCCACAGAAATGTTTGTAGAGGGCTTTCTTCACCTTTTCGAAGCCGGTGTATTGAAGCGACCTGTCTATGACTTTTGGGCCTTGCAGCAGCTGATTAATATTGGCGGCTGCGACCCGTTAGCACTGAGTTCTGAGTGTTTGCCCGCCTTGGCGGAGCTGGGCGTAAGAGAGTTGCGGGGCAAGGATTTCGATACACTGCAATACCACGGTTTCTTCAACGAGAGTTGCCGATACAGCGAAGGTAAGCTGTATACGCCGCAGGGTGATTTTTGTTCTGCCAATATGGCCAATCCTGACAGCCAGCAGTTTATGGCGACATACTGCCTAGGAACGCAGTTGCGCAATGGCAAAGTGATGCACGGTGGCTTCTTTCTTGGCAGCGGTGACTTTTATCGTAGCTTGCGCGATATGCCTGAAACGGAACGTCGCAAACTAGCGATGTGCAGCGTTGAAAAAATTAATCAATTAGATCAAAACCCGCGCTTATACAAAGCACAACGACAGTCAGCACGCTTTATTAACACCGGTTTAAATGTCAGCCTTAATGGTGCGGTCGCGTCGGACACACTTGAAAACGGCCAGGTGTTATCTGGCGTCGGAGGTCAGTACAATTTTGTGGCGATGGCGCACCAACTGGATAATGGACGATCGGTGCTGATGATTCGCGCCAGCCGCTCACAGGGTGGTAAGGCGGTATCAAATATTGTTAGCCACTATGGAGCGTGTACCATTCCCCGGCATTTGCGCGATATTGTCGTTACCGAATACGGCATTGCCGACTTGCGTTCTAAAACTGATGAGGAAGTTTGCATCGCTCTAATTAATATCGCCGACTCGCGCTTTCAAGCTGAATTAGTGGCCGAGGCAAAGGCTGCGGGTAAATTGTCGGCTAGCTTTGAAGTGCCCTCTGTTTTTCGACAAAACTTCCCCCATGTAATCCGTGCCAATGTTGAGTGGGCGCGTGCAAAGGGGATGATGCCCGCATATCCATTTGGCTGTGACTTTAGCGAAGATGAATTAACGGCGGCGAAGACCTTAAAATCATTGGCGCAGTTGTCCACAATGCAGAAAATGAGCACCTTACTGCGCGGCGGCAAAAATACAGATTCTGTAAATCGTGTTTTAGAGGTGCTGCGCTTGAGCGGCTCCTTAAGTGGCAAAGACCGTGTATTAAAACGTTTGATACAAGGCTCAATGAATAAAAAGTAGAGTGTTTCACCTCTAACGGTTTAGATTAATTGCGATGGGCGTCACAAATCTAAACCTTTGTTAGAGCTGAAAATACGCTATTAAATAATCGTAAGGCTTTGATTTTTATAAAAATAAATAGAATATTAATGTGTGCTTAGTGGCTTATACGCACTCCCAATTGGGCTCAAGATTAACTATTGTACATGTCAGGATCTTTGTTATTACCGCTTAGGGAATATTTCGAAAGAAAATTTGAGCATAAGTTAGGTAGTAACGTTTTAAGCCCAGTAGGTGTTTATCGTGAATAATAAATTAGCAAGCTATGTACTCTACTCATTTTTCAGTGTGTCGGCTATGTCGGTATTTGCCGAACCAGAAAGTTGTTTAGATTGGAATGTGCAGGAGTTTCCCGCGACATCCGAACAATCGAGTTGTTCCTATTTTAACCATCACAAAGTCTCTACGCGTTTCACTGTTCACAATGTGTGTGATACTAAAGTGAGTGGCGTTTTTAGTTATTATAAAGAAGACCTAAACAATAAATCGGTGATGAGTGTGCAATCTTTTGTGGTCAGCCCCGGAGCAAGTCAAGAGATAGCTAATCCCTGTGGGATGCAAAGCAGTGCCGCTTATCAGGTGTCGCAAGTGACCTTTTAAGCTTTAAAAGTGGAATGCCGGCCTACAAAAAAGCCCTGATAGCGATATCAGGGCTTTTTTGCATTAAGTGATTAACCTTTGTGGCCCCACAAAGAGTGGGGTGTTTAGGTCATGCGCCTCAGCGCGAAGTGAAGCGGTCTAATGTCATAGCCATGACACTGTCGGTGCTGCTGTTCATGCAGCCAGCGTGACCTTTGGCGCGGGGCAGTAGGCGTGAGAAATAAAACTCTGCCGTTTCCAGCTTCGCTTCATAAAATGCCTTGTCGTCACCGCCTTCGGCTAATTTACTGGCTGCAACTTCCGCCATCATTGCCCAGTAGTAAGCCATTGACAAGTAACCGCTATACATCAAAAAGTCGTAAGACGCTGCGCCTACTGCATCTCTGTTTCTAGATGCACGGGCAACCATTTTTATGGTGTGCCAGTTCCATGACAGGGTATAGCCGATAAGCTTTGCCGAGTAGCAGCGGCGTTTACCGCTAATTAAATTTTTGAAACCAAATTTATATAATTTCTTGCAGAATCCGCCGTAAAGTTTAAAGCCGTCGAGTACAACTTTTCTGCCGATAAGGTCCATGGCCTGAATGCCGGTGGTGCCTTCATACATGGTCGCAATGCGGGCATCGCGATAAATTTGCTCCATACCGTGTTCTTTAATAAAACCGTGGCCGCCAAATACCTGCATGGCATTGCTGGCAGATTCCAAACCGGTTTCCGTTAAAAATGCTTTCAATATCGGTGTTAAAAAGCCCAGCTCATTTTCAGCTTCGTCGCGATCTGCCTGCGTTTCTGCCTGTACCATTCGGTCAGAGTATTTTGCCGCGTCGTAAATCATGGCGCGACCACCTTCTGCAAAGGCTCTTGCGGTTAGCAACATGCGGCGCACATCGGGGTGGTGAATAATCGCATCGCCCGCTTTGTCAGGATTTTTAACGCCGGACAAAGAGCGCATTGAATAGCGGTCTAGGGCGTAGGGTAGTGCATTTTGGTAAGCCAGCTCAGATGCAGCTAAACCTTGAATAGCAGTACCTATCCGGGCGGTATTCATAAAGGTGAACATGGCATTCAGACCTTCGTTCTCTTGGCCCAGCATATAGCCGGTGGCGGAGTCGAAGTTAATAACGCAGGTGGCGTTGCCGTGGATACCCATTTTATGCTCGATGCTGCCACACTTCACGCCGTTGCGATCGGTGATGGTGCCATCTTCAGTGGTATTAAATTTAGGCACGATGAAGAGCGAAATGCCTTTGGTGCCTTCTGGTGCGCCGGGTGTGCGCGCCAAAACAATGTGAATGATATTTTCTGCAAAGTCGTGTTCACCCGCAGAGATAAAAATCTTAGTGCCAGTAATGCGGTAGCTGCCGTCTTCCTGTGGCTCTGCTTTGCTGCGCATTTGACCGAGGTCCGAACCGCAATGGGCTTCAGTCAAGCACATGGTGCCTGTCCAAGTGCCTTCGCACAGCTTGCTCAAATATAGTTGCTTTTGCTCTTCGGTGCCGTGCACGTAGAGTGTATTCATTGCGCCTAGGCTTAATCCGGGATACATGCCCCAGGACCAGTTTGCTGTGCCGACTAACTCGGATTTAATCAGTCCCATCGACATGGGTAGGCCTTGACCGCCGTACTCCACCGGGTGGGACAGGCCTTGCCAGCCACCTTCAACCCACAGTTTATAAGCTTCTTTGAATCCTTCTGGGGTAGTTACTTCGCCGTCGTTCCATTGACAACCTTGCTCGTCACCAATTTGATTCAGTGGAGAGAGCACTTCTTCTGCGAATTTCGCCGCCTCATTGGTGATGGCTTCTACCATGTCTGGGGTTGCTTCTGCGCCAGCTGGAATAGTTTGGTAGTGGGCGTTGAAGTCCAGTAATTCATTGATTACGAAATTGATGTCGCGTACTGGCGCTTTATAAACGGTCATATTTTGCCTCTTCTATTCCCAAGGGTGGGGGATCATTAACGGAGTGGAGCATAGCCGATGGAGCAAGGGGGGAAATTGGCCGCTTTCTGCTAGCAAGATGACGCTTGGGTCAATGCCAGTATCCCCGATAATACAGGGTTATAGCCACGTTGGAAGTACGACGCTAGCAGTGATCATAGCAAGGGCTTGAGACGTTAGACAGATGGCGCGATACTGGATCAATTCCGCAAGGAGAGATGTAAATGCAAGTTGAATACTCGGTGTGTTTTGAACGTCACCCATTACCGGCGGGTGGTTATCTGGCGCAACTTACACTCAATGCCCCGGCGCGATTAAACGCATTGACGCCGGAAATGGTGACATTGCTTCATAAGTTGCTACTCGAAATACGCGACGATCAAGAAGCAGTCGCCGTGTTCTTAGATGGCGCTGGGGAGCGCGCTTTCTGTGTAGGTGCCGATACCTTGCGAATACGTGAGTCAGCTCTAGCTAATCCCGGCGGCATGGCCGTTGAAGCCGATGCGTTTTTTAGTTGCGAATACGCGGCGGCACATTTAATACACCGTTTCCCCAAACCGGTTATTTGTTGGGGAAGTGGCATCGTTATGGGGGCGGGGCTCGGCTTGATGGCAGGCGGTAGTCATCGAATAGTGACTAATAAGAGCACGTTGGCAATGCCGGAGATCAGCATAGGTCTATTTCCCAATGTGGGAGCCAGCTGGTTCTTGGGGCAAATGCCCGGAGCTACCGGGCTATTTACTGCTCTAACCAGCGCTTATTTGTCGCCAGCAGATGCCCTGTACGCAGGATTAGCGGATTATTGTTTACACGATAAAAATAAAACGGATGTTTTGCGCAAAATTATTAATCTCGATTGGTGCGATGATTCGGAATGGAACTCTGAGCAGTTAACTGAGTGTCTTACCGATATCGAGGCGGAGCAGGGCGTAGTCTTGCAGCAATCGTCGCTAAAAGATCATCGCGGATGGATTGATGATGTTTGCGCGCTGCCAAGCCCCGCTGCAGTCGAAATGGGGATTTGTGGATATACCGGCAATAGCGAGTGGCTACAGTTGGCCGCACAGGGTTTAGCGCGCGGCGCATCGAGCACGGCAAAATTGATCTTTCGACAGCTGCAGGCGGGGCGTAACTTGAGTTTAGCCGACGTGTTCAAAATGGAATTAGTATTGTCGTCTAACCGCGTGCGCGATCCTGAATTCGCCGAGGGCGTGCGTGCGCGTTTAATTGACCGTGACCGCGATCCACGCTGGTGTTACAAGTCCATCGCGGAGGTGCCAGACTCCGAAATTGACGCCTTGTTTGAATCACCGTGGCCGATCAACCCACTGGATAAATTGTTTGCGCTTTAGTGTGTTTGGCGGGCGCTAATGTCCAGTGCCTGCAATTGAGCTTGATGCGTTCGACTGAGTAACAGCAAAGCGAGAATTGCGCCGATCATTGCCATCGCCATATCTGATTGGGTATCCCATACATAGCCTTGAGTGCCCAAAAATGCCTCGGCAGATTCCCCGGTTAATTCCGCAACCCACCACTCGATGAGTTCATAAAGCGCACTTATACCCAGACAAATTAATACAATGATCACCGCTAACCAGCGCGGCTTTTCAATCACGTGATGCCGAATAAGCAGTTCTCGAGCGGCGATGGCGGGTACAAAGCCTTGCGCTAAATGGCCGAGTTTGTCGTAGTGATTTCTGTGCCAGTTAAATAGTTCTGCGAGAGTGTCAAAGGCAGGTACTTCAGCGTAAGTGTAGTGGCCGCCTATCATTAAAATAATACTGTGCACCAAGATGAGCTGGTAGAGTAACGGCGTTAATGGGAATCGACTTTGGCTAATCGCCATAATGGCCAGTGCCACAATCGCTGGAATCACTTCTAAGAACCAAGTGAATTGGTCTTTGGGTTCAAAGCCAGACCACAGTAGCGCTCCAAAAAAAAGGCTTAGCCAAAGGATTTTATTCATATTGTTTGTTCTCTAAATGCCTTCGTCACGCATTTTTTGTTCGCGCATTTCCATGTCGCTTTGAAGTGTTTTTTCCATGAGTTTCGCCTGGTCTAGGGTATTTTTCTGAGCAGACGTGAGCACGGTCTGTACTTGTTTTGTTGTTGCTGGTTCATCGGTCTGTTTCGAACAACCGAAAAGCGTAATAGTGGCCGCAGTTACGAATACGATTAAGAGGGTGGGGGGCATGGTGTTCTCCGCATTGCTATGTTGTTGCTTGGGCCAACGCAACAATGCGGCGGGTTTACAACAGTTCGTCTAAGAATATATCAAGTTTAGGATGTTCGCGCTGTACCTGAGCTACACCGCTAGCCAAGATTTTATCCGCACGTACGGGGCCAATATTCTCGCAAAGTAGCACGTAATATTGATTTAACAGTTTTTGCAGTAGTGCAGGCGGCGCGTTGCCAAGTATTAGTGCTTGCCGATTACCCAGCCAGCGCTGAAGTGCTTCAAGCGTGGCGTGCGGTAATTGCCGTTGGCGCAGTGCTGCGAACAATTCAATCCGTAGTTTATGCTGTAACTGATCGTCGAGCTGGCCCATCATTGCCAACATTAATTCGGCAAAGGTTTGGCTGGCTGAGACGGGATTTTCGACTTGGTCTTCGGTGTCATCGCCGCGTGGGTCTGCCAGCAGTTTGTTGCTGTCCTGTCCCATTGCCTGAATCAAGCTCCGTAGTATGGAGGAGCGCTGTTCTTTTAGCTCTGGCGTTTGGCAAATGTCCGCAACAAATCGTTGCAAGGCCAAGCTCGGCTGGTCGATATAACGATTTTCCCAGTGGGCTACCGCTTTCAGCACCGCGGCTTCATCCATGAAATTCTGCAAACCGGTGTAAATGGCACGTCGACGATCACTGACGCTGCGCTTACTCATCGCTGCAGATCCATATTGGCGGCGCGGTCAGCGGTATAGGCGATGCTGCCAGTATTGAATTCCGGGTAGCCGATCTCAGCGTGTTCACTCAGGTCTAAGCCGCGTTGTTCATGCTGGGCAGGGGCTCGCAATCCCATCAGTATATCGATAGCAAAATACATAATGATGGCGCAGCAGAAGGTCCAAACGAAGCAAGCTGCAATGCCAATCAGTTGAACGGTAATAATCTTGGCATCAAACATACTGTCGGCGTAAAAGATTCCAGCGGCTAAAGTCCCCCATGCGCCGGCAAAGCCGTGCACGGAGACTGCACCGACGACGTCATCAAGGTGCATTTTTAGCATCAACTGTCCACCTAGTACGCAGACAACACCGCCGATTGCCCCTGTGAGCACAGCGTAGCCGGGTAACATTGATGCGCAGCCGGCAGTAATGGCAACTAAACCCGCAAGACTGCCATTGACGGTGTCGGTGAGTAATATCGGCTTGCGCAGTGCAACCGCCAGAAGCATGCTGGCACTTGCACCTGCTGCGGCAGCTAATTGAGTATTTAGATTGATTAGGCCGATATCAGCCGACGCGCTTAGGGTGGAGCCACCGTTAAAACCGAACCAGCCAAACCATAAAATAAAACCGCCCAAAGCCACCAGAGTAAGGTTGTGGCCACGCAATTCACGGGGCTTGCCACTCTTGTCGAATCGTCCCAGTCGCGGGCCAAGAATAATCACACCTGCAAGAGCACACCACGCGCCCACCGAGTGCACGACGGTTGAGCCGGCAAAATCAATGAAGCCCATTTTGGCTAGCCAGCCGTCAGCGTTCCATACCCAGCTCCCAAAGATGGGGTAGATGATGGCAGTAATAACGACTGCGCCCACTAAATAAGCATCAAAGCGCGTTCGTTCGGCCATGGCACCACTGGCAATAGTGACTGCTGTCGCTGCGAACATCGTTTGAAATAGCAGTACACCGTAGCTTGTTGGATCGCTGTCGTTTATTAAAAATAGATCGGTACCCATAAAGCCGCTAGGGTTATTTCCGAACATTAAGCCATAGCCTAGCGCCCAAAATATTAGCGTGCCGATACACACATCCATATAGTTTTTCATAACGACATTGAGTGAGTTTTTACTCCGCGACATGCCGGATTCCAGCAAGGCAAAGCCTGCTTGCATGAGGAATACCAAGGCACTTGCTGTCACCAGCCACACCATATTGGTGGCGCCTGTTAAATCTGCAATATCGTCGGCAAAGGCTAATGAGGAAAAGAGTAATGTTGAGAGCGTTAGGGTGATTTTCGCTTTTTTCATTAGAGCCCTTAGTCATCTGGTGGTTGCGCACTGAATCGGCGCGCCCCTGAAATCTTGTGTGCAACTGCTGTGCCAAAAGTAGAACGAAAGGGCGTTAGGGTTTAGGCGGCGTAGCGTGGTTTTAGCGGCTTGTGGCACAGCTGAAAGATAATGAGCACTTGTTTGGTTCTTTGCACGAATTCATGTTCTTTTGTGGTGCGCATCTTGAGGGGTAATTTGGTCTATATCGATAGTTTAAGTGTATCTATATCGAATAAATTATTAATTATATTAATTTATCGATAATCATTATTATTTGACTTGTGGGCTGGCGGGGTGATGTTGCCGGAGGCCAGACTCTGTACCTTATCAATGACCGAGGAGGCCATTATGAAAAAGACCATCAGTTTCGCCATGATGCATTTCAGCGTGGCTTTTTCGGTAGCCTACATGCTGACTGGTAGTGCCGTGGTTGGTGGCATGTTGGCGCTAATAGAGCCGGCGGTGAACACCGTGGTGTTTTACTTTCACGAGAGGGCGTGGAAGCGCATTGATGAAGGAGTACCGTTATTAACTGGTCTTGTACATTGAGGCGTAAATAGGCGTGCACCATATGATGGTGCACGTCCTAGATATATGGGTCATAACCCCTGAGTGACATTGTTATTTGTTATGAGCTGGCTCAGATAAACCGGAAGACCAATAATACCGCAAGCAAGGTCACCACCCACGCAACCATACTACTGATCGAGATGGTGCGAGAGAAAATACCACCGCTGCTGTGAAGATTGGCTAAACGATCTTCAAATGCTTGACCGAGTTTGAGAATGCTGTTGCGCGCAGTCTGATCAATGTAGAGGCAGCCTCTTCCGCAGGCATTTAACAGCCGAGGGAGTGGTCGTCGGTACAGCCAATCGACATCGAGATTGGTCGAGGGCAGTTCCGGTGGGTACATACCTTTCAAGTTTAGCCATACAAAAGCCAATGCTGAGAAAAATAGCAGCTGTGTTTGGGTGAGAATATGGCTCACATCATAGGCACTGTAGTCAGTGGCGAAGGGCAGATGTTGGTAGAGCAACTGTGGGAATATACCAATTGTTAGACACAGAGCGGCTGCTATAGACATTGCCAGTAGCATATTCCACGGCGCTTCTTTGCAGCGAATACCCGAGTCGTGGGCGAAAAAAGCGAAATAAGGAATTTTGATGCCCGCGTGATGGAATACCCCTGCAGAGGCAAATAACAATAGCAGCCAGACCACGTCAAAGTTGTCCTTGAGTGCCGCCGACATAATCATCGACTTGCTGACAAAGCCACTGAATAGGGGGAAGGCTGATATCGAAGCCGCGCCGATAATACAAAGTACGGCGGTCTTGGGCATGGATTTATATAGCCCACCAAGTTCGGAGCCGTTAATTCGGCCGGTACGATAGAGCACCGCACCCATCGACATAAACAATAGGCCTTTAAAAATAACATCATTAAAGGCGTGAGCGACGGCACCATTGATGCCCAGCTCAGTGCCGATACCAATCCCCACCATCATAAAACCAATCTGGTTGATCAAGCTGTAGGCGAGAACCCGGCGCAGGTCATTTTCAATTACCGCAAAGAAGATGGGGAAGCACGCCATCGTCGCGCCGATATACACCAACATCTCAGTGCCAGGGAAGCCCCGGGCCATGGCGTATACGGCAACTTTGGTGGTGAAAGCACTCAAGAAGACCGTGCCAGTAGGTGTTGCTTCGGGATAGGCGTCGGTCAGCCAGTTATGGAAAAATGGAAATGCGCACTTAATGCCAAATGCGATAAAAATGAACCAGCTTGCGACCGAGTCTAGACCGATTTTGCTAAACATCAGGGTGCCCTGATGTTGGTAATACAAAATGACGCCCACTAACAGCAGCATTCCTGATATCACTTGCGCGATCAGATAACGCATCCCCGCGCTGTAGGCTTTGTCGCTGCGCCCAGCCCAAATTAAAAAGACTGAGGTGACTGCCAGCATTTCCCAAAATACAAACAAGGTCAGTAAATCACCGGCAAAGACGGCGCCCAAGGCACTACCAGCATAAAGCATGGCTGCGACTTGTTGCATTTTATCCTTGACGTGGAGGGAGTAGATTACGCTGATGAACGCGGCAATATGGAATAAATAGCCGAACAATAGGCTCAGTCGGTCAATGTTGATCGGCTTTAATTCCATTCCCATTAACTGGGTTTCGAGGCCGTAAAATGCCGGGAGCTGCCACAGATTTAGCGCGCTTAATATAATGACCACGATCATTGCTGGGCCGCGCCAAGTGGCGCCGCCGAGTAGGGCAATGACTGCTCCTAGATAAAAGAGCAGGAACGGCGGCAGTTCAATCCCCACCATGGGTATTCTCCGTCTTAGATTCGCGAGTTTGTTGGTAGTAGTCTTCCTCGCGCATTAAACCTTTGCGCATCCACTTAGCAACCAGTACTAAAATCACACAGCCGATAAATCCGTAAATAGGATAAAAGCCATACAGGCCCTCCCAAGGGTGTTCGGTGTGTCGATGGATCACAAAATCCAAGCCAACTAACAGCGCGCAAATGACGTAAAGACTGTTGAGAATAAGGCGCAGTGTTGCGGGACGATCAAAAAAATCTTGGGACTGGCTCATGGCGTTCCCTCGCTAAAAATCTGTGATACCAGCTCAAATAGCGGGTTGGGAAAGAAAAATAACAATACGCACGCCAATGCCGTAGAGCATAGCGCGATGAGCGCGGCAGGTGGCGCCTCATGAATAGCGACGGGGCCTGAAACTGCCTGCTTCCCTGGAAAGAAAGCGCGCAAAGGAATTGGCAGTAAATAGGCGATATTGAGTAGCGAGCTGAGTATCAGCACCCCCATTAGAATTAAATGATCGGTCTCTAAGGTAGCTGTCAGCAACCACCACTTGCTCCACGTTCCGGCGGTGGGTGGCAGACCGATAATGCTGAGAGAGGCGATGAAAAAAGCGGTCATGGTGATCGGCATACTTCGCCCCAGTCCAACCATCGAGCTGATTTCGCTTTTGTGACTAGCCACCAGTATGGCGCCAGCGCAGAAGAACAGGGTGATTTTCCCTAGGGCATGGGTAGCAATATGCATTGCGCTGCCCATTACGCCGCTCTCAACCGCAAGTAAGACCCCAACGGTGATATAACCTAGTTGGCTAATGGTTGAATAGGCGAGTCGGGCTTTCAGGTTGTCTTGACGCATCGCTATTAGCGAAGCCAGCACGACACCGGCACCAGCTAGGTAGAGAAGATAATCGCTTACCGGTATTTGTTGGAGTGTATCTAGGCCGAAGATAAAGACCAAAATCTTGATTAGGCTGAATACGCCAGCCTTGACCACCGCAACGGCGTGGAGCAGGGCGCTAACCGGAGTAGGAGCCACCATTGCCGCCGGAAGCCAGCGGTGAAAAGGCATGACCGCTGCCTTGGCGACACCAAAAACAAATAGGACTAGTAATAGTGACAGCAACGCGATTGGAGTTTGCTCGGGGAAAATGCCGCCTTGTTGAAAGTCTAGAGTGCCTGCCACCAGCCACGTGATGATAATAGCAGGGAGAAAAAAGGCGATAGATGTACCCATTAATATGCCCAGGTAAACCCTGCCGCCTTTTTTGGCTTTTTCGGTACCTGCATGTGTTACCAGAGGGTAGGTGCACAGCGAAAGTACTTCATAAAAAATGAACAGCGTGAATAAGTTTTCTGCGTATGCAATGGCCATTACCGCTGCGATGGCAATAGCAAAACACGCGTAGAAACGTGTTTGGTGGTCTTCGTTGTGGCCGCGCATATAACCAATCGCGTACAAGGTGGTTACTGGCCATAGCAGACTGGCGACTAGCCCAAACAGGAGCCCTAGGGCATCGACTCTGAAACTTAAATTTAGACCGGGCAGTATTTCTAGCCACTGGCGTGAGAGCACTTCACCGTGATTAAAACTGGAGTACAGTTTCAAATTGATCGCTAAGAGAGTCACGCCGGCGATAAGGGATATGGCTTCGCGCAGATTTGGTTTCTTGCTGAACGCCAGTATTCCTACTACCGCAATAATGGGCGTGAGAATGGCGACGTCAATTAGCATGGCTGTTGTATCCATTATGGACGCCCCTCTACCAATGCTGTGGCTGCGTCATAGCTGATCGATACCGGTAAGCGGGTGTCGATACCAAAATAGACATTGCCTAGAATTAGCAGCCATAGCGCAATAAGCATAGTGAGTGGCGCTTCTTTTACTGGCGAGTTATCTGCTGCTGGCTTGAAGTAGAGCGCTTCTACCACTCGCCATATGTAGATGATGGCGAGCAGTGAACCCAATAGAATCAAAAACACTAATGGCCAGCGACCAGCCAGTGCAGCGGCAGATACCAAATACCATTTGCTGATAAAACCAGCGGTAAGGGGAACACCAATTAAGCTGAGACCGCCGGCAACAAAGCCAAAGCTGGTCCAGGGCATTTTTCTCCCCAGTCCCTGCATCGAGGTAAGGGTCGTGGCGCCAATGCGAACCGCAATCCCAGCCAGGGCCATAAATAATGTGGCTTTCATCAACGCGTGGTTGAAAACATGAATCAAGGTCGCCTGCAGCCCCAGCACACCGCCGATCCCCAAACCGATGACCATATAGCCAATTTGGGCGATACTGGAATAGGCGATCGCGCGCTTTATCTCCTCTTGATATATCGCAGCAATCGACGCGCTGAATACCGCCACGATGCCTAGAGCGACGAAGATATCTGCTAGCGGAATAATGAGCTGGCTAAACTCGCTCGGGAATATGGTGTAGGTGAAGCGTATTAAAAGATAAAGGGCTACCTTGGTGGCGCTGGCGGCGAGAAACGTAGTGACAATCGATGGCGCTTGACTGTAAGCGTTAGGCAGCCACAGATGCAGTGGGAATAGGGCGAGCTTTAAGCTAATACCAACCAAAATAAATGCGTAAGCGGCAAATACGGTAGGCGACTCACTCGCCGATGGCAGACGTTCCGCAAGATCGGCCATATTGAGCGTGCCGGTCATGATATACATGAAACCGATACCGATGAGGATAAAGGTCGCGCCAATGGTGCCCATGATCAGGTAGCGAAATGCTGCCCACAGGCTTTGTCTATTGGGTCCTAAGGATATTAGGGTGTAGGTAGACAGCGATGAAATTTCTAAAAAGACAAAGACGTTGAATGCATCACCGGTCGCTAAAATACCCAGCAAGCCCGCGAGGCACAGCAGCCACGCCACATAAAATAAGCCCTGTTTGTCTAGTGCAATTTCGCTACTAATGCTGCTCTGTGCTGCTAGTAGAGAAATTGTACTGCTGCCAGAAACGATCACTAGCAACCACGCATTGAGAAGATCAATTCGGTACTCAATACCCCAGGGTGCTTGCCAACCACCCAAGGCATAACTAATTACACCGTGCTGGTAAACCGTATACAGCAGCGTGGCGGCGATACAAAAGCTAAGGGTGCTGACTAGCAGGGCGAATAGCCATGCCAGTTTACCTCGACCTAAAATAAGGCAGGCAGGCGCCCCTAGCAGCGGCAGAATAACTTGCAGAATAGGTAAATGGCTTAACACGTATGGTCTCGCTGCTGAATTTCGGACTCTTCAATAGTGCCGTAGGCCTTCTTGATTCTTATGACTAGCGCTAGTCCCAGTGCGGTGGTGGCAATACCGACAACAATCGCGGTGAGAATCAGCACGTGGGGCAGGGGGTTGGAGTAGACCGTAATCCCTTCCTGCAGGATAGGGGCCGTGCCACCAGTAATTTTTCCCGAGCTGATATAGAGAATAAAAACTGAAGTCTGAAAAATGTTGAGCCCGACCAGTTTCTTGACCAGATTGCCCTGGGCTATCACGATGAAAAAGCCGGCCATCATTAAGACCACTACAATCCAATAATTGTAATGGGTAAATAATTGCGTCATTGACCTGCCTCCCCCGTGTCGTTCACTTGGCTAGCGAAGCAGTAAAAGATCATTACCATGATAGCCGCAACGGTAATTCCCACGCCTAGCTCAATGACAATGATGCCGATGTGTTGACCTGTAATCGGGTTCTCGGCTAATGCAGAGTAGTCGAGGAAGTCGCCACCGTTGAGCATTGATACCAAGCCTACCGATCCGTACAGCAACACACCAAAGGCTGCTAATACACGGAGCACGGCAAAACTGACCACTTGCTGTGCGATATCGACACCGAAAAACATGGTGTACAAAATAATCGCGGCGGCAAAAATAACCCCAGCTTGGAATCCGCCACCTGGTCCGTAGTCCCCGTGGAACTGCACATATAGTGCAAATAAGAGGATAGGGGGGATTAAAATTTTACTGACGATACGCAGAACTTTGTGTTTGTGCGCGCTGGTAACTACGGGTTTTTGGACCGTGCTGGACTTCAACATGAGCAGTGACAGCACACCGATGCCTGCGGTGAAAACTACCGCCACTTCGCCGAAAGTATCGAAACCTCGATAGCTAGCTAGCACCGAGGTAACAATGTTTGGAATACCGATTTCGCTTCCAGATTTCTCGATATAGTGCGGCCCTACATGGGTTTGAGCCGGTGCAGTGGCAGAGCCAAACTCGGGCATACTAAGTGTGCCGATGATAAGAAGCGCACCGGTAATTGTAACCAGCACTAAGGCGGGAATACTTTTGCCGGACTCATGCTTTTCATTGCGCCCTACCAGGGCCACCGTAAGTAGCATGAGCAGCGGTGAAATTCCGGAGCCCACCGCTGCCTCAGTAAATGCGACGTCAACAGCGTCCATCAAAACGAAAAAGCTCGCGGATAAAAAGCCATAAATGCCGCTGAGCATAATTACCGCAAGTAGATCGCGACTCAGAATAATTCCTAATGTCGTAACTAACAGCAGACTAAGCAGGCTGATATTGATAAAGAATTCTATGGGGTCATCCTCCGCGCAGTATTTTTTCTGCGCTCGCGCTTAGCTGTCATGGGGTTGCTCCCCATGTGATTTGTGTTGCTGGTCGCGCCAAACGGCTTTTGCCAATGCATGGCTGGCCGTTGGGCTGGTGAATAATATGAACAACAAAATCATGATCAATTTGAGAAGAACCAGACTCCAGCCGGCCAGCAGCATTAGTCCCATTAGTAATGAGGTGGTGGCAAGTGTTTCTGTCACTCCCGCAGCGTGCATGCGACTGTAAGTGTCGGGAAATCGCAATACCCCAAGTGCGCCGGTGAATATCAAGCCACTGCCAATGAGCAATAGAATGCCGCTAATGACTTCCAGTAAATCAGTCATTGGCTGAGCTCCCTTTCTCTGCTTTCTGGGAGTGCTCAAAATATCTAAGAAGTGCGATCACGCCGATAAAATTCATTAGTGCGTAGATAAGTGCTATATCTAAAAACTCCGGTCTACCAAATAAGAAACCGAGTACGGCAATAAGCAGTACGGTCTTGGTTCCAAATAAATTGGCAGCTAACACGCGGTCAAATATGGTGGGGCCAGCAAAGCCCCTGACCAAAGCCATGGCCATGACAATCAGTAATGTAACGGTAGTAACAGCGAGCATCATTGTTCCAATTTTTCCACGCGACGGCTCATTTCACCTGTGTCGAGATCATCGAGATTGGTTTGAGTGAGGCCATGTACGAGTACCTCGTTGTCTGACAGGGTTACCGCGATGGTGCCGGGGGTGAGGTTAATAGAGTTGGCATAGATTACCCGACCGATATCGGTTTTCTGGTTGACCGTAAAGCGCCGCATTCCAGGGCTAATAGCGCTGTTACCTGACCAAACTCGTTTGACGACATCAATGTTGCTCGCGACGATTTGCACCGCTAACCAAGCATAATATCGGGGAAGATGACGTGTTAGGTGGATGGGTTGGGATTCGTGATCAACTACGTCCATCCGGTGACAAATCCATACAACCAGTGCAACTGAAACCGCGCCAAACGAAAGGAGCAGGCCAGTATAGTGCCCTGAATTGGCTAGCCAAATTGTGGCTAAAAGGGCGGAAATACTTAAAGTGTGCTTCATATGTTTCTCAGCTAGCTTCCGAGTCGTCAATTGTGAGTATACCGCTAAAATTGCCCGCACAGATTGTATCAGGGAAAAATGCTGTTAGCAGGGTTAGTGAGTTCTCAATACTCGCTTCATCTTATTTTCTCGGCTAGCTCTTCTACACCTTGTAGATAAGCATTGCACATTATGCTGTCTTTACTTTCGGCAGCGCTAATATATTCGATACAACTACATTGTAGTTCTTTGCTATGTAGCGTTTCGACTGCAAGAGCGGAGGACGCGCTAACTTATCCGCAGCAGGCAACAAGTGCAAGCGTATAGTACCGACTACAAACCCCCGCTGGGCTTCTTCATTTATCTGTTTTCACTACCTTCGCTTTCGCATCTAAAGTGAGAATGTTGTTATTGGAAGTGCAGTGAAATAGGGCTGTTGCGTCTCTGCTTTAACATGCATTTCACTCATCCCCGCTAATCTAACACATTACAGCTGGGACATAAAAGCTGCCGGTGTTAACGACAGACTGACGAGGAATACATCGCTGGGGTGGTGGGAAGTCGCCCCTATCTAATGGGCACTTCGAGCGGCTTGGAGTGCGGCTTTACTCGGCGCCATACGCAAGAAAATGATGGCGATAGCGACAAGACTTATATTAACCGCTAACGGAATAAGCTGGAGGGCATGACTATTGAATTGCACCCCGTAGGCAATAACGAGCCCAATCAAGGCGGCGGCATTGAGTTTTAATAGCAATGCCTTTGCCAGCAGCTCATTGTTAATGACTTGCGCAAGGGATGAGCAGGCAAGCAGGCAAAACCAAAACAAGGCAATAGAGTGAAAGTGGAATACCAGTTGGCTAATGGCAGTAGCGCTTAACGCCAGGGGCGCACCCCATACGAAGCCCAGCCATAAATTATTCAGCGCGTCTCGACTTTTGCGTCTAGCGAACCAGATGTTAATTCCACTAACTGACACTACCGTCAGGGCAAGGCCAAATATGCCGTAAAGGACTTTGACGAAAAACCCGCCGTAGTGACCAAAATGCAGACGATAGACAGAGAAAATAGCTTGTCGCCCAGCTTCACCGTCGGAGAATCCGATTTTATTGAGATAGTTACCCATGCCATCGAATTGATATTGCTCCGCATAAATGAGGCGGTCGTGATGTTGGGCGCCGACGATAATATATTGCTCGGCGCTACCGACGTCCTCCACGGTGATGTAAAACGGGGTGCCCTCTGGTGCAATCGCGGGCATTTGGGCAAGCGCCTTAGCGACTTCGGCGGTGTGCGGGGCTTGATCTAATGTCGGTTCTGCACCAAATACTGCGGGGATGATGTCATCCGTTTTACCGTCAAAAAAAGCGGGCGCAACAACAAGGCTTAACAGCAGAGCAAGGCCGAAATAGGCGCCGGTAATGGCGATCATTAAATAAAATGGGCTACCCCATACGCTCAGGCGATTGTGGATGTCGGCTTGCTCAAGGTGCTTGGAGCCTTTTAAACGCAGCGTGAACGCGTCGCGAAATAGTCGCGGGTGAGCTAAAAACCCTGAAATAATAAGACCGCAGAGCATTGCGCCGAGAATACTGACAACAATGACACCGAAATTTTCTGGCAAGTGTAGGAATATGTGTAGCTCTGTTAAAAGGTGAGTCCATTCATGGCTCACCTTTTCACCTAGAGAGCCATCACTGTTCAAAAACCAGCCACCGTCATCACTGGAAATGGATGCCCTTGGCATGGTGGCTGATGGTAGCGAGACATACATGTGATGAGTTTCGCCGCTTTGCGCTAACACGGTATTGTAGGCGCCTTGTAACTCTTCGCTGGGCAGCGTTTTAAACTCTTCTACAGTCGGTTGTTCCCAGCGCTCAAACTCCTGATAAAACACCGCTAAGGTGCCGGATAGGCAGACTAAATACATCATGATACCGACGAGCAAACCAAGCCAGGAATGGCTGGAAAGCGAATTTTTGACCAGTGCGGGGGAGAGGAGTTGTTTCATGAGCGTGCTCAGCTTTTAAAATTTATTTTTGCAGCGACATCGCAATCGCGTCGCGCACTAGAAGGTAATGCAGTGTTTTTAATTTACGTGCAAAAGTTTTATTGGCTGTAAACAACAGCCGCGCTAATCAGGCCAGCGGCGCTAATCCACAGCGCTGGGCGATAGCGGTTCGGATCTGCACAGGCCCACCAGGAGGCCAGCCCCCATATCAGCGGCGCAATCAGCACAATCAGCACTACCGCATTGACCGTGGACCACGGCAGTAATAGCGCCAAGACAACGCTCACATAGGCAGATGCGGTGCCTGCGAGGGGAACAACAATAAAAAACAGTGCAATATGCCGTAAAATTGTGCGGGTTGCGGGCACCACAAAGTTGACGGTTTCATTGCTGCGTATATGTTTGCGTTTAATTTCTAAATTATAAAGTACCGCAAACCACGCCATTAGCGGCACGATCATAAAAACATAGGCAACACCGAACTCGGCGCCACTGCTGATAATAAAAAATAGCCCAGATACTATGGCAACCAGCCAGCCCGCAGGCATGAGCCAGCGCTGAAGAGGGAAGCGTTTTTGCCAGGAAAGGTAAAGACAGATGATGCTGGCAGCGGCAGCAACAACACCAATGAGTCCATAAGTCATGTAAGCTAGTCCAAAAATAATGTGTCAAAGGCGGCGGTTAAAAAGCCACCGATGCCGAGAAAACCAGGTTGCGCGGTGAGCCTAGGACCAAATAATTAGAGCCGGGGAAGCCCCCAACGGAAGCCCAGTAATTGCGATTAGTCAGGTTTTCTACTCGCCCGCGCAATGTCACCTCTTTGCCTGCCACGGTGGTATTGAAGCGCGCACCGGCATCCAGGCGAGTCCAGCTGCTAATTTCTTTGGAATTCGCCGCATCAGTATATTGCTCCGATGTGTATACCGCGCGGGCGTCTAAAGTAAGGCCAGTTGCGTTGGGAACATCCCATTCGACGTTGATATTGCTTTGCAGTTTAGGCACCCCAACGACTTCTTTGCCATTGCTTGCGCCGCTTGCGGTATTAACCTGTTCGCTGTCGATTAGCGTTAAACCGCCGAGTAAACGGAGGTTCTCGGCGGCTTGACCGAAGACGGTGAGTTCAAGTCCTTGATTGCGCTGTTCGCCATTGTCAGAAAAGGTGTTGTTCTGGGTGATGCCACTGGGTTTTTCTACGCTAAAAATACTCACGCTGCCGCCGATGTCGCCGCCATCATACTTCAGCCCGGTTTCGATCTGGCTTGACCGGTAGGGGTCTAGAGCTTCACCGGGGTTGTTGAGGGCAGTGGCGGGGGCAATTTCGCCAGGTAGCAGCGCTTCGCTGTAGTTGCCGTATAGGGACAGAGATTCTGACGCTTTGTAGACAATACCAAGCACGGGTGTGATGGCGTTTTCACTGTACTTACCGTCCGGGTTTAAGGCGCCAGTATTGTAATTGTAGTTACTGTTTTCAATTTTTTGATAGCGCGCACCAACCGTGATTAATAAGCGGTCAGCCATAAACGACATCATATCGGCGATAGCGATACTGGATGTGTCGGTTTCTTGTGTGACTTTGGGGCTATTTAGGTCTCCGCCTACAAAGGCGTCGGCAACGGGTGGCGAGACCGCAGTGGGGGTATAAATACTGCCCGCAAAGCCGGCAAAATTAGAAAATGCATAGGCGTTTTTTGATTCCAGAGTATATGCCGAAGCCGACAAAATGAGACGGTGGCCGATATCGCCAGTATTAAATTCCGTGCGCATGCCTATTTCGGTGGAGTAAATACTGTCTTCGCGAGTATTGTCGAAGCGGTAGGCGCTTGTGAGGCCGCTATCGTCAACCGCGTCGGGGTTGCTGAGGATATTGTCTTCCTCACCTTGCCGAGTCCCCAGGGCGGCCCACAATTCGGTACTGGCGCTGAGTGAGTACTCCGCACGCGCAACAGCAAACAACTGCTTCTCGTCGGTATAGGTCCAAGGCTGGGCAAAATTAGTATCTGACTCAGGGGCTTTAGGAATATCGCCTAGCGGCGTGACGCTCGGCCGCGGTGAGTCGATACGATGATCCTGGTAACCCATATCTGCAGACACACGCAGACGTTCACCTTCGTGGTCAAAGCCCACAGCGAAAACGCTTAAATCCCGATCTTGGTCTTTGATGCCAGATTCGCCGTCGCGTTTTACGATATTTAATCGCAGACCGTTTTCTTGGCTCTCACCAAAACGGCGAGCAATGTCAGCGGCAAGATATGCCTCACCGCCCACAGTGAAGCCAGTGGTAAGCAGATTAAGGTCTTCTTCCTGAGCGCGTTTAGGGACTAAATTCACCAAACCGCCGACACCACTGCCACCGGGGCTGGCGCCATTCAGAAACGTATTCGCGCCGCGAAACACCTCAACGCGCTCTAATAATTCCGCTGCCACAAACTGACGGGGTAAAATTCCGTATAATCCGTTGTAGGTCATATCGTCAGAATAAACCGGAAAACCGCGGATAATATACACTTCCTGAAAATTGCCGAAGCCCTTGGCAACCCGCACAACGGGGTCGTTTTGCAATACGTCGGCAACGCTGCTTGCCTGTTGATCTCTGATTAAGGCATTGGTGAAATTGCTGCTGGTGAAGGGCGCGTCCATCATATCCAGGTTGCCCAAAATACCAGCGCGACCGCCGCGTGCCACCTGCCCACCGGGGTAGGCTTCCAATAGCAAAACCTGAGATCCGTCAGCACTGACCAAAACTTCTTCTACGGCTTTTTCATCGCCGTTTTGCTCACTTTGAGCGTAGCTAGGCAGCGGTGAAATTCCGGCTGAAAGTAGCAATACCGAAAGTGCATATTTTGTTATTCGGTGGCCAGATAAACGTGCGGACATGGATATACCTTGTGGAGTGAGCTTTGCGAAAACTGCGGAGTAGGCCGTGCTTTTTTGAAAGTGTGAATACTAATGAGAGTGATTATTAAATGCAAGTAGAGGCGTTATAACAAAGCTCAGGCCGATAGTTAAGTCGAGATCTAAGGGCCGTAACCAGGAGTTTAGCGAAAGCGCCATCATTCTCCGGCCTTGTGCTGAGTGCCTTCGCCGGGGGTGATGAATAGGACGTTTGCCAATGTGTTGGTGCGGGCAGTGTGCCAAGTGTTTCGCGGAATCACGACATAGTCGCCGGCTGAGCTCAACTTCTGGCTCTGCTCGCCGGAAGGCGTTTTAAGCACTACGGTGATTTCGCCTTCTAGCAGCATCACCATTTCTTCGCCGTGGGGGTGAATCTCCCAGCTTTGCCAGTCGCTGTCAAAATGGTGCAGAGCAACTAGGTTGTGCTGTTTGAAGTCGTTAAAGCGAAGGTTTAAATCTTGGTATAGCGATGGACTCACGCTCACGGGAGTGGCGGACTGATCTGGGCCGAGCACTAAACATTCTGTTGCTATTTGATGTTTTGTCATCATGAAGCCTACTCGGAGAGAAGGTGGAATTTAAGACATAAAGGATTTAAACAGTGCCAGAACTAAGGATAGGCCGACGAGAGGTAAAATCCAGCGTCTAATATTGGCCTGCTGTTCAGGCGAGGGACGGGGGGCGAACTTCTCGATTAGGGGTACTAACACGATCAGTGCGATAAAGAGAATCGCTAGTATAGTCAGTAGGTTTGTCATCAGTCTGTGCTCCTGGAGTAAGGTTTGAGCCGCCGAGATCTGTGTGAGTGTGCACATAGAAAAGAGGGGCTGATGAGCATCAACCCCATACTAGCAATTATTAGCTTGGAAGGCGCTGTACAACTTGCTACTACTCCGCCGGATCATATGAGGTGCACCGGCCTTACAGAGCGAATGGCGCGGGTCATTCCCTCCCCCTCAAAACTCCGTCATCCCCGACCCCGATCGGGGATCCAGATGAGTGAGCAAATGCAGTTTTGGCGTTACGTCTGCGTCATTCTTTCCGGCGCTATTTCTTGAGGATCACAGAAGAGCCGTGACCAAATAAGCCCTGGTTGGCGGTAATGCCCACTTTGGGGTTGGCTATCTGCCGTTCGCCCGCTTGACCGCGCAGCTGCCACGTTAACTCACACACCTGTGCTATTGCCTGCGCCGGTACAGCTTCACCAAAGCAGGCTAAGCCGCCAGATGTATTTACCGGTAGGCGTCCACCCAGTTTGGTGGCGCCTTCGCGAACTAACTGAGCCGCTTCGCCGCGCGGGCACAGCATCAGGTCTTCGTACCAATCTAGCTCCAGCGCCGACGACAAGTCGTACACCTCCGCTAGGCTGACATCTTCCGGCCCAATGCCGGCTTGTTCGTAGGCTTTTTTCGGCAGTGCCGCGCGGAAGCTGTGAGCTTCAACACCAGCAGCGGCGGCTGAATCGGTGGCAATGTCGGGCATTTCAACCACGGCACTGGCAAAGCTTGGTGTGACGGTAGACACCGCGGCAACTTTAACTGCGTTGCCTTTACCGATGCGCTTTGCGTATTCCATGCTAGATACAATCATTGCCGCGCCGCCATCAGAGGTTGCGCAAATTTGTAGTAAGCGCAGCGGGTCGGCGACCATGGCGGAGTTTTTAATCTCTTCCATGGTGAACTTCTTTTTATAGCGCGCATTGGGGTTGGTGAAACCGTTTTCGCTATTTTTAATTTTCACCAGCCCAAAGTCTTCCTCGGTGTCGCCGTATAAGTCCATGCGACGACGGGCGTATAGAGCAAAATAACTCGGGTTGGTAATGCCTAAATAGAAGCGCAGCCAATCAGGGTCTTCAGGGCGATAACCCTTGGCCGGGGCCAAAAAGCCCTTCGGCGTGGTGTCGGCGCCAACCACTAAAGCAACCTCGCATTCGCCGGCGAGAATCTTTGCTCGCGCAGCCGCCAATGCTTGTGAACCGGAGGCGCAGGCGGCATACGAGGTATTCACCTGAGCGCCTTGCCATCCCAAAGCTTGGGCGATGGTGGCGCCTGCCACGTAACCGGGGTAGCCGCAGCGCATGGTCGCAGCGCCCGATACAAACTGAACGTCTTGCCAGGGTATGCCGGCGTCTTTTAATGCTTCACGCGCGGCGTAAACGCCGTATTCGCTAAAATTGCGTCCCCATTTACCCCAGGGGTGCATGCCGACGCCCAATACTGCAATATCTTGACTCATTACTACTTCTCCTTGGGCGGTGTTTAGCGCTGTGGCTGCCATTTCCAGGTGACTTTGATGGCGTCGTCATCTTCGTGCAGGGTTTCGAGCACCAGTTCTGCGGTCTGTCCGACTTTCATTTGATCAACATCTACGCCTTTGACTACTTGCCCGAGAATGATCATTTTCTCTTTCTCTAATTCCACCGCCGCGATGGCATACGGAACAAAGGGCTCTTCGGCAACAAACGGCTCCGGTGGCTTGTAGCAAGCATTGGTGTAAGACCAAATTTTGCCCGTACGGCTAAGCTCCACTTCATTGAATGTGGTGCTGTCGCACGCGGGGTTTTTACAAAAGCTCAGCGTTTTAGGAAAGTAGTAAGTCCCGCATTTATCGCAGCAAGCGCCAATAAGATGTGGGGTATCCGTGTCGAGTGTGAACCAGCCCTCTATGGCGGCCTGCACGGGTTTGTTGGTCATTTTAAGTCTCCACCGAATGGACGGGTGATGCCGCAAGTAGGGGTTAGTTAGGCCTGCGAATCTGTCTCATATTAACAGGCAAATCATCGCAAGATCAGTGACTTGGCGCTATCGTCTGAATGGCTGATTACGGCTTGCTAATCACCTGACTGCAATTGTCACTGGGGTGAGTGAATTTGCAATTGTGGTAACTGGGCCAAGGCCTATGATTGGCCTGTAAAGATAAACGGTCAATAGTAGGGGACGGAAATGAAAGTTGAGTTTACCGCAGCGCAAGACGCCTTGCGCAAAGAGTTGCGGGCCTATTTTGAAAATTTGATGACCCCAGACTTAAAAGCTGAGTGTGATGAAGCAATGGGCGAGGGTGGCGGACCGCTGTGGCGAGAAGCACTCAAAAAGATGGGTAAAGACGGTTGGATAGGGGTGGGCTGGCCTAAAGAGCTAGGTGGCCGCGGAATGAGCCCTATCGAGCAGTTCATTTTTGTTGAAGAAGTGATGCGGGCGGGCTACCCGTTCCCCTTTCTCACCACGGAATCTGTTGGGCCGCAGCTGGCTGAACATGGTAATGAGCGTCAGAAGCGCGAAATTGTGCCCAAGATCTTAGCGGGTGAGTGTCTTATTGCGATTGGTTATTCAGAGCCGGGCGCAGGCACCGACCTCGCGAGCCTTAAAACTACCGCGGTGAAAGACGGCGACGGTTGGCTCATCAACGGCCAGAAAATGTGGACCAGCCTCGCGCATTTTTGCGATTACGTTTGGCTGGCCTGCCGCACAGATCCTGATGCGGCAAAACCCCATAAAGGTATTTCCATGTTTATGGTGCCAACCAGCGATCCGGGTTGGAGCTGTAGTCCGGTAGTTACCTTGGGAGAGGTGAGAACTAACGCCACTTTCTACGATAATATTCGTGTCGCCGACGACGCGATGGTGGGTGAACTGCACGGTGGCTGGAAGCTTATCACCAGTCAATTGAATCGTGAGCGTTTAAGTTTAGTTAACTTCGGCCCTACCGCCGAGATGTTTAACAATGTGGTTCGCTGGGCGCAAAAATTAGATATGCCCGACGGCGGAAAATTAATCGATGAGCCATGGGTGCAAATAAATCTAGCCAAGGTGCGGGCGGGTGTCGAGGCCCTAAAGCTGGTTTGCTACAAACAGGCTTGGGCAATGACTGAGGGTAATCTGGAAATGGCAGATGCCTCGGCCGCAAAGGTATACGGCTCCGAGTTCTTTATTGAAGTGTACCGCCTGCTCGGTGAAGTGATTGGCGAAGCCTCGTTGATCAGTCGCAGAACAGAGGGTGCGAATCCTATCGCGTCACGAGTAGAACGCTTGTATCGCACCGCCTCAATCATCACCTTTGGCGGCGGCACCAACGAAATACAGCGCGACATTATCTCTGCGGCAGGTCTTTGGATGCCGCGGGCATCACGTTAATTCTGCGCGTTACCATATCGAGGATTAGGTCATGGATTTTGGATTTTCTGAGCAGCAACGCGACGTACAGAACTTGGCTCGCGAGATTTTAAATGACAATGTTACGGCGGAAAAACTCAGTCAATACGACGATTATAAGGCCGAGCGATTTGATCGTGAGCTCTGGCAAAAAATGGCCGAAGCCGGACTGCTTGGTGTTGCGGTAAGTGAAGAGTATGGCGGCATGGGGTTTGGCTTTTTTGAGCTGGCGTTGTTAGTAGAGGAAGCGGGGCGGACGATTGCGCCGCTGCCAATCATTTCAAATTTAATTTCAGCGGCATTGCCCATCCAGAAGTTTGGTAGCGCGGCCCAAAAACACCAGTGGTTGCCAGGTGTGGCTAGCGGCGAACTGATACTGGCCGCGGCATTGACCGAGATCTATAACGACGACCCAGCACACCCATACTTAACCACGGCGAAGGCTGAGGGCGATGGTCTCGTTGTGAGCGGCGAGAAAACCAATGTGCCTTTCGCGCATATCGCAGATCGCATTTTACTGGCCGCCAAAACAGTCGACGGCGTTGCTATTATTTTACTTGATCCGACGGCCGACGGCGTCACGCTAAAGGCTCAGCAGGTCACAAATTATGAGCCGCAATTTGAGGTGGTCTTAAATAATGTTCGTATAAGCACCAGCGATATTTTGGTAAGTGGCGCCGATGGTCAGCGAGCGATGCAGTGGATTGCAGAATGCAGCACCGTCGCTCTTTGCGCGCACCAGCTCGGTGCCAGTGATAAAGCCATGCGGATGACCGCATCCTACACCGCCGAGCGCAAGCAATTTGGTGTGCTGATATCGACATTTCAAGCCGTAGGTCATCGCGCTGCCAACTGTTTTATCGACGTGGAATGCTTGCGCTTGAATACTTATCAGGCAATTAGCCGCCTGGACGGTGGCTTGGATGCAACGAACGAAGTGCAAATCGCCAAAATTTGGGCTGGCGATGTCGGTCACCGCGTCAGTTATGCGGCCCAGCATTTACACGGTGGCACGGGCATTGATCGGGATTACCCGCTTTGGCGTTACTGCACGTGGTTGCGCCACAATGAAATGGCACTGGGAAGTTCTGCAAAAACCTTAGCCAAGCTAGGTAAACGTATAGCGGCAGGAGAGGCATTCTGTAGTTAACAGTTTAGCCTCTCGCTATTCAGCCGCCTACGGGCGGCTTTTTTGTAGCTGCAATTTGGGTGACAGCAGGCCAAAGCATCTATACTAAACAGAATAGGTCGGGTTCTACTTAACAGCGATAGATAATGGGTGTTAGCATCGCGCTCGTAAGGTCTCGGAGCGCAAGTCGGGCTCTCTCGAAAATAACAGGATATGACAATGACTCAGCTTCGAATTATCGCCGTATGTCTTTTGCTCGCTGCGACTTTCTGCAAGGCGAATGCCGCTGAAACAGGGGACATTAAGGGCGAGGTTGGTTTTATCGATGAAAGGACCGGCGTGACGGTCGAGGCGGTAGAGCGCGGTGAAAAATCGGGAGAGTACCGCGTATTGATCTCGGTGCCGCGCAAAGGTGACTCGCCGGCGATGGAAATCGAGGAAATTCTGGTTACCGCGCCAGAGCTAAAACAGGATGACGCCGCCGCAGTTCCGCCGCGCTATGAGTTTGTAAAAGATTACAGTGAAGACCGTTACGGTTTTTATGTCTACATTGGCAAAAGTCGCGATTGGCCCTTCCGCATTTACTTCAAAGACCACGACAGCGACGTGCTCCACAATCGCTAAATTGCCCGCAACATTCCCTGCAAGCGTGCCAGCAATGTAATATAGCCACAGTGGCCTATCAGACAGTTATCGCTGATATTACAGCTCTCATCATTGCGGGATGTTTGGTATGGAGTGGACGCGCAGCCGCATTGCAGTAAGCGAAGGCATTGAACTGGCCTACGAAGAAATTGGCGCGCCAGATGCCCCCGTTATTTTGCTTATCATGGGTTACGCAAGTCAGTTAATTGTGTGGCCGGAATCCTTCTGTCACCGCTTGGCGGATGGCGGTTATCGCGTTATTCGTTTTGACAATCGCGACGTTGGTTTGTCGACCAAATTGAATGACGCGGCGGTTCCGAATGTCATTGCCCTGCGGCTGCGCCAACAGCTTAAACTACCTCTCAAGGTCGCCTACACTCTGGATGATATGACAGCCGATACGGTTGCCTTGCTGGATGCCTTAAGTATTTCCAGCGCTCATATTGTTGGCGCGTCGATGGGCGGTATGATCGCGCAATTACTCGCTGTAAATTATCCGGAGCGCGTCAACTCGCTGGTGTCATTAATGTCGAGTTCCAGCTATGGGGGCATGAAACCTAAAATACTCTGGCATATATTGAACAAAGCGTCGCCAGATCGCGATGCGCAAATAGCCCACTCATTGAAAACCTGGCAATTAATCTCCAGCCCAGAACTCGGCGATCCCGTGCAGCAGCAGCGTGCACGTATCGAAACGGCCTATGAGCGCGCTCATTACCCGCCGGGTAAAGCACGGCAAATGGCCGCTATCATGGCCTCAGGCAGTCGCCAGAAAATACTGTCTAAAATAAATGCGCCTACCTTGGTTATTCATGGCGACAAAGATCCCATGCTGCCACTGAAGGGGGCAAAAGATACCGCTCGTCGTATTCCCAACGCGCGCTTGGAATTGGTGGCGGGAATGGGGCACGACTTGCCCGAGGCGCTTTTAGAAAAATTGGTGAGTTTAATATTGGACCATGTGCGGGGCAAAACGCCAACGGAGTAAACGCGGGTGAGTCTTCGCAGGCGCGTTGAGATGCTTTCAATAAATTAATTTCTTTAGCACATTATACCTCACTGATTTTTATGATCTGTAGATTTGTAAGATCACTAGTCTGTATTAACTTTAATGGTAAATATTAGCCTTCCGATTCGGTCTTGCGTAAAATCGAAAAGATTGTTTTACGCTAAATTCCCTTACTTAATTGGCATCCATCTTTATGGCCAGTGATCAAGCCCTTATCGTTTCGGACGCCAATGAGGCGCCGGACATTCTTCGCAGCCGGTTTCAGGAGTGGGGTTATCTCTACTTCAAACACTATGCGGCCGCCTCAAAATGTGAAGCCTTACTAGGCGATATCCTCTCTCGCTTATCGCCTCACGTCGCACTGGATGAATCCCGGCAATTGCCCGCGCTCACCGGCGACGCCTTTGTAGAAACCGATGCCATTTGGGACGAGGTATATCCGAAAATCCAAGCCCTGGAATCTTTTCACGGATTCTTTCACGATCCCCATCTTCTGCAGCTGATGCGCACCGTCAGTGACAGCGAGGTATTCGTTTACCCCATGAAGATGGCGCGAATATCAACGCCAAAAAAGGTAGGTTATGAAACGCCACCCCATCAAGATGCTCGCTCTCATGTTGCCCCTGGCACCATGGCGGGTATCTGGGTTGCCCTGCATGATATTTCAACTGAGATGGGGCGACTTAAAATATTGCCTGCTTCGCATAAACGCGGCATGCGGGAAGTCGTAAAATCTCCTGGTGTCGGCAATGTTCAGTGCGAAATTTACTCGGACGAAATCTCGTGGCATGTGTCTGATGTGAGTCAGGGCGACGTCATTATATTCAATGCGTTTACCGTGCACGCCGCACAACCTAATATCAGTGATTCGGTTGTGCGAATGAGTGTCGACACCCGCTTTTGCGAGTACGGCGCCCCGGTATTCTCCAGTAATTTGGAGCCGCATCACGGCTGGCGTATTGATGAGTTAAGTTGGCCGCAAATTTATGCAAACTGGCAGAGTGCCGACCTGCAATACTACTGGGCTGACTACCCGAATTTCACATAGTGTAGCGATAATGGCTAATAATAATCAGATTCAGGCGAACGGCGCCGCGCAGCTCGTTGAACTTAATATATCGGGTTTGGGTAAGCGGCTGACAATGAATGTTCACGGCGCAAACGACACCATTATTTCTGAAAAGCTGCGTAATGAGCAGTGCTGGGAACCCTACGAAACCCATCTCGTCGTCACCCACTTTCACCCCGGTGGGGTCTTTCTCGATATCGGAGCCAATATCGGTTACTACACCTTGTTGGCCAGCGCGATTACAGGGCAAGAAGGTCAAGTTATAGCCTATGAGCCGGACGTCGAGAACTTTGCCTTGTTGCAGGAAAACGTCAGCCTGAATCAGTTGGACAACGTGGTGCTTCATCCTTTAGCACTAAGTGACCGCAACGAAGACGGCAAGTTGTTTCTGTCGTCTGATAACTTTGGTGACCATCGTATTTACTCGGACGGCGGCGAACGCCACAGTCGTTCTATTCGGCTGGTGCACGGCGATCAACACCTTGAACCCCAAACCCAACATATAGATTTTTTAAAAATAGATACTCAGGGTGCCGAGTATTTTGTGGTAAATGGGCTGCGGAATCTCATTGCTGCCAATAGCGCGCATCTGTGTATTATTCTGGAATTTTGCCCTTACGGGATTCGCCATTCGGGAGCTGACGGTCACCAGCTTATCGAATTGCTAGAGAGTTTTGGGATGCAATATCACATCATCGATCATATCGAACATCGATTGATTCCCGCCGAAGCCAAGCACTTGAGCGACTGGGTTGAGGAGCTGGCGCAAGAGCCAAACAACGAGGGTTTTATTAACTTACTCGTGACGCCGCGTGGTTATGCTGCCGTTTAAGCGACCTGTACCGAAGCCCTCATTTAATTCCCGCTGGTATTTATCTTAAAGCTGAGAATTTGCTCCCCATCACCGTCACTTTGCGAGGGTGCTTGGCCGCATGCCTGACAACTACTGCAGCCACTGCTGCCGCAGCTACCCGTTTTGAGTTGGTTTAGGCGCAGCCGTTTGCCGACGAAATGAAATACGGCGGCGCGTTGCGGCTGCAGTAACAGAGTGGCGAGTTTGTCGAGATACATGGCTGTTAGCTGTGGGAAGAGATGGCGCAGGCTTATAGCCAAGCTGACTAGCAGAATGGTAGCGAGTATGAAATATTGAATCGTGTCTTGGAGCATCTTCGCCTCGTCAGTTAAGTAGCGCGGTGCTGAGTTGGAAAACCAAAAATGACGCTAGGTACGCCAGTGCAAAGAGATAAAAAACGGCAAAGCCCATCACCCGCCAGGAGTTGGTTTCACGGCGTATCACCGCCAGCGTCGATATACATTGCGGTGCAAAAACAAACCAGGCCAACAGCGATAGGGCGGTGGGTAATGACCATTGCTGGGCGATTAATTCGCCGAGTTTCTGGCTGATCATATCGTCGCTACCCGACATGGCGTAGACCGTACCGAGAGCAGACACCGCCACTTCACGCGCCGCCAAGCCCGGAATTAACGCGATGCATATTTGCCAGTTAAAGCCGATGGGTTCAAAAATCACCGAGATCATTTGCCCCAGGCGACCGGCAATACTGTAGTCGATCGCCGTGCCGACATAGTCGCTTGGCGCACTGGGAAAGGTGCAAAACGCCCATAACAAAACAGTGAGCGCAAAAATAATACCGCCAACGCGGCGCAGAAAAATCCTGGCTCTTTGCATTAAACCCATGGCGACGTCGCGGGGGTTGGGGATGCGATAGGCGGGCAGCTCCATTAGAAGAGCGTGCTCACTTTTATCGCGACGCAGCCACTTCATAATATAGGCTACCAACAAGGCGCTTAAAATGCCGGCAAAGTAGAGCGCAAATAGCACCAAGCCCTGAAGATTGAATAGCCCGGCGACCTGTTGCCTTGGAATAAACGCCGCGATCAGCAGGGTGTAGACGGGTAGCCGCGCGGAACAGGTCATCAGCGGTGCCACCAGTATTGTGGTCAATCGGTCGCGCGGGTCTTGAATGCTGCGCGTTGCCATTATTCCGGGGATGGCGCAGGCAAAACTAGACAGCAGGGGGATAAACGCGCGGCCGGTCAGGCCCGCATTGAACATAATTTTGTCGAGTAAATAAGCGGCGCGGGGCAAGTAACCTGACTCTTCCAGCAGCAAAATAAAAAGGAAGAGGATTAATATCTGCGGCAGAAAAACCAAGACATTGCCCAGGCCCGCAATAATCCCCTCGTTAATCAAACTGTAGAGCGCAGAGCTCGGTGTGATAGGTGCTGTGACAAATGTGCCGAGCTGCTCGATGCCACTGGTAATGCCGTCCATCAAGGGCGCGGCCCAAGAGAACACTGCTTGGAACATAAAAAATAATATTGCCGCGAGAATGAATAGACCGCTAACGGGATTGAGCAGTAGGGCGTCGAGGTGATCATCGATACTGGAATTTCGCTCTTCTCCGCAACGCGATACATAGTTCTCTAACATGCCCTTAACGCGCCGATGGCGCGCGTCCAGATCGTGGTCTTCTATCTGTGTTGGTATTCGCCAATGCTGCTTTGAGAGCTGGTCTAGCAGTGGTTTGGCGCCGTTTCTTTGCACCGCAACGGTTTCTACAACGGGTATTCCCAGCTCATCGGCGAGTCCGTCGGTGTCGATGTTGATGCCTTGCCGACGGGCACTGTCCATCATGTTCAGCGCGATGATCATCGGTTGACCCAGTGCGGCCAGTTCAAGTGCAAAGCGTAGGTGCAGGCCGAGATTCGTGGCATCCATCACACAGATAATGAGTTCCGGTTGCGCCTCACCGCGGTATTTACCGCTCAGTACATCGCGGGTCACGGCTTCGTCTGGGCTCGTTGCCGTCAAGCTGTAGGCACCGGGTAAATCCAAAATTTGAACGCTGAGTTGCTCGTTTACACGACAAAGCCCCTCTTTGCGTTCAACGGTGACGCCGGCGTAGTTGGCGACTTTTTGTTTGCTGCCAGTGAGCAGATTAAAAAGCGCTGTTTTGCCACAATTGGGGTTGCCCACCAAGGCTATACGGTGGTTTGCAGGTACTGCTTGACTCATAAACTTGTTACGACTTGAATGCGTTGCGCTTCCTTTTTACGCAGTGCGAAGCGCGTGTTGCCAACGCGCACAACGAGCGGATTCCCACCTAAAAACCCCTTTGCGAGAATCTTTACAGAGGCACCGACCACAAAGCCCAGCTCGCGTAGGCGGTGGGCAATGGCATCTTGCGCGCAGTCATCGTTGACGATTAATACAGTAGCTTGGCCGCCTTTGGGCAGCTGAGATAGGTTCATAGCAGGGGTTCTTCACGCGCAAATGGTAATGAGTCTCATTGTACTCCTGGCTGCGGCAAATCTCCATGATGAAATTGGGGTGAGTGATCTTATTCTGATGTTAGCTTCTTTGGCCTAGCGCTAGAGCAGTCCTTTCTCAATTTGGCGCTTAATCCATTTTGCGGAGTTGGCGCTGGTGTTGGTGCGAGTTTGTTCGGCTACTAAATCTGCGGCTGTAATGAGCTTGCCTAAATCGATACCGGTGTCGAAGCCCATTTGATTGAGCATTAACACCACGTCTTCGGTGGCAACATTGCCGGAGGCGCCCGGCGCGAAAGGACAGCCGCCTAAGCCGCCGATCGATGAGTCGAATTTGCGAATGCCGCATTCCACCGCCGCGTACACATTGGCAACGCCCATGGCGCGGGTGTCGTGAAAATGGCAGGACAGGCGGTGCGCGCCGAACTCACTCACCAGTTTCGTCATAAGAGACCTCACTTGCCCCGGTGAGGCGGCGCCAATGGTGTCGGCGAGCACGACTTCCGGTGCGCCAGCTGCTAATAACTCGGCGCATAAGTCGATGACGGTATTTTCAGGTATCAGGCCTTCAAACGGGCACTCCCACGCCGTGGCAATGCAGGCGAGGGTAGTTAACTCATCGGGATGACTTCTGCCCAGCACGTCTTTTGCAAAGCTCATGACCTGGCTATTGCTCATGCGGATATTCTTTTCGTTCATGGTATTGCTGGCGGCAATCACAAGGCTAACCGTATCGATACCCGAGGCTTTTGCTAACTCATAACCCTTTAGGTTTGGAATCAATGCTGAGAAGTGAAAATCTCCTTTAGGCAAAGCGGCAATGACGTCCGCGGTACCGCTCATAGCGGGCACGGCGGCGGGGGACACGAAAGAACCCACTTCAATATGTTTTACACCCGCGGCGATGAGGGTATGAATCAGTGCAACACGCTGCTGTGGCTCAAGAATGACGGCTTGGTTTTGCAAACCATCGCGGGGGCCAACGTCATTGATGATGATTTTTTCTGCCATGGGGGAGTCCGTATGCTTCTATTTGTGAGGCGAGTTATTAGGCAATGATACCAGCGGCCTTCAGGCTAGCGGTATCCGCAGCGCTGTAATTCGCTAATTCTGCCATGATCTCGTCGGTATTCTGCCCAAGTAGCGGTGCCGCCGAGAAGGACTCTTCACCGCTTCGCGAAAGTTTGATGGGGTTGCCGGGGCCTTTTGTACTTTTGCCTGCAGGGTGTTTTAACTCAACCAGCATATTGCGGTGCTGTATCTGCGGGTCGCTTAAGGCCTGGGCAAAATTATTGACCGGCGCCACCGGAATGCGCGCCGCGTTTAATTTTGTTAACCAGTTGGCGCTGGTGTCGAGCCGGAAAATATCGGCTAACGTTTTATCAATAAAATTCTTGTCGGCTAGTCGGCCGGGTTGGCCGTCGTATTCTGGTTTATCTAATTCCGCGCAGTTCACCAAGGCTTTTAGATTTTGCCAAAAATTGTCGGTAAGCACGCAAATCACAATATGCCCATCAGCCGTTGGATAGCTATTGTAGGGAACATGCACAAAGTGGCTGTTGCCAATGGGGTGGGGGTTCTCGCCGGATAAACAGTGCATGGTGGCCATATAATTTAAGAGCGAGACTTGCACGTCTAACATTGAGATATCAACGTGCTGGCCCAGGCCAGAGCTATACCGTTCGATGATGGCACTCATTACCCCCATAATGCCGAACATGCCGCCGCCTAAATCGCCGATGGGAATACCCGCGCGCATAGGCTGGCTGGCATCGGTGCCGGTAATCGACATGCCGCCGCCGTAGGCCTGAGCGACTTGGTCAAAAGCGGGGCGGTTTGCACCCGGCCCGCTTTCCCCAAAGCCGGTGATAGAACAGGTGATGATGCGGGGATTCACTACAGATAAATGCGCGTAATCAATTTTGAGTTTAGCGGGTACGCCTGCGGCGTAATTATTAATAACAACATCTGCCGTTTTAACCAAATCGTAAAAAATGCGCAGACCGTCTTCGCTTTTTAAGTCGATCGCGATGCTGCGTTTATTGCGGTTTAAGGTAATGAAATACGCACCCATGCCATCGATCGAATTTTTGGGATCACTGGCAAGCAATTTACGTGTGCCTTCTCCGCCAATCGGTTCGACTTTAATTAAATCTGCACCTAAGTCTGCCAGCGTCATTGTGCAAAAGGGGCCGGACAGCATGTGAGTCAAATCTAAAACACGAATATTGTTGAGGGGTTTATTCATAGCCGACTCTTAATCTTATTTTTAATTCGCGGCGGTTTAGCCAGCGCTAATAACTGAGCCGCCGTCTATTACCAGAAGCCCGCCGGTCATATAAGACGAGGCTCTGGAGCACAAATAAATCACGGTGCCGGCGGCATCTTCCAGCTTGCCCATGCGGTTCATGGGGATGTTCTTATTCAAGGCCTCTTCGTCTTCCATCAAATACGCAGTCATATTGCTGGGGAATAAACCCGGCGCGATGGCATTCACATTGATATGATCTTTTACCAAACTGGCGGCTAATTGTTGCGTGAGCTGAACCACGGCTGCTTTGCTAGCCGAGTAAGAAAAAGTTGGTTGCTGTGAATAGCGCAGGGCGTAAACAGACGCCAAATTTACAATGCGGGCGGGTTCGTCTTTGCTTGCGCTGGCGCGCAGTAAAGGCAGTAATTTTTGAGTCAGGAAAAACACCGATTTAACGTTGAGATCCATCACTTTGTCCCAGCCACTTTCCGGGAATTCGTCGATGGGTGCGCCCCATGTTGCGCCAGCGTTATTGATGAGAATGTCGAGCTTGGTTTCCCTTGCGCTGATCTCTTTCGCCAGCTTGCTGATGCCGTCGAGTTGCGATAAATCAGAGGGGATCGCGATACACTCGCCCAGCTCGGCAAGTCGTGCGCGAGTGGTTTCCAGTTCTTCAGCTTTGCGTGAGGTGATATAGACCTTGGCGCCAGCGCGAAGGAAACCCTCGGCGATCATCGCGCCAATACCGCGGGAACCGCCGGTCACCAATGCCGTTTTGCCAGCAATAGAAAATAAGTCCTGCATGGGAGCTCCTCCGTCACAATGTCATTAGCGTTGGCGATATTGTTCTTCGCCAAAGGAATAAGACCACGTCTTTTCATCCAATTCCATTTTGAAATTCGGCGGCAGCTTATACACCCAGCCGTGGATTAAATCTTTACCGCGCTCTACCGCAGGGCGCTGCTCTATGCGTGTAAACCAGTCGTGCAGTCGGGGAAAGTCTTTGTCTAAGTGAATATCGATCAAGGGCAGGGCGCGCAGCCACGGCCAGCAGGCAATATCGGCAATCGAATAATCGCCAGCCAGATAGTCCTGGTTTTGAAGCTGACCTTCCAGTACACGGCATTGGCGCAGGCTTTCATTAACATAGCGTTCGCGGGCGTAATCCTGCTGAACACGGGCGTAGCGAATAAAGTGGTGGGCTTGACCTTGTAGAGGGCCAACGCCTGCCACCTGGAACATCAGCCACTGCAATTGCTGAAAGCGCGTGACCGGGTCCTTCGCCATCAACTTGCCGGTCTTTTCCGCCAGATAGATCAGTATTGCGCCAGTTTCAAAGATCACCATGGGCTCGTCACTGCCAGATATGGGGTCGTGGTCTACTAGCACCGGCAGTTTGTTGTTGGGATTCAGCGCGAGCAACTCAGGCTTAAATTGATCGCCGACACTGATGTCGTAGGGAATCACATTGTATTCAAGACCTAATTCTTCCAGCGCGATAGAAATTTTATGGCCATTGGGCGTGGGAACGGTATGCAGGTCGATCACGGCGCGACTCTCCTTATTTATTTGTCAATTATATTGACGTTGTGGCGCGGTAATTGTCCAGTGGAATTTGATTGCTTTTCTGTGCATGCAAACTGGCTAGTGGGCACTTGACGGCGACTTGCTGACACGTTAATAATGTAAACATAATTGACAATGTTGGTGCCTTGCAGCGCTGGCGATAAATAATAATAACTAAAGGCTAATAACGATGTTGACGGTTAAGACGGTGCGCTGGTGTATCCTTGGTTTAGTGAGTTGCGTGGCACAAACAAGCTTTGCTGCAGATGCTGTGTCTGGCCAAAATACCGAGTCTTCGGGGCGTCGTATGTTGGAAGAGGTGGTGGTCAGCGCCCAAAAAGTGGAGCAGTCTTCGCAAGATGTACCCATTTCGCTAACCGCTGTCAGCGGTGATTTTATGCGTGAAGTTGGCGCAACTGGCTTGCAAGATATTGCGCCCTATATTCCCAATGTGCGGTTCTCATCAGATACCGACCCGGCGCTGGCGCAAATTAATATCCGTGGCTTTGGTTCCAATCCGCTGAACTCAGCCTTCGATAGCTCGGTTGGTTTTGTGCAGGACGAGATATTTTTTAACCGCCCCTCATATTACAACGAGGGCATGTTCGATATTGCAAGGGTAGAGGTCTTGCGCGGCCCGCAGGGCACATTATTTGGTAAGAACACCATCGCGGGCGTATTTAACGTCACTACAAAAGACCCGACGGAAGAGTTCTCGGCAGATTTTCGCGTTAATAAAACCGATCCCGACGAAGTGAGTTATGAAGGTGGTATCGGCGGAATGGTTACCGATTGGTTTGGTGTTCGTGTTGCCGCTCAGGACATCAGCCGCGATGGGCAGTTGCGCAATCAGTTTTTGAATCGCCAAGATGACGAACATGAGCAGAATGGTCAGCGGATTAAATTATTATTTCTGCCTTCAGAAAACATCTCGGTAGAACTGATGGGTACGACCTCGGAAACCTCGGCAAATTACTGGGGCCTCCAACTAATGAATTTAGATGAGGGCACCAGTAGTTTCCTAGAAAATTACGATCCCAATATTGAAGATGATCCTTATAATTTCACCAGTTCCTATGATCAAGACGGATTTTTAGATAAGACCTCGGACACACTTGGCCTTAAAACTGACTGGGATATTGGCCCTGTCGGCGCCGTGAATAATCTCAATATGGTGTTGGTTTTAGCCGACACCTCACTAACCATTGATAGTTTAGTGGATTTAGACACTTCACCAGCGGATCTTGCCGCCTTGGAGGTTGTGTCCGACTACGAGCAGCAATCTGCAGAGCTGCGTTTTAGTGGCACAGCAGACAATTTGTTTGGTATTGGTTCTGGTGTTGAATTTGTTGTTGGTGCTTATGTGTTTGATTCGCGTTTTAGTCAGCGTACACAAATTACCGCAGGCAGCGATTTCGGAGCCTATCTAACGACCGATGATGCCTTGCAATTAGTGTCTGGTGAAACGGGGGTATCAAGCGGCGGTTTGCTAGGTGGTTTGAATTTGGCTGGTATTGGCTTAATCAGCGATATCACCGCAGCAGCCATCGGCGATGATTATTTGCAGTTAGATTATTTGTTAAACGTAGACGCGCAGGCGATTTTCGCGCAAATGAGCTGGGCCTTAACTGATCAGCTCATTATTACTCCTGGTATTCGCTTTAGTCGCGAGCAAAAAGTGGCGGACGCCAGTGGTGCAGGCTATTGCCAGACCGCAGTCTTGGGGACGCCCTGTTTGATGGAATTGGCGCTGAGCGCAGAAGATTACGATGAGCGTGGACTCAGTCGTAAGGAAACCGATGTGTCGCCTAAATTATCATTTCAATATTATTTAAATACCGACACCAATGTCTTTTTGACCTATTCCAGAGGCTATAAAAGCGGAGGCTTCAATGCCTCCTCATTTGGTGGCGAAGACTTGGGCTTTGAGCCTGAGGAGGCGGCAACCATAGAAGCCGGTTTTAAAGGTGAGTTCTTCGATAATACCTTGCGTTTAAATGCGGCGGTTTACCAAACCCAGTTTGATAATTTGCAGGTGCTCGCATTTAACGGCGCCTTTTTTGACGTGACTAATGCGGCGTCGGCTATCTCTCGCGGTTTAGAAATGGACTTCGTGTGGCTAACCCCCTTTGAACCACTGACCATTTCGGGTTCTCTGGGGCTTCTTGATGCCAAGTATGACAGCTACCCAAATGCACCGGCACCAGTGAGCAGTGGCTTAAATTCTAATCAGGATTTGAGCGGTAAGCGTATTGCTTTTGCGCCGGAACAAAGCGCGAGTATTACGCCGACTTTAACACTACCTCTGTTTGGCTTGGCCATGCGAGCTAGCGTGGATTATCTTTATCAGGGCAATCAATTTACCGACGGTGACTTAGATCCCAATAGCTATCTGGAAGGCTTCTCGCAAATATCAGCACGCATTAGCATCGGTACATGGGATCAACGCTGGGCGCTCACCTTGGGCGGCAGCAATTTGACTGATGAGGAAGTGTTGAACCAGGTATTAGATACGGTGTTCTTCCCCGGCTCGTATAACGCGCGTCAAAAATCTGGGCGTAAAGTCTTCGCCTCTTTGTCGTTTGCCTGGTAAAAATATTGGGGGAATAGGTTTATTCCCCCCGTGATTTCAAGCTGTTTGCTAGGCGCTTTTAATAAGCCGAATAATATAAATTAAAATAATGGCGCCGGCGGTCGAGGTAATAATTGAGCCGACGAGTCCGCCAGCGGATATGTCTAAAAAATTGAATACGTAGCCGCCGACCACCGCGCCGACCACGCCGATAATAATATTGCCGATTAGGCCGAAACCGCCGCCTTTCATGATTTTGCCTGCCAGCCAACCGGCTAGCGCACCAATTGCTAAAAAAATAATGAGTCCCTGTGCATCCATTGTGTCACCTCTTTTATTTGACGTTGTGAATCCTGCGATAGGTTTAGGGTGAATAATTCAATTTTTGTTCAAAACCCCGTTTAGCCTGAAATACTACTTTACGCTATTTGGGCTTGCTGTGCCGTTTTAGCACGCCCAACTTTGTTGCTACTTAGCCTGGTGGTCTTAGCTCACTAGCGGGATCTGAATTGCAGTGGCTGCATTTTGCCCACTCTTCTTGAACGACTTTTTCCAGTAAATTTCGCAGCCAAATTAATCCTAGATCTCGATCTAAGCGGGTGTGCCAAACAAGGTATACAGGGCTGGGTTCAATATCTAATGGTGGGTCGGTGATCCAAAGGTCTGAACTAAATTGCGGGCCACCGGCCACCATCTGCGGCACCACCGCGATTAAATCGCTGTTGCTTAACAGTTTGGGTACAGCGGAGAAATGATTGACGGTCATTGCCACTCGCCGGCGTTTCTCTAAGCGCTGCAAGGCTTGGTCAACATTGCCGCGCGGGTCGCCAGATTGCGACACCACTAAATGCTTGGCCGCCAAGAAATCGTCCATGGTGATGGCTTTGTCTGCCAGCGGATGGTCTTTGCGCATCACCAGCTTGTAGGTGTTTTGGTATAGAGGAATTGAGCGCAGGCTACGGTCGTGTTGACTGAGCGGCCCTAGGCCAATATCAATGCGTGCCTCGCGCAGTTGTTCAATGACGCCCATGCGAGTGTAGGGCACTGCATACAAATCAACATCCGGCGCAAGCGCGGCGACCTGACAGCTAAAGGGCAGCCAGTACAAATCGACTGATAAATCGGCGATGGCAATACGGAACTGACGGTGGGACTGGGCTGGATCAAAACCCCGAGATTCCAGCGCCGATGATAGTTGTCGCATGGGGTCGCGCACCTGCGCCCATAAACTCTGAGCAAAGGCGGTGGGCTCAATCTGACGGCCCTTTTTAACAAACACGGGGTCTTTCCAAATATCCCGCATGCGGGCAATGGCATTGGATACCGCCGGTTGCGACATCGCTAAACGCTGACCGGCGCGGGTTACCGAGCCTTCGGTCATGATGGCGTCGAAGACTTGCAGCAGTGTGAGTTCTTGGCTCTTCATTATTTCTGCTCTTGTCGGCGTTTACGGAGGAGGACGTTAATTCATCATAATTTATGATGAATGGTATATCTACGAACAATTTTTCTTCTCTGTGGTGGACGCTCATAGTGAGTCCCGTGACCGAGTGACTTAAAACCATCAGGAGAAGTGAAATGTCATTAATTCAGAAGCTTCAAGAGCAGAACTTTAGCGAAGCGATTAGCAGTAGCAGCGGCCCTGTGTTGGTAGATTTTTGGGCGGAGTGGTGTGGGCCATGTAAGATGATGAACCCCGTGCTTGAAAACCTAGCAGGAGAGTTGGATGGCGCGGTTGCTATCGCCAAGCTCAACGTTGATGACAGTCCAGAAATTGCCCAGCGCTATAATGTGCGCGGTATTCCAACGCTGATTCTGTTCAATAATGGTGAGGTGGTGGCCCAGCGCACTGGTGCCGCGTCGCAGCAACAAGTGAAGGCGTTTATTGAGCAGTCTTTGTAAATGTAGCGCGCTACGCCCACAGCTCATATTGCTTGATCTGTGGGTGTTTTAGCGCTCTTTATTCACCAATTAAAATCAGCTTTCCTGTCTCTGGGTCGCGATAGACCTGCCCCAAGGCTTCGTAGCCACTGCCACTATTCAGCTTGTCTTGCACGGTTTTTGGCACCGTCGGTAGCTCTTTGCCCAGGCTAACATCTTTATTAATTTTTTCCGTACTGAAATGCTGCTGTAAGTCAGGGCTAAACGACACCAGCGCGGCGATCAAACCACAGGCAAATACCAAAATAATATCGACCAAATTCGCCATGGGGCCGAGGGGGTCTTCGTCGGATTCTAAAAACTCACTGTCGCGCCACTTATCCATGTTGAACCGTCTCGGCATTGCCTTGCCGATTCAGTTGGTGAATCGCTTGGTCGTACCAGCGGCGGCGCAGGCGGCCCAATACAAAGCCTATCATACCCGCCAGTAAACCGATGACCGTGGTGTCGAAGGCCACGGTCATCGCGGTGGTTAATATCCGCAGCTCACCGTCACCCAGCGCCGCTAAACCGGGGCCGAGTGGAATCAGTGTTCCCATCAGGCCCAGCATCGGTGCCAGGCGGGTGAGGAAGTCTGCACGCTCAATGCGGCGCTTACCGGCGTGTAACAGCGCATCGCGATTACCCGCGTCGCGCAGGCGAGCGATGCCGCCAAAGCGCTCGCCTATGCTAATGCCAATTTCGTAAATGGCGAGGCCAACAAAAAATAGCAGGGCCCAAATAACCGGCGTTAAAAGTAAGGAGGTGATCTGGTGCATGATGCCCAGAGAAATGCCTGAAAACATGATTTACTCTCCGTTTTTGTTACTTGCTGCCAGCTTGGCGACCGCGCCATAAACCACCGAGCAAAATCAGCACGCCAAATGCGATTAGCCACGGTAGATAGTTTGCTATTTCTGTCTGGCTGGAGTCTGCACCGCTGTCAGCATCATTATTTTCTGCTGAACTTTTTTGCGATGCAGCTTGCTCGCTTGCCTCAGCGTCTAGCGAAATTTCCTGTATATGAGTTGGCGACACATCGCTGCTGTTAGAGGCATTGATATCGGCGTCGGCCATGCGGCTTTTCGCTAATACGGACTCTAACTGCGCGGCTTTCTCGGCAGAGAGCTGGGATTTCACTAAGTCATACATCGGGTGGCGAGCGTGGGTGTGACCGCTGCCGGGGTTGCCGTGCTCGATAATATTGTTGGCAAATTGCTCCGCCAATTGCTTGGTTGTGTCGGCGTCGGCTTTCCAAAAGGCCTTGTCGATAGCGACTAACATCACCGCTAAAATATTGGTTTGCACATAGCGGTTATTGTCGTCGGCTAAAAACGCGTCTAAGCCAAGGTCTTGGGCGTCGTCTATGTACACCGCTTTGACTTCTTCCCACACGCGGTCATTAATGATGTCCGGGCTTGTTACCTGCCAGCCCCACAAGTATTCAATAAACTCGCTGCCCATGGTGCGCGCGCCAGAATAGCCTTCGTTCATTAGCGGTTTGATCCACTGCGGGTTAAAGAAGCGGCCGCGCAGCTCAGAGATCAGGGCGTCGTGGAGTGCGTCTATTTGCAGATTGCGATTGTCGGCGTGATTGATCACTGCGCTGGCGGGAATCTTGCCGCTAACGGTTTCTACCGCCAGATTAAAACCGCCCAAATAGTCGAAGGCGTCGTTATTGTCGATCAAACCGTAGAGGTTGCTGGCCCGACCTAAGAAGGTTTGCGATACGCTTTTGAGCTGGCGTTCAAACACGCCTTGGGCAGATTCGCCCTGCATGCCCGCGCCGTAGGCGTGGCCCATGCGCTTGATAAATACCTCAGCCAATTCGCTGCGATCTTGCCACGCACCGCTGCGCTCGACTAAGCGGTTAATACCCGCGCCGTAGCCGCCGGGAGCAATACCAAATACGCGCAAGCTGGCCTGGCGGCCAAGTTGTTCGGCCTTCATGGTGGGGTTGGCCGCCAATAATTCGCGGGCCTCGTTTACCCAGTTGTTGGCAAATTGGTTTTGCTCTAGCGACTCATTCCCGCCTTGTTCGTCGGTGCCGAGCGGGGCGAGGGCCTCGCGTAGGGCGAGGCTCAGCGCAGGGTAGTCGTGGCTGATAAGATCGCGACTGGCATCCAGCGCCATTAAGCCCGCTTTATCGAGCAGTAATAAATGTTCGCCGTAGAGGTCTCTGAATAGCCCTGAGGTGGTGAACAACACATCCAGGCGTGCGGGCTGATCCGGGCCTAGGGGGATGCGTTCTAATCCTTTAATTATGCCGCGACTATTCCATATCGGTTTCACGCCGAGCAGCTTCATGCCAAAGGCAATCATGGCGCCTTCGTCGCGCACCGCGTCAGAGGCCCATAAAATAATGCCCTGCTTATTATTGCTGGTGTCGACATTGGCAATGGCAACCCCAGACTCGCCGCTGAGTACTTTAGCGGCTAGGGCATTGCCCACATCAAAGCCGACGCGGGTCGGCAATAAGCTGCCATCTAGCGCATAGAAGTTGCGGCCGGTGGGTAAAGACTCCGGTGTACGAATGGGGTCATTGCCTTTACCTGGTGCCACAAAACGGCCATTCAAACCGTTGAGCAGTGCGCTCATTTCCGCAGCAGGAGAGGCGACTAATTTTTTGCGCCAGTCGCTTTCGCGGTTTTTAATCTCTTGAGTGTTGCCGCTGTTATCGCCCTGTAGCATCGACGCAATCATGGTGTCCACAGCCTCGCTTTGCCAGTCGCGACCAAACACATGCAGGCCCAGCGGCATAAAGCTCTCTTGCAGCTTGGTGAGGTAGTGGCCAACTTCATGAAGCAGGAAGGCGTCGTCGGTTTCTTCAAAACCAATGCCGCGCACTTGCAGCTCTTCGTCCATGCTGGCGATGAGTTCGTCGCGTAAATTGGTTTCGTCTATTTTTTCGCGCAGGGCTTTTACGGCGCGGGCGCGGGTGTCGGCATCGCTCGCCGCTTCCGCGCTTTCAATGAGCTGGCGTATTTCCAACAGAGCATCGTACAACTCGGTGGCGGCCAGTGGCGGGGTGAGGTGATCGACCATGACCGCAAGGCCACGGCGCTTGGCTTGTATGCCTTCACCCACACCATCGACGATATACGGGTAAACGCTGGGCAAGTCGCCAACCGCAATGCTGGGGTAGTCGTTTTCGCTTAGACCCACACTGCGCTTTGGCAGGAATTCATAGGTGGAATGACGACCAACGTGCACCAATGCATCGGCTTTGAATATATCTTTTAAATAATGATAAAAGCCCAGATATTGGTGCGGCGGCGGAAAGGATAAATTGGCGTGTAGCAATTCCTCGTTAATTTCCCAGCCCCGCGGTGGTTGCGGGCCTAAAAACACATTGCCGAATTGCACGCCGGGAATCAGCATTTTATCCTGCCATACCATCACGCGGCCCGGCGCGTCGCCCCAGCCGCGAATACCTTCAATGCCCATATTGATTGACGCTTTCACCAGCGCTTGGCTGGCTCGCCAGTCAGGGCTGCCACCTTCAGTGCTGGCGCGACTAATAACGGCTTTATACTCAGCTGCAGTTTGTGCTAACAGGTCCAGGGCTCTTGCGCGGCCGGCGTCGCGCACGCCGTCGAGGGCGTGCTGCAAATCGCTGATGGTGTTGCTCATGCGGGCGCTGATTAAGGCCAGGCGCGACTGGCGCTCGGTCACCGAACCTAAGGCCGATGCGGCGTTAACTTGTTCTTGCAACCACACTTGTAGTTCGCCCAGTGGGCCGTTCACCATTTCGGCTTGAACAACCTTCGGTAGGGTAGCGAACCAGGTCTGATAGTCCTTGGCGCTAATTGTATTGATTTGCTCAGCCATCGCCGACAGCGCAGCGCGGTCATCGGGCAGGTTCACGCCCTTTGCTTGCAAAAGGTCTAATAAGCCCTCGGCGTCTTTGGGTAGCGGGCCGGTCTTATAGCCAGCCGCTTTTAGAGCGCGCAGCATTTCTAACAGGCTGTCCGGCACATTGAGGTTATCGGCACCAATATTGTGGCGACCCGGTGGGTGGTTGTAATACACCACACCAATGCGTTTGTCGGCATTGGCTTTTTCTTGCAAACTCATCCAGCGCGCCAAGCGCTGGCTTTGGCGTTCCACCTCGTTTACCTGTGGTTTGCTGCGGTACACACTGCCGCCGGTGAGCGGGTCTATGCCAGTGGGTTCGGCCAGCGCTAATACCTGGGGTTGCGACACGCCTTGCAGTTCGGGCATCGCCACGCGGTAATGCACAGAATCGCGGGGAATGCCCTCTGGCGACAAGTCCCACTCAGCCTCTGACCATTCACTGAGGCGTATTCCTTTTAATACCGGCAAGTTTAATTCGCCAAGTAGCTGGGTGACCGTCTCGCGACCTTCGCCGCCGCCGATCACAAAATCCTGTATGGTGACAATCGCTGCCGGTGTGCCCGCTAAGGGGCCGCGCATAATGCGGTGAATCGTTTCAACGGCATTCACACTTGGCTCACCCCAGCCGGCTAAAATCGACACGCACTGCCAGTGCTTGGTCTGGCAGAGCTGCTCGTGCAAATCCCAGTCGCCAGAAATGTCGCCACCGTCGTGGTCGAGAATCCATAAGGTGCGACGCATCGGTCTTAAGGCCTTGCTGAGTTCGTCAGCGCTCAGCCAGTTGGCTGTCTCGTTTTTATAAGTCGCAAATCGAAGGGGCGCAACCTCGGTGGCGGGCGCGGCTTGCTTGCCCGCGCTGAGTATAAAATTAAATAATTTGTCGGTGTTGTCCACCGAGCGGTTCACCCAGTAAGAGCGCGCCTGCAGCCAGTCCGCATAGCGCGGTGCCGCTTTTTGTTTGGCGGCGAGGGCGGCGCCGGTGCTCACACCGTCGCGGTCGCCAACGATCTCTTCTGGTATCTCTTTGGCAAAAATATCGCCGTTGCGATCCCGTTGCAGCGCCATTAATTTGCGGTCGCTATGCAAAACCGTGCGCAGCTGAGTAGGAGGGAAGCGCTGGTTTAGTAGTCGGTCTACCGATTCGCCAAATACCGCAATCATCAACAAGGTTTGGCTGCTGGCGATGAGGTTCTGTAATTCCTCGTCCTCCATCGCAATCACTTGGCTAACCGTGCGGATGCGAATCTGCACATCGTTATTGTGTTGAATGACTTGATGAGCACCGGCGATAAGCGTTGGCGCAGATCGATCAGACACAATGGCCGTTAAGGTGGTGGCGGTTGCCGCATGGCTATTGCTCGCACAGATAAAACTGAGCAGGGCAAGGAGCAATAAAGTGAATGAGCTTGATGTGGTTTTCTTATTCCCGAGCTTAGGGAAATGAGTGGCCGATAAAAAACTAAACATAGAAATACATCCCGCCGTAGCTCGCCCGCATACGACTAATAAGGTGATTAACTGATAAACGCGGGAATGGCAGGCGTCAGCCGTGGCTGAAGCAGGTGTCGACACCCCGTCGCGCATTATCCTGAGACCTCAGCATAATTACTGCGCTTGCCAATACCGCGTTAAAAAGCAGCTTAAAATGCTCATTTGCAACAGCAAACTCCGCTTTTGCGCTGATTTTTGCCTCGTCTTGGCTTCGCTCGTGACATTATGCTGAGGTCTCATCCTGTTATTTCAGGCCGGTCTCCGGACTCACAAAGTGCTGATAACATCAGCGCGATCAATTCGCCTTCCCACGTAAAACGCAGTGGCTGCCAGCTTGTGTGAAAGCCAGCGGAAAGATCTTCTCTGCTTACCGTTGCGGGGGCAGTACAGGCATTGCAATGCTGTTTAGCAGCGCGCACCTGTTTCCCGTTTCACCTCTGTGTGCAGAAACACACGCGGGCACCTGAAACATCGGCGCAAAGCATACCCTCTGGCGGCGGGGAGTCAAGGATTTGAGGGGATTTGATTCGTGTTTAGGTGGAGCAGGTGTTTATCGGTGCACATGCCAAGGTATGCCAACAGTATTTTGTCCGATGTAGCGTTGCTATGGATGTTTCTGCGGGCCATGAGTACGAGGGTGAATGATTATATATGAAGGTTGTTAAGGCAATCGAAGGAGCATCTTTGATATGAACAGTGGTAGGCGAAAAATACCGTACGGTCGCTGTATATACCTGTGATTCTCTTTTACCCTGGAGCTATCCAGCTAATAGCAATGGGGCCTCCTTTTTATCTTATACTTCATTTTTTAACGCATATAATTATTCTTTTTTAAATCTTAAATTATTCCGATAGGCCTATATGGGTTTATACCTAGTTAGACTGTGATGATTTCGTCTTGCTGCTGTTTGGTTTTTGGTGAATGATCGTTGCGAGTAATAATTAGCCCAAAAATCGACCAAGCCAGAGCGATACCAGGATCAAAAATTCGATCCCCGCGTTACCTTGCTTAGTTTTCCACTTTGCTAGGTTAAGTTTATAAAAAGGTAGTTTATGCACAATAGTAGAGCGTCTGGCATTGTTCGTCGTTTGAGTTCTGCTTACGCTATTTTGATTGTTATCGCGCTAAGTTTGACCCCAATATTTGCCACCGCTTATCTGTATATTTATCAAGACTCTCAGTTGGTTTTTCATAGTCATAGCGATCATGAGGTTGCAATTGGCATTGCACTTATTCAAAGCAGCTTTATTGCTGCAATAGCGTGGCTTTGTTTTCGACATTCTGGCGAACAATTTTCCCGTTGGCTGGCGCTTGGCTTTTTTGCATTTACACTTATATATGCTTGTCACGGTATCTTTACCCGAATTTCGTCAATAAATATTTGGCAGTTTGTGCTTTATGGCCCAGTTAGTCGTTTGGCGATGGTGTCCTGCTTTTTTGTTGGTCTACTTACTTATGGTAAGCCGTCACTGAGTGATGAAAACGGCCAGCGACGGGGGCGCTGGGTCGTTTGGATTTCGATACTTCTATTGATTAATGCTGCGGTTTTTATATTAGCCTCAACACCGTGGGCGCCTAATGCGCAAAGGATACTTGAGATTATTGCTCTACTTATTGCGGTAGTGTGCATAGTAATTGTGTGGCGGCGGAAGCTGGACTCGCCATTAATGACAATATTTTCGGTATCACTACTATTTTTTGCTCAATCTTCGTTTGCATTTTTATTAAGTTTACCATGGAATCATCTGTGGTGGTTCGCTCATATTATTTTTGCTACAGGCTTCATACTACTGAGTTATGGCGTTATCAGAGCGTTTCTCACTACTCAGTCTTTTGCACTTGTGTTTAGCCAAGATGATTTGATGGAGCAGGTGCAAGTAGAGAAGGATCGCGCGGAAAGTGCTTTGGTTGAGCTGCGGTCTGCGTACAGTGAATTAGGAAGTACCAATGACTTATTGCAGTCAGTACTGCATTCAGCGTCAGAGTTTTCAATTATTGCTACCGATATCCACGGAGTAATCACTATATTTAATAAAGGCTCTGAGCAGATGTTGGGGTACAAATCAGAAGAGATGGTGGGTTTGCAAACCCCGGTTATTCTGCATTCCTCTGAAGAGGTAGAAAGACGCAGTAGGGAGCTTAGTGCAGAATTTGGTAGGGCAATTACCGGCTTTCGGGTTTTCGTCGCTAAATCTGAAATTGATGGTCATGAGACGAGTGAGTGGACATATATCCACAAAGATGGCCATCAGTTGTTAGTCTCATTGGTGGTAATGACGATACGTTCTGCTAAGGGTGAGATAACCGGCTATTTAGGAATTGCTGAAAATATAACTGAACGCAAACGCCTCGCTAATTTGAAGGCAGAGTTTATTTCAACTGTAAGCCATGAATTGCGCACACCGCTCACCTCGATAATCGGGAGTCTAGATATAGTTCAAGGTGGTGTGTTTGGGCCGGTCTCAGATTCCATCGCACAAATAATTGCTATCGCACATACAAATAGTCAGCGCTTAAAACTATTGATAGACGATCTGTTGGATTTGGAAAAAATTACCGCTGGCAAGCTTAATTTTGAGTTTGAATACCTACAGTTAGCGCCAATTGTTGCTCAGTCAATAGAGAGTATGCGTCCTTATGGCAGTAGTCGGCGAATTGATTTGATATTACATCCTGCCGTAGAAAGTGATCTTCTTGTTCGGGTAGACACAATACGAACCCAACAAATATTGGCAAATCTGATATCAAACGCCATAAAATTCTCACCAGAGGATGAAGTGGTAGATATTTTTGTCAAAAAAATAAACGATAATGTACGTATCGAAGTATCCGACAACGGCAGTGGTATTCCATGGGCTTTTAGGATCAATATTTTCCAGCGGTTTTCTCAGGCGGATGGCTCAGATTCGCGTCAACAAGGCGGTTCAGGCTTAGGTTTGGCGATCACAAAGCAACTGGTCGAGCATATGGAGGGATCAATAGGTTTTGAATCGGAACCTGGACACGGTGCCTTGTTCTGGGTTGAATTCCCACTGCAGCCATCCGTTGAATTAGAGTCAGGTTGTTGAAGGCTCCGGGCCGACTACCTAGAGTGAGAAATCATTTGATAAGCGTTTTTTAAAATAATGAGTGGCGTCGTTTTTACGCTGAATATTCGTTTTACCGAAAATGTCTCGCAAACTTGCGGTGCGCGTTGGTTTAGATGCACAGCGAGCTGGGTGATGCTTCCATTACTTCAATTCAAACCCATCCGCATCTAAATGCGCCGGAAACTTTTCCCTAAAGGTCTGCAAATCAGCTAGCGATATATCTGCGCTTAGTATGGTGGGCGTATTGGCGGTGGCATTTGCCACGGGCTGGCCAAGGTAATCCAGGATGACGCTGTCGCCGCTGTAGTTTATGCCGTTGCCGTCTTCGCCTACGCGATTTACACCAATAACGTAGCTTTGGTTTTCAATCGCTCTTGCGGTGAGTAGTGACGACCAGGCGTGGCGGCGGGCCTCTGGCCAGTTGGCGACAAAGATCAATAAGTCGTAGTCGTTGCGGTTGCGGCAGTACACGGGAAAGCGCAGGTCGTAGCAGACTTGCAGACAGATTCTAACACCCTGGTATTCGACTATTTTACGCTCCATGCCCGCCGCGTAGTGTTTGTGTTCTCCGGCCATGCGGAATAGATGGTGTTTGTCGTAGTAGCTTTCGCCTTCTGGGCTTACCCAGTAAAAGCGGTTGTAGTAGTTGTTATTTTCCTGAACGGCGACGGAGCCGCAAATGGCTATTTGGTGTTGCTGAGCCATGTCGCGCAGCCAGTGCAACGTGGGGCCATCGGCGGGCTCTGCAATGTGTTCCGGTGCCATAGAGAAGCCGGTGGTAAACATTTCCGGTAAGACCACGACGTCAGCAGTGCCAATATTTTCTATTAGGTCGCCGAAGTAGGCGAGGTTCGCATCTCGGTCTTGCCAGTAAAGGGTGGATTGTAGCGCGGCTATTTTCATCGTAGTGCTTCTTCTTAAAATGGCTTAATTACAGGGCGCAGAGTTTAGCGGCGGCATCTGATAGTGTCTGTTCGCGCTTGGCAAAACAGAAGCGGATGATGCGGCTGCTTGGCGGCGTTTTATAAAATACCGACAGCGGAATAGCGGCAACGCCGTGTTCGCGGGTTAGCTCTTCGCAAAAGTCGACGTCGTTTTTTTCGCTGATGGCGCTGTAGTCGGCTAGCGCAAAATAGGTACCGGCGCTGGGTAGCATAGTAAAGCGTGATGCTTGCATGGCATTCACAAAGCAGTCGCGCTTGTCGCGATAAAAATCCCCTAGACCGTGAACCTGGTCGCTGTGCTGATTGAGCATATCGGCTACCGCGTATTGGGCTGGCGTGAAACTGGTGAAGGTCACGAACTGGTGAATTTTACGAAACTCCGCACTCAGTGCTGCTGGGGCAATGCAGTAGCCTAGCTTCCAGCCGGTGGCGTGAAAGGTTTTGCCAAAGGAGGAAATGACAAAGGTGCGGTCGCGCAGGGCGGGGTAGCGGTGAGCGCTGTTGCGGTCTTGGTCGAAGACGATGTGCTCATAGACTTCGTCGCTGATCACGTACAGACCGTGTTTTGCTGCCAAGCTGGCGAGTGCCTGCCAATCACCGTCGTTGAACACCGTGGCGGTGGGATTGTGGGGGCTGTTAACGATGATCAGTCGAGTCTTGGGCGACACGGCGGCTTCTATTTGCTGCCAGTCGGCTTGGTAGCTCGGTGGCAGCAGGGCGATGTGCTTGCAGTGGCCGCCTGCCAGCGTTACCGCCGGTGCGTAACTGTCGTAGGCGGGGTCGAGCAGAATCACTTCGTCGCCGGGGTTAACAATTGCTTGAATGGCGACGAATAGGGCCTCGGTGGCGCCAGAGGCGAGGGTGACTTCGGTGTCCGGGTTTATCGCTCTGCCGTAGCATTCCTGGGTGAGGGTGGCGATGGCCTGCCGCAGCTCAGGTATGCCGTTCATGGGCGCATATTGGTTTTTGCCGCTGTGGGCGTGAAAGCTAAGCTGGTCTAGCAGGTATTCGCTGGGGGTAAAGTCGGGAAAGCCCTGCGACAGATTGATGGCATTGCACTCGTTGGCCATGGCCGACATAACGGAAAATATGGTGGTGCCAACATGGGGAAGCTTGCTTTTCAATTTGGGGTCCTTGGTGTTGGGTCTGTGGGTATTTATTGGTGGAGTTTACTACAGTTTGCTCAGTGGGTAGAAAGGGGGCTTGGGCAAGAAAATTCGCCGTAAATGACTGGCAGTGACTTTCGTTTATCGCTTGCCTGCTTTTGCTGTCAGGGCGATAGCAAGGTTTTGAAAATATAGTTAGTTTCTTATAATAATTTATAAAAGAAAAATAATTAGAATGTCAGTGAATTCAGTTTTTACAATTAAATACGCTAATCCAAAGCCGATATTGGCTCGTAAACAATTGACGGGTATCGTCGATTTCCAAGATGTTCGATTCAGTAATGTAAAAATTTTGTCGATTTGTTTGTTACTGAGGCAGGAGCGAGTTTAGATAATATTGTTCGGAAACATGCTTTCTTTAGGCCTTTTACCGCTAGGTAATACGTTTCATTTTGTTCTCAAGGTTGATCTATGCGTCTATAGATGCTTCACTTTTATCACGCGAAATATCAATAGTGGTAGGGGCGATTCTGTCCAAATTGGCATCACGGGAAATAATAATGAATAAAAATTTGCTCGCATCGTTGGTCGCCGCCACGGTAATTTCTAGCCCGATATATGCGCAAACCGTTGAGATGTCGGCATCTGAACTCGCTAAGCTCCAGCAGCAAATTTCTGAACTTCAACGTAAGCTAACCGAGTTGCAGGAGCAAGTAGACGCGGCAACGGTGGGTGTGGCTTCAAACTCGGAAGCCATTGGTGAGCAGGCAGGAGACGCCGACGTGCCGGTGCCGGCCAAGTCTGAAGATGGCATTACCGTAGGCGGGGCGGTTCGTACTAATTTCAGTTATACGTCTTACAATGAGGGCAATAAAGATCGGAGTGGGGATTTTGACTTCGATATCTTTAGGGTGAACTTCACCGGTGTCGTCGGCGATGTTTCCTTAAATGGCGAAATTCGTTTCTTCGACTATATGACCGCGATTAAGTACGCCTATGTGGGATATCAATTTAGCCAGAACTGGCAAGTGCAGGCCGGGGTTGCTAAGGTGCCATTTGGAAATAGCCCATACAATTCGCATAATTACTTTTTCAGCGCCAATTACTACCTGGGTTTGGAAGACGATTTTGATCTGGGTGTCGTGTTTAAACGCAGTGTTGCTGATAACTGGCAACTGGATTTAGCCTTCTTTAAAAATGATGAGCTGGGCGGTGTGGACGGATACGTAGACAATCGCTCAGATCGTTATTCCTACGATATTGTTGGCGCTCGGGCGGTAGGCGAGGGGATTTACGATGACCCGAGTCAGCCTTTGGGTGAATACAACACCTTCAGTGGTCGTTTTGCCTATCATTTCAGTCAGGGCGGTTTTGACACCGAAGTCGGGGTATCTGCCCTGAGTGGCGGTTTGCACGACGGTGACAGCAGAGCGGGTGATTACCAAGCGTGGGCACTGCATGCGAGTAGCCGATATGAAAACTGGCATGCGCAGTTCCAGCACAGCAATTACCACTACGACATTGATCAGGTCGATCGGATTGCGGTTGGGGCCTATTCATTTTATGACTCTATCGCCGCCGAGGCGACTTCCAGCACCTTTAATCTCGCCTACGATCTCGCGGTGAATTTTGGCGCGGTGACAGCCCTTCAGTTTTATAACAACTACGGTATTGTTTACGATAAATCTGACAACACGGCGAATACCGTGATGAATATCACTGGTGTGTCAGTCGCCGCTGGTGGTTTGTTCACCTATTTTGACTGGGTGTACGCGAAAAACCAGCCCTTTGCCGGTGGCAGTGCAGCGGGTGATAGCAGCGATTTTGAGCATCGATTTAATGTCAATGTTGGCTATTACTTCTAAGCCAGCTCAGCGCGCCGCGCTGTAAAAAATACATTCACCAAGGAGGTCTAATGACAGACACAAAGGATCCTATGATCCCCGACGGCCAGGTCACTCCAATAGATACCGATTATCAAGTAGGCCAAGATAATGTCTTGATAAATGTTGGGCCGTTTGGCTTGGATATTCACAATAGGGTGTTTGCGATCTCTGCATTTGCGGTCATTGCGTTTGTTGCTCTTACGCTCACTTTTCAGGCGCAAGCCGAGCCTTTGTTTAGCGGGGTTCGCGGCTGGTTAACAACAAACCTGGATTGGTTTTTCATTAGTGCGGCTAATATTTTTGTGCTGATTTGTATTGGGCTGGTGATTTCTCCCTTGGGCAGGGTGCGTCTCGGTGGTACCGAGGCAACGCCGGATTACAGTTATTTAGGCTGGTTTTCAATGTTGTTTGCCGCCGGTATGGGCATCGGCTTAATGTTCTATGGCGTGTCTGAGCCACTCACACACTTCTCTACGTCGTTCGCTGGAACCGTCTCAGAGAATGGCGTGCGCACTGACTGGGCGCCATTGGGCGGCGCAGTGGGTGATGCCGAGGCCTCACGGCGTTTAGGGATGGCCGCGACTATTTATCACTGGGGGATGCACCCCTGGGCTATATACGCGCTGATGGCCTTAGGGCTGGCGCTATTCTCGTTTAACAAAGGTTTGCCGCTGACGATACGCTCGGTGTTTTATCCCATTTTGGGTGAGCGAGTGTGGGGTTGGCCCGGACATATCATCGATATTTTAGCGGTATTAGCGACGCTGTTTGGTTTGGCGACATCACTCGGCTTAGGGGCATCTCAAGCAACCGCTGGTCTTCACTATTTATTTGGTGTTCCTTTAGGTGGCACCACCCAGATTCTATTGGTGGTCGGGATTACCGCGCTGGCACTGATTTCGGTAGTAAAGGGCTTGGATGCCGGTGTTAAAAGATTATCTGAAATAAATATGATTTTGGCGCTACTGTTGCTGGTTTTTGTGGTTTTTGTAGGGCCAACCTTATTAATTCTCACGGGATTTTTTGAAAATCTCGGCGCGTATATGCGTCATTTGCCTGCGCTTGCTAATCCAATCGGACGCGAAGATAGTAATTTTGCATCCGGTTGGACGGCGTTCTATTGGGCTTGGTGGATCTCTTGGAGTCCGTTTGTTGGCATGTTCATTGCGCGCGTCTCGCGCGGTCGCTCAGTGCGGGAGTTTATTATTTCGGTACTGTTGATTCCGTCTTTTGCCTGCGTGTTTTGGATGACGGTATTTGGCGGTACGGCCATCAAACAAGTTGTGGTGGATGGCTATCAGCAAGTCGTTGAGGCGGAATTGCCACTACAGCTGTTTAGCATGCTTGATGCGCTACCCTTGTCTGGCATTACTTCCTTTATCGCGATTGTGCTGGTGATTGTGTTCTTTGTTACCTCGTCTGATTCGGGGTCTTTAGTGATTGATGTTATTTCAGCCGGCGGCAAGGTAGATGCTCCTACCCCTCAGCGGGTATTCTGGTGCTTATTTGAAGGCTTGGTCGCGATATCGCTCATTGTGGGCGGCGGTTTGGTGGCATTGCAAGCTATGGCGGTATCGACCGGCTTACCCTTTACCCTTGTGCTGTTGGTGGCTGCGTTTTCCACGGTAAAAGGCCTAATGTCAGAGCCTAGATAAAAGCCGAGCTGATTGGCGCTTGTCTTTGGCCAATAGAGTTGGTGGGAGACAGCGTCAGTTAGTACATCACGGAGCAGGACCATGCAGGCTGAGCAATCGGAAGTTCTGGATTTTTTCAGGCGTCACTCGCCCTTCTCTGATTTGCCAGAAGAGGTGCTGACCAACGTTGCGAATAATGTTGAGATCGCTTATTTCCGGGCGCAGTCGGCGATTCTGCCGCTAGGACAAGACAATCATCATTGGTATGTGATTCGCAGCGGCGTGGTAGAAGTGTTTCGCCGTGACGGAAAGCTCTATAACCGGCTTGGCGAGGGTGACTTTTTTGGTGAGCAAAGTTTGATGCTAAGTCGCCCAATTCGTTTTCCTGTTACCGCGTTGGAAGACACACTGGTTTACCTGATCGGCGAGGAAACATTTAATTATTTATTCGATAATTTTGAGCATTTTGCCGATTTTGTCGAAGTGGAAGATCTAACCCGTTTACGTCAGTCCACAGCCAAGAGTGAAGACGACGAGAGTTTATTAACCGCTAAGGTCGCTACCTTAATTACGAGTTTGCCTGTTTCTGTGTCCCGTTCAACAACGGTGCATCAAGCGGCAATTCGCATGACTGAAGAAAACGTATCGTCGCTGCTGGTCATTGATTCAGAAAAAGGTCAGGACGCGTCTTACGGCAGCGTGGTCGGCATTGTGACAGATTTAGATATCCGCAGCCGCCTGGTTGCAAAGGGCTTGAGTACGGATATTGCGGTTGCCGACATCATGAGCACCGACTTGATTTATGTGCAGAGCAATCAATTTGTATTTGATGCCATGATGCTTATGCTCAAGCATAGCGTGCAGCATCTTCCTGTCCTAAAAAAAGAGCGGCATATTGGTCTGATTAGTCACCTCGATATTCTGCGCTACGAATCGCAAAACAGTTTGTTTGTGGTTAGAAGCATTTCTAACGCTCAAAGCGTTGATGATTTGGCCGCCCTTAAACAGGAAGTGGAGGCGAGCTTTACGCGAATGGTTTATCAGGACGCCAATTCAAAAATGATTGGCAGTGCGATGGCCGCCATAGGACGTAGTTTTAAACAACGTTTGTGTGAGCTTGCTGAGGCCGAGTTGGGGGCGCCACCGGTTCCGTATTGTTTTCTCGCCTTGGGATCAATGGCGCGAGGCGAGCAATTGATCGTCACCGATCAAGACAATGCGCTAATACTCGACAATAGCTTTGAGCCCAAATTACACGATGACTATTTCAAAGCGCTGGCGGGTTTTGTCAGTGACGGTTTGGCGCGCTGTGGTTATAGCTATTGCAGCGGAAATATCATGGCGAGCAATATTCACTGGCGGCAACCATTGGCTGTTTGGCGGCAATACTTTACTGAATGGATCCAGAAGCCTAATGCAGAGTCGTTATTGCACAGCGGTATTTTCTTCGACCTGGAAGGCGTTTGGGGGCAAACCAACTGGGCAAAAGAACTGAATCAGCTGATACGACAAACGGCGACTAAAAACTCTCGGTTTTTAGCATGCATGTCTCGTAATGCTTTACTCAGAACGCCGCCACTGGGATTTTTCAAAGATTTTGTCATGGAAACAGATGGTCGTCAGACCAATTCCATTAATATGAAACGCCGGGGAACCGCCCCAATTGCTGACCTTGTGCGAGTGCATGCCCTCGCTGTTGGTTCACAGGCACGCAACACCTTTGAACGACTGGAAGATATTATTGAGGCGGGGATTCTACCGCCAGGCAGGGGTCTCGATTTACGCGACGCACTTGAGTTTATCGCGATGGTCAGGATTCGGAATCAAGTCTCTGATATCGAGCTAAAACGCGAGCCAGACAATAATATTGAGCCAGAGTATTTGTCCGATTTTGAACGTAAAAATCTTAAAGAAGCGTTTCAAATACTAAGTAGTGCCCAGCGTTATATGAAGTTCAGGTATCAACCTGGCCGAGTGAACTGAGGGGCGTGTGTGTTTTACATTGGTAAAAACCAACTTGCACGTCAGGGAAAAACGCTGGCAAAGACCAAGCAACTGGATTGGTCCAGCCGTTTCGCATCCCTAGCCAAAACCAGTAAATACCCGGCATTAAAAGCGTTTTATCAACAGAGCGTTATTGCGGCATCAACGCCAATGGCCGAGGTGCCGATGGTGGCCTTGGATTTTGAAACCACAGGTTTGGACCCGAGCCGCGACAGCATCGTGAGTATTGGCTTGGTGCCGATGAGTATCAGTCGTATACGCTGCAGTGGGTCTAAGCACTGGATTATAAAACCGGAGACTAACTTACATTCAGCATCGGTTGTGGTGCATGGGATTACCCATTCGGCTGTTGCTGATGCCCCGGATTTTTCGAATGTAATTGATACTTTACTAGGGTGTTTGCAGGGCAAGATTGTCGTGGCGCACCACGCGCCGATTGAACGACGCTTTCTGCATGCTGCATTGATGCGGCATATCCAGGAGGGAATCGAATTTCCGGTTATCGACACGATGGCGATAGAGGCGCAATTCAGTCGCCGCAAGTCGCAAGAAATTTGGCGTAGTTTATTAGGGCGTCAGCGGACGTCTATACGTCTCACCGATAGTCGTACCCGCTACCATTTGCCCTACTATCGACAGCATAACGCCTTGACTGATGCGATAGCTTGCGCCGAATTGCTGCAGGCCCAGTGTGTCACTCATCTGACACATGATACCCCGGTAAACGCTATTTGGAGTTGAGTGTCGGGCGGATTACCGTGGCGCTAAGTTTGGTGACAGTCATCTCGCAGCTTAAGCTAACTTGCTCACCCAAACCCCCACGTCTAAGGTCGATTTCGGCTCGCCAATAAATGATCCTTCAATAGGTGGTACCGATTTAGACAGTCGCGCAACGGCGACGGGAATATGATCTGTACCGGCCATGGCGCCGATGGTGGGGTCAAAGCCTTTCCAGCCTGCGCCGGGCAAATAGACTTCTGCCCAGGCGTGTGTTGCGCCTGCGGCATCTAAGCCCGGCGCGTGCAAATAGCCGGTGACAAAGCGCGCTGCCAGTCCCATGCACTTTGCTGCATCCATAAAGAGTTGGGCGAAGTCTCGGCAGGAACCGGTGTTGCAGGCCAACGTTTCTTTGGCGGTTTGTACGCCGGGTTCTTCGCGTAATTTATATGTAAAGTTTTTGAATATGTGACCGGCGATTCGCTGCAGTGCGGTGTAGGTCTGAATTTTTTCGCCTGCTTGCCACAGCTGCTGTATCCACTGTTTGATCTGTTGTTGGGTGTCTTGATCCGGCAGCTGCATATAGGGGCTCAGTAAGACTTGGTCGTCTTGGGTGTAGTTGAACGGATAGTGAACCGCGTAATCGGCTACCATAAAATTGAGCGGCGCTTCATTGTATTGCTGGATGATGAGTTCGCTTTCAAATACCAGCTGCTGAGTAGCAATATCGAATGTGGCGGTGGCGACCGAGTTGCCCTCGGCATCGCGATGCCAGAGTAGGGTGGCCTTGGGTGTGATGTTGAGGGAAAACGATTCTATGCGTAGCTCGTAATCTTCTCTTGGGCGCAGGCGGAGGAAGTGCGGCCCAAGGGTTACCGTGGACGAAAAATTATAGTATGTGCGATGGAGAATTTTGTAGCGCTGCATAGTGCTTCCAGTGTTGAAACGGGTGTCCGTTAATTTACAACGGTGCTTTCGTTAATTTGCTCTACGCTAATTACCTGGCTGGAAGGGTAAACCCCCGGCCCAAATTGATTGTAAACGGCGACGTCGGCGGCATCGCGGCCATAGCCGATAGACACATAACCGCCTTTTAAAAACGGCTGGGTTGCATCGAAGGTGTACCAGCGATCGCCCACATAGGCTTCAAACCACGCGTGTAGATCCATCGGTTGTAAGCCATATAAATAACCCACCACCATGCGCGCGGGAATGCTTAAGCTTCGGCACAGGGCGATGCCGAGGTGAGCCATGTCGCGGCAGACTCCCCATTGTCTGGCGTTAACTTCTATGGCTGTCACTTGTACGTCGTTGGCGCCTGGGATGTATCTAATGTTGTCGCGCAGCCAGTTTTCGATAGCGGCCACTTGGTCGTAACCTAAAAATTGCCCGTAGGTGATTTCTAGGGCCATTTGGCCAAAGCGATCAGATTCGCAGTAGCGACTGGGTAGCAGGTAGTTCAGAACGGCATCGGGCAGATTCTGAATCTCGACAAAAGGCGCGCCCGGTGCACGGTCTAAAAAGTCAGCAGTTTTGGCCTCTGCGCGGGTGTGAACCGAGAAGTGGCCCGGTTGCGCGACCAAGCGCTGGCAGAGATTGCCGTAGCCGTCGGTGAATTCAAATGCGGGTACGCTGGGAACAAGTTTGTATTGCTCGCTGGCTATCCATTGCTGGGCGCCACTGCGGGGCCTGAGCATAAGGACAAAGGGGGTGGGTACTTCAATATTAAACGACAGATCACAGCTGGTTTTTAACCACATGTCTCGACTCCTTTTGGGGTGAAGCAAGCTTGGATTCGCGGGTATTGGATTACTTGGACAGCGATATCGTGAAAATTCGCAGTGCTTGTCACTGCGCTTGCGACGTACTTGGCGAAAAGATGTCAATCACTGCCAAGGTATATCACATATACAGCGCGATTGTGACGCTTGGGAAAAATACTCTTACATAACGCAGCGGAAATACTCTGCGCAGTGCCGAGAACGGAGGAGGCAAGAGTACTAGGACCAGAATTGGGCTGGCAGGGAAATATCTAATTCGGTATTGCTAGTGGGGTGTGTAAATCGCAATCGTGACGCGTGCAGCAGCAATCGGTCGGCGGCCGCCTTTGCAGCGGGGTGGGCATAAAATTCACAGCCCAATATGGGGTGGCCGATGCTGGCGGTGTGAACCCGGAGCTGGTGCGAGCGACCGGTGACCGGAATTAAACGGAGTTTGCTGTGACCCTCTTGGTTCACGCCGCAATGTTCAAAGTGGGTTTGGGCGCGTTTGCCGTAGTTGAAATTGAGTTCCTGGCGGGGGCGATTGGGCCAGTCACAGGCGAGGGGCAGGTCGATAAAGCCTTCCATACTGGTGACTTTGCCGTATACGACGGACTGGTATTCTTTATAAATTTTGCGGTCCTGAAATAAACGGCTCAGGGCGCGATGGCTGTCCGGGTGGCAGGCAATAATCATCAGGCCAGAGGTGGCCATGTCCAGGCGATGAACAATGCTGGCATTGGGGTAGTCTTGGTTGATTCGGCTAATGAGGCAGTCTTTATTGTCTGGATGGCGGCCGGGCACTGACAGGAGTCCAGCGGGTTTGCTGACAATGAGTAGGTCGTCGTCAGTGTGCAGGTACGCTATGGCCTCATCGCAATACGGCACAATAAAGTCGGCATTGCTGCCGGCGGGCTGTTCTGGGCTTGAGCTGTCGGTCATAGGGTGTTGATGGCTTGCGGCATGTGGAATGCGCAAGTATACCGGATAATGACCGCTTAATTTTTAGTTCTTAACGAGCTGGGAATGAGCGCAAAGAAGGATTCATTGTGGTCATTTTCATAGTACCAGCCGAGCTGGTCAGCGCAGTGCTCACAGTGGGCGAACTGCCAGCGGTAGCCCTGAAACCAGCAGTGCTCCAACATGGCTTCGCCATTGATGATGGTGCCGGGGGCGGCGTTGAAACAGCAGACATCGTAGATAATGCCGTCGGGGTTAACAAAGCGGTGATGGTGTTGGTCGTTAATACGGGTGCGGTAATTGTTCGCCGTTATTGCCCTGCGACAATTGAGGCAAGAGATTAGCTGAGCGGGCTCGCAGTCTTGCAGTTGAAATAATACATCGTGCACCAGCTGCTTTATGGGCAAATTACTCATAGGCTTCTCCGATTGTTTTCGTTGCGCTTAAAGCGCGCGCCGAAAATTCCGGTAAAATACTTACCTTAGGTATTAACATATAAGGGTTCTGACTTTGCAGCAAGTGCTTTCATCAATAGAAATGGGTCATTCCTTGGCTGAGTTGTTGCAGGAGTTCCTGCCCACCGCACAGGTGGTGGAAACAGTCTTGCCCTTAGTGCCGGAAATGCCCTTGTATTTGTTAAGTGCCGATTTTCCCCAGCACGATCTGAGTCCAGAACAGACCCAGCGGATTATGAACTATCCGGCTTACTGGTGCTTTTGCTGGGCCAGTGGTCAGGTAATGGCGCGCTATATTTTTGATAATCCCGACTTGGTGTACGGTAAAAAGGTCCTGGATTTTGGTTGCGGCTCTGGGGTGGCGGCCATTGCCGCCAAGTTGGCCGGTGCCAGCGAAGTTATTGCCTGTGATCTAGACCAAGACGCGATTAGCGCAAGCCGCGCTAACGCCGCACTGAATGAGGCTGAGCTCCGTTATAGCGGTGATTTTTTCGCCAATGATGATGAATACGATCTGATCTTGGTCGCTGATGTTCTATATGATCGCGCCAATTTACCCCTGTTAGATGCATTCTTAAAGCGCGCGCCGAAGGTGTTGGTAGCCGATTCACGGGTCAAGGATTTTCAGGTGGATGGCTACCAGTGGCTCGCCTTTCAGCGCGCCACTACGGTGCCAGATCTGGCGGAATCAGAAGAGTTTTCCCGCGTTAATCTTTATCTTGGTCAGCGTTAGCGAGTTTGTCGCTAATCGGTTTGGGCGGCAGCAGTGCGAGGAAGTTATCCCGCGCGAGTTTTTGTGCGGTTTCTTTACTTAAAGCAGAAAGGAAGGGTGTGTATTCGTCTAGGCTTGCGGCAATTTTGTCGTAGCTGCCGAGGGCATCGGAACCAATCATAAATCGTGTCGGGTATTGTTCTACTAGTTTAACCCAGCCGGCAGCGGCGTCCTGGTTTTTGTCGAGTAGATAGGGCTCTAAAACGGTCCACGATAAATCGATGTAGAGGTTGTCGTGGTCAGCCAGCAATTTTTCTAATTCAGTTAACAAGAAATCCAGTTTGTCTTGATAGCGGTGCAGTGTTGCGCTGGTGCCAGCGTGCGCCCAAATAAAATTAACGTCTTGGTGTGCGGCAAGGGCGTCTTTAATTTCGCTGACATACAGCGGGTTGCGCTCGCGCTTTGAGGTGATGTTGCTATGAAGTAGTACCGGTAGTTCAAACTCTGCTGCAACGCGGTAAACACGGTACATGGCCTCGTTGTTTGCCCGAGGGGTGTCGTCCTGGGTGAGGGCGGTGAGGTCGTCGTGGCGGGTGAGTACCTCGCCAATGCCCTGCCAAACATCGGGGTAGGTTTCTAGCATTTGGCGCAGATGTTTGTCGGCGTTTTTGTCGGTGGGGTTAAAGCCGCATAAGAACGGGTGCAGTCTCTCACGCTGTTCTTTGGAAAGCTTGCGATAAGCTTCGGCGACGTAGCTGTCGGTGGCGCTATACCAATACATTCCGGCGTCGTCACCGGCGTAGTAGCGCGGTCGTTTTGGCTCGTTCTCATGCCATTTTTTCATGAGTGGAATACCGCTGATCATGGCGTGGTCAATGCCACCTTTGTCCATCGCGCGAATGAGATCGGGTAGGGGGTCACCCTCTTGAAAGAAATCAACTATGTGGAGATGGGCGTCGCTATAAGAATACTTAGTGCCGGTGGATTTGGCTGTATCGGCAAAGTTGCTGGGGGATGCCAGGGCGAGTAACAGGGCGACCAGAGTGTATATGTGAGCGGCAAATCGGCCTTGTCGTAATTTGGGCATTGTGTCCTCAGCGATGGGGTTGCGAGCATTCAGACAGGTGCTTGGCTGTCGGGTTCATTGTTTCGTCGCAGTGAATCGTGGCGCTCCGGTTCAAGGGTGTGGTTGGGTGGTGAGCAGGAGGTGCTAGAGTGGGGGTTTACGCGCCGAAATTCGCCAGCCGTGGGTCTAGTGGTTTAGTGGCTTGCGCGGTGTTATCACCCGATTTAGCACCACTCTGCTGTTGGGCGCGGCGCTGAATGTGGTTAATACGTTGGCGTAAGTCGGGATGGCTAGTAAATAAGGCCTGCCAGCGTGCCTGTCCATGTTGTGCCAGGACCTTGCTAAAAAATTGTTCGGCGCCGGCTAAGTGGCCGTAGTGATTTTCTAGCGTGGTGAGGGCGGCGTCATCTGCCTTGCTCTCCATTTGGCGACTAAAACCTAGCATGGTGAGTAGGCCTGTTTGCTGGGTGGTGTTCTGCAGTGCGGTGGCATTTTGTCCGCCGGTGACAATACTTAAAAACAGCTGAACCAGCAGGCCGCCGCTTAAAGACTGGGCAGGGTGTCGAAATTTAATATGTGCAATTTCATGGGCCAGCACCATCGCCAGAGCATTTTCTGACGACACCTCTTTCAGCAAGCCAGTGGTGACAAAGATATGACCGCCAAGGGTGGCAAAGGCATTGGGTGTATTCGCTTGGTCGAGAAGATGGAAATGCACGCTGATGTCTGAGCCTAGATCAGCTTGCGCAGCGAGCTGCTGACCAAGGTCTTGCACGGCGGCTTCGGCATCCTGAAGGGCGAGGCTGGATTCGGTTTTCGACTTAGACCACTCGCCGTACTTGTTCGTTAATTGCTGTTCGTAACGAAACGGGATGTGGGGCGCCAATGTGTTCGCAAATAGCAGCAGAAGGGCGACGCTTGCGCCAAGTACGAAAAGCACCCCCGCAAGTAAAATAAAGAATTCCTTGAGGGGGTTATCCGCAGAGGTATTTATGCCCTCGGGGATTTTAGGGTTTTGCTTGGCAAAACTCACAGTGTAATGGCGCTTGTTTCTAAAGCCTTAGGTGGTATGGCTTTAGGTGATAAGGCGGTGCCATAGGCCAAGACTTCGATAGAGCCAATGCCTTTATTGTTGTTGCCAGATACGCGACTGGTTTCAAACTTGGTGTTGATGATAGCCTCGGCGCCAGTTATGCGAGCTTGTTCCTGCATGCGCAGCAAGGCTTCGCGACGTGCGCGGTCTAGCAAGGTCTCATAGCTGCGAATACGGCCACCGACGAGCGCTCGCAGTCCAGCTGATACCCGCTTGAAGTAATCTACTGAAATGACCACATTGCCGCTAACGAGTGCAGCGTTGTGATTCATAAACTCTATCGGCGGGAAGCGGTCGGTCGACACCACGATTTGGCGCAGCTCGTCTTCGCGGGCGAAGATGCTTTGGTAGTGTTTTGCTTCGGCTCGGCGTCCAAAGAAAAAACCAAGCCCCAGTAGTGTTGCAAATAGGCCTAACTGGATAAGGGCATCCATGGCTATTTTTCCTCGAGAAAAACAGCGGTGCCATACGCTAATATTTCAGATGCACCGGCGGCGATAGAGGACGTGGAGTAGCGCACATTGATCACGGCGTTGGCGCCGATTACCCTGGCTTGCTCGATCATGCGGTCCGTCGCTTCCTGGCGGGCTTCAGAAAGTAATTCGGTGTAGCCGCCGAGTTCGCCGCCAAAGATGTTCTTTAAACCAGCCAAGATGTCTTTGCCCGCGTGTTTGGCGCGAACGGTGCTACCGAGTACTAAGCCGAGGTGCTGAGATACGCGTTTGCCTGGGATGATTTCAATATTGCTGATTAGGATGTTGGTCATTACCTGTTCCTTTGGTATCTATGTTAAGTGCTTACCTGCAAGGTGTTGCGACTTGGATATGTAGTTAGGGTCTATCAAACCTTGTTTTTGTAGGTGTGTCTATATTGGGTTTCTAAAAGCGGAGTCTGCACGTCTAGCGGGCCACAAGCGGAAAGCTAGGGACCCTTCACGGATCTATGCGGGTGGGCTTTGCTTAGCTGCTGCCCGGCACTGAGAGTTTGTTACCTCCGGTTTGCAGCAGCTCATAAAAGGCCTTGGTTAATGGGTTTAGGTGTTTACCTTTTGGATACACGGCGCACCAAGATCGGCGAATTGGAAACCCGTCCACGGCAAGTTCGCGTAGTTTGCCCGTACTGATGTCTTCCGCGACCAGCGCTGCCGGCAGCACAGCGCAGCCATCACCATTCAACAGACATTGCCGAATAGCGAGATTGCTCCCCACTTGGCGCACATGCTGAATCACGCAGCTTTGTTGGCGGCAGAATGATTCGAATATTTGGCGGCTTCCGGAACCCGGTTCGCGCAGCAGCAGGGGATGTTCAAGCAACTGGATAAGGCTGATGCCGTGGTTTTCGCTTTGCTGTGTTAGTGGGTGGTTCGGCGAGGCTACGACTAATAATTGGTGTTCTGCGAAAGGCGTGTAGCTGAGGGCTCGACCTTCAGGTACTTGGGTCATTATGGCCAAGTCGTCGAGGTTATCTGCAAGTCGCTCAAGTAAGCGTTGATGGTTAACTACGTGTAGGCTGATATTAACGTCCGGGTGCTGGAGACAAAATTGATTGATATAACTTGGTAGCAGCTGTTCGGCGCTGGATTCTATCGCGATGTTGAGACTGCCCTGTAAACGACCATGAAGTTCAGTTAACTCTATTTCCAGGTGCACCAGACGTTGCTTGAGATCGCGTGCTGCGCGTTGCATGAGCTCGCCGGCGGAGGTTAAGAATAGCTGCTTGCCCAAGTAGTCAAACAGCGCTTGGCCGACGACATCTTCCAAGCTGCGTATTTGCGAGCTGACCGCTGGCTGGGTTAGGGCCAGTTGCTGCGCTGCTTTGGAGTAGCTGCGGTGCTGGCAAACGGCTAGGAATACATCCAGCTGGCGGAGGGTTAGGCGGTTTAGGTAGCTGACTTCCACGGGATAATGAGCTCTCAAATTTTGCGCAAGTTCGCACTACTATAAGTAATTACTTATTCATATCAAAACAATTATTAATTTTTTATTTAGGAGGTTTTTCGGTACGGTGGCTGCATGTAATTTTAGGTGTATTGATTTGTGCGCCGGTGAAGTTGTTTTGCAATGGCTATTTAGCGATTGCGACAGCGATGGACTGAGCCATTCTTCCCAATAGGGAGTTCAGCTATGTTGAAAAAAATCCTGATCGCCAACCGCGGTGAAATTGCGGTGCGAATTGTGCGGGCTTGTGCCGAGATGGGCATACGGTCGGCGGCGGTGTATACCGAGCCAGACCGTTTTTCCCTGCATGTTAAGCGCGCCGATGAGTCCTACAACGTGGGCGCCGACCCGCTGGAGGGGTATTTAAATCCCCGTAAATTAGTGGCCTTGGCGGTTGAGACCGGCTGTGACGGCTTGCATCCGGGTTATGGGTTTTTGTCAGAGAACGCTGAGTTGGCAGAGATATGCGCCCAGCGTGGGGTGACCTTTATCGGCCCCAGCGCAGAGGTGATTCGCCGCATGGGCGATAAAACCGAAGCTCGCCGCGCCATGACGGCAGCCGGTGTGCCGGTCACGCCAGGCACCGAAGAAAATTTAAAGGGCATTGAAGACGCGGTGACGGTGGCGGCTGGGATTGGCTATCCGGTGATGTTGAAAGCAACCTCCGGTGGTGGTGGCCGTGGTATTCGCCGCTGCGACAGCGAGGCAGATTTGCGCCGTCAGTTCGACCGCGTGGTGTCGGAGGCGACCAAGGCCTTTGGCCGCGCTGATGTGTTCCTCGAAAAATGCATCGTCAATCCGCGCCACATTGAGGCGCAGATTTTGGCAGACAGCCACGGCAATGTGATTCACCTCTTTGAGCGCGACTGTTCAATTCAGCGTCGCAACCAAAAACTCATTGAGATTGCGCCGTCTCCCCAGCTCACTCCTGAGCAGCGCGCTTATATCGGTGAGATGTCGGTGCGGGCCGCCGAGGCGGTTGGCTATGAAAACGCGGGCACGGTGGAGTTTTTGCTCGCCGATAATCAAATTTACTTTATGGAAATGAACACGCGGGTTCAGGTAGAGCACACCATCACCGAGCAGATCACGGGGGTGGATATTGTCCGCGAACAAATTCGTATCGCCTCTGGTTTGCCGCTGGGCTATCGCCAGCAAGATATTTCCTATCGCGGTTTTGCCATGCAATTTCGAGTTAATGCTGAAGACCCTAAAAACGATTTTCTGCCAAGTTTCGGCAAAATCAGCCGCTACTACGCGCCCGGTGGTCCGGGGGTTCGGGTCGATACCGCGATTTACACGGGTTACACCATTCCGCCGTATTTCGACTCCATGTGCCTCAAGTTGATTGTCTGGGGTTTAACCTGGGAAGACGTGCTGGATCGGGGCGTGCGGGCGCTAAACGATATGCGCTTGCAGGGTGTGAAAACCACGGCGAGCTATTATCAGCAAATTTTAAAACACCCAGACTTTCGCTCTGGGCATTTCGATACCAGCTTTGTAGAAAATCACCCCGAACTGACCCAGTACTCGGATAAAAGCCGCCCTGAAGATATTGCGCTGGCGGTGGCTGCTGCCATTGCTGCCCACGCTGGCCTGTAAAAAATAGGAGTTGACGATGAGCCAAGATAAAGCTGTTCTGATTACTGATGTTGCGCTGCGCGATGGTCACCAGTCGCTGATTGCAACCCGTTTGCGCACCGAGGATATGTTGCCGGTATGCGCCCAGCTCGATGCCATTGGGTTTTGGTCCCTGGAAGTCTGGGGCGGTGCGACCTTTGACGCCTGTGTGCGCTTTCTAAAAGAAGATCCCTGGGAGCGTCTGCGCAAACTGCGCGAAGCACTGCCAAATACCAAATTGCAAATGCTGGTGCGGGGCCAAAATCTGTTGGGCTACCGTCATTATGCTGACGACGTGGTAGAGGCCTTCATTCAAAAGTCTGCTGACAACGGCATGGATATTTTCCGTGTCTTTGACGCCATGAATGACGTGCGGAATTTACAAACTGCGATTGCGGCGGTGAAAAAGTCAGGCAAGCACGCGCAGGGCACACTGTGTTACACCACCAGTCCTGTGCACACCACGGCAAAATTTGTACAGCAGGCCAAGGACATGGTGGCGATGGGGGTGGACTCTATTGCGATTAAAGATATGGCGGGTTTGCTAACGCCCACGGCGACATCGGAGCTGGTCAGTGCGCTAAAAGATACCGTTGAAGTGCCCTTGGCGCTGCATTCCCACATGACATCAGGCCTTGCTGGTTTGTGCCAACTGAAGGCGATAGAGGCGGGCATTGATATTATCGATACCGCCATGTCGGCCTTCGCCAATGGCACCAGCCACCCAGCCACAGAAACCATGGTGGCGGCACTAAAAGGCACACCGCGGGATTCCGGTTTAGATTTGCCAGCGCTGCAAGACATTGCCAGCCAGCTTTGGGAGGTGCGCAAAAAATACCATCAGTTCGAAAGTGAATTTACCCGCGAAGACGTGAGTGTGCAGATCAACCAAGTACCGGGCGGCATGATGTCTAACCTCGCTAACCAGCTCAAAGAGCAGGGCGCCTTGAACCGCATTGGCGATGTGTTTGCAGAAATTCCGGCGGTGCGCAAAGACCTCGGTTATCCGCCGCTGGTTACGCCAACTTCGCAAATTGTTGGCACTCAGGCGGTGATGAATATTCTGGCCGACAAGCGCTACACAACAATCACCAATGAAGTGAAACGGTACTTGCAGGGGCATTACGGTGCGGCGCCGGCCGAGGTGAATAAAGACCTGCGTGCCCGCGCGATTGGATCGGAAGATGTGATTGACGTTCGCCCTGCGGATTTATTGGTGCCAGAACTGGCAAAACTTCGTAAAGAAGTAGGCGAGCTGGCCAAATCAGAAGAAGACGTGCTGACCTATGCGATGTTCCCAGATCTGGGGCGCGCATTCTTAACTGAGCGGGAAGCCGGCACCTTGGTTCCTGAAGTCCTTGAGCCGATAGGGCAAGCAGCTCGACCAGTCAGTGAAGGCGGCGTAGCTACCGAGTTTGTTATCGATGTACACGGTGAAAGCTATCAAGTCGCCATCACCGGTGTAGGTATTAAAGGCACAGGTAAGCGCCATGTGTATATGACGCTGGACGGTATGCCCGAAGAGGTTGTGTTTGAAGCCTTGAATGAGTACAAGGCCGAAGGTGCCAGCGGTCGCAAGTCCGCCAGCAAGCCGGGCCATGTCAGCACCAATATGCCGGGTAATATCGTCGAGGTACTGGTTGCCGTGGGTGATCCGGTGAAAGTAGGGCAGGCGGTATTAGTGACCGAGGCTATGAAAATGGAGGCCGAAGTGCAGGCGCCAATCGCCGGTAAAGTCATCGAGATTTTTGTTAAGAAAGGTGACCGAGTGACACCGGGTGAGGTCTTGATAGAGATTGAGGCTATTTAATTTACTCGTTTGCGTGGAAGGGCTTGATATTATAAATGATAACCATTATCATTTATTTTAAGTCAGGGCTGTGCTCAATGTGAGCCCCCATTTACACAGTACACTCTGATTCTCTCCAATTTGCCCCGCTTCACTTTTGAATGCGGGGTTTTTTATTTTTATCAAGTAGTTATCTGTCTGTATTGATGTGATTTCTATTCTTTGAAGTGCTGTTAATTTATCGTAACGGCAAGCCAGACGGCGCGCCAACGACTTAGTTTTTCTTCGCTGTTCAGTTGTTTGGGTGAAACATCGACCGCTGGTTTTAGCTGTTCTTGACCTGTAATCAGGGTGCTATTGATAGCCCCTTTGAGTCCGGCGGGAAAAGGATAGGTGGCGGCGATCAATGTTTGGCAGTGAGTGCAACTTAAAAACACCGCTTGCTCTGAGCCCTGTCTGTTCTTTGCTAATGGGGTCGAAGAATAAATATTTAGCTGTCCGTCAGGGTCTGATAAATAAGACACATTGCGCTGCATACAAAAGTCGCAATCACATTTTCGCGCCTGATAGCTTTCCAGAGTGAGTGGCAGCAGAAGTGAGAAGTGCACGTTCCGGCAAGGGCATGATCCGGTGTATGTTTGCTTCACTGCAATGCCTCCGGTGGATGATCTATTGAGCATTGAGTTCGCTAGCGAAGAGCAGGCTGCGCTCCTCGCTAGGCGTCACCACTAATGGAGTATTAGTTGCGGTAAATGGTTTGGATTAGGTGGTAGCCAAACTGGGTTTTCACTGGGCCGTGAACATCTAACACAGACTCTTTGAAGACCACATCGTCAAAGGGTTTAACCATTTGGCCGGGGCGGAATTCACCGAGGTCGCCGCCTTTTTTGCCTGATGGGCAATCAGAAAATTTCTTTGCCAGCTCACCAAAATCAGCGCCTTTGGCAATTTGGTTTTTTAAATCTTGGGCTTGGTCTTGTGTCTTTACTAGGATGTGGCGTGCGCTAGCGACGGTCATGGATGAGTCCTTGTTGGATGATTTTGGCAATTATAGCAGGCGAAGCAGTGGCGAACAGGTATCGATTTACGAAATCGCCACGGCTGTTTTATCCTCGTTTAAGGTGACGTCTCGTGGTGCCGAGACGCCAGAAAGGCAGGCTGGATTAGAATTTATAGCCCATTGAGAATCGAACTGTGCGCGGCTCAATGACGTGATAGTGGATATCGTCGGTAGCTACGCCTGCCGGTTCACTCGCCAGTCGCGAGGCATAAAAATAATCGATATCGTGATCGTCGCTGTCGCCAAGATTGAGAACATCTGCCTTGAAGACCCAGTTGGTCATGCGGTATCCGGCGCGCAGATTCCAAATTGTGCTGCCGTCAGATTTGACGGAGCCGTCTTCTACCAAGGGTCTTTCGCCGAAGTGACGCACACGCAGACTGCCGAACCAGCCACTGCTGAAATCAGCATTTAAGCCAGCCTGAAAAACATTCTTAATGGCGCCGGGAATTTTATTTCCTTCTGGAGCTGATTCAGTAAATTTCGAATTCGTGTAGGCGTACTCGATATCCAGGCTTATCTGGTCGGTAAAGTGGTAGTAGCCTGTGATTTCAATGCCGTTTCTTTCTGACGCGCGACTTGGCTCGGTATTGCCAGCGTCGCCGACAAATAATAGTTCGCTATCTAGTTCTAAGGTCCACAGTGAGATGGACGTGTTGATGCGGTCGCTGATGAAGCCGCGTGCACCGACCTCGTATCCTAGAGAGCGCACCAGGGGGTCTACGCTATCGATGACACTGCCGTCAGTTGGATCTAGCCGAATCGTTGTGCCGCGAGCGTCATTTGAGTGGAAGCCCTGCCCAGCGGAAATATAGCCTTCCCACTCGTCATTAAAGGTATAAATCAGGCTGGCTTTTACAGAGCTAATGCTGTCGTCTGATGTGCCGCCGTTGTCACTCAGGTCGATACTATTAATATTAATACCGGTTTTGTCGTCGACATCAAAGTCATAGTAATCGTATCGCGCTCCCAGCACGCTGCGCAGCGAATCAGTCCATGTGATGCGATTTTCCCAGTACAAGCCGATGCTTGATTCTGTTACTTGGTCGCTGCGAATCGCCCCCAGTCGCTGACGCGCTTGGCTGCGATAAAGTCCAACTTCATTGATATCATCGACCCGCAGGTCGCCACCGAATTTATTGCTCATGGTGCGGCCAGCCAATGCGCCCTCTAACAGGTAGGCAAGTTGGCCACCATAGATGGTGCGGTTGTCGACTTGTTCGAACTGGTCACCATTGGTTTGATCGTCGAGAAAGTAGGTGAAGTTGGACCACAAATTGAGATCGTAGTCGATGACATACGCTGAGCCTATCCAGTTGCCAAGCTCTAGATTGGCGTTCAAGCTGTAGCGACTTGATTCGCCGCCGACGGTTTTGTCGATGGAGCCTAATTCGTCAATAATGCCCTGATCTACCGCGCGTGAGGGAATTTGATCCGCGCTATTCCAGCTGTTGTCATAGGCCATCATGGTGAAACTAAGCCGGCCGTCTTCAAGCGGTATGGCGTGTTTTAGGAAGACGTTTATCTTGTCCAGGTCTTCTTCGATATCAGACCAAGGGCCATCATAGCGATTGCCTTCAACCGCGACAGTGGTGGTTCCGCCGGCGATTTGCAGGCTGTTCATTGCCAGCACGCGGTAAAAGTTGTCTTCACCCAAAGTGAGTTCGAGTAAACCTTGCTCTAGCGAACTCGTGGTGCTGATTTGCGCGCCGCCGGCACCGCTGAAATCACCGACATCAGCGTAGTAAGCCCCTTTTTTATAGGCTAGCTGGGACACGACTTCGGGAATGAGAAAATTGAGATCAGAATAGCCCTGGCCGTGACCATGGGTGCGCATATTGACGGGCATACCGTCTACCGACGTGGCAAAGTCAGTCCCGTGGTCCAGGTTGAATCCGCGCAGAAAATACTGGTTGGCCTTGCCGGTGCCGCTGTGTTGGGTCACGACCATGCCTGGCACTAGCTCCAGTACTTCGCCGGTGCGCAGCAGTGGCCGAAGCGAAATTTCCTGCTGGCCGACGATACCCTCTGATGCTGATACGGCTTCGCCGACGAGATTAATACGTCGTCCCTCGACCTCAACTGTTTCTATTTTTTGTTCAGCGGCGATAACTTGATTGCCACATAGTATTAATAAAACCCAACCTAGCCTTTTCATCGTATGTTCTCATATCTATTATTGACGGCGTACGGAATATGCCATCGGCAATTACACGCTTTGTCGAATGCGCTATTCTCCGCCACACCGTTAAAACCTATATGGGGTCGGTTTTTGTGAAATCCTTTACCGCAGAAATGGGACGCTTATTGCGTCACCGCCGAGAAAATCGGCAAGCGCCAACCTTGGGTGCGCGGGAATTGGAAGTCATGAAGATACTGTGGCGGGGTGACGTGCTGTCGGCACAGGACGTTTTGCAGGCAATAAGCGATAGCAGCTTAAGTCTGAGTACGATGCAAAGTACGTTGGAGCGTCTTTATAGAAAGGAACTGGTGGCTCGGGAAAAGACCGGCCGCTACTATCTTTATCGCGCAGCCATTAGCAGGAACGCGGTTATTACCCAGCTGCTGGGGGAAATTGCTGATCAAGTTGGTGATGGTGATATGGCACCGATGATTTCCGGCTTTATGTCGTTTATCGATCAGGAGACATCCGAGCCTCTATCCTCTGAAATGCGTGATGCTATTCAGCGTCTACCTTCAGAACGCGATGACTAATACGCTCACGGTTATCGGGAATTATCTTTTCGGTTGGACTGTTATAAGTTTGGCGGTGTCTTGGTGCTTGGCACTTGGTTACCCGCTAATGCTGCGCTCACTGGCTGAGTCTTCTGCTGAGAGAGCATCGTTTTTTACGCTGATATACAGTTTGTTGGCGCCGCTTTCAGCGGTCTTCGCACTTATTATTTTGTCGCTACCAGAGCTGGCATTTCCCTTTATTAGCGAGCATTGCCACGACGCGATTTGTTCGCCACACACTCTTCATATGACCACGGATACCGTTGAAGGTGTTCTCGCTGTGTTCGTGGTTGTTCTTATGCTGTCCGGTTTTGTTGTGTTAATGGCCAGACAGTTACACCGAAGTCGCCGGCACGTTAAAACATTAAGTAGTTTGTCTGAGCCTAGTTCTGCATCTTACCTCGTCGTGGAAAGCCCTCATCATATGGCGTGGTGTGCCGGCTTTCTTACGCCGCAAGTTTTTTTGTCCAGTGGCTTGGTCGATGTCATGGATGCGCGGCAATTGCGGCTGATCCTTGCTCATGAGCAAACCCACGCTTTTCGTCGTGATAATTTGCGTAAGTGGGTTTTGCAATGGGTGACTATTGCTTGGCCTAGAGGTCGCAAGCAGCGCATAAGACAAAACTTCTCAAATTACAGTGAGCATATTTGCGACCTAGTTGCTGCGCGCTGTGAGAAAGGTGTGACAGAACTTGCCCAAGTTATAGAAACCTTGGCGACGTGTAATGGCGATGCTAGCAAGCCCATGAATTCCCTGGATCACCATCGGCAGCAGCGAATTGCCGCGTTGCAGAGAGAGTTATATTTGCAACAGGGAGAGGGAAAGCAAAGCTATGTTAACCCCGCGGCCTTCGTAGCTTGCTCGTGGCTAATCGCCACAATGAGCGCAATCCATTTTGGCCACCCTTTGCTTGAGTGCTTGTCTCGGTGATTGAACGGCCGCTCGGGGCCATAGAGAAGAGGTGTGGTCGTCGATCTGGGATGTATTAAATGGGGTTGCTGATACAACCCCATTTAAAGTTCTGAATGAGCAGTTGCTTACTTAAGTAAGTCTCTGCCGATAATCAATTTCATGACTTCGTTGGTACCAGCGTATATGCGTTGTACCCGTGAGTCCGCAAAAGCGCGTGCCACTGGGTATTCCCACATAAAGCCGTAGCCGCCGTGTAATTGCAGGCATTCGTCGATCACTTTGCACTGCAGGTCAGTGGTCATCAGCTTGGCTTTGGCAGCCATTACCGAATCAAACTTGTGTTCGATATGAAGTTCCAGGCAGCGATCTAAAAAGACCCGTGCCACGCTCACTTGGGTTTCCAGTTCGGCCAATTTAAATTGGGTGTTTTGGAAGGTGGCGATCGACTTACCGAAGGCGTTGCGCTCTTTTACGTAGGAAACGGTCTGCTCCAGGATCGACTCTGCGTTGGCTATTGCAATAATCGATACATTCAAGCGCTCTTGGGGAAGGTCTTGCATCATGTAGATGAAGCCCATGCCTTCTTCACCCAACAATTGGTCTTTTGAAACGCGAACGTCCTGGAAGAACAGCTCGGAGGTGTCCTGTGCTTTTAAACCAATTTTTTCCAGGTTTTTACCTTTTTCGAAGCCAGGGGTGCCAGCTTCTAGTAAAAACAGGCTAATGCCTTTGGCGCCAGCGGTGGGATCTGTTTTCGCGACCACAATAACCAAGTCAGCGTGTTGGCCGTTGGTGATAAAGGTTTTTGAGCCATTAATAATATAATCGTCGCCATCTTTGACGGCGGTGGTTTTGATACCTTGTAAATCAGAGCCGGCGGCGGGTTCTGTCATCGCGATTGCCATTACGATTTCGCCAGACACGCATTTTGGCAAATACTTTTGCTTTTGCTCTTCGCTGCCGTAGCGCTCGATATAAGGTACCGCGATATCTGAGTGCAAGCCCCAGCCAATACCAGTAAAGCCAGAGCGACCACATTCTTCATCGACAATGGCGTTATAGCGGAAGTCGACGCCAACGCCGCCGTACTCTTCCTTCACGCTCGGAGATAGAAAACCTTGTTCACCTGCTTTTAACCACAGCGCGCGGTCAACTTGTCCGTCTTTTTCCCACTGGGCGTGGTAGGGCGCCGCTTCCGTTTCCAGGAATTTTTTTACTGAGCTGCGAAACAGCTCGTGTTCCTCTTCATAGACCGTTCTTGGGATTGCTGACATGGGATTTCCTCCGGATGGGGTTAGTCGCTATTATTGCGCCCATGTTAGCAGAGTAAACTTTAATTTCCAGTGGATCTTTTCATTGAGGGGGGTAAGCTTCTGCGCTAGCGTTTTTAATACTATGTCACACACTAATTCAGTGAGAATTTGCACTATGACGATATGGAAGCAAAGCTTAGATTTACACCAGGCAAATGCCATGATGGTGAATACCATTGGCGATACTTTGGGAATAGTCATCACCGAAATTGGCGCGGATTATGTGGTTGGTACGATGCCTGTCGATAAGCGAACCCATCAACCCATGGGTATCTTACACGGTGGCGCCTCGGTGGTGTTGGCTGAGAGTTTAGGAAGCTTCGCGGCAAATATTGCCTGCGACAAGGACATGGCTTGTGTTGGTTTGGATATAAACGCCAATCACATACGCTCGGTGCGCTCGGGTTTGGTAACAGGCGTAGCGCGGCCGGTTCATGTGGGGCGTCGTACCCAGGTATGGGAAATTCGTATCGCCGATGATGCCGATAAAACAGTCTGCGTATCGCGTTTGACCATGGCGGTTATTGAGGCCCCCTAGATTAGTTTTTACTTGTAGAGGCAAACTGCATGACAGCAGAACGCTATAAACGGCTGCGTCAGGTGCTCGAGTGCCGACAGCCCGACCTGACAATTGTGACTGACAATGTTCACAAAAGCCGGAATTTATCGGCTATTGTCCGCACCGCTGATGCGGCGGGCATTGGCACCATGTACTGCGCCATGCCCGATAAGGATTACAAGGCGTTTCGCGGCACCGCGATGGGCTCTCACAGTTGGGTGGCGGTGCGCCGTCAGCCTGATGTCACCGCTGCGTTGACGCCATTGAAAGCCCAAGGTTATCAAGTGTTGGCGACGCATTTGGCCAGCGATTCTGTGGACTATAGAGAGGCGGACTACACGCGCCCCACAGTGATATTGTTGGGGGCAGAAAAGCTGGGTGTGAGCGAGGCAGGCTGTGCATTGGCCGATGCCCACATTACGATACCCATGCGCGGCATGGTGCAGTCTTTTAATGTTTCGGTGGCAGCGGGCATTATATTGGCTGAAGCAGAGCGACAGCGTCAAAATGCGGGTATGTACTCTCAGCGGCGTATAGATGATGCTAGCTATCAGCGAATATTGTTTGAATGGGCGCAGCCAAAAGTCAGCGAATACTGCCGCGAAAATGGTTTGGCTTATCCACCTTTAGACGACAGTGGCGAATTGATAGATGGTCTTGGGTGGCAGCGTGCTGTGCGCGACGGGCTAGCCCCTCAGTTTGATTGGTAGTCTTGGCCGCTCAGATCTGAGTCACCTGTCTGGGTGATGCAAGAATACGCATCTTGCTGCCAGAATGAAGTTGATAATAACAGGAGTAGTCAGATGCCAGAAAACACCCCAAATCCGCTTGTTGATATTGACGCGTGGGAGGCGTTTTGCGACGAGCTAAAAGCCGCCGGCCAGCAGATTATTCGTCCTGAGGCTCCAATCGATGATTTAAGTCGTGCAGAGGGTTGGCGCTATTTAACTCGCCTAACTCGCATTGCTTTAGACATGTTCATGGAATGCAGTGATCGCGATTTTCCCAGCTTTTACAGACCGTCACATGAAACCGCCAAAATCGGCGCAGATAATCCAGACAATCACTACCTGCGGGCTGAGATAAACGGAGCGCACGACTACCTCATAAGCGGTCCGCGCGGCACAGTTGCCTATTTAGGTTTTATCGCGATAGCGGGTGGCTACGAAGAAGCAGACGGAAATATGCGCTCGGTGGGGGCGATTGACACCCATAGTGGTCTAGAGATAAATGCCGATGGCACCATAGATGTGATTCTCTCGCAAACACCCAAGTCGGGGAACTGGCTAAAGATCACCGAGGATACGTTGGCGGTGCTAGTGCGTGAAACCTATTTAGATCGCAGCACTGAAATTTTTGCCGACTTGAAAATTACCCGCCTTGATAGCGCCAATAGCAAACCTGCGCCACTCACTGGTGCTAAGTTAAAAGCGGATCTCGCTAACACCGCGGCGTTTGTAAAAGGCACTGCAACCCTGTTTGCTGATTGGGCCAAGGGCTTTAAAGAAAACCCCAATAGCCTGCCGCCAGCTGATCAGGAGTATTGCCAAAAGCTGGGTGGCGATCCTAATATTTTCTATTATCACGGCTATTTTAATTTGGCTGCCGACGAGGCGCTGCTAATTGAAGTTGACGATATTCCGCAATGTGATAACTGGAATTTCCAGTTAAACAATTACTGGATGGAGTCATTGGAATATCGCTACGTACAGATCCACGTCAATAAGCACACCGCAAAATATCGAGACGGGGGTGGTGTAAGTATTGTGGTGTCGAGTCAAGATCCTGGATGCAATAACTGGCTGGATACCACTGGCCACGCAGAGGGGACTATGGCTTTCCGTTGGATTGGTGCCGATCGCATCGTGCATCCGCGCTGTACTGTGGTTAAGTTGGCTGAGCTAGCACAAAAATAAAATGAATTAGCAGAGTCTAGGAGTAAGTATTTTGAGCACAGAATTTGTTATACCCGAAGTTGACCTTTCTGCAGAAACCTTAATGGCAGAGGCAATGACCACGACCGGCTTGCATGACTTTGGTGACGAGTCGTTTCGGGAGCCGCTTAAGGTGCTAGTCGCATCCTTGAACGAAGAAGCCGACTTAAATGCCGGCGGCCGCTTTGGTCAGTATCAGCGCATTCTTAATATTTTAATTAATCGCCTGCGAGTTGAGGCCTGGATTGAAAAGCATCCCGAGATTCTTGACGAGGAAATTAATTCCCCCGTTGTTATCATCGGCTTGCAAAGAACAGGGTCGACTTTTTTTCACCGCATACTCGCCGCAGATAAGCGCTTCTATGCGCCGCTTTGGTATGAGGTGCGTAATCCGGCGCCGGAGTTGGATTGGGATTTTAAGAGTAAGGATGCCCGCATAACATCGGCTGAAGAGGAAGTGGCGGGCATGTTGGCTGCCAACCCGGAATTGGCTGCTATTCACCCCATGGACCCAGTCGCTGCAGACGAAGATATATTGCTGCTAGAACATAGCTTTTACAGCACGGTGCCAGACGCGTTTTGCAATGTGCCTAGCTACGGTAAATGGAATGATGAGCATGACAATACGCCGGCTTACCAATACCTAAAGCGCTTATTGCAGTGTTTGCAGTGGCAGAAAAAACGCAGCGGTCAAGTCGCGGAACGCTGGTTGCTAAAAACCCCGCATCACATACATCATATTGCTACATTGTTAAGCGTATTTCCCGACGCCAAGATTGTGCAGACCCATCGCGATCCACTGCAAACGATTCCGTCTGCGGCGAGTATGAACTACAACCTGTGGATTATGTGTAGCGACAATGTCGATGGCAAAGTTGTGGGTGAGCAGTGGGCGGCAAAGTACGCACGGGGCACCTTACACACTTTGCAAGTGCGAGATCAGCAGCCGCAGTCCTTTCTCGATGTTTGGTATAAAGACACTGTTGTCGACCCCTTGTCGTCGGTGAAAAAAGTCTATGACTTTATAGGCATGGATCTCACTGATACCGCCCGCGCAGCGATGGAAAAGCACCAAGAAGACAATCGTCGCGATAGTCGCCCCAGCCACGAATATACGCTTGAACAGTTTGGCTTAACGGAAGAGGGCCTAAAAGCACAGTTTGCTGAATACCGTAAGCGCTTTGTTGATTAGAGTAAGTGGCGGCATTCGAAAACAAGCGCGAGACCTTGCCTAAATATACAAGCTAGGCCATCAGGATATATTATCGTGTCAAGGACGTAGTCGAGGGCGTGTTAATGTCCCTCGCGCGTCCATCTTGTTGTCGCCGAAAGCGTTGCAGTTGGAACGACGCACCCGGGCATCGTTCTGGGCACACGAAGTCGGCTAGAGATAGTCTTGAAGAATCTTGACACTAGCAGCGTGGTCGTCCGCTGACTTGCTTCGAATATCTTTTCCAAGAAAATCGGCTAGTTTATTGCCAATTAAAGGAATTTTACATTCTACAGTCCACTGCATAATGTTGATGGCGCCACGTTCATGGGCTTTTAGCGTCATTACACTGTGGATGTGTACTTTTTCCAAGCCATGGAGCTGAATCTCGAGCTCGCCTTTGCCGGTTTTTGTATTCCAGCGGTCTATCTGACGAACGCTAATTTTTTGCCCGCCGGGTAGAAATTTCTTGACGAAGCCTGGCAGTGGTAGCGAGGGCTCCATGACAAAGCTGCAGTCGACAAAATACAGCACTGGATCGTCGCTACTGTCTACGATCTTGATATCTTCCAATCCCAGTTCTTCATACTTACGTGGGCAGAATGTGGTGTTAAAATACATGCGCTCTACGGCTTCAAGGGGGGCGTCAAAAATGTGTTCTTCTACAAACTTCATGGCGTTATCTTCTAATTATGAGTTGTTGGCAAACTAGCAATTGGGTTGCAGTTTTATATATTTGAGTCGTAGTGGCAATACCAGTTGTAGGTATCGTCAAAGTACGCTGCCCCTCGCAGCAGAATTCGCCAGTGCCCCCGTTTCAGGGATAACTTTCCCGCCATTACTCAACTGATCAAGACGTATATCTCGCCAAGTGTAAAGACGGTCCCGAGATACATCCTGCATTTGTTCTGCTGCTGCATAGCTATCCAGGGTTCAATTGCGCGGCAATGTGAGTCGATTATCGCAATAGTTGCAGCGCGGCATGACTTACTCCGAGGGCTAGGCCACCCAATGATTTAACGGTATATCGATGAATCAATGTTCAGTGCAACTGTTGGGGCAGTGTGGGAATCAAGCCAAGATAGTGCAATCGCTGTATTTAATGACTGGCAGGAACCGAGTGGATTACATAGAATGAAGCGATATATGTTTTCAGTGATAACACGGGGTGAGAATGAGTGATTTAGTGGATTACCAGCTAGACGGAAAAGTTGCGACGATAAGTATGCGCAATGGCAAGGTCAATGCGATGTCGCCCGATCATATTGCCGCTATCGACGCAGCCTTGGATCGCGCAGAGCAAGATCAAGCCGTGGTGATGATTGTAGGTCAGCCTGGTATTTTTTCTGCCGGTTTCGATTTGAAGGTTTTTCAGGCGGATGCGGCCGCTGGCGTTGAAATGGTGAAGGCGGGGTCAACGTTGTGCCGTCGTTTACTTGCGTTTCCGACCCCAGTGTTGGGTGTGTGTACAGGCCACGCCATCGCACAGGGTTGTTTTCTACTGATGGCCTGTGATGTTCGGATTGGTGTTGATGGTCCTTTTCAGCTTGGTTTGAATGAAGTGCAAATCGGAATGACCATGCATCATTTTGGGGTGGAGTTGCCGCGTGCCCGCTTAAATCCATCTTATTTTCAGAGCGCGATTGCTACCGCGAGAATGTTCTCACCGGCTGAGGCATTGAGCGCCGGTATTCTGGATAAAATAGTGGCTGCAGATCAGCTGATGGAAGCTGCACAGAGCGAAGCTCAGCGTCTGGCAGGGCTCAATATGGCGGCGCATTTGGCGACTAAACTGAAGATGCGTGCTGGCCTGTTAGACATCTTAGATGAGGCTATTGAGAAGGATTATCAAGAACAGCGGAGTTTGCTGGCATAAGGGCTATTGTTCGCCCTTGAGCCCTTGCTTTCAGCGTGCTTAATTACACTAAATATAGTAGCGCCAGCTCTATCGAATAACTTGCACCTAGATTATGCTGCCGCTCCAAACTGGACCACAAACCGTGGTCAGTTTTGGCACTTGGATCATTAACTGCGGTATAGTGGTTTTCGTTATTAGACGGAGTTTGGCTTTACTATTGTGATTACATGGAAGCGCGCTAAAAAGTACTGTTTATTCGCGGTGTTATTTGTCCTAGTGGCGTTAATAGGGCTGGTGACGTTCGAATATAATACGTCTTATTTTCAGTCTCATTATTTCACCAAGTTTGCGGCCAGTCTCGACTACGAGATAAAGGACGGCCCCTCAGACTCCATCGCCTTTCCTAGCCACGGACCCTACAACATCCAGAACGGCTATACCCGTCTGCCAGACTTTAGCAGTCGCCTGCAGCAAAACGGCTTCGATATCAGTAAGCAGTCGCGATTTGCTGAACCTTTGATGCGATATAGCCGCTGGGGCGGAAATCCGCCATACCAAACTCCGCCCCAGACAGGGCTCACCATATTTGGTGAAAACGGATCGACGCTTTTCTCAGCCCGAGAGCCGCAAAGTTATTTTCGCAACTATGCAGAAATTCCACCGCTATTATTAAAATCGCTGCTGTTTATAGAGAACCGCGAATTGCTGGTGGAGAAAAGTCCCACCAAAAACCCTGTTGTGGAGTGGGACCGACTAACGCAAGCGGCATTTTCGCGGGTACTCCATCCAGGCGAGTCTGGGCCGGGGGGGAGCACGCTCGCGACCCAAATGGAAAAGTACCGCTATTCGCCACGCGGGCTTACCTCTGATCACAATGAAAAACTGCGTCAGCTGGTTTCTGCCAGCGTCCGCTATTATCACTCTGACAAAAGTAGTCGCGACGCCAGAAAAATGATCGTTCTCGATTACCTAAACTCAACACCGCTGTCAGGTCGCGCTGGTTACGGTGAGATTCATGGTATTGGCGATGGCTTGAAGCGGTGGTATGGCATCGATTTAAAATACGCCAATTACGTTTTAACCTCGACCAGCGATACCGTGGGTATAAATGAAAAGGCGAGGGTGTACAAAGCGGCGCTCAGCTTATTATTGTCGCAGCGCAGGCCGTCCTACTATTTGCTAGAAGGCCGCGATGAACTCGAAAAGTTGACCACATCGTATCTGCGTATATTGGCAAAGAATGGCATTGTTGGTGCTGCTTTGCGCGACGCAGCCATTACCCAACAACTGACCTTTGTGGGCCGTGAGGTTTTGCCGCCAACAAGCTTCGTTGAAAGAAAGGCCATTAATAATGTGCGCAATGAGTTACTAACGCGCTTAGGGGTGAATAGCCTATACACCTTGGACCGTTTAGATCTTACGGTGAATACCACGATTGCCGGTGAGACCCAGGCCAAGGTAGAAAGCTTGTTAAAACAAGCAACCAATTTAGATTACGCCAAAGATTCCGGCTTGATGGGCGAACGCTTGTTACGGGAAGGACAGCTAAGTGCCTTGAGTTACAGTGTGTTGCTCTATGAGCGCACGCCTAGAGGCAATGTGCTGCGTGTTCAAACTGACAACTTGAATATGCCCTTTGATATGAATACAGGGTCGAAATTAGATTTGGGTTCCACCGCCAAATTACGAACCCTTATTACCTATCTTGATATCATTGAAAAGGTGTATCTCAAGTACCGCGAGTTTTCGTCAAAAGACTTATTATTCGCGCGCAATGTTGCCGAAGACCCTCTCCGTCGTTGGACCATAGATCAATTAATTGCCAATCCTAAAATTGAATTAATGGCGTTGCTGGATGCCGCTATGCAGCGCAAGTATTCCGCGAATCCCGGTGAGTCATTTTTTACTGCTGGCGGTCTGCATAAATTCGGCAATTTCGACAAATTAGATAATTCGCGGACGCTGACGGTGGCCGACGCTTTGTATCGTTCGGTGAACTTGGTGTTTGTTCGGATGATGCGCGACGTAGCACGCTACTACACCTTAGAGATTCCAGGCTCTCGTGAAGTGTTGCTCGATCGCGGTGAGCCACGCAGACAGGATTACCTCTACCGCTTTGCGGATCTAGAGGGCAATATTTATCTAAATCAGTTCTACAACCAATACAAACAATTGAATGCGCCGAGCATACTTCAGCATCTTGCTAGCCGTACAAAGCCGTTTCCCGGCCGCTTAACAATGGCGTTTCGCTCGGTTCGTCCCGACGCCGATGTGGCAGCCTTGAGCTCGTTTTTGACTATGCGCTTAAGTGCTGATGAGCTCGCAGAAGCGGATGTCGACAAACTCTACAGACAGTACGATCCAGAACGTTTTAACAGCAATGATCGCGCCTATCTTTCACGTGTTCATCCACTTGAACTGTGGTTGGTTAGATACCTGTTAGAAAACGACAATCCCTCGCATAGCACCATTGTCGAGGCGAGTGCAGCGGTGCGTCAAGACGCCTACTCGTGGTTGACTAAATCACGCAAGCAGCGGGCTCAGGACCGCAGTATTCGTATTCTATTAGAGCGCGATGCCTTCGTTGCAATACACCATCAATGGAAGCGTATGGGTTACCCCTTCGGCAGTTTAATTGCCTCTTATGCTACCGCCTTGGGTGCGTCGGCTGACCGCCCCCTGGCCTTGGCTGAACTGATGGGAATACTCGTCAACGACGGTATTAGAGTGCCGTTTAGACAGATTGATAGCCTCAAATTTGCTAGCGGAACACCTTACGAAACCGCGTTTGAACGTGCATCGCCGGTCGGTGAGCGAGTCTTGTCATCTGAGATTAGCCAGACTGTACGCAATGCCCTGGCGGGGGTTGTAGAGAACGGCACCGCAAGACGTTTAAAAGGCTTATTCCTCGATGCCAGCGGCAAGCCCATTCAAGTCGGTGGCAAAACGGGAACGGGCGACCACAAAATAAAATCATACGGCGCTGGCGGGCGCCTTATTGCCGAAGAATCTGTAAACCGCAATGCGATATTTTCCTTCTATATTGGTGATCGCTTTTTTGGTGTAATCCTCGCCCATGTTGGCGGCGCCACGTCTGGTGGCTTTGAATTCACCAGTGGCTTGGCAACACAGCTATTAAAGATTATTCAGCCGGTGCTAGCGCCGATGATGCGGGAAAATGCGTCTGCTGAAACGGACAAGCCCAAAGGCGATGCGCCGCGTTAATAGGCGCGGGAGCGAATAAAACAACATCGCTAATACAGCCGATGTTGTTTTAAGCTAGTATCCATCGCCGATGATCTGGATATAAAAAGTCCTGCCTCTTCCTTATCGTCGTAATACTTCTTGTTGTGCTTTATACAATGCAGGCGTTTTTCTTTACGGAAGCAAACAATCTTATGGTGGGTTTCCAGTTGTAAGAGCGCTACATTGATCCAGATACTTGCATAGGACAAATACGCGATGAGTTTTTCTTCTGCTCTCTATTCAAACGATACTTTGGTCACGCCTCGTGCGATGATCTGCTTGTTTTGTCTACTAATAGCGGGAGATTGGTATGACGCATTTTGAAAAACACAGGACCGAGCGAATCGGTTGGCTTCGTGCCGCCGTTCTCGGCGCAAATGATGGGATTGTATCTACCGCTAGTCTAGTCTTGGGCGTGGCGGCAGCGGGAGCCGATTCTGCGACGATACTACTTACGGGGGTTGCCGGTCTTGTTGCGGGTGCGATGTCGATGGCAGCAGGTGAATATGTGTCTGTCAGTTCCCAGGCAGATACAGAGCGAGCTGATCTTGCCAGAGAGAGTAGGGAGTTGCTCAATTCACCAGTTCAAGAGCAGGCGGAGTTGACTGAGATATACGTTAGTCGCGGATTAGAGCCGGAACTTGCTAGCAAAGTGGCAACTCAATTGATGAAGCACGATGCACTTGGCGCGCACGCACGTGATGAACTTGGTATTTCAGAAATATCGACGGCTCGACCAATTCAGGCGGCGTTCGCGTCGGCAGCGACATTTTCACTGGGCGCCGCTTTACCTCTACTCATTGTATTGTTGTTCCCCGCGTCTGGACTTATGCTTGCTGTGTCAATCAGCGCACTCTTATTCCTTGCTTTGCTTGGCTTCTTGGCAGCGAAAGCTGGCGGTGCGCCCGTTATAGTCGCGGTCTCTCGGGTTACTTTTTGGGGAGTGCTCGCAATGTGCTTGACCGCTGGGGTGGGTGCTTTATTCGGGGTTGCCGCTTAATAATTCCCCCTAGTATTATGATGGTATATACCAAGCACGGGTATCGTATGTTCAGCCGTATTTTGAAAAGGTAGAACCTGGACGCCAAAGATTATTGGACTTGGGTTTTTCCTGAAGACGTTAAGTCTAGAGATCACTATGAGCCTGGTTGAGATAATAATTCTATTTACCGCAATGGTGGCTTTGTCACTTGTTCCGAGCGCTAGCGTCGCTTTGGTTGTCGTACGATCTTCAACAGCGGGATTTTTAAACGGTGTTGCTGTTGTCACCGGAATCGTAGTTGGTGATCTCGTTTTTGTTTTTCTCGCTATTCTTGGCATGGCTGCGCTAGCCGACGTGATGGGGAGTTTGTTTCTCGGTCTGAGGTATTTGGCGGGCGTCTACCTGATTTGGTTTGGCATAAGCCTTTTAAGATCGAAACCTTCATCGCTAGTAGCGGCTTCTGGTCGGTCTGGATCTACATTGTCAGCAAGTTTTCTCTCGGGATTAATCCTTACACTTGGCGATGTGAAGGCCATATTATTTTATGCGAGCCTGTTTCCTGCTTTTGTTGATCTCGCCACCATTAATACGTCGGATATCACTATCGTTGTTCTTGTGACCATCGTCGCGGTTGGTGGTGTCAAACTCGGCTATGTCTATTCGGCAATGAGGGTCGTGTCACTCGCAAGAGGATTAGAAAAAGAACGCGCTATGAAAAACACGGCTGGTGGCTTTATGGTTTGTGCAGGTGCATACCTCATTGCAAAGGCTTAAGAGGAGTAGTCACTGTGATAGCTTTATTCTTGCACTTGTTGATTATCCCCTAGACCTCTATGTCAGCTTGCTAATTCCGTCAGCTCTTTGAAGTAGTTCAGTGCCTCTGGATTGGCCAGTGCATCAGTGTTTTTAACGGGGCGGCCGTGAATGGTTTCACGCACTGCAAGCTCAACGGTTTTGCCGCTGATCGTTCTGGGTATGTCGCGCACCTGTATTATTTTTGCAGGCACGTGTCTGGGTGTGGTATTGCTGCGAATAGTGGTTTTGATAGTTTTAATTAGCGAGTCATCTAAGCTTAGCTTGTCTGCTAAAACGACAAATAAGATTACCCGCACATCACTCTGCCAGCTCTGACCAACGACGACTGAGTCGACGACCTCGCTAATCTTTTCTACTTGACGATAGATTTCTGCGGTGCCGATACGCACGCCGCCGGGGTTAAGTACAGCGTCGCTGCGGCCGTGAATGATGACGCCGTTGGTTTCCGTTATTTCTGCGTAATCACTGTGTGCCCATATGCCAGGATAAGTGGCAAAGTAGGCGTCGTGGAATTTTTCACCATTGCTGTCGTTCCAAAAGCCGATGGGGCAGCTAGGGAAGGGTGCGGTGCAAACCAATTCACCTTTTTGTTGATGGACTGCATTGCCTTCATCGTCCCAAACTTCCACTGCCATGCCCAAGCCACGGCATTGTATTTCGCCGGAGTGAACCGGAAGAATCGGGCTGCCTAGAACAAAGCAGGAGATGATGTCGGTACCGCCGCTGATTGAAGACAGGCACACATCTGCTTTTATATCGCGATAAACATAATTAAAACTTTCGTCGCTGAGTGGTGAGCCGGTGGACAAGATTGTTTTCAAACTTGCCAGCGAATGGGATTCGCGGGGTTTGATACCGGCCTTATCCACAGCGGCGATATATCGCGCACTAGTACCAAACACGGTGATGCCCTCGCTATCAATGGCGTCGAGCAACAGCGTGTTATTACCAGCTAAAGGGGAGCCGTCGTACAGCACCAGCGTGCATTCAGATGCTAGGCCAGACACCAACCAGTTCCACATCATCCACCCGCAGGTGGTGTAGTAGAACAGCACATCGTTCGCGCTTATATCAGTGTGCAGGCTGTGTTCTTTAAGGTGTTGGAGCAGGGTGCCGCCGGCGCTGTGTACGATGCATTTTGGTACGCCTGTCGTGCCCGAGGAATACATAATATACAGAGGGTGATTGAACGGGAGCTGTTCAAAGTGCAGCGCTGTTTGTGGCGCGTCCGATAAAAACTGCGGAAAGCTGATGCTGTTGGGTATGTCGCTTAAGTCACTACGTTCATTGATAAGCGGAACAACAATAATTTTATTCAGTTCGGGAATTCGCTCTGCGACGGACTTTACCGTAGCTAAGGAGTGGATGGTTTTGCCGTTGTAATAATAGCCGTCGCTGCAAAATAGTACTTTAGGCTGTATTTGTGCAAAACGATCCAGGATGCCTTGGGTACCAAAGTCGGGTGAGCACGATGACCATATCGCTCCGATACTGGTAGTGGCTAACATGGCTATAAGCGCTTCTGGAATATTGGGCATAATACCGGCGACGCGATCGCCTGCATTAACACCTTGATCGCGAAGCGCGGCCGCCAATTGCTCAACTTGTGTATAGAGTTCGGCGTAGGAAATACTGCGACGCTGGCCGTTTTCTAATAGCGACACAATGGCGCATGTGTCGTCCCGACGGCGCAGTAGGTTTTCAGCAAAGTTAAGTTTTGCGCCCTCGAACCACTGTGTGTCGGCAAACGTATTTCCTTTGCTAATGACAGAGTGGTAGGGCGCTGAGCTGCGCACGTCGCAAAAGCTCCACACCGCTGGCCAGAACTTTTCTGGAAAGGCTAGAGACCAGTTGTACAGTTCGTCATAGCTGCTGATGTTAATGGCATTTTCAGTGCTAACTTTTTTCTGAAAAGCGGTGATGTTGGCGCTCTCAATTCTGTCTTGGGATGCTTGCCATAAACGCTCAGCCATTACATATGTCCTGCTGTTTTAATCTTAAGGTGTGAAATTTATTGTGTCTTGCTTAGCGCAGCTTGAATGAAGTCGCTTGCCTTTAGTAGCTTCGTGAGATCGATGCCGTGTTCGATGTTGAGCTCGTTTAACAGCGCAATTACCGATTCAGATGCGACGTTGCCAGAGGCGCCTTCGGCGTACGGGCAGCCACCTAAGCCGGCAATAGCGCTATCAATTACCGTGACGCCAAACTCAAGCGCGGTGCGAATATTGTCTAGGGCGCGACCGTTGGTGTCGTGAAAGTGCACGGCGAGCTTCTCTACAGGCACCTGCTGTGTTACGGCCTTAAGAATTTGCGCTGTTTGCTCCGGTCGAGCGCTGCCGATGGTGTCGCCCAGCGATATTTCGTAGCAGCCCATTGCGATCAGTTTAGCCGCAAGATTCGCCACTGCTTCAGGTTCAATATCACCTTCGTAGGGGCAGCCCGAGATACAAGAAACATAGCCGCGAACGGGAATGCCTTCTTGCTTTGCCCTGGTGAGAATGGGGCTGAAACGGGCTAAGTTCTCTGCTATCGAGCAATTGGTATTCTTTTGCGCAAAGGCTTCCGAGGCGCTCGTGAAAATAGCTACCTCGTTGGCCTGTGCTTGCACTGCTAATTCGAAGCCTTGCAAATTAGGTACGAGTGCAATGTAAAAGGTGTCGCTTCTGCGTTTTATGCCAGTGAATACCTGATCGCTATTTGCCATCTGCGGTACCCATTTTGGGCTGACAAAGCTACCGGCCTCGATATGGCTGATACCGGCGTCGGCAAGCATATTGATGAGCTGCGTGCGAACACCGATATCGAAGTAGCGCTTTTCGTTTTGCAGGCCATCGCGAGGCCCGACCTCAACGATGCGTGCGGCCGATGGTAAAGTCATTCTTATTCGGTTCTCTCAAATTGAATGAGTTCGGCACCGCCGCTAACGAGTTCGCCGGGCTGGAAGTAAAATACATTTACAACACCGTCCGCTGGTGCGCGAATGGTGTGTTCCATTTTCATCGCTTCCATAATCATCAGCGGTGTACCTTTGCTTACCGTACTGCCAGTGTCGACCAGGTGACTGACCACTGTGCCGTTCATTGGCGCGACGAGTTGGTTTTCCCCAGCGTTATCGCTGTTGTCGCCCAGGTCTGGTCCCTCTATAGAGAAGTTCAGAGTCTGTTCTGCGCTGAATAAACAGTAGTTGCCCTGGTTTGCCGCGACGGTCGCGGACACCTTGTGGCCATTAATATCAGCTTTTATGTTTCGCCCATCTAAGCTGCCGTTAACAATATAGGATGTATCGGCAAAGCGAATGGCGAACGCAGAATTATCAGCATTTGATTGCGCTGTCACCGAAACGGGATACAGCTCGTCGCCAATCTTTAGCGTAAAGCGATGTTCGGCAGCTTGATTTGGGCGCCAGTTGTAAGGGTTGTTCCAAGGCGAACTTGGGTCCTTGCTGGCGGTCGCGAAGCGATGAATACGTTGCTTTTGCACTAGCACTAAATACAGCGCCGCTAGCGCAATACTTGTAGGACTTTGGGTGCTGGCAATATCAAGCAGGCTTTCTTCATGTTTACCGATAAAGCCGGTATCGAAGTCCGCGTCTGCAAACGCCTGGTGACGACTGATGGTGTGAAGGAAATCGATATTGTTAATGACGCCGCTAATGCGGTATTGCTTTAGCGCAGTGCTTAAACGACGCAAAGCCGTGCTGCGATCGGTATCCCAAACGATTAGCTTGGCGATCATCGGATCGTAGAACACACTGACTTCGTCGCCTTCACGAACGCCGGTATCTACCCGAACGTTTGCTGATTCAGCAGGCGTTTCTAAAAAGTGAAGGGTGCCGGTTTGCGGCAAGAATTCATTGTTAGGATCTTCAGCGTAGATACGCGCTTCGATGGCGTGTCCGTTAATTTGCAGTTCATTCTGCTGCAGTGGCAGTGTGCCGCCGGCTGCAACGCAGAGCTGCCAATCAACCAAATCAAGTCCGGTAATCATTTCGGTAACAGGATGTTCAACCTGCAGGCGGGTATTCATTTCCATGAAGTAAAAACTGCCGTCGATGTCCAGCAGAAATTCCACAGTGCCGGCGCCAACGTAGTCAATCGCCTGTGCTGCACGTACCGCAGCTTCGCCCATTTCGCTGCGCAGCGCGTCACTCAAACCGGGAGCGGGTGCTTCTTCAATGACTTTTTGGTGGCGGCGCTGAATGGAGCAGTCCCGTTCAAATAAGTAAACGGCATTGCCGTGGCTGTCGCAAAAAACTTGTATTTCAATATGACGGGGCTGAGTGAGGTACTTCTCAACCAGCATGGTGTCGTCGCCAAAACCGTTAAGTGCTTCGCGCTTTGCCGCTTGCAGGGCGCTGTCGAATTCCTCGGCGCTCCATACTTGGCGCATACCTTTGCCACCGCCACCCGCAGTGGCTTTGAGTAGCACTGGGTAGCCCATGTCGTTTGCGGCTTTGCGAATTATCTCGGGGTCTTGGTCATCGCCGTGATAGCCGGGCACAAGTGGAACACCGGCTTTTTCCATGATTTGTTTGGCGGCGGACTTTGATCCCATCGCAACGATAGCGCTGGTTGGTGGCCCGATAAATACGATATTTTCCGCTGCGCAGCGACGGCAGAATTCGGCGTTTTCAGATAAGAATCCGTAGCCGGGGTGAATGGCCTGCGCGCCGGTTACGAGGGCTGCGTCGATAATTTTATCGACATCTAAATAGGACTCCCGCGCCGGAGATGCACCTATATAGATAGCCTCGTCGGCCATGCTCACGTGCAGCGCATTGCGGTCTGCATCGCTGTACACGGCAACAGTAAGAATGCCCATTTTGCGCGCGGTTTTAATAACACGGCAGGCGATTTCGCCACGGTTTGCAATTAATATTTTATCAAACATGTTTCTGCTTCCTGGGTGCTACCCGAATTTGTTTTTCACAGTTACGCTATTGCGAATGCGGATACTTGGCTTTGTGGCAGTTGCCTACATTCTGAACACGCCGAACTTTGTTTCTTCTATCGGCTTGTTCAGGCTGGCAGACAAACTTAAGCCTAAGACCATGCGGGTATCTGCTGGGTCGATAACGCCGTCGTCCCAAAGCCGCGCCGAGGCGAAGTAGGGGTGACCCTGCTCTTCATAGGTATCAAGAATCGGCTGCTTGAAGGCTTTTTCATCTTCGGCAGGCCAGTTTTTATCTTCGCGCTCAAACTGGTCGCGTTTGATTTGCGCCATAACGCCGGCGGCTTGCTCACCGCCCATTACCGAGATACGCGCGTTGGGCCACATAAACATAAAGCGTGGATCGTAGGCGCGGCCGCACATGCCGTAGTTGCCGGCGCCAAAAGAGCCGCCGATCAATACCGTTAGTTTTGGCACTTGGGCGCAGGCAACGGCCATGACCATTTTGGCGCCATGCTTGGCGATGCCGCCAGATTCGTATTGCTGGCCAACCATAAAGCCAGTGATGTTTTGTAAGAATATCAGCGGAATTTTGCGCTGTGCGCAAAGCTCAATAAAGTGCGCGCCTTTTTGTGCTGACTCAGAAAATAAAATGCCGTTGTTGGCGACAATGCCGACAGGGTAGCCAAAAATACGGGCGAAACCACACACCAAGGTAGTGCCGAACAGGGCTTTGAATTCGTCAAAATCTGAACCGTCCACAATACGTGCGATAACTTCGCGAACGTCGTAGGGCTTGCGGCTGTCCTTTGGCACGATGCCGTAAATTTCTTCAGCCGGTAATGCCGGTTCGATACTCGGACTGACATCCAGTGAAATGCGTTTGTTACGGTTTAGGCGCTTAACGGCATTGCGCGCTAGTTGCAGTGCGTGGTGATCGTTTTGCGCGTAATGATCGGCAACACCCGACACCCGACAGTGAACATCGGCGCCGCCTAAATCTTCTGCGCTCACCACTTCACCCGTGGCGGCTTTCACCAGTGGCGGGCCGGCTAAAAAGATGGTGCCTTGTTCTCTGACAATAATAGACTCGTCGGCCATGGCGGGTACATAGGCACCACCTGCCGTGCAGCTGCCCATAACCACGGCAATTTGAGGAATGCCCATCGCAGACATATTGGCTTGATTAAAGAAAATACGGCCAAAGTGTTCACGGTCTGGAAACACTTCGTCCTGGCGGGGCAGGTTGGCGCCGCCTGAATCAACCAGATAAATACAGGGCAAATTATTTTCTTGCGCAATGGTTTGCGCTCGCAAATGTTTTTTCACCGTGAGTGGGAAATAACTTCCCCCTTTAACGGTCGCGTCATTGGCGATGATCATGCACTCTTGGCCGCATACGCGACCAATGCCGGTGATCACACCCGCGGCGGCGAGTTCTTCGTCATAGACTTTATAGGCGGCGAGTTGCGACAGTTCCAAGAAAGGCGCGCCGACGTCGACCAGGGCGTGGATGCGCTCGCGGGGCAGCAATTTACCTTTCTCGGTGTGACGGCGCTGGGATTTCTCGCCGCCACCTTGGTTGATGTGCGCGACCAGATTTTTAAGGTCATCAACCTGTGCCTGCATGTGCTCGGCATTTTCTATAAAGCTGGGATCGCGTGGGTTAATCGTCGATGTCAGTACAGTCATGTTCGCGGTGCCTATATAGTGCTTATAACTATTTAATTTAGTTTTCGAATTCGGTTAACGGCTTCTACTTTGCTTACTGAGTTTCTTTGAAAAGTTCACGGCCAATCAGCATGCGGCGAATTTCAGAGGTACCAGCGCCAATCTCATAAAGCTTGGCGTCACGCAATAAACGACCCGTGGGGAATTCGTTGGTGTAGCCATTGCCGCCCAGGGCTTGAATTGCTTGTAAGGCCATTTGGGTGGCGCGTTCTGCGGTATACAAAATAACCGCCGCGGCGTCTTTGCGGCTGGCTTCGCCTCTGTCACAGGCCTTTGCAACTGTATAGAGGTAGGCGCGGCTGGCGTTTAATTCGGTATACATGTCTGCCAATTTGCCCTGCATCAATTGGAATTCACCAATGCTTTGGCCGAATTGTTTGCGGTCGTGGAGATAGGGGATCACGACGTCGAGGCAGGCTTGCATGATGCCGGTGGGGCCGCCTGACAATACGGTGCGTTCAAAGTCGAGGCCGCTCATCAGTACCTTAACGCCGTCGCCTTCATTGCCAAGCATGTTTTCCGCTGGGACTTTGCAATTATCAAACACTAATTCGCAGGTGTTTGAACCGCGCATCCCCAGTTTGTCGAGCTTGGGTGAGCGGCTAAAGCCGGGGTAGTCGCGCTCGACAATAAAGGCCGTAATGCCGCGTGGGCCGCCGTGGATGTCGGTCTTTGCATAGATCACATAGGTGTGGGCATCGGGACCGTTGGTGATCCACATTTTATTGCCGTTCAGCACATAGTGGTCGCCGTCTTTATCTGCTCGCAGTTTCATGCTGACAACGTCTGAACCGGCATTGGGCTCAGACATGGCCAATGCGCCAATATGCTCGCCGGAGCATAGTTTGGGCAGATATTTTTCGCGCTGGCGGTCGTTGCCATTCTTGAAAATTTGGTTAACGCACAAGTTTGAATGCGCGCCGTAAGACAGGCCGACAGATGCAGAGGCGCGGCTGATTTCTTCCATGGCGATAACGTGGGCTAAATAGCCCATATCACTGCCGCCATACTGCTCAGAGACAGTGATGCCAAGCAGGCCCATGTCACCCATTTTGCGCCACAAATCCATGGGGAAGGCATTGTCTTTATCAATACTTTCGGCGCGCGGTGCGATTTCCTGTTGAGCGAATTGGCGGGTGGCATCGCGCAACATTTCAATCTCTTCACCGAGGCCGAAATTCAATGTGGGGTAAGAAGTGCTCATGGTGTTGTCCTTGGAATTACTGAAAATGTGAGTTAGCTATTCTTTTTATTCATTTCATCTAATGCTTCTTGGCAGCGATCTTCCGCTTCGTTCAACTCGTAAATCATGTCCTCAAGATCTTGCAGCTGCTGCTTGAGTTGCTCCTTTAGCAGACGGCGACGTTCACGTATTTTTTCAATGAGTTTGATGAGCTGAGGACTGTTGTCGTGCTCGGGGTCGTACATCTCGATAATGTCTTTACTGTCTTCTAGCGAGAGGCCCAGGCGTTTGCCGCGCAAAATGAGTTTTAGCTTGATGCGGTCGGCGGCGCTGTAAATCCGAGTTTGGCCGTCGCGCACAGGGGTGAGCAGGCCTTTTTCTTCGTAAAAGCGAATGGTACGGGTCGTTACGTCAAAATCTGACGCCAAATCCGAGATGGTGTAAGTCTTGTCAGCCATGGTTGCGGCTACCCTGCGATATCGAATGTGCCAACTCTATCGGCAGTTTACGTTAACGTCAACATGTTTTAATCAACAGTTCTGTTAATTAGGTGGCTTTATTGCAGGCTTTTTTCTTTGGCTGATTGCCGAGGAGAAGTGGCTGTGCGTAAGTAATAACACGGTATTACTGACGCACAGCGGGGTGCTATCTAGGTGCTACTACCTCGCCGTAATTGTTACGGGTAAGCCGTCGGTGGGGAAGGAGATGGGCACCGCATTGTATTTCATTTGGTAGCCGGGCTTGGTGCTGATTTTGTAGTTGCGAAGCAAGTGGAACATAAACAACTTAACCTGCATTTCCGCAAAGTTTAAACCTATGCATTTGTGACCGCCGCCCCCGAAAGGTATCCACTGATATAGGTGACGTTTGTGTTCGGCACGTTCAGCGGAAAAGCGCTCGGGGTCAAACTTGGTCGGTTCGCTCCACCATTCTTCCATGTAGTGGGTGAACAGTGGCGAGATACCAATGCCGGTATTGGCAGGCAGGGTGTAGCCCATAATTTCGGTTTCTTTAATTAAGCGGCGCGGAATGGCGGGCACGGGCGGGTACATGCGCAGCGCTTCCTTCATGACTAATGCGGCCTTGTCGAGTTTTGGCAGATCGTCGTAGTTGAGATGGTCGCCGTCAATGAGCTTACACTCCTCGTACAAAATATCTTGCCACTCGGGATTTTTAGCCAGTGCGTAAATAATTGAGCACAGCGTACTGGTGGTGGTGTCGTGGGCTGCAAACAATAAAAAGATGGTGTGATCGCGCACCGCTTCATTGCTTAGCTCATTGCCATCTTCGTCTTTTGCGTGGCAAAACTGCGAGAAAAAATCGCTGCTTTCGGTGGCGCGCTTGGCTTCAATATGTTTTTCAATAAAGTTCTTTAATGTCTTGCGCCCGTTTAAGCCTTTTTGCCATGTGGTGCCGGGAATCGGAAGTTTTACGACCGCCATAGAGGCTTCCATTGCGTGCAGAAAGCCCTTGTTGATCGCGTCGGCCTCATCGCCCATTTTTACGCCCATAAAGACCTGGGCGGCAACGTCTAGCAACAGTGATTTGATACTGTCTTTAAATCCGAACTCGGCATTTTTGGGGAATGCCGCAACCCCGTCGCGCATCCGCGGATTCATATCGTCGAGATAGCCTTGCAGGGCATCTTTCTTAAATGCTGCCTGCAGAATACGGCGGTGAAAACGGTGCTCGTCAAAGTCGCGCAGCATTAAGCCGTCAGGGAAGAGCTTGTCTAGAATTGGGTCCCACGCTTTTTTGCTTGAAAATATCTTGCCGCTGTCTTTCAGTACAAGCTCGTTAGCCTCTGGGCCTAGCAGAGCGACCGAGCGTTGCAGCAGTGCATTGTTTCGGAAAATAGGGCCGTAAAGTTTGTGCTTGCGCGACACCAGACCCAAATAATCGGTGAGAAATTCCACGGTGTCGCCAAGAATCGGCATCTTGCCGTTGTCACCGGGCAGATGCAGAATCTTATCTGTTGATTTGCGCGGCAGGTTTAAATAATCAGCTGATGCCTTCATGTTGGTCTCCGTATTGTTATTTGTGCCAGCCGTGAAACAGCAGGTCTATGGATTGTTGAATATGGGTTTCTACAAACTCTGGGTCTAGCTGGGTTTTACCCGTGAGGCGCTGATAAAAAGGCAGTTGCACTACCGGTGCCGTGGCGGACTGCACAACAAAGAACAGCGTCTCTATAGGAATGTCTTTGATAATACCCACGTCATCTACCTTGGCGACCATATCGCTGATTAGCTGCCAGGCGGGCTCAAAATAATGTTTATGAATGTAGCTAAGGCGAGGGCCTTCGCGGAGAGATTCCTGCTGGCAAATATGGTAGAGCGCAGGGTGTTCAAACGCGCTGCGAATATACACCGCAATCCCTTCTTTCAGAGCGTCTAGTTCATTGTGGTCGTCATCAATGTGCTGAAGTGCCTCTAATACTTTGGCTGTGGTTGCGCCGCATAAGCGATCTACAACGGCCTGCCACAGTTGTTCTTTTGAACTGAAGTAGTGGTGAAAAAAGGTGTAGCTAACATTTAACTCGTCTTGCAGCTTGCGTAGCGAAACCCCGTCATAGCCATCGCGGGCGAAGATATCTGCCGACGCATCGAGTAATTGCTCGATGGACAGGGCGGGGGCCTCGCTCTTTTTAGGGCGGCCACGTTTTCTGGGGGCTGGGCTAATGTTCATAGGCAAAGTAAAGCTGACTCAATATTAAACACGTGTTTAATATTGAGTCAGCTTGGACGAGGCGTCAAGTTAATTTAGCGAAAAGGGAAAAAATTGAGCAACTAATAACGGGCTGGCCAATTGCAACGCGGAGTGATGGCGGTCACCCATGGTCTTGCCATGATCGCGGTAAGTGAACGAGAGAGCACCTCCCACTATCTACCAAAGCAGCGACTTAACTCGTTGAAATTGATAAAAAACACGATATGATCAATGGGAAGGGAATGCATGGCAGAAATAAAGGGAGTTAGTCTTCGTTTGACCGGCGCTCGCGAATAGCGAGGTCGCTATTTCATTGAACTCCCTTGTGTTTTTAAATCCAAACTTAAGCCGCAGCGTTGATAAGGGGGCCAAAGTGATATATTGCCTGAGTCTTTATAACAACTGTTATGTGGTGAAGATCAGGCATACCAAGGAGCTAGGTCTACATGGATGAAGGACAGAAAACCGCCATAAAGGAGTTCTTCGAGGATTTTGTCACGGCATTTTCGAGCTTTGATGGCGGTCTTGTGGCCACCAAGTTCAGCCTTCCTTATATGGCGAAAGGGCCGGGCGATTCTTGCAATGTTTTCTCCTTACGGTCCCAGTTGGCAGAGTATTTTCAGTCCTACCTGGATGAATATCACTCACAAGGGTGCCGTGAATGTCGTTACTCGAATCTTTCTGTAAATTGGCTTGGTTCTGAATCCGTGGTTGCCACCGTAACCTGGAATTTGGTGGATGCGTCTAGCGTATCAGTCACCTCATGGTCAGAGTCGTACATGCTGGCCTTTGCAAACGGTAGTGCCTTAGCTTTTGCTACTGTAGACCACGTAGGGGAGTAGAGCATGTGCTTGGCTACGGGCTCACATAACCAGGCCAAGCACTGGGGCAACTTTTCCGTTCCGGCTTTGCCTCCACTTCAAAGCTGCCCGTGTTGGCAGCGTTACAAGTCTTAAGTATTGAGCAATGATCGAAATTGAATTCGAAGAACCAAAATTAGAAGCATGTGAGTGTTGTGGAAGTACCACTACACGATTAACGCGCTTCGTATACCAGGACGGTGACGCTTTTGCTGTTTACTATGTTCTATTCACGGACGGCCATGAGGAAAAAGTTGCTTACTCCTTAATAGGCTTAGGTGAGTGGGGCGAAGATGGTGAGCCAGAAATGCGTACAGCCTTTGCCGTCAACATCTGGGATAACGATGATAATTGGGCAGTAACCGTCATTGACAAAGATGAATCGCCTTGGAGTCATGTAGAGTTCCTCGGCAAAATTGTTAACCGCGAAGAGGCACTTCAGCATCCTTGGATTAAAGATGTTTATCACATCACTGATCATATAGTTGCGGAAGATAAGCCAGTAATCGAGTTCTTCGCATGAACCAACTTGTAACAAGCTGCAAAGGACTCTTCAACCTGTCGCTTGTTTTGCAAAAAAACCGCAAAACAAGCGCCAGTTTAACTCACCGCTGAGCAAGGCGTTACATCTTGAGGTCGGATCGCAAATATGAGACTACTCGTAGTTTTGGCATTTTTATTTTCAGCCTATTCTTTTGCAGGAGAGCAGTCGTCTGACATAGTTGGATGCTGGGATGCCGAGATTGAGGACTACCACAACGTTGTTACTGTCTGCGTTAACCATGATTTCGGTAGTATCTCTACACTATTTTCAAATGACGATGTGGGTGTGCCACCTACTCGATGTACCCAGCCCGCAACAGTCGCGCTGGATTCTTCGGAGGAGATCACTTTAAAAGGGCTCGGTGGCTTGTGCAGAAATGGAAACAGGCAGGGAGACGTGACTATGAAGTGTAATCCTGCTGGGAGAGCTGAGATGCAGTGCAAAATCTTCACTTCTTATCACGAAGTAAAAGCTACCAAGCGAGAGGCTGACAAGTAATGCATAACAAGTACGCGCAGTTGCCGCTGAAAAGCGCGGCGGGACAGCCAAAACTCCGCGCCTTTTTGTACATTCGCTCCGCTCAGCGTCGCACAAAAACGCGCTCCATTTTAGCTGCCCCTGACGTAGGGCGATATGTAACTCGGTGGCTTTTTCTCACCACAATTGGCATCTCGTAGACATGATGTTAGAAGTCAATAATTTTACCAATTTGCATCAAAATGATGACCATTTACACGTTGCTTTTTCGTCCCCTCAGCGAGTATTGAGCTCGGCCATTTTGAATGGTGGCTTAGTGAAAGCTGATCATATTGTGAATCGAAAGGTACCCAAAGATTCATTAACATGTGAAGCTCCCGATGTAAGCTTGCGGAACTATGCAGAACAGCAAGGATGGCAAGGCAATGTTGTCGGCATGATGACGGCAGCGCCAATGTCTTCGCTCTGTATTGAGCAGTCTTGCGTAGAGGGAATAGATTTAACCGTTTTGGTCACCACAGGTATAGATAACGCTCGGCGTGCTGGAGATAAAGCTGATGTGCAGGACGTACTGGCATTACCAAAAGACCTTGGCACTATTAATCTTATTTTGATTTGTTCGGCCAAGTTGACTGATGCTGCTATGTTAGAAGCAGTCATGGTCGCCACCGAGGGCAAGGCAGCTGCATTGGAAGATGCCGGTGTTGTAAGTCCAGTATCTCAGCGGCTTGCGACGGGAACTGGAACCGACGCTATCGCTGTTGTTAGTGGGGATGGTCCTGAAGAAGTAGCCTTTTGCGGTAAGCACGTCTTGCTTGGCGAATTGATTGGTAGACTCGTTATATCGGCCGTCACAAAGTCATTAGCTTCTGAGTTTAATGGCGCTACGCCTACGCTCTAAATGGGGCTTGCAAACAATCAACGGGGTCAGAGTCATTGATTCCGACCCCGTTGATTCTTGGGACGCTCTGGGGTTCGCTCCGTCTCAAAAATTGCCCCGATAATATTGGTTGGCGGTTTTGCGTGACATGCAGGTGCGATAGGTCGAATTGCCTGGCCCATACACCGTTCCGCAGACGTCGCCGCCTTCCCTTGTGGCTTTTTCCTTCTGCCGCTGGGCGTATTGATCCCACGCGCGCTGCACTGTCTGGCGGTCCATATTTTCGCGCGCTTCAATGTTGCGGTTGTTCATCGCCACCATTGCGCGGTGATTGGCCTCTACACGCGCTTTCTGATTGGCCTTGACCGCGTCATCCAGTTCCTGCGCTCCATTAGCACCAAGATAAAGTGCGCGGCCAATGGCTTGCGGATAGCTCATGACCCCGGTCATCTGGTTGGCGCTCAATTTCTGGTGCGCAATCCGGATCGCGGCATCGGCGACGCCCTTGCTCGCGGCGCTTTCGAATAATTCCCACATCGCGTCTTCCCGGTGAGGCGGGAAGCGAGCACCAGGTCGTTCGGCAGTCGGCTTGGGTTCGACTGCAAGACCCGCTTCATATGCCAGGGCCAATTCCATCTCTGCACCGGTATGGCCGAGCGCTGCGAGCCATTGCATGGTTTCGCGCCCGCGTTGCAAATCGCCGCTTTCCATATCAAACCGTGCCAACAGAAAGCGTTCGTCCAGCGGCAGCATCGGGTCAATATAGCTGCCGACCACTCCGCCGGATTCGGCCACCACCGCGTCCTTGCGTGCGCAGGCTGCGCTATTACCTCGCTCGCACGACGATTCCAGTATGCCTATTGCGAGATTGGTCGATGGCAAGGAGGCCTTGGCCTGCGATTGAAGGTGACGATCCGCCACCTCGATGCAGCGGGAATTGAACAAGCGGCAATCGGTCAGCCAGCTCTCGTACGCCATCGGATAGTAGGTGCCCCCAATAGCGACTGGCCCGTTTGGCCCGGGGTACTTGCCGCTCCACAGCGTGTCTCCGGCAATATCACAATCCTTCTGGGTGGGGTTGTCACGGCAGCGACCATAGTGACCCAGAGTCAGATACCACTCGTTGGCCCAGGCATGGGGCTGGCCGGCATAGGACAGGAACTCGCACGCCCGCGCATCTCCCAATTTGCAGCCATTTTCGAGTATTCCCGCGCCAGTCTTGTTCGTGGCGTCGCGCCAGTCGAGCGTTTCGGCACTGCTGAACGCCCTCAGCCCGCTCATGTAGCAGGAGGCGGCATATCGCGCACGGCCACAACCCTTGCTGAAATACTGCTTGGCTTTTTCGAGGTCGCTGTCAACGCCATTAATTCCCAGATAATAGCCAACCCCGGCGGCAAGGCATGACGGTCCGTGGAGTGCGGTGTTGGCGCAGCGTGCCGCAGCCTGTTCTGCGTTCTGGGTGCTGGTTTCGGCACGCGCCGCCTCGGCGAGCAGGAAATCGGCATACCAGGTGCACCCGTTGAGTGACTTCCCCGCACAACTTTTGCGATAGAGCGCGCGTGCGGCCTCGATGTCGCGTGGTGTACCTTGTCCGAGTTCTCGTGCCACGGCGCCGCGTGCGCAGCCGGGCCAGAATTCAATGCTGCAGGCCTTGTCGTAATAGCTCAGCGCGACCGCGTAATCCTCAGAGTGACCATCAATGCCTTTGCGATAACTGTCGCCCACTGCAGTGCATAGCCAGCCGTTATCCGCAGCGCAGCCGACCTCAGCCAAGCGATTTCGCTCAGCAAGCATCGCTGCGGCTTTTTTCTCTCGTGCGTTTTGGGATAGCTCGGTGAGCGCATCGTAAGCACGCTCGCAGGCCGCGCCGTCATTATTCGAATAACACGCCTTGCTGTCTGCGCGCACATCCTTCGACGATGGCGCTGCGTGGGCAGCGGCCCCGACGAGGAAAAAATTCAAGGCGACTAGCGCCACGACTAAGCTGATTTTCGGTGCCATGCCCAATTCCCCCGCTAAAGCGTCACCGCATCAGCATATAGTCGCTACTGCGATTTCATAATCGTTGTTGGATATTTTTATTTCATTTTTTATAAAGTTAAATTGTTTTCAGAATGGGGTTTCTGATTGCTTGTTCCGTTTAACTTCATCAAGACAATCACTCTCTTTTAACCGACGCGTCAGACAATACTTGCGCGGTTTGCTGAACCTGAAAACGGGCACGCACTTCTTCGTTCTAGAGTGAGCCAGGGGAAGTGGTGCGTGTCCCTTCTTATTTCTATAACTCGACTTAATTTACTGCCAAGTAGCGACGAGAAGAACACCGTATTTAGGGGGGTAGACTTAGGAGTCTTTCGAGCTTCCGCTTGCCTCGTTTAGATTCGGTTCTGCCTGTTTGGCAATATATACCGTCATTATTGCCGCCACTGAAATCATCATCACACTCAGCCAGTGGATTTTTACAATGAGCAGGGCGCTGGTCAGAATGGTGATCCAGAGCATCGCGATAATGCCAATTTTGATACGGCGCGGAATGCCCTGGCCGTCTAAATAATAGCGTATGTACTTTCCCCACCAGCGGTGTTCGGTCAGCCATACATAAAAGCGCGGTGAACTGCGCAGAAAGCAGGCGGCGCTGAGCAATAGAAAGGGCGTTGTTGGTATTACCGGTAGCAGCAGGCCGATCATGCCGAGTACAAAAGAAATCCATCCGATAACAAACAATAGGTAACGTACGGCGGGGTTGCGGTGCTGGTAAGGTGTTTTCATTATTACTCTGATTTGTTGACTGCCTTGCTACTTTAGCAAAATAGCGACGGAGGGCGAAGGGGGGCGGACGTCGGGGGTCTGATGTCTGACGTGATACCCGCGTACTCCTAAGTCTTGTACGCGCAGTCGCGTCCTGAATTTGCGTCTCCCGTCCAGCATTTCGCCGCCAACTAGCGCACGGTACCCAGCTTACCGCCTTGGCAGTTATCGTCAGACCTCAGACACCCGACGTCCGGCTTTCTTTGCCGCCCTGATCGTTTTTGTCATTTACTTGATCAGCAGCGACATTGTTCAACATCGGGGCCGCGGAGATACTTCGTGGCAAGCGGGTTAATGATGCGAGCTTATGGCGTGCTTGTTGACCTAATTTAAACACGAAGGAGAGATCTGATGTCGTCATCGGCTGAAATTCTTAGCCAAGCCTTTACGCTAGGCTATACCTATACGCGGTCCACAGGGCCTATCGTGGGTCAGTTTTTGACCTCCTTGCGCGCTCGCAAAATGGTTGGCATTAAAGCCAGCGATGGCAAAGTGCTGATGCCGCCGGTGGAGTTTGATCCGGTTAGTGCGGCAGCGTTGACTGAATTTGTCGATGTGGCCGATGCTGGTGTGGTTAAGACGTGGTGCTGGGTAAAGGAACCTCGTAAAGCACATCCCAGTGATAAGCCATTTGCCTGGGCGATGATTCAACTGGACGGCGCAGACACGCCAATGCTGCACTGGGTTGATGCCGGCGACGAAGCTGCGATGAGCACCGGTATGCGCGTAAAAGTGCGTTGGGCGGAAGAAACCAAGGGCTTGATGAGCGATGTGAATGGTTTTGTGCCTGAAGCTGTGGCGTTGTTGGGTGAGTTGAAGCCCGCGACGTCTGACGAGCAGATCACCGGTATGGAAGCGCCGATCTACCTTACCTATAACTTCACCGCCGGTAAGGCGACTGCGCGTTATTTGCAGTCGATGAAAAAAGGCAAGTTGGTTGGCCAGCGCTGCCCAAATTGCCGCAATGTCTACATTCCACCGCGTGGCTCTTGTGCTGCCTGTGGCGTACCGACTGAAGAAGAAGTGACTTTGGGCAATAAGGCCACCGTTGAGTCCTTCACCATTGTTTATATTCCTATCCCAGGTAACCCAATCAAGCCACCTTACGTTATTGCCAACCTAGTATTAGACGGTGCGAACTTGAGCTTCCTGCATCTGCTTAGCGAATGCAAAAACGAGGAAGTGCGCATTGGTATGCGCGTAGAAGCGCTTTGGAAGCCAGAAGCAGAGTGGGGCTATGCCATGGAAAATATTCAGTACTTTAAGCCGTTAGATGAGCCGGATGTGCCGGTAGATCAAATTGGCAAACTAATTGATGAGGGCCGATAAGATGCGTGATGTTGCGATAGTTGCCTTTGCGCAATCAAATTGCCAGCGCGACGCTGGTGCGCAAAACGAAGTTGAGCTGATTATGCCGGTGCTCACTGAAGTGTTTAAGCAAACCGGAATTAAAAGTGCGCAGGATGTGGATTTCACCTGTTCCGGTAGTTGTGACTACCAGCAGGGTGCGGCGTTTGCCTTTGTTGCCGGTGTTGACGCGCTCGGCGCGGTGCCGCCGATCAAAGAGTCGCATGTGGAAATGGATGCAGCATGGGCGCTTTATGAAGCCTGGCTGAAAATCCAGATGGGTACTGCTGAGTCAGCGTTGCTATACGGGTTTGGTAAATCTTCTCCGGGTGAACTGCCGATAGTGCTGTCTCAGCAACTTGATCCGTATTACCTCGCGCCACTGTGGGTAGACACCATTGCGTTTGCTGCGATGCAGGCGAGAACCATGCTCGATTCGGGTGAAATCACTGAAGCCGATATGGCAGAAGTCGTAGCGCGTTCGCGCAATAACGCCCTGAAAAATCCCCATGCGCAATTGAAGGGTGATCAAACGGTTGCGGATTTGCTTAAGGAAGCGACCTACGTGTCACCTTTGCGTCGTCATGATTGCTGCCCAATTTCTGACGGTGCCTGCGCCATGATTATTTGCACCATTGAGAAAGCCGAAGAGTGGGGCAAGCCGTACGCGATTATCAAGGGTATCGATCACCGTATTGAGACTCACCATATTGGCTCGCGTGATTTAAGCCGTTCAGTATCAACTGAAATTGCAGGCAAAGCGGCGGGCGTGGCGAATGGGCCCGTGGATGTTGCTGAGCTTTACGCGCCGTTTAGTCACCAAGAAATTATTCTTAAAAAGGCCTTAGGTTTGGGTGATGACACTGTGATTAACCCGTCGGGCGGTGTGCTCGCTGGCAATGTCATGATGGCATCTGGGCTGTCGCGTATCGGTGAAGTTGCTATGCGAATTATCCGTGGTGAAGCAAAACGCGGTGTTGCCCACGCGACATCAGGTCCGTGCTTGCAACAAAACCTGATTACCGTACTGGAGGCGAAATAATGGCTCAGTTAGCTGCTGTTGTTGGCGTAGGCCAAACTAAATATAAAACCAAGCGCAAAGACGTATCTATTGCGGGTATGGTGAGAGAAGCTGCTGTTAACGCCCTGGAAGATGCGGGCTTAACATGGAATGACATTGACGCGGTAATTATTGGTAAAGCGCCAGATATGTTCGAAGGCGTGATCATGCCTGAGCTTTATCTGACTGATGCGCTGGGCTGTAATGGCAAGCCAATGCTGCGTGTTCACACGGCGGGTTCAGTGGGTGGCTCTACCGCCATCGTTGCTGCAACCTATGTGCAAAGTGGCGTGTTTAAACGCATTTTGACCGTGTCGTTTGAGAAGCAGTCTGAGTCTAATGCGATGTGGGCACTGTCAAATCCACAGCCGTTTTCTCCCCATTTAAATGCCGGTGCTGGTGGTTATTTTGCGCCGATTATTCGCGAGTATATGCGCCGCTCGAATGCGCCGTATGATGCGGGTATAAAAGTGGCGGTAAAGGATCGTTTGCACGGTGCAAAGAACCCATTGGCGCATCTGCAACTACCTGAAATTACGATGAAGGAAGTAGAAGACAGCCCCATGTTGTGGGAACCGCTGCGCTTCTTAGAGGCTTGTCCTTCTTCTGATGGCGCTTGTGCCATGGTTATCGCTAACGAGGAACTGGCGGCCAAGTCACCTCGTAAACCAGCGTGGATACGCGGTGCAGCGATGCGCTCCGAACCAACCATGTATGCAGGTCGTGAGCAGGTTAACCCGCGCGCTGGTATTGATTGTGCCAAAGACGTGTATGCGCAGGCTGGCATCCACAATCCGCGTAAAGATCTTGATTGCGCCGAAGTCTATGTCCCGTTTTCCTGGTACGAACCGATGTGGTTAGAAAACCTTGGCTTTGCCGATGAGGGTAAAGGTTGGGAATTAACGATGTCCGGCGCAACCTCATTGACTGAAGGCGGCGATATACCTTGGAATCCGTCTGGTGGTGTACTGTGTTCTAACCCGATTGGCGCGTCTGGGATGATTCGCTTTGCGGAGGCGGCACAACAGGTGCGTGGTGAAGCAGGTGATCATCAGGTCGATGGTGCTAAAACGGCACTGGGACACGCTTATGGCGGTGGTGCACAGTTTTACTCGATGTGGGTTGTCAGCTCAGAGAAAGCGTAATTAACTAAGCTTGTAAACTGGCTTCACTGTCTCGTCCCTTGGGAGGATGGTGACGCCAGTTTGCGCTTGGTACATTGGAAGATTGTTTGTTCAGGCTACGTTTTGTTGGCCTGTTTAACGAACATTTCTCAATAAAGATTGATACTCGCTCAGAAAAACAATAAGGGACAGAGAATATGGCTATGCATTTTAACCTCGCTGATTTGTTTGAAGCCGTTGCCGACAAAGTGCCGGAGCGCGAGGCGTTGGTTTGCGGTACCAGCCGCTGTAGCTATGCGGAATTAGATGCCGGTGCCAACCAGATGGCACATTACCTTGCGTCGCAGGGTGTTAAAGCGGGCGATCACGTCGGCTTGTATATGTATAACTGCAATGAATATCTTGAGGCGATGTTAGCCTGCTTTAAGATTCGCGCGGTGCCGATTAATGTGAACTACCGCTATGTTAAAGATGAGCTGCTTTATATTTTTGACAACGCAGACATGGTTGCCTGTATTCATCATCGTGAGTTCATTCCGGCTATTGCTGAAGTTCGCAGCGCGGCTAAAACCTTGAAATTGTGTATATCAGTTGCCGATGCCAGCGACGAACCACTGTCGTCAATTGGCGCTGTGGATTATCACACTGTTCGGGAAACGCAGAATAAGGGTCGGGATTTTGCAGAGCGCTCCGGGGATGATTATTTCATTCTCTATACCGGCGGCACTACCGGTATGCCCAAGGGCGTAATGTGGCCGCACAAAAACGTATTTTTTGCCGCAATGGGCGGCGGCGGTCACTTTTCTCCGCTGGGCGCTTGTGAAAAGCCAGAGGACATGGCGAGCCGCGTGACTGAACATCCACTGCGTGGTATCGCACTAGCACCGCTGATGCACGGCGCATCTTGGTGGTACGCCTGTATTCAGTTATTGGCGGGCAATGCTTTAGTGCTAAATCATCAGCGCTCGTTTAATGGCGAAGCCGTGTGGCAAATTGTCGCCGATGAGAAAGTAAATGCGGTGCAGATAGTCGGCGACGCGATGGCGATTCCGTTGTTGGATGCCTTGGAAGGCAATGCTGACCGTTGGGATTTAAGTGCGGTGTTTAACGTGGGCTCCGGCGGCGCCATTTTCTCAGACGCTAAGCAGGAAGCGTTTAAAAAGCATTTTCCCAATGTCTTTATCACCAATAGCTTTGGCTCATCTGAAGGTGGCCAAATGGGCATGGATAACGGCAGCAAAAAGACGGCATCTGGCCTCGGCAATGTTACACGTACCGATTTTATGGACGTCATTATTGATGTCGAGGGTGAACCGCGTCGTCACGCAGAATTAGGTGAGACAGGTATTTTTGCCCGCGCTGGATATATTCCCAATGGCTATTACAACGACCCAGTGAAAACCGCTAAGACCTTTATTGAGGTCGACGGCAAAATTTGGTTGTTAACCGGCGATGCTGCCAAGCTCGAAGAAGATGGTTCCATCACCGTATTCGGCCGTGGTTCTAACTGCATAAATAGCGGCGGTGAAAAAATATTCCCGGAAGAAGTGGAAGATGCGCTGAAAGCCCACGACGGTATTTTTGATGCACTAGTGGTTGGTGTGGAAGATGAGCGTTGGGGTAGCCGTGTTTGCGCCATTATTCAGGCGCGTAAAGGCACGCAACTGAGTCTTGAAAATATCCAGGAACACTGTCGTAAACATATCGCTGGCTACAAAGTGCCACGCGAAATTCACCTTATCGATGAATTGCCCCGTGCGCCTAGTGGTAAGCCTGATTACAAAACCGCGAAGGCCTATGCCGAAAGCGGCAAGGGCGCGGTCGCTTAAGGGGGCTGCTGCAGCTTGGTTTCCTTTCTGGTTGCGAAGGTAAAGCGCAGGTAAGCCCTTTTATTAGCTGCGCTTTATTTTTACTAGAGAACAACTGCGACTTTTACAGCGGCCCATAAAAAATTATTTTCGGAGTTAAACATGCCAACAGAATTAGCCATCAGCACCAAAACCTGTCTTGTCGAGCAAGAGGGCAATGTCTTAATTGTTACCCTGAATCGTCCTGAAGCAAAAAATGCGTTCAACCCGGAAATGCTATTGGGTTTGTATAAAGCGTGGCGTTTGCTGGATGAAGATGACAATTTGCATTGCGCCATCCTCACCGCCAATGGAGACACCTTTTGTGCAGGTATGGATTTGAAAGTCGGCCCCGATGGTGATCAAGGTACTACTCAAGAATTTATGGACTTGATGGGCACGGTGCCAAATATTCATTGGCAGGCCCTGCTTCGCGAGAATCGTCCCTGCAAGCCGCTATTGCTAGCGGTGGAAGGCTATGCATTGGCTGGCGGTACTGAGATATTACAGGGCACGGATATTCGAGTTGCCGCTGAAGACGCCATTTTTGGTGTAACGGAAGTGGCGCGTGGTTTGTATCCTATGTCCGGTTCTACCATTCGCTTGCGCAAGCAGATTCCGTACTGCCTAGCTGCCGAGATCCTATTGTTGGGCGAGCACGTTACTGCGCAGCAAGCTTTGGAATTTGGCTTGATCAATCGCGTGGTACCCAAGGGTGAAACCCTAGTAGAGGCTAAAAAATTAGCGGCTAAAATCTGTGCAAATGGTCCCGTGGCTGTTAAAGCCGTGGTGCGCTCATTGCGTGAGCACACCGAGCATTTAGCCGAAGACGACGCGATGCAAAAATCGGATATATTGGCAGGTCCGGTATTTGGCTCTAAAGACGCGAAAGAAGGCATGCGCGCCTTCAAAGAAAAACGCCCTGCGGTATTTACCGGCGAGTAAATCTTCTTGTCGCGCAACGGGGTTCAGGTTCTGAACTGCCGTTGCGCTCCTTCCTTGTTTGACTCACTCCGCTTATTCAGAGAGTAACGCCATGTCCGGTCCGCTAAGCGGTTTACGCATTATCGAAATGGCAGGCATCGGTCCTGCACCTTACGCCTGTATGTTGTTATCTGACCTCGGCGCCGAAGTGATTCGCATCGATCGCGTGAGTGGCGGTGGTCTAGGCGCTCATCCGGGAGACGTGACCGCGCGGGGACGCAAATCCATTGCGGTAAATCTAAAAAGCCCAGAGGGCGTCGAGGTCGTTTTGCAGTTACTTGAATCTGCCGATGTCCTTATAGAGTGCTTTCGCCCCGGTGTAATGGAAAAATTAGGCTTGGGGCCTGATATCTGTGCGCAACGTAATCCTGCTTTAGTTTATGGCAGGATGACAGGTTGGGGGCAGGACGGCCCAATGGCTAAGCAGGCGGGCCATGACCTCAATTACATTGCGATCACAGGCCTATTAGATAGCTTTGGCGCGGCAGGTGAGGCGCCACCAACCCCCTTAAACGTTATCGGTGATTTGGGTGGTGGCTCGATGTTTTTGTTATTGGGTGTGCTAGCGGCATTGCTTGAGCGCAAACAGTCTGGATTTGGTCAGGTAGTGGATGCGGCCATATGTGATGGCACAGTGAGTTTACTGAGTACCATTTACGGCTTAAAGGGCATTCAGTATTGGGACACAGAGCGCGAGCAAAACTTATTGGATGGCGGTGCGCCGTTTTATCGAAGCTATCTGTGTAAAGATGGCCGCTCTATTTCGGTGGGCGCCATTGAGCCACATTTTTACTCGCAGCTGCTCGATATTCTAGGGTTGGATTTTGGTGGCAGCGATTATTTAGCTCAAATGGACAAGGCGCAGTGGCCTGCGCGTCGAGCGCAAATGGCAGCGCGGATTTTAGAGAAAACGCGGGATGAATGGGCCGCGTTGTTCGAGGGAAGTGATGCCTGCGTTGCGCCGATATTAGATATGGATGAGGCTGAGCACTATGCTCACAATGCAGTTAGGAAAAACCTTGTCCGTCGAGACAATGTTTTGCAGTCGGCCCCAGCGCCGCGGTTTTCCCGTACACCGGGTGAGATTCAGCATTCTCCAGTCGCAGAAGGCGCTGACACCGTGTCTATAATGGCTGGCTTGGGGTGGGATGACGATGCGATAACGCAGTTTCTGAATAGCGGTGTAATTAAACAAACGGATTGAGATGATGAGCGAAACCTTAGATGTGTTTAGTGACCTTGTTAATGCGCGCCGTTCGGTACGCGCATTTTTGCCGGAGCCTCTTGCACAGTCAGTTTTAGAATCGATATTCACACTCGCACAGCGCGCGCCATCTAACTGTAATACCCAGCCTTGGCAGATTGCGGTGGCGAGCGGTACAAGCATAGAGAATCTGCGCAGCAAGATTCCAACGGCGTTTAGTGCCGGTGAGTGGACTATGGATTTCCCTTACGATGGTAAATACGAGGGTGTGTACAAAGAACGTCAATATAAGGCCGCGGCTGATTTGTACGATGCCATGGGTATTACCCGTGACAATAAAGTGGCGCGCAATGAGCAGTTCATGAAAAATTATGAATTCTTTGGCGCACCTCATGTCGCTTTTTTATTCCTGCCAGAGGGTTTCGGCCTTCGTGAAGCTGCCGACTTGGGTATGTATGCCCAGACGCTTATGCTAAGTCTTAGCGCTCATGGTTTGGCCAGTTGCCCGCAGACGGCGCTGAGCTTCAATTGTGATTTAGTTAGGCAGGAACTCGACATTGATTCCAGCAATAAATTATTGTTTGGCATTTCTTTTGGTTATGAAGATACCGCAAATTCCGTCAATGGCTGCCGCACCGAGAGAGCTGCTTTGGCGGACACCGTCACATTCTATAATTAGCACTAATATAGGGATAACCATGAGCGATACTGTACTGCAGAAACTCGACGATGATGGCGTTTTACTACTGACCTTAAATCGGCCTAACAAGAAGAATGCTTTCAACAACGAGCAGTGGCTAGCGTTTAGAGATGCCCTGGTAGCCGCCAGTGACAATCCGAAGGTGGCCTGCGTCGTGATAACTGGTGCAGGAAAGGATTTCTCATCTGGGGTTGATCTCAATGATTTCTCAGAGGCTGATGGCGAGCATCCATTTGAAATTTCAGCCAAAGCCCTGGTGGACTTCGATAAGCCGGTCGTCAGCGCGGCCCGCGGCGTTGCAGTGGGTGGCGGCGCGACTTTATTGCTGCATACGGATGTGGTGTACGTCGGCAGTAGTCTGCGTTTGCGCTTTCCTTTTACTGCCTTGGGCTTGGTGCCGGAGTGGGGCAGCAGCTATCAGTTGCAGGCCATTATTGGCGCGCGTAAAGCCGCCGAACTAATGTATACCTCAGAGTGGGTAAACGCTGAAAAGGCCGTTGATTTAGGGATTGCCACTGCGACCTTCGACGACGAAGAGGTCTTGGAACGCGCGATGGAAAAAGCGCGGGAAATTGCCCATTGGCCGATACCATCACTAGTGGAAACTAAAAAGCTAATGCGCAGTGTGCACCGTGCGGCGATTCATTCTGCGATGGGCGGGGAGGCGGAAGGCATGTCTCGCTTGGCTGGAACACCGGAAAATATTGAAGCGGTAGTGGCGATCATGGAAAAGCGGCCTGCGGACTTTAAGCAGTTTAGAAAATAGACAATAAATGCTTTTATTTAATAAGTCGTGAAGTGGCATAACTTATTTTTACTTTATAGACGGAAGCTAATATTAGCTTCCGTCTTGGTAATGAATTTTTCGCAGTTCGCTCGCTGGTGAACATGCAAAAAGAAGATGGCAGATCAACTGCTACGTCGTTTACGCATAATGCCTTCTTGTGCGCTGCTTGCAACGAGTCTTCCTGCACGATCATAAATCTTACCGCGCACAAACCCGCGACCATTAGAGGCGCTGGGGCTGTCTATGTCGTATAGCAACCAGTCGTTAAAATCGAAAGGTCGATGAAACCACATGCTGTGATCAATCGTTGCCATGCGCATATCTTCCGTTAGGAAAGACACTTCGTGGGGTTGACTGGCGGTGGCTAAAAAGAAAAAGTCTGAGGCATAAGCCAGCATGTAATTGTGAATGCAGGGGTTGTTTGGCAGTTTACCATTGGGGCGCATCCAAACTTGCTTGGCCGCATTTCCTTTTGTTGGATTTTTAAGGTCGTAGTAATTGACCGCACGGAAGTCTATGGCGCGAACAGCGTTGAATTTTGGTAGCCATTCCTCCGGAGCAAAGCGCAGGTCTTCTTCGCGCAGTTCTAATTCCTGCGGTAAACCTTCTGGCGGTGGCACTACAGGCATTTCACTTTGGTGATCGTAGCTATCAATATTGAGTTGAAATGAGCTGGTCATAAAGAAGATGGTTTGTCCGCGTTGAACGGCTTTCACGCGACGATTTGAAATAGTGCCCGCATCGAGATTGCTTTCCACTTCAAAAATAATGGGGAAATCCGGATCCCCTGGTCTTAGAAAGTAACTGTGGAAAGAGTGTATATGGCGTTCGGGATTAACTTGCTGTGCAGCGGCTGATAATGCTTGGGCGATAACTTGACCACCATACACACGACCCCAATCGGTAGCCTCAGATTGGCCGCGATAAATATTCTCGTCAATTTTTTCAAGTGTTAGCAAATCAATGAGATTAGAGAGCGCTTCAGACATTGTTACTCCATTTGGCGAGCAGCCAAAGTAATATTTATTTGAGCCTATTTGCCGCCCTATGGCAGTCCATTGCTTCGTTATTTCCTCTCACCATAGGTTTACTATGCTTTCGAGAAAACGCCTCGCGCTGAACCGCCGTAGGACTAACTGTACCCGTCAATATCATGTTGAAGGAGTACTAGTACCGATCTTACTTTGTCGGGAATGCTAACAGGCTTATTGGTGTGGCGATCTACATAGACGTGAACAAAATTACCGACCGCCGACGCCGTCGTTTCGTCATTGCGGAAAATAGCTGTTTGGTAGCGCACGCTGCTATTGCCAAGGTGTTCTACTTTGATACCGACGACGATAAGGTCGGGGAAACTGACGGCGGAATAGTAGCGACACTGGGTTTCTATCACCAAGCCAATAGCCGAGCTATTGGCAATGTCGAGGACGCCGCTGTTAATCAAATGCTGGTTAACGGCGGTATCGAAAAAAGAATAATACACCACGTTGTTTACATGCTGATAAACATCGTTGTCATGCCAGCGGGTTTGAATTTCTGAAAAGTGTGGAAAATCAGCGCGAGTGGGAATTGCGGACTTGTCGCTCACAAGGCCTCCTTGTAAAGCGCGATAGCATCGGCCAAATGGATTTCGCGTGGATTGTTTATTAACAGCCGCTCTTGTTTCATCGCGTCTCTTGCCAGTAGTTCAACGTCACTTTCCTGGATGCCGACCTCTCTTAATGAGGTCGCGATTTCAAGCTCGCCGGGAAGGTCTTTTAGGTAATTCAGTAGTGCCATGGCGCGGTCGTGTGGTGTGCCGCAGGCAGCGGGGAATACCACGTCGCCGAGTTCTGCATAGAGGTGCTCGGCATCCCGCAGATTAAAGCGTAATACGGCATTTAGCATAAGTGAATTTGATAAGCCGTGGGGGACATGAAAGCGCGCGCCAACAGGGTAGGCGAGAGCGTGTACGCCACCGACTGGGGAGTTGGCGAAGGCCATGCCCGCCAGACAGGAGCCGAGCAGCATATTTTCTCGCGCCTGTATGTTTTCGCCGTGCTGGCAGGCGGTATGTATATTCGCCGCTAATAGTCGCAAGGCATCTTTGGCGAGGCTGTCAGAAATGGGGTTCTTTAGGCGTTTACTGGTGAAGGCTTCAATGGCATGCACCATCGCGTCAATACCCGTCGCCGCAGTGACATGTTTGGGCAAGCCAAGTGTTAGCTCGGCGTCGAGCAGGGCAATATCGGGAAGTAATAGGGGCGACACGACGCCTTTCTTTTCACTTTCACCGGTGGTGACTATCGCAATTGCGGTGACTTCCGACCCCGTTCCAGCAGTCGTTGGCACTAGAATTAGCGGTAGCCGCTGGCCGGTGGCGGCATTTACGCCATACACATCTGCAAGCGTTTGTTCGCTATTGGCCAATAGGGCAATAAGTTTAGCGACATCCATAGAGCTGCCACCGCCAAAGCCAATAATGCAGTCAGCTTTGCAGTGTTTCGCGGCCAAAACACCGCGCTCTATGACGGCTTCAGCAGGGTCGGCGACCACATCAGGAAAGACCGACACGGGAATGTGTTGCTCGGCAAAATTCTCCAATGTTGGGTTTAGTAAGCCGGCATTCACCACGCCTTGGTCGCTCACTATCAACACTGATTGGTAATCCATGTCGCGGATACGTTCTGCTAGACGCGCGGCGGCGCCACGTTCGACGATGATAGATTTTGTGGTGTGAAACTCAAAGGCTTTCAACTATTTTTGCCCCCTTGTCATTGTTATGATGTAGCGCCTAACCGCAAAGTATAAGACGTTTGTGCTGCGCGCAATGTTAGCATGCCCAAGCTTGTAGTGGGCATCACTTGCCGGCTATGGCCTCCCAATATCACTGAACGCCAAAAAGAATGACGCTAACTGATACCACCATGCAAGCCTCTGCAGCCCGCTCAGCGTCGGGCGAGGCGCGTGCGTGGTCGGTGAATGGCTCCGCGTTGACTACCTTGTTTCAAGCGGCCAAGGCACTTGATGCCGACCTTGACGCCCTAGTCGCTGAGGCGGGTTTTTCGCCAGCAGACGTGTTAGATACGGACAGGCAGTTTCCCGTTGCCGACTTGTTGCACCTTTATCACTGCGTGGCAAACGCTAGCCAAACCCCGGATATTGGCCTTTATGTTGGACGTATTGACTACATTAATCGCCTCAATCTTCAGCTATACGCCTGTTCGGGCTGCCAAACATTTCGGGAATACCTAAACGTGATGCCCAGCGTACTGCGTATTGTGGGCGACATTGGCGAAGTGACGGTTCGTCGTGAGTCAGAGTATCTGTGCCTGGATTGGCAGCCTTTAGATAAGGCGACCAATCGCCAGCGCTATTTATCCGACTCCTCTCTGGGAGTAGCGGCGGCCATTGTGAATTCGGTTTGTGTTAAGCCGATACCAGTTCGCGCAGCTCATTTTACTTATCCCGAGCCGCAGGACTTAAGCCTGTTAAGGCAGCAATTTGGAGATAATCTGCGGTTTGATCAGCCGGTGAGTTGTTTGTACTTCGATCGCGCCTGTCTCGACTACCCATTGATTGGCTTAGACGCTGACTGGGGGCAGGTGTTGGCGCAGCCTATACGGCATTTATTTGAGGAAAATAGCGAGAGCAGCGACTTTATTATCGCACTGCGCAAAGCCTTGCTACGGTTACTGCCCAGTGGGGAGATGGGGCTAGATAAGGTTGCGGCGGCCTTAAATATTTCCCGTCGCACCTTGCAGCGCCGCTTGGCGGAGCAGGGCACCCAGTTTTTGCAAATACTACAAGAGTTGCGCGCCGAGCTAGCGCAACAGTATTTGGGAGATGAGCGCCTGAGTATTACCGATATTTCCTTCTTGCTTGGCTATATGGATCAAAGCTCTTTTTCAGCCGCCTTTAGATCGTGGTACGGCGTATCCCCCAGAGATTTCCGCAAAAAGTAATTAGCTCCCCAACGCACCTATCGGGTGTGGCACCGATTCCCGATTTGGCTGGCACCAATGCCCAAGCCAACTGCTCACAGCGGTATATACTAAGCTGATTGCTTGTATTCATAACGATAAAAGAGATTACCCATGTCGCTTAGCTTTGACAGCGCACGTCTGTTTAATCCGCATTTACGGCCAGAACACGAAGAGTGGCGTACCCAGCTTCGTAAATGGCTGGAAAAAGAAGTGGTGCCATTTCTCGATGACTGGGAGGAGGCCGGCAAAATCCCCGATGAGCTATGGCGAAAGGCCGCCCAGATCGGGGTGATGCAAATGGGATACCCGGAAGCCTACGGCGGTATTTCCGAGGGGATCGATCAGTGGCATATCAATATCTGCAATGAAGAGTTCACGCGGGCGGGGTCTGCAGGTGGGCTGATTAGTAATTTATTGATTCACGGTATTGGTTTGCCGCCGGTAATTAACTATGGCAGCGATGCCATAAAGCAGCTCGTCGCGCCAGCCGTATTAGCAGGCGACAAGCGTATTTCACTTGGTATCACAGAGCCCTCTGGCGGTTCGGACGTGGCCAATATTACGACCACTGCCGTGCGGGATGGCGATCACTATATTGTGAATGGTAGCAAGACCTTTATATCGGGTGTGATGAATGCCAATTGGGTGTCTACCGCAGTGCGAACTGGCGGAGAGGGCGGGCGCGGGGTGTCGATGTTATTGATTCCGACGGATCTTCCCGGTGTTGCCAGAACGCCTTTAGATCGGAAACAAGGTTGGTGGTGTGCGGATACCGGCACTATTTATTTTGACAATGTACGCGTACCGGTAGCAAATTTATTGGGCGAAGAGGGGCAGGGCTTTCTGGTCATCATGACCAACTTTAACCCTGAGCGCTTAAGCTTGGCAGTCACCATGGAAGCGGCTGCGCGGGCTTGTTTGGCAGATGCGGTGGAGTGGGCTCAACAGCGTAAAACCTTTGGTAAACGCCTAGCTGATCATCAAGTGATTCGCCATAAAATTGCCACCATGAAACAGAAAATAAACGCCACCCAAACCTATCTCCAATACCTGACTCATGCCTATATTGAGGGGCGCTGCGATCCCGGTGATTTAGCGATGGCAAAAGTGCAGGCCAGCGAAACAATGGAGTATTGCGCGCGTGAGGCCAGCCAAATATTGGGTGGCGCAAGTTATTTACGTGGTAATCGGGTGGAGCGCTTTTATCGCGAAGTGCGGGTCAATGCGATTGGCGGTGGCTCTGAAGAAATCATGCGCGATCTCGCCGCGCGTCAATATCGTTTGTAAAAGGGTTAATAATGAACACAAGCAATAAACCAAAGCTATGGCATTGTTACACGGCTCGATCATTGCGTGCCCTTTGGGCGATGGAAGAGATGGGTATCGATTACGACTTAGAGGTCTTGGCGTTCCCGCCGCGTGTCTTCCAACGCGAATTTCTCGATGTAAATGTACTGGGCACGGTACCGTACTTTGTCGATGGTGATATCGATATGACCGAGTCGTCTGCGATCGGCTTGTATTTGGTTGAGCGTTACCAGCGCTACGACTTTGGTTTGAAGTCGACCGATAAAGAATACGCGGACTATCTCAACTGGCTGTTTCACAGCGATGCCACGCTGACATTTCCGCAAACATTGGTGTTGCGTTATTCCCAGCTAGAGCCGGTTGAACGTCGTCAGCCACAGATTGTTGAGGACTATCGCAAGTGGTTTTTAGCGCGGTTAAAGCGTCTAAATGCACATGTGGCAGATCGCGAGTTTCTATGTGACGGCCGTTTCACCATTGCCGATATCGCCATAGCTTATGCCTTGTATCTTGGCGACGGCTTGGGTTTGTCGCAGTTTTATGAGCCACAGGTGCTTGATTATTTTAAACGGATGACGGCGCGCCCAGCGTTTCAAAAAATTGAGGCTATTGGTAAAGACAAGTCCTTGTTTTCGCCAACGCCGTACCCATTTGAAAACGTTCCTGACCTATTTGGCTAAGGCCTCTTAAATAATACCTATTACGGAGTAATGCATGATTCTTACTGAAGAGCATGAAGCCATACGGCTAACCACAGCAAAGTTCATCGACAGTGAAATTAACCCCCATGCCGACCAATGGGAGGCAGACGGTATTTTTCCAGCTCATGAATTGTTTAAAAAAATGGGTGAGCTAGGGTTGCTTGGCATTTGCAAGCCCGTCGAGTTCGGCGGAATGGGCTTGGACTACAGCTATCAAATCGTCTTTTCTGAAGAGTTGGGCCGCATCGCAACCGGTGGGGTGTCTATGGGGATTGGCGTGCAAACCGATATGGCGACACCGGCTTTGGCGCGCTTTGGTAGTGATGAGTTGCGCAAAGAATTTTTAGTTCCCGCTATTTCTGGTGACGCGGTGTTTTCAATCGCGGTAAGTGAACCCCACGCCGGTTCAGATGTGGCTGCAATTAAAACCACCGCCAAAAAAGATGGCGACGATTATGTGATCAACGGATCAAAGATGTGGATCACCAATTCTACCCAAGCAGATTATTTGTGCCTGCTGGCGAATACCAGTGATGACAAGCCCCATTTAAATAAATCATTAATCGTTGTGCCGACCAATACGCCAGGTATTTCTTTTTCTGAGAAATTAAATAAATTGGGTATGCGCTCTTCCGATACCGCGCAGGTGTTTTTTGACAATGTGCGAGTGCCCCAGCGCAATCTTATCGGTGAAGAGGGGCATGGCTTTATCTATCAAATGCTGCAGTTCCAAGAAGAGCGCCTGTTTGCCGCCGCCGGCAGCTTAAAGGCGATGGAAGACTGTATTAATAAGACGATCGACTACACCCGTGAGCGCAAGATATTCGGCCAGTCGGTGCTAGATAACCAAGTGGTGCATTTTCGTTTGGCTGAATTGCAAACCGAAGTGGAGGCGCTGCGTGCGCTTACCTTTAATGCTGTAGAAGGTTATATCAATGGTGCTGATGTGACTCGCAAAGCTTCTATGGCAAAACTAAAGGCGGGTCGTTTGCTTCGTGAAGTGACCGATAGCTGTATGCAATACTGGGGCGGTATGGGCTATATGTGGGACAACCCGGTGGCTCGCGCATATAGAGATACGCGTATCACGTCTATTGGCGGCGGTGCCGATGAAGTGATGCTGAGTATTATTTGCAAGACTATGGGAACCTTGCCTAGCCGTAAAAAGTAGCTTGGTTTGACGTCTGTAGTCGGCTCATTGACCCGAGCCGACTAGACAATTTTAGTAATCCGTCACCACAATTCGTATAGCGAAGCTAAATTTTGTTGTACTAGGGTTTGCTAGTAAATACTAAGATTCATTCCGTAGATTGACTTCAGCTTGTAAGTAATTCTGCGTGATTATATAAAATCACCTGCGATCATGTGCTCTCGTGTAAGCAGCGTGGATGTTGTGTTGTTTAATGCTGATTTTCAATGGTGTTGGTAACGCATCGCCAGTACAGGTGGTGTTCAAATAATATTGCCAGTGGATAGAAGATAATTATGTTTAGATTCTTATGCACTCTATGTCTTTTATTTCTCTTTACAGCCTGCGCTAGTCATCCAGATTGCGAGAAGTCCGATATTTTTGGGCATTGCAAAAAATGGAAGGGGCAGGAAAACTCCTGTGAGAAACCAGATTTTCTTGGTTTTTGTCCTCCGCAGTAACTTGTATATGAAGTGATGGTGTATTGCTGCCTGCCGCAAGTAACTGTATCCGCTAAGGAAAACTCGGGCTCGGGTAGTGACGAAGATTTAGCGTTCCCTACGCCGAATACTGCGCGGACTTTAATTGATCTTGGGGCAGCCTATCTAAAATATTCCGTTAGTATATTCCTAGATTGCGCAGAGCTTCCTTAAAATCCGCGTTCATTGCGAAGTGCGCGGTTAGCCCCGCACAAAGTAAAACCAAAACCAATGTTCCCCAGCCATAGGCCGCTGGCCGCTGGGTAAAATTGGTGTAGCACGCGCCGATCATTACGGCGGTAAGTAGGCTTGCACCAAGAGCACCATAGACAGGGTTCCAAAAGCCGATCAGTAGTAGTGGTGTGGCGGCAAGTTCAATCCCCCCCGCCAAGCGCATTAGCCAGTATGGATAGCCAAAGTTATCGAATTCTTCAATCATATGTGTATGAGCTAGAATTTTCATTGCTCCGGTTATACTGAAAAAAATGATGAATACAATTTGCAGTATTATTATTGCGACACTCATTGAGCAGGTCCTGCGTTGGTTTTCTATTGATTTAAATGGATCTTATAGATTGACACTAATTTCTGCGCTAATCATTCTGGGCGGCATAAGGAAGCCCATGTGTGAGCCGTCAAAGATGGGGAGGTCAGCAGTAAATTGGCGAATCGTTTTATCTTCTAAGTTTTTAACGTGGACAATAAACCGCCAGTGCTCTTGAGGGTCGACTAAACCAATATGTAAATTTACTAGTGAGTATGCAGATTGGGTGTCGATGGGATCGAGGTCTAGATCGAAGTAAATATCGTCACGCCAGCTGTAGTCCGCACCGATGACAAACGCAATCGTGTTATCGATTACTGGTATGGCGGTATGGAAGCCGAAGTTAGCGCTGTACTTGGGGGCTCTCGGTAATTGTTTGCCGCTAAGGTCGCAGGTTTCGGATGCTGATCCCGCAGGACAGGGGCCATCGGTATATTCGTCAAATACAGCATTGGTATAACCGGCGCTGGTATAAATCATAGTGCCGCGCCAAGGTTGATAGTTCAGGTCAAATTCAAAGCCTTCCGTGGTTGCTTGTGCTGCGTTGCTTACCACAAAGCCGTTGCCTATAAATGCCTGAATTTGCATATCACTAAACTGGGTTTGGAATACGGCGGCATTCGCGGTCAGTGCGCCCTCAAGGGCTGTGAGTTTATATCCGAGCTCGTAGGCAACGGCTGTTTCTTGATCGAATACAGATTCCTCTGCAGTGCGGGCCAATGGGTTATAGCCGCCGGCTTTAAACCCTTCCGAATAGGACGCGTAAATCATCTGGTCGTCCCATGCATACTTTAGCGATAACTTGGGTGCGACGTTGGACTCATTCCGTTTGTCCCGCAAGGTGTATTCTGTTACGCCAAATGCACTTTGTAGCAGCAGGCCGGTTTGTTCGTAGTCTTGGACTAAATCAACCTTCTTGGTTTCCTTAGAGGCGCGCAGTCCTACTATGGCGCTAAGGCGATCGCTAATATTCCAGCTTAGTTGGGTGAACAGGGCGAGGGTGCTGGTGTCTTGCTGAAACACTTGGTTTAAGGAGTCGGTGGTTGCGCTATAGAGCAATGGGTCAAGTATATTCCCTAGCGGGTCAGTGATTGGGGAAAGCAGGTCAGCAAGGTTTGTCGAAAGAGCGTTTAATAGCATACCCGTTACCGCTGGGTCAGGTAGCATTCGCAAGTCGCCTTCTAGGTGGTTGTCAGATCGAAATCCGAAGGCGCCAACAATGTATTCAAATTTTCCAGGTGCCGAGGTGAAGCGAATTTCGAGCATCTGCTGATTGTAATCAGTTTGACGATCCCAGTCGGCAATGGGGGCTGGCCCCGTGTCGGCGTCTAGATATAAGGACTCTGTCATTTCGGCGTGGCTGGCGATAACGGTTAGTAATTTATCGCCAAATTCCCAGTTTGTATCGAGGTTGACGACGGTGGATTCGCTATCGCTATAGTTGTCGCTATTGCTATGTCCAACATAGTCGAAGCGATCTTCTAGATCGGGGTCGAATAGGCCGTGAACAGTAGCCGCATCGCTTTGCAGTAGGAAAGGTTCCCAGCCCTGACCATTATCTTTGGCTTCGCCCCGATACAGGGTTAGGACAAAGCTTAGATCTTCGCTGGCATCAAATAATAACTTACTGCGTAATCCCTTCTTATCGATTTGTTTCTCTTCTTCATTCCGCACAGAGTTATATACGTAGCCGTCTTTGCTATGGGTGGTGGCGGCGATACGCAGCGCTAGTTTGTCTTCTATGAGCGGCGCATTTACGGTGGCGCTGAGCTCCCGGTCGTTAAAGTCACCGGCTGTTATTGTCGCAGCAGCGTACCACTCGTGAATAGGAGTGGCACTGCTGACATTAATGGCGCCAGCGACGGTGTTTTTGCCAAATAGAGTGCCCTGTGGCCCTTTTAATAATTCCACGCGCGAGAGGTCGAGAAAGGCGTCTTGTAGAAAAGCCAGTTTGCCGTAGTAGATACCATCCACGTAAAAGCCAACCGACTGCTCCATGCCGTCATTGATTGGCGAGTTCAATCCTCGCATGCCAACTTGCACGTAGCCAGGGGTCATGTTGATATCAGTATTTGGGCTAGCCAAGGCGACGTCTTCGAAGGATTTTATCGCCGATGCCTGCATGCGTTCGGCGCTCATCACGGATACCGAGAGCGGCACATCTTGCGCGGATTCAGCCCGCTTCTGGGCAGTAACAATCACCTCTTCGATGTAGTCACGGCGCTTTTTCTCTTTTACATCAGACCATGCGTAGCTGCTTGCGACTAGAACGGATAGCAGTAGAATTTTTTTCATTATTATTATCCTGATAATTAATCTTACTCGATTAGGCTACTCGCTTTTTCTTAGGCAAAGTCGTCCCATTTGCCAGTTGGCGTAAAAGGAGAATGCGATTGCTGTTGCCACTGCGTACATACCCCGTTGCAAGGTAAATGCAAGTGGATCTGCGGCCAGTAGAAGTCGGCACAAGTCGAAGACGGGCCACATTACCAAGAGGATATACAAGCCCATCGCGATGGCGATAAGACGAATTTTATGCGGGTTCACTGCAAAGTGGCGGGATATAGCGTGCTCGTCGCTGGTCATTTTTAACGTCCTTTACATGGGTTTGGTAATGGCGAGATAAAGTACGGTCATGCCACCAATGGCGATTACGGGTGTAGTCACAATTAAGAACCACCAGTGAAGGTGTATTGCCTGTTCATAGCGGGCAGATGCCAAGCCGTCTCCGCTTGGGGTGGTGCGTCGTATCTTGGCTTTGTTGCCACCGAAATGAGAAAGCCAGTAGTCGCAGAACTCAATGGGTAGGAATACCAAAACGACGATGGTGAGTTTCATCACGAGCCAATAGGATTGCGGCCCCCATCCTGTAATAAGTAAAAGGCTTAAGCCTGAGATTAATACGGCGGGGAAGGCGATGTGCTCAAGAATAACCCCTTCGTCGAAGCGCTCCATGACCCAGTTACGCTTTTTAATATGGTTGATATCATCAGGATTAGCTTGCCATGCGCGAAATACCGGTACCAAATAATTTAGGTAGGCAACTGATGTGCTCCACAGCCAGAGAGTAGCAAAGCTCATGTGAATAAATTTTACTTGAAGGTAATGGCCAGCAAGCCATTGGGTGAGTGCTTCTATGCTCATCTCGAAACAGCCTTTGTCGTGTCTTTGTTATTGTTGTGGTAATTATTCTTGATCTCTACGACAATACCATACGGTATGGTATGTATTATAGTCAAGTGTATTGACAATATGTGGAGTGGGTATGGGGTCGGCAAAGCCATCTACTGGGCGCAAGTCTAAGCAGGATTTTATTAACGAGGCATTTGAGCTTATTGCTGACGCGGGAACGGCGGAAGCCTTGACTATAGACAGTGTGTGTCTGCGTTTGGGTGTTTCCAAGGGCAGTTTCTACTGGCACTTTAAGGGGCGTGATTCCCTCGTTGATGGCTTAGTAGATGCGTGGTCTGGTAATTTCCACGTAACGATTCACAACGCGATCAAGGCGCAGACTGCGGACAATGGACGCACTGTTATTGAAGAGATTAGCTATTACTGGCTAAGCAGTAATATGTCTAAGCTAGATCAGGTCATGCGGCATTGGGCCCAGCATGATCGACGGGTCTACGATGCGGTTTGTAGCGCTGATGAGCTGCTACTGGATTTCTTAAAGAATAATATTGAATCTATAGGCTATGACGAAAATGAGGCGTATCGCCGCGCGCGCTTGATGATGGCTATTGGTATTGCTGAACCTATGCTCGCGCATTTACCTAAGGCCGGCGACGAAACTAATGAGATGCAGTGGACACTTGATAGCGTTTTAGGCCTTAAAAGAAACTAAGCTTATTAGTGCATAAAATGCCGTTAGCAAGTTTATGTAGGCTCTTACCGCTCGCGGCTTTGTTTTTTAAGCGTATCTGCGTTTTCTTTGGTGATTGGATAAAAATTGCCTAAACCGCAGGAAATGCCAGGCAAAAAGCCTGAGCCAACACTGTTTAAAACGGTAATGATATCTACGTTGCACAACTCGTTAAGCGATGTTTTGTACATAATGGTTTCATGCCGTGACAGCCCGTTGCATGGGCGTGGCAAGTCATTCAAATAAATCTGCTTACCCTTCATAAAGAATAGAATACTGCGATTATCAATTACTTCCAGCTGGTCAATGCGTCGCAGATTGACGCAGCGCTCTGGACTGTCTGATACCAGCTCTCTATTGGGGTTTGTTGGTATTTCTTCTGCGTGCGCGAATGCAGTTAAACACAGGCTTAGAAGAGCGCTACTTAAAAGTGGTGGTCTCATTTTTATTCCTCTGTGTCTTAGTTTTCTTATTGAGTGTCTATGATTAATGAAAAGTCGAGCGGTGCATAGTGCTCATTTTTGGTGTTTGGCGTTTATCAAGCGGAACCTGCTAATTAGCTCACTTAATCTGGGGGCTGCAGCTTTAAGCCAACTGATACGATACGCTCGTTTTCAATATTTTTTACGATAAGTTTTATGGCACCCAGCCGCACCTTGTCGCCAATAACGGGTTTGCCATGAAACTGGCGGATAATAAATTCGGCAACCGAAACGTTATGCTCCGAAGAACCAATCTCAAAGCCATAAGCCTGTGCTACATCAGAAAGCTTTGCGTCAGGGTTTAGGGAAAATTCGCCAAAGAAAAAGCTTGTATCAAGCGACGGTGACGGCAGCTGTTTTGCAAATACTTGCCCGAGAGCAGACTTCGCGTTGGTAGAGGATAACAGTACGACCTGATCTTCGTTGGCAAGGGTTTCACTTGGATTTTGGTCTATTAAAATACCGTTGCGAATAATGCCTAGGAATTGGCTTCCTTCTTTCACGGGTAAATTTTTTACGGCTAAACCGACCGCACGACTTTCCGGAACAACGGTGTATACCAGCAGTTCTTTGTCTTGGTCATGCTTTAATGTTAAGTGTTGATGCGCTGGTTCCTTATTTGAGGGTGGCAGTTCAATTTGCATCCATTTTGCGATAGGCGCGATGGTCCAGCCCTGCAGAACCAGTGAGATCAGAACAACGAAAAATACCAGTTCAAAATAGGTTTGGGTGTGTTCTAGTCCAGCCAAAGATGGGAATAGGGCGAGAATAATGGGTACTGCACCGCGCAGGCCGCACCAACCGATAAAGACCTGTTCTCGCCATGGGAAGTGGAAAGGGAGTAAAGACAGCCAAACTGCGATGGGTCTCGCCACAAATATGAGTACGAAAGCGATCGTTAAAGCGGGAAAAATAATGGGTATTAGGTTACTCGGCGTAATAAGGAGGCCGAGCATAAGAAACATGCCAATTTGGCTAAGCCAAGCCATACCGTCATGAAAACGGTGGACATCGTTGCTAAAGGGAAGCGAGGTGTTGCCAATCATGGCGCCGGCGATAAAAATGGCGAGAAAGCCGCTACCGTCAAGAATCGTTGTTGCGCCGAATATACTTAGTCCGCCTGCCAGTGTCAGCAATGGGTATAGTGACGGAGTGAGCTGTAACTTTTTGAGTAAGAGGGTTAGTAGGTAACCACCGGCAAGTCCAAGTACGATACCTAAGCCTAGCTGACTCACTAACTCTTGAGCGATGGTCCAGCCTGGGTTGGTGTCGCTGCCAGTTAATTGCAGTATCTGCACCATGGTAATGGTGAGGAATATCGCCATTGGATCATTTGAACCTGACTCTATTTCCAGCGTTGCACCGGTGCGCTCTTTTAGCTCCAGCCCCGCCGTTCTCAGTAAGCCAAAGACCGCCGCCGCATCGGTGGAGCCCACAATGGCGCCAATGAGTAAACCTTCCTGCCAAGGCAGACCGAGTATCCAGTGCGCTGCAAATCCGGTAATGGCGGCGGTCGCAATTACGCCAACGGTTGCAAGGGAGAGCGCTGGCTTTAGGCTTACACGGAAGCTGTCTTTTCGTGTACCTAGGCCACCGTCAAATATGATGATAGCCAGTGCTAAGTTGCCAAATAAGAAAGCGAGGCTAAAGTCATCAAATTTGATTTTGCCGAACCCGTCTTCGCCGGCAAGCATGCCAAGTAATAGAAATACCAATAGCAATGGCGCACCAACACGGCGTGAAAAAACACTCGCAATGACGCATAAAAAGGCCAGTACAGCCCCGCCAAAGATATATTGATATATTAACTCTATAGTCACTCAGTAGTCCTAGTTGATGTACATTTGGTCTTTAATGAACAGATTGTACGTAGCTTGTGTGGAGGTTTTCTAGGCAGGCTATTAAATTGCGGGCACAAGCGAGTTGGGTTTGGCATTTCGTAAATTTATCTGGACGGCTATTTGGTTTGTACGACGTAGTATAAAGCAATACAGCTGCTCTTAGAGGGGCTGTGTAATAGTTTAGTTTCAGATGCCGGTTAGGTTTATTGGCATAGGGGGTAAATTTTGCGGGGTGCTTTTGTGAAGCGAAAGTTGTGTGCAGTGATTAAACTGCATAAAGGCCGGTAGCTGCTTGTACAGGGCGTGGGTGAAGGCGTCGACTTTTTTAAGTGAGGCATCTAGTGCCAAGTGTTGAATGTGCAAGTGCGATGTTTTGCGGTCGACTTTACAATCCATGCGTGCCTGGAGTTTGCCATCCCATAAAATAGGCAGTGAGAAATAGCCGTACTGACGTTTTTCTTCCGGAACATAACACTCAATTAAATAATCAAAATCGAAAAGCATCTGCATGCGTTTGCGCTGTATAAGCAGGTTGTCGAATGGCGAAAGTATTGCGAGTTTGCTGCGGGCGAGGGGTTTGTTTAGCAATTCCAATGATTCTGCTAATGCGTAGTAGTGGTTGCCGCCGACGTTGATCTGCAGCAGCTCATTGTTGGCCGCCATATCTTTCAGCGTCTTGCTAATCAGCGGCTTTGTATTCTTTCGCAAATAGGCGATTTCAGGTGCCTGCCCCAGTCCATTAGCGCGTAGATACGAAACAATAAGAAAGCGCGCGTACTCCTCCTGAGTTGGAGGCGTGGTGTTAACACCCTTCGGCAGGACCCGCTCGCTCAAGTCGTAGACTTTATGGAAATTCTGGCGGGATGAAATCATCAGATCCCCTTGCATATAAAGGCATTCTAAGGCCTTTTTAGCCGGTTTGCTGCGCCACTCTCCGAGCTTTTCACCCGTGTGCTCAAAGTCCTTGGCCATGAGCGGTCCCTCAGTTTCAATCCGCTTGCGTACAGATTTCATGAGGTGTTTATCTGGCGTGTACCAATGGCCTTGCTCACCGTTCGCTATTGCCTGTTTGCGGGGTAGGCTAAACCGGTAGTCCTGCATTGGCAGATAGGCGGCGGCATGAGACCAGTATTCAAATACCTGTTTTTCGGCGACCAGTTTATCGAGATGCGTGGTCTGATAGCGCGGATTGCGATTCCATAAGGTGTGATGGTGGGCGCGCTGAACGGCGGAAATGGTATCTATTTGAATATAGCCAAGGTGCTGTATAGCAGACAAGGTAGCGTCGCTAGCGTTTCCAGTCTGCTTACTTGCGGGTAGTTGTTGCGATAGTAAGACGAGCTTGCGCGCATCTTGTTGCGAGAGAGATATCGGCATATTAATCAGAGGTGCCCTAAGTAAATCCGCTTTAATTAATTGTTGACGGCTATGCGTATTTAGCGAGGATTCGAGTAATGTCTTCTACGCCGCTTTCCATATCGTCCGTCATAACGGTATGTTTTTCGAGTTCTTGGCTCACCGCGCAGGACATCATGGTAAAGAAGGCTTTGTCCATCGCTTTGCGCGCTGCGGACATTTGCGCGGCAATGGCCTCGCATTCCTCGCCATTCTCTAGTTGGCGCTGAATACCGCGGATTTGCCCCTCTATGCGACGTAGGCGATTATTAAGATCTTTGCGTTTTTTATCCCATTTGTCCATGGCGGGCTCCCGATGTTGTTGGTGCTTAAAAGACAAAGTACGTTCCGCAATGACGATTGTTTAGCCAGCGCGACGCTAATCAATTATACGCCTATGGGTATATTTATCCGGTGTTATTTTGCGATGATTCAGGGTCTATATTGTCCGTAATCGTATTGTCTGGGTGCCGAGGAATGGTACTATGCGAGGGATTATAGATTTTGCTGCGCGCTGAGGCGTCGCCTTTGAAGTTGAGAATAAGTATTTATGCGTTTGCCCGCTTTTTTATTACGTCGCCTGCAGGCGAAAGCTGAACAAATTACCCGCCGCGCACCAAGCAAGGTTATTGGTAGCGATTATCTGACCCGTTGGTATGTCATTCCGCGCAATCGGGTGTTTAATATGTATCTGCATCATGTAACAGGTGATGACCCAGACATCAATTTACACGACCATCCTTGGGTGTTTAATTCTTCTGTGGTGTTGCGCGGGCGCATAGTGGAAGAAATGCCCGCTAAGGATCGAGTCTTGGAAATGGGCAGTTTTACTACGCGTTTGGGGCGGGCGCCACATCGTTTGGTTTTAAATACACCAGATAGCTTGACCTTGTTTATTACCGGTCCAAAAATTCGCAAATGGGGGTTTTATACCGCCACAGGTTGGGTGAATAGCAAAGTGTATTTGCGCGCCGATGGCAATGGTCGCAATGTGGCGACACTGTACGCGGTGCCGAAAAATAACGAGTGTGTGGAGGAACAAAGTGTGGAGAAAAAATCCGCTTAAATTTATTTTATGCACTGCTAAAAAGATTGATGACTAGGGTCTGTTGACGTTTCATAATTACCACTGCTGGAGGCCATTTTTTCGTATGGCGAGGCAGAAGGAGTGCGGTTTGGTTATTCCAAATAAATGACTGATAACGACGCCAGGCGGAAAAATGGCCCCAGCCCGTCGGGTTGCGCCTGAGAAAGCGCCACTTGTCGTTGCTCCTCGCTCATTTGAAGCAACCAAACCACACTCGTCGCGTCCTAAATTGGCGCTTTCTCAGGCGCAACAGAGGCAATGATGAAACGTCAATAGACCCTAATAATAAGAACTCGATATGAAAACAAAAATCAAAGCCGTTGCAATACGAAATTTAGTTAAAGCAGATACGTGGATACGCTGGCTGGGTAAAACGGCAAAGCATATTGCTGTGCGGAGCTCGAGTATTGAAACCGCCCACGGTCTTATTCCACTTCGTATCTACCAACCTCCGGGGGAGGGGCCATTCCCCGTGCTGGTGTATTACCACGGCGGTGGTTGGGTTATTGGTGATTTGGATGTTTATGATCCCCTGTGCCGCGATTTGTGTAATCGCAGCGATTGTATTGTGGTGGCGGTGGAGTATCGCCTGGCGCCAGAGCATCCGTTTCCCGCGGCGCCTGAAGATTGCTTGGCCGCTTTAAAGTGGACTTATGAACATATTGCCCAGTATGGCGGATTGCCAAACGCTATTGCGGTAGCCGGAGACAGTGCTGGTGGCAACCTCGCAGCGGTGACGACCTTGCAAGCACGGGAATGTTTGCCGGGTGTGGTGAAAGGGCAGGTGTTAATTTATCCGGTTACGGATCACTACGATCCAGGTACTCCATCGTATATTGAAAATGCCAATGGCCCTGTGCTGACGCGCAAGTTAATGATGTGGTTTTGGGATACGTATTTGCTAAACAGCTCGCAGTTAGAGGAAGGGCAGACTCGGCATCCGCGCGCGACACCGTTAATGCGAAGTGATTTAGATAGCTTGCCGCCGACCCTACTTATCACCGCCGAGCGCGACCCGCTGCGTGATGACGGGGCTAATTTTGCCGCGCGACTGAGCCAGCATGACAATAAGGTGCAATACAGCTTGTACGCCGCTGCTAGCCACGGCTTTGTCGGTTTGCAGGGGCCTAATGATCATCACAATAAGGCCATGAGCGAAATTAGTGATTGGCTGACAGCATTGTTTAACGCTTAATTAATCTTGCGTTCGCGGTTTTTCCAATAAGGTTCGCGCAGGGTTTTCTTCAGAATTTTGCCCGATGGGTTGCGAGGTAAGGTCTCGTAAAATTCGAGACGACGCGGTATTTTGTAACCTGCGAGCTGGTCTCGGCAATATGTAATTAACTCTTCAATAGTCAATGTTTGGCCAGTCGCACATACAACGCAGGCGAGCGGAGTCTCACCATATTTGTCGTCTGGAATGCCGACTACCGCAACGTCGGTAATAGCTGCATGTTTACTTAATACGTTTTCGATTTCGATGGGGTAAATGTTTTCCCCGCCGCTAACTATCATGTCTTTGATTCTGTCGCGAAGAAAAATGTAGCCGTCCTCATCGATCATGGCGGAGTCTCCGGTGTGCACCCAACCGTCAATGACGGTGTCGCGGCTGGCTTGTTCTAAATTGAAATAGCCCTGCATATTCGATTCAGAGCGAATCAATAGTTCTCCGGTTTGACCGCTTGCAAGCGCTTCGCCTTGTTTGTTGATGACTTTGACTTCAACGCCGGCCAGCGGGCGACCGCAGGATTGCAATAATTCGGGCCTGCCGTTGAGGGCTAAGGCATGGTCGGCGGGAGATAGAGAAACGACTGTGCCGGTGGTTTCTGTCATGCCGTAGCATTGATAAAAGTCACATTTAAAAATGCTCGTGGCTTTTTCGAGCAGGCCGGTACTAATCGGTGAAGCGCCATACAGCAATTGTTTCAGATGACTGAAATCGCGCTGCTCAATATTCGGCACATATTCAATAATAGCCATGATCATGGCGGGCACAATAAACATATTGTCTATTTGCAGTTGCTCAAGGTCGTCAACAATGGCGACGGGGTTAAAACTGCTGTGCAAGACCACGCTGGCCCCAGCCAAAATGGGGAGCAGTAAAGTGCCAGAGCCGCCAATGTGAAAATTGGGTGCACAGACTAAGTCTCTAGTGCCCACGCCTGATTTTACCGGCAACGAGGTTTGGCTCATGGTGTAGAGGGCGATGATATTGTGATGGCTTATTACAACGCCTTTGGGATTGCCGGTGGTGCCACTGGTGTATAGCTGTAAAAAAGCAGAGTAGGTGTTGGGATCAGATTTACTGAAATTGGTTTCGGCAGTGTTGGCAGCGCCATGCTCTAACCAATTCTGCCAGTTGTAGTCCCCTTGTTCGGTGGTCGAGATCACGGTTAATCCGCTAATCAGCGGTCGCAAGCCCTCGACTAATTCGGTTAGCTTACCGTCGGGTGCGAGCAGTAATTTGGTTTTGGTATCTTGTAGTACAAATAATACTTCGGCGGGTGCTAGCCGATAGTTGATAGGCACTAGCACTGCGCCAATGCGGCTACAGGCCATCATCATGCTTAAATATTCGGGGCAATTCTCGCATAGCACGGCCACGCGGTCGCCGTGTTCTAGCCCTTCGCTGCGCAGAGATCGTGCGAGCTGCTCTGATTGATGCGAAATATCTCGATAGCTGTAGTGTGTTTCCGCAAATATCAAGCAGAGGTTGTTGGGATTACGTTGACAATGAAAATCGAAGAACTGATGAACGAGCATTTGTGAGCGTCCCGCTGAGTCTTATTTTTATTACTTACTTATTTGATTGTACTGCAATTACTTACGCCGACAAGCGCCACTTGGATTATTGTTCCATGGGTTCCGGTTTTATTGTCTGCGCTGTGTCATGCTGGCATAGTTATCTACTGTGTTAAGGCAACTCTGATTAATTCGGTGACGCCTCAGGCTTAGCCAAAAATGGCTCGGCAAGGCGCCGTACCCACAGCACTCGCTACGCTCATGGGGCAGGCTCTCGTGCAGGAAGGCTGGCTGCCTTTCAAGCGACGGTAACACTGCCGAGCTATTTTTGGCTAAGCCCCGAAGGGCGGGCCTCTGGCGCACACTGGACTGCGTTGCGACGCCGAAACGTCGGACCGTCATCAAGGACAACCAGCCTTGATCTTCGCGCCGCGTCGGAGTGCCGCATCACTTACCAGTGCGCGCCAGAGACTCCGCTGAGACATTACCGAATTAATCAGAGTTGCCTTAAGTATTTTCAGGTTTTTATACAAAGCCTATTTTTGAGGATTGTGTCGTGCGTACACCGACAGTGTGTTCTGAATATCTGGTGGATTTGCTCCAGTACATTGAAAATCGTGGAGTTGGTGCCAAGAGCCTGATCGCCGCGGTAGGATTTACACCAGAGCAGCATCTGACCGTGCAGGGACGTTTTCCGCTGCGCCTTTTTGAAGTGATTCTAGATGTCGCTAGTGTCATGCTGGATGATACGTTCTTGGGTGCGCATGCGGGGGCAGACTCGTCGCCGACCGCGTGGGGTATGGTGAGCTATATCGGTATGAGTGCGCCAAATTCCAGGGCGGCATTTGATGCGGTAGCGAATTTTTCGCGTTTGCTGATTGATCATGGCGATGTGATGTACAGCGAGACGAAAGATGAATGGACGTGTTTGGCATGGGTCGTACCTGAGCGCAAGCCGGTGTCGCGACAGTTAACCGAGTTCTTTTTTACCAGTTGGTATCGCGCCAATAAGGCGATTCTAGATCGCTGGTGCAATCAGCGTGAGGTGTACTTTAGTCACTCTGGTCCGGCTGAGAAGACAGAGATCGAGCGTATTTTAGAGGCGCCGGTGAAGTACGATAGTGATGCTAATATGGTGAAGTTTGACCGCCATTTTCTTGAGCGACCAACCCGTTTCCCCCATACCGGTATTTATAATTCCCTGGTGCAAACTGCGCGATCTGAGCTGGCCAAATTGCAAATGGAAGATCGCATTGTCAAAGACGTTATCGCCTGTGTTGTGCGGCAGTTGCCCAGTGGTGTACCCAAATTAGATGAGGTTGCCGCGGAGCTAGGCTTGGCCCCTCGCACGCTGCAGCGCCGTTTGAATAATACTGATACCAATTTTAAATGCCTTGTTGACGACGCCCGTAAGCAACGCTCTAAACAGTTAGTGAATGAGGGTGAGTTGGCCTTGCTCGAAATTTCAGCTGAGCTGGGTTTTAGCGATCAAAGTTCATTTCAAAAAGCGTTCAAACGCTGGTTTGGCTTGGCGCCAGGGCGCTATCGAATGAATCAGCAGTTGTCAGACAACGCGATCAATTAATATAAAATGGCGCTTTAGTGCCCTAAGGCCAGCGTAAACTCGCGCAGCCATAGTACCGCTGGGTCGTGCTCCACGCTTTTGTGCCAGAATAGTTGTAGCTCTAACTTAGGTGTATCGAAGGGCAGTGGGCGGTTGGATAACTGCCAATGAGTGGCAACGGCTGCCGGTACGGCGGCGATAAAGTCAGATTGCGCCAGTAATGCGGGCAGCGCTGCATAGTGTTGCAAGCGCAGAGCGATACGACGTTTTTGGCCAATAGATCGCAATGCTAAATCAATATGACCTGAGCCTTTCATTCTGCTGGAAATATGGATGTGCTCATGCTCCAAAAAGTCATCTAAACTGAACTCTGTCGCAGTGAGCGGATGGTTTTCTCGCATCACACAAACATAGTCATCTGTTTGCAAGGGCTGACTAAGCAGTTCGGGGTGGCTAAGTAGCGGCGCGTCTACGGCGAGGTGTATTTTGCCGCTGGCCATTTCATACGCTACTTCACGCCGATCAATAAATACGACCTCTAAATCAATTTGCGGCGCGTGCTGTTTAAGTTGTTTTAGTAGCACGGGTAGTAAAATTAATTCGGCGTTTTCGGTGGCGTGCAGGCGAAAGGTCCGCCGTGCGGTGCTAGCCTCAAACGGAATTCGTGTCGCAATGCAATTATCCAGATTTTTCAAGGATTCCCGAACCGTGCTGACGAGTTGCCTGGCCAGTGGGGTAGGCGTCATACCGGTACTGGTGCGGACAAATAATGGGTCGTCGAAGATGCTGCGCAATTTCGCGAGCGAGCTGCTAACAGCTGGCTGACTAACGTGCAAAACACCCGCGGCGCGGGTCAGGCTTTGCTGTGAGTAGATGGCGTCAAAGACAGTAAACAGATTTAGATCTATTTTTGATGTGTTCATAAAGCCTGCCTTGTTATACCTAAAGTAAAATAAGCATAGCTTATTATGCTTGATAAAAATAATAGATTTCAATAATGATTGTGCTGGCGTTATGATGCTGTCTCCTCGAATTTACTTGTGCTGATCGTTCTGCGCGAGGCGATATAAATAAGGACGGTGGTAATTTCCATGACCGTGTTGATAGCAGGAGGCAATTGTGGCTGAAGTCATTGTGGTCCGACATGGGCAAGCTGCCTTTGGTACCGACGATTACGACCGTCTTACTGAAGTTGGCTGGGAGCAGGCCCGCTTGCTGGGCGAACATTTTGCCGATGCCGAACAACGTTTTGATGCCGTGTTTATCGGTACGATGCGACGTCATCGCGAGACCTTGGCGGGAATTCGTGATGCCTTGGCGCAATCGTCTATCGTTACGCCTCAGGCCACTGAACTCCTAGGCTTGAACGAGTATGACTTCCATAGTTTGGTCGGCGCTTATATCGCTTTAAATGGCGACTTGCTTGATGGTGGGAAGATCAACCTTGCCGATTCGCAGAGCTTTTATCGCATGTTGCGCGTGGCACTGATGGCTTGGAGCCGCAATGAGTTGAAGAATATTGCCGAGCCGTGGGCTGAATTCGAACGGCGGGTTCGCGGCACTATAGAGGACTTGTCGGGAGTAAAGGGGCGCGTGTTAGTGGTTACCTCCGGCGGTCCGATTAGTGCCATGTTAAGAGAGGTACTCGCGCTAGATGTTGAGACTATGGTGAATACCAATCTACAGGCAAAAAACACGGGGGTGACTCGCTATTTCACCCGCGGTATGAATTTTAGTTTGAATATGTTTAATGCGGTGCCGCATCTGGAAAGCTCAGGGCATCGCCATTTAATTACTTACACTTAGGGCGACTTGTCGCCGTATTACGCAAAAGAGGATTTAGTTATGGATCTTACGCCAAGCCCAAAAGGACAAGCGCTGTTAAACAAACTCGGCGCGTTTATGGATGAGCATATTTATCCAAATGAAAAAGCCTATGCAGAGCAATTGCACGGCGCAAAAGACCGTTTTGCTATTGTGCCGTTAATGGATGAGCTAAAAGAAAAGGCCAAAAACGCCGGCTTGTGGAATCTATTTTGCCCAGAAGAATACTCGCAATATTGCGAACACGGTGGTTTAAGCTTTGTGGATTACGCGCCGCTCGCGGAGCTAATGGGTCGCGTATTGTGGTCGCCAGAAGTGTTTAACTGCAATGCGCCAGACACCGGCAATATGGAAGTGTTCATGAAGTACGCGACCGATGCCCAGCGCGAAAAGTGGTTAACGCCACTACTAAACGGGGATATTCGCTCTTCGTACGCGATGACCGAGCCGCAAGTCGCCTCTAGCGATGCCACCAATATACAAATGAGTATTGTTAAAGACGGCGATGAATGGGTGTTAAATGGCCGGAAATGGTTTATCACTGGCGCAATGAACGAACGCACTAAAATTTTTATCGTGATGGGCAAAACTGATCCAGATAACCCGAGTCGTCACAAGCAACAGACCCAAGTATTGGTGCCGGCTGGCACCGCTGGCATGTCGATCACCCGACCATTAACGACCTTGGGATATGACGATGCGCCTATTGGTCACGCGGAAATGGTTTTCGACAATGTACGGGTGCCATTAGAAAACGTACTATTGGGTGAGGGCCGCGGTTTTGAAATTGCACAGGGTCGTTTGGCACCAGGTCGTATGCATCACTGCATGCGTTTGATCGGTGCGGCACAGCGTTCCTTGGAACTAGCGTGTAAGCGTGCGGTATCACGTACCACTTTCGGTAAGCCCTTGAGCAAGCATCAGTCAGTGCGCGAAGAGATTTCTCGGAGTTTTTCTGAGATTGAAATGGCGCGCTTGTTGGTTTTGAAAACCTGTAAGCTGATTGATGAGCAGGGTCCCATGCAAACCACCGACATGATTGCGGCAACTAAAACAACGGTTCCCTTACTCGTGCAGAATGTGATTGACCGTTGCATGCAGTTGCACGGTGCAGGTGGTTTGACCGAAGATTACTTCATGGCGGAATCATTTAATTATGCGCGCTGGTGCCGTCAAGCAGATGGCCCCGATCAGGTGCATCAAATGGCCTTGGGTAAACAAATCATTGACCGTTATGCGGGTTAAAAGGGGAGCACAATGGCAAATGAATTCGAGCTTGATATAGCCTCATTGACGGCGTATCTAGAAGCGAATGTCGACGGGTTTAAAGGGCCGCTCTCAGCAGAGAAATTTGCCGGCGGTCAATCTAATCCAACTTATCTGATTGAGGCTGCCAGTGGCAAATATGTGCTGCGGCGCAAACCGCCGGGTGAGCTATTGAAGTCTGCTCATGCAGTCGATCGCGAGTTTCGGGTGATGCACGCATTGGCCTCAACTGACGTCCCAGTGCCTAAAATGCGGGTATTGTGTGACGACGATAGTGTTATTGGCTCTATGTTTTACCTGATGGATTTTCTTGATGGTCGGATTATGTGGGATGCCGCCTTACCAGGGCAAACACCCGCAGAGCGCACTGCTATTTATGACGCCATGAATAAAGTGTTAGCTGATCTACACAGTGTCGATATTGAAAAGGCGGGCCTGAGTGATTACGGCAAGCCTGGGAATTATTTTGAGCGTCAGCTAAGTCGATGGACTAAGCAGTATCGCGCCAGTGAAACAGAAACTGTGCCATCTATGGAAAAAATGATGGTGTGGCTTAGCGATAATCTGCCTGCAGATGATGGCTTGGTGTGTATCAATCATGGTGATTTCCGGCTCGACAACATGATGTTCGCCCACGATAGCAGTGAGGTATTGGCATTGCTTGATTGGGAGTTGTCTACTCTCGGTCACCCCTATGCCGATTTAGCCTACCAGTGTATGCAGCTTCGGATTCCGAGTGACGCGGCTATTCCTGGCTTAGGGGGTGTTGATCGTGAGGTCTTGGGTATTCCAAGTGAAAAAGCCTATGTACAACAGTATTGCCAGCGCCGAGGCATAGCCGAGATAGATAATTGGGTATTCTATTTGGCCTTTTCTTTCTTCCGTTTGAGCGCCATTTTGCAAGGCGTATACAAGCGCGCATTGGATGGCAACGCGTCCAGCAAAAAGGCAATGGACTACGGTGCGCTTGCCGCACCTTTGGCTGATTTAGGCTGGGCTCTAATTGAGACGGGCGAGTAAAAATTTAGAGAATTAATGTATGAATGATGCAGTGATAAAGAGCCTCGACTTGTCTGGGCAGCTTGCTTTGGTAACGGGTGCTTCTAGTGGTTTGGGGGCTCATTTTGCCCAGGTTTTAGCGCGGGCTGGCGCGACGGTCGTGGCAGCGGCGAGGCGAGTCGATCGTTTAGAGAGCCTTGTTGCAGATATTGAGGCGGCGGGCGGTAAGGCAATGGCCGTCGCAATGGATGTAAATGATGGCAGCTCAGTGGTGGCGGCGTTTGACCAGGTGCAAGCTAATCTCGGTACGGTAACGGTTGTCGTTAATAATGCCGGGGTTGCCGACCCTGGCCGCTTTGTCGATAGCACGGAAGATAAATGGGATTTTACCGTCGACACGAATTTAAAAGCGGTGTGGCGAGTGTCGCGCGAGGCCTCAGAGCGAATGATCAAGGCAGGCGTCGGGGGGAGTATTATCAATATTTCCTCTATTCTTGGTTTACAGCCCAGCTCAAATAATACCCTGTACGCCACTGCTAAAGCCGGCGTTATTCAGCTTACTAAAAATAGCGCGCAGGAGTTGTGGCGGCATAATATTCGGGTTAATGCACTTTGCCCCGGCTATTTTGAAACTGAAATTAACACTGATTTTTTTCAATCAGAAAAAGGCGCGCAGTATTTGAATAAAATTCCGCCGCGTCGATTAGGGCAAATGGATGAGTTAACTATGCCATTGCTCATGCTGGCGAGTAGCGCGGGTTCGTTTATAAGTGGTGTTGCTTTGCCAGTGGATGGCGGCCATTTGCTCCAGTCATTATAATTTTACTAGCTTGATGCCCTTGGCCTGCGGTCACGGGTATTAAGCTAGTCCCATTTGCTTGCGGAGGCCAAACACCTCTTCACTGGTCATTCTTCCCTCAATGAGTGGAATGTAAGGCTGGATAGCGTCTAACATAAAATCTCGAAATATTCTGATTCTCGCCGTTGTGCGTAAGTCAATGTGCGACAGCAGCCAAAAGTCCATTCCGGGTTCGATATAATCACTGTCGATGCGTGTAAGACTTGGGTCAGAGTCACCTAAGCCGCATGGCAGTAAGGCAAACCCAAATTCCTGGGCCACTAAATCGTAAGCAATTGATAGCGAATTCACCCGGTAGCGAACCTGCATGCCGGGAAATGTTTTTTGCATCCACGGCGGCACGGTGTGGCCGTCGCCCATCCAAGTTATTCCACTGATCTGGTGATCGCCTGTTAAATAGCGTTGATATAGGTTTTTGCTGCCGTAGATGGCGTAGGCGAATTTAGCTATTTTGGTGCCTAGTACATTTGGGGGCGGTTCGTTGGTTGTGCGGAAGGCAATGTCGGCTTCGTGTCCGGCAAGATTAAATGTGCTCTCCGAGGCGATGAGTTCAATATTGATATCTGGATAGCGCGCGGAAAAAGCTTTAAGGCCAGGCATCAATATCCTTTGGATGCACACGTCCAAGGCCGTTACTCTTAACTTGCCACTCAATTCCTGCCGGTCAACTTGAACAGTCCTTTGTATGCCGAGTATCTGTTCGTTTATTTGTTCTGCGGACTGAATAACGGCTTCGCCGACAGGAGTGACAAGCCAGCCACTGGTGGAGCGATCAAACAGCGGGGCGCCTAGTACGGATTCTAGACCGCTAATCCGTCGAGATACTGTTGCGTGATTTACATCTAGCTTTTTTGCAGCTGCAGTGACAGAACCTTCAGTAATGACCGCCAAGCAGTAGCGAATATCGTCCCAGTTGATGCTGTCCATTTTTATAATGCCTTTTTCAAGCTAACCATTTTTGCACAAACTATGTGAGTTTTTTGGTGTTCCTGTGCGTGAATGTAGATCTTAGACTGGGTTCCGTGAATGAGCAAGTCGGCGTTAATAGGCGCCACAATGAAATACTTGGGCCTTTGGAGAAGACTATGAAAAACCGTAAAAACATTACCCTCACCGCCGTTTTATTTTCTGCATTGGCTCTCAGTGCGGGCCAATCGGCATTTGCAGGGTCATATATTACTCAGGCGACTAAGATGTGTAAGTCGGAAGCTAACACTAAATACGGAAGTGAGGAGAGCCCGGTGCGTTTGAAATTCAAAGGTGCCACGGGAAGCCAGGTTAGCCCGACTATCGTATTACAGGTGATCGCGCGCGATGCGGATTCCTTTAAGGTGGTTTGCGACGTTAATGGTCGGAATTGGCAGGTTGTTTCCCTTGAGCGTCAAGATGCCTTAGATAGCATTCGTATTGTTGGCGCGCGCGACAATATAGTGGCGCCATAGCCATTTCAATTAGCTATGTAACTCCCTCATAATTATGATTGCGGGTTTCACTGTGAACTTAGGTCTTTTCCTGAGTTTGATGTGAAGCCTGCTTTCCTGTTTTATCTAGATAACTGCAACAGTGTTATTAGGGCCTTTGATATTTTATCCGCTACTAGCGATCTTGTGCGCAATCTCTAACTACCTTGGCTGAGATGTCGCGCTGAACCAGTCAATATCATGTTGAAGGAGTACTAACAATAATGAGGAAGCTTTGTGGCTAATACAACACCGATTCTGGTCGCGTCTGGACAATATGTGTTTCGTGGTGAAATCACTGCGGAAATGGCAATGTCACCCGTTGATATCGCCGCTAAAGCGGCAATATCAGCTATCAACGCAGCAGGCGCAAAGAGTGATCTAGCATCCGAGATTGATACCATTGCCTTCATTCGCGGCTTTGTTGATTCAGTTCCGGGGGGCAAAGGGCCCTTTGGGATAAGTAATAATATTCCCCGATCGCTGGCTAAGCGGATCGACGCAGATCCTGAAACTGCTATTTACGGACGCGAAGGAGGGCATTCTCCTCAGCGCTTTGTGAATGAGTTTGCCGAGAAGATCGCTTCTGGTGAAATGTCGCTTGGCTTAATAGCCGGTGCTGAAGCAACAGGGATCATGAAGCAAGCTAACCGGGCCGGGCTAAGCTTGGACTGGAGTGAGACAATTGACGGTCAGCTCGATGATCGTGGTTGTCATTGGCTCTTTACTCCGCATGAAGTTGCTCATGGCATCACCTTTCCGACCCAAGTCTACCCACTGTTCGAGAACGCATGGCGTGCACGTCATAAATTAAGCGTTGGTGAGCACCGGCAATTAGCCTCTGAGTTATTTGCGAAGTTTTCTGATGTCGCAGCCAACAATCCCTATTCACAATTTCCAGTGGCTCGTAGCGCGGAGTTTTTAAATACCGTCTCAGCGGAGAATTATTGGGTAGCATCACCACATACAAAGTGGATGGTGGCACAGGATGCGGTCAATCAGGGCGCGGCACTATTGATGTGTTCGGTTGATAAGGCGATTGAGCTTGGTATTCCCGAGTCACAGTGGGTTTACCTGCATAGCTATGCAGATGTTGATGATCGCTTCGTTTCTGCTCGACCAGATTTAGCTGTGTCCGAATCAATGAAGTTAACGTTGAACGGCGTACTTAACGCAGCGGGAAAAACGATTGCCGACATAGACGTTTTGGATATATATAGCTGTTTTCCCATCGCGGTTTTGGCTGCCTGTGAGGCGATGGATTTAGACTGGAATACCGACAGGGATCTAACGGTTACTGGCGGTTTACCCTTTTTCGGCGGTGCAGGAAATAATTACAGCACCCATGCGATTGCCAGTTTGACTGATAAGTTACGGGAAACGTCCAAAGGTTTCGGGTTGATCACCGCCAATGGCGGTTTTCTGTCGAAACAGTCGGTGGGCTTGTATTCTGCCCAAGCGCCACAAACGCCTTGCCATAATGCTGACCCGACGTTACAGGCGACGTTTGATAACTTGCCGGTAGCGGAATTGGCTGAGCAGGCTGAAGGTGAGGCTGTGGTCGAAACCTATACACTTGTTTATACGCGCGGTAAGCCGAGCTTGGGTATTGTGATTGGTCGCTTAGACGGCGGTCGTCGTTTTCTGGCAAATACCGCTGCAGATGACGATGCGGCTTACTCCATATTGCAAGGTGATAGCGAAGTGATTGGGCGAAAAGTCGCGGTGACGCATAAGGCCCCGCAAAACATCGTACGTTTTATTTAATGTGCTTAAACACGCTTTGTGCTTTAAACAAAGCGTGTCATGTTTAACGGCTCACATACGACGACGATAATCTTGTGGTGTTATTCCTGTCCACGTTTTAAAGGCGCGGGTAAACGCACTGGACTCAGAGAATCCAGTGCGCTGCGCGATATTCTCAATCGATAGATTGCTGCGGCCGAGATGGTATAAGGCGGTGTCATGCCGGCATTGGGTTTTTACGTCGTTAAAGGTGGTCCCTTCTTGTGCGAGTCTTCTGCGCAGGGTTTGCGGATGCAAATGCAATTGCTCTGCAATCTCGTCAATTCCGGGTGTGTCGATTAAGCGCTTGTTAACGATCATACGCACCTGATCGGTCCAGCTTTTTTCTTGATACTGCTGAATTAACATCACCAGGCTGGGATGCTGTAAAAAGCGCTGCAGGGATTGCTCGTTCTGTTCAATCGCTAGTTCGGTTAGGCTGCGGTGAAAAATGATCTCCGTGCGCGGTTTATTGAAGAGTACAGCTTGGCCTAGAAATAGGTGACGGTACTCTTGAGCGTGAGCAGGTGCGGGATACGCTAGATTCACGGTAATGAGCGGCAGGTGTCGGCGTACCATCCAGCTGCAGAATCGATGAAAATTAAACATCACGAGCTCGAAACCGTACTCGCTAACGGGGTGATTGGTGTTACCGCGTTCGAAAACAATTTTGGCTTTATCACCATTGATTTCAAAGCGCAGCTGTAAGCCCCAGTCGAACATTTGATAAAAGCGGCAGTATCTCGCCATGACATGACCAAGGGTCGTGCAGTGAATGACGGAGTAGCACATATTCGTCCAGGTGCCGATTACATAGCGAGACGGGCCGTATCCTAAAAACTCGTCTTTCATTTCCTTCATTACGGCTGTTTGTAGGCGGCAGAAGTTTATTGCTGAAACTCGCGCATTAGTTTGACCTAGTAGTTCTGGGGAGATCCCTGCGGCAAGGAGTAACTGCTTGGAATCGAGACCATGGGCCGCCGCATTGCTAAGTACCGCATGGATGAAATAGTTGCCAACAGAAATATTGCGCATGGATGAAATGCTATTCATGCCGCTGAGCCTCTAATGTGCCGTGGATATAATTATAATTGGATCTACGTTGGGCAGTGTGGTCATTAGTCTTTGAAAATGGTGTCCCCGACAGGATTCGAACCTGTGACCTGCCCCTTAGGAGGGGGCCGCGCTATCCAGCTGTGCCACGGGGACATAAAAATGCAGGCGTGCTGCGTAAAACGAAACGAAGTTTATAGTGAATGTTGACTTGAATCAAAAGCTTAACTGCGTGATCGAGTATTTAGCTTACGTGTTTTTTATTGCACTAGCGGTTGGCTGTATGTTGGTTCGATATCCCACGGGAAATGTATCCAGGTATCTTGACTAAATTCGCGCACGAAATGTTCGGCTAAAGCCATGGCTTTGGGTTTGGCGTAAATCGTGACAAAACAGGCCTTGGGCAGTAGCTCTTTGGCAATTTTGGCTGTGCCACCAGTATCGACCAAGTCATCGACAAGCAGATATCCATCGCCGTCGCCCTCGACGGTTTTAAGGATATTCACTTTACCCTGTTGGTCGTGGTCATAGCTGGCGATGCAGAGCGTATCGACAACGCGTAAATTTAATTCTCTTGCCAAGATGGCACCGGGCACGAGCCCGCCGCGGGCAATACTGATAATACCTTTCCAGGATTGCTGAGTGAGCTTGCGAGCCAACTCCCGAGTGTCACGGTGTAGTTCATCCCATGATAAGTAATAAACAGGAGGGTTGCCGTCTGACATGCTAATGACCGTTCTGCTGGGGGAAAGGTGGCAGATTGTGCCGTATGCCCACGGTCATCGCAAGGGTTTCGGCGGTCCGGTGTGTGTAGGTGGGTCGGCTTTAGTTGTGCGTTGAGTTTATTTCTGGCGTCAATTATTTGACTTTCTCGAGTCAATTATGAATGGTTTTGAGTGTATTGCTGGTATAGTCAATAAATTGACTGTGCCTAGTTAAATCTAACCAAAGGAAATGCCGTGGCCTCTGCTTCTACCATTCCTATATTTGCGATCTTTGCGCCGGACTCGCTCAGCTTGCGTTTGCAAACGATTCTCTCGTCCTTGGGCGATTACTGTATTTATACAGATTGTGCTGATTTAAACCCTGGTGATTGCGCCGCTATTTTTTCGAACGGTCTTAGCGTGGAGCAAACCCAGTGGCTAGGGCAAGCGACGATACCGCTGGTAGATTTGAGGTCGACGACAGATGCGCACATCAAGCCTGCCACGGAATTAAGTTTGAGTAGCGACTTCTATTATCAAGATGTGTTGGAGGTCTTGTATCGGCTGCAGCTTGGGCGAGCGCAGACTCAAATCGAGGGTGTGGCTGATAAGCAGCGATTGGTCGGGGTCAGTCCCGCGGTGAAAGAACTTAGGCGCTTGTCTGCGCAAGTAGCTGACAAGGCTGTGACGGTGCTCATAACGGGTCCCTCAGGTGCTGGCAAAGAAGTGGTTGCCCGTTCACTGCACGATTTATCTAGTCGCCGAGATGCGCCCTTTGTTCCTATCAACTGTGGCGCTATTCCCCGGGAGTTGTTGGAGAGCGAATTGTTTGGCCACGAGCGGGGGGCATTTACGGGTGCAATATCCAGCCGAGCAGGGCGCTTTGAATTGGCGGAGGGCGGCACACTTTTCCTTGATGAAATTGGTGATATGCCCCTGGAAATGCAGGTGAAAATCCTCCGGGTAATTCAAGAGCGCAAGTTTGAGCGGGTGGGGTCGGATAAAACCCGCAGTGCGGATGTGAGAATTATTGCCGCCACCCACCGCAATTTGGAGGAGATGATCAACGCGGGGCAATTTCGTGAGGATCTCTATTATCGAATTAACGTGTTTCCGCTGCGGGTGCCAGCGTTAGCGGAACGGCCTGATGATATTGGGCATCTGATTCGGGCCTTATCGAAACAAATTGAAAGTGAGGGTTTGGGGCAGCTGCGTCTGGCAGATTCAGCGCTAAGATCGCTTTGCAGTCACTCTTGGCCGGGCAATATCCGAGAATTGGCAAACTTGCTTGAGCGTTTAGTGATTATGTACCCTGATTCGGTGGTCGGGCTGACTGACTTGCCGGAAAACTATCGCTATGGTGAGAGCGATTGGCAGCCCGCGCCATTAGTTGCGCAGGACGCGGCGCCAGCTGGGGAGCTACCGGCTTTGCCAACCGACGGTATCGATATGAAAGCCTATATACAAAACCTCGAGCGAGAGTGGATATCTCAGGCCTTGGCATCACATGCAGGCGTGATGAGTAAGGCGGCGGCGCATCTAGGCCTGCGAAGAACAACCCTGATTGAGAAGGTGCGTAAATTAGGCTTATAGACTTAAATTACAGCACGCCAAATACTTCTATCCAATTCCCGTCTGGGTCGGCTAAGAACCCAAAACCTATACCGTCGGCGAAGGCCGTGACATCAACGGGAATCTCTACGCCAGCGGCCTTTAGTTCAGTGAACCATGCAGTTAAGCCATTTACACCCATCGAGATGTAGCGGTAACCTTTGGCGCTGAAGCCACCCCCAGGGATAACGTCGTTCTCCGGTGGGGTATCGTAGCTCACTAGTTTTACGATGGCGGAGCCCATGTGATAACGGTGCATCACTCCGCCGGGGAACTTCAATTCTGATTCGTATTTTAACCCTAAGATGTCGCCGTAAAAGCGACGCATATTGCTTATATTTGTTGTAACAACGCCAATTTCTATATTGTCACTCAGTAGTTGCAGGGGCATGTAGGATTCCTTTAATTATTATAGTGTGAGGTGGCGTTCAGGCAGCAAAGAGTAGTACAGAGCAATAGTGATTGTTAGCCTTATTAAAGGTTTACAGTGCTTTTGTGTACTGAATACTAACTTATTAAACCCTAAGCCCCTGAAAGTTTGACGGTGTACCCTTTTGCCTCTAAAAGCGTTTTGAGGGCCTGTCGATGATCGCCCTGAAATTCTAGTTCGCCGTCTTTGATTGCGCCGCCTGTACTGAGCTTTTGTCTCAGCTCTTTGCCTAGCGTTTTAAGTTCTGCAGCGTTTATTAATATCCCGCTTGCGATGCTGACCCCTTTACCTTTCCGGCCCTTGGTTTCGCGGCGGATACGCACGATCCCGTCGCCAGTGGGCACTAAATTGTCAGTGTTTTTGCAGCTGCATTCGGTGTTGGCGTGGCCGCAGTCGGGGCAGCGGCGACCAATATCGGTAGAGTAGACAAGTCTAGACACGAATTTCTCCTATTTAACGCTGTGATGATTATAATGGCATCGCCTTTGTTAGGGCTATTTGAGTGTTAATTTTTAGGGAGCCTTTAATGGCCGATGATGTAAATGCAGCGCTGATCGATGTGCAGACCCAGCTGGCGTTTCAAGAGGACATGCTAAATGCATTGAATGAGCGTGTGGTTGCGCAAGATCTTGAAATACGTAATTTGCGCCGTACTTTGGAGTTGCTGCACGAGCAGATTCAGCAAAAAAATAGCGCGGGAGAGGGAGCGTTAACACACGAGCTTGAGCGCCCGCCACATTACTAAATGCTTTCTTGAAGGAAGAGTGGCAATGCCGAGACACTGCCACAGGTGCGGTGTTACTTAACGATGGATACTTCCTCTGCTTGAGGACCTTTTTCACCCTCGCTCAGTGCAAACTCAACGGTTTGCCCTTCGTTTAGGCTGCGACGGCCGCGACCTTGGCCGCGTATCGAGCGGAAGTGAACAAACACATCACCGCCCGCGTCGCGGGTGATAAATCCGTAGCCTTTGCTCACGTTAAACCATTTAACCGTACCGCGTTCGCGTTGACTTTTAAATTTGTCTGCTAGTGCTGGCAGGCTAGGCGATAGGAGCATAGCAAGAAGTATTGCTAGTGTAATAACTGCCGCCGGAATGGGACTGCTTACATTAATACCTATGAATTGGAGCGCTGCAATGCTCAAAAAACTTAAGATGGCCAAAAATATAATTCTAATTATCAGTAACATAAAGATCCAAAAATTGCTAAAAGTGGAAAGAACCTACCCGTAAAGTGCAGGTGGGGTTTATACCCGCGCGCAATTATAGCATTGGTATACGATCACGTCGCGGGATCTGAGATCGGCGCCCATGTATGGCGAAATTGTCAAAACATTACAAAGAGGGAGCTTTTCGCCGCTTAGATTTTGTCCTGCTAGTGGAAAATACGAATAGTTCTTATCTTCCCTTAAATCCATTATATGGCATTGTTGAGGAGTGGCTAAGCTGCTTATTAGCCGGGATAAAAAAGGACATATTGATGCGCGACTGGATCGAATCCAGAGAGGCGAAGCTTAGTACTCAGAAGCACCGCACCATACTCAACACCGCAATTGTGGTTCTCAGTGCGCTGATGTTTATCTTATTTGCCAATCAGGCCTATGTTCTCAACAGACTGGCGGCGAATTCATCATCTGGCGTGCCGTTAAGCCTGTTGCAGCAACGCAGCGCAGCCTTAATGGAATTAGATAATGTCTTAGCGCGAGGCAATGTGATCCAAGAGTTTGCCACGGCATACATCGTCAATGATAAATTTCAAGCAGATATTATTCGCAATCGTCTATTGAAAGGGCAAGAGCTTTTAATGGGCGACGTTTTGCAGCAGTTTTCGCAGCCACATTCGCAAGAAATAATGCATGTGTTGGACCTGTATATATCTTATCAAGCAGAGGCTGTGGAGCCCTTGGCGGGCGTGCCAGTTCCCTTGAACCCTCAGGTAGACTCTAAAAAATTATTGGACGGCTTGCAGCGTCTATGGGCAAAGCAACAGGAAGCGGAGGCGGTCGCGGCAGCATCGGTAATCAAGGATCAATTACTTTGGCGGCAGCAGAGCCAGCTTGTCCTTACTTTGCTGTTTCTGTGCATGGCACCATTGATAGCAGGTATATATGTCTCTAGAAAGTTCGCGAGGGAGCATCAAGATATGCTCTGTACACGCGCATACTTTAATAGCCTTGTTTATACCTTGCCAGGAATTGCGATTATAACTAACCGCAACGGCGAAATTTTTTCGGTTAGCCAATCCGCGGCGGAATTTTTGAAGTATAGCCGCGATGACCTTTCTCGAATGCAGATGACCGACATTTTGCCAAAGCGGTTTCGGCAGCAGTACGAGTTGTATTGTCGAAATTATCTAGACACCAGTGATGGCAGGGGCACTCAATATATTAAGGGTCGTGAATTACTCGTTCTGAATGCGGATGACGAAGAAATACCTGTAGAGCTTCGGTTTGGCGATTTTGACAGCGACGAGGGCGAGGTATTGGTGGTTTGTTTACAAGATGTCTCTGAGCGTCGGCATCTATATCAGCAATACGAGCACGCGCAGAAACGCTTTGAAATGGCAATGATGGCGTCACGAGACGGTTTGTGGGATTGGGATCTGACTACTGACTCGGTATTTTTTAGCGCTGCGTGGCTCAGTATGATTGGTATCCGCGGTGGGCAGCCACTAGACGGCCACGTTGTATTTGAAGACAGTATTCACCCGGAAGATCGGCCGCGGGTAAAAGAGGCTATACGCAAATTCATCAACAGTGACCAAACATTGTTTCGAGATGAGCACCGTTTGCGACGTCGAGACGGCACTATCTGTGACGCGGTAACGCGTGCTTGCGCGCAGCGGGATAGTAGTGGTCAAGTTATCCGAATTGTGGGTATGCACTCTGATGTTACCCACTTTAAAGAGGCAGAACGCGAAGTGAGGCGTTTAAATCGCAATCTCGAGGACCGTGTGCGCCTGCGCACCCAACAGTTGGAAACAGCGCTGCTTCGCGCGGAAGGTGCAAATCGCACCAAGGCGACATTCTTGGCAGTTATGGGCCATGAAATCAGAACGCCCATGAACGGCATCATTGGTATGGCAGATTTACTGAGTAAAACCAAGGTCGATCAAGAGCAGTGGATGATGGTCGATACCGTGCGGCGGTCCTCAGAGAGCTTATTGGGAACCTTAGACAATATTCTGGATTACTCAGCCCTTGATTCCGGTGATGTAGAAATGGAGGCTGAAAGTATTCAGTTGGTGGAATTTGTCGAGGGCGTCGCCGATGAATTTGCTGAGCGCGCTAGCAAAAATAAGCTCCGATTTATTTTGCATGTTGACCCGAGTGTGCCCACAGCGGTTTTTGCCGATGCGCCTCGCTTGCGTAAAATTTTGGTTAATTTATTAGATAATGCCATGAAGTTTACTAATTCATTACATGGCGAAGGGCTTGTTCAATTGCGCTTGAAAGCCGCAGATAGTGTTTCTGAGCCACGACAGCGTGTCGAGTTTGAGGTGATAGATAACGGTGTCGGTGTGTCGCAAGAAATACGTAAACAGTTATTTAAGCCGTTTATGTTTGAAGAGAATAGCCGCGCTCGTCGTTTTGGCGGTACCGGCCTTGGCTTGGCCATTTCCACTCGCTTACTCGGATTGATGGGCGGTGAAATTTCATTAGATGACCAACACAAAAATGGAAGTCGTTTTGTATTCACGATACCGTTTACTGTAGATACCACGTCGAAGCGCATCCCCATCGCTGAGGGTGTGGGTATACTGGCTTGTTTGTCTAACCCTTTGTTAAAAGCGTCGGTACATGCGGCCTTGGCTTTGGGTGGTCAAGACGCCTATTGGCTTAGTTCTACCGCGGAGCTGGCCGCGCGCCTGTCCATGACAAATATTGAGAAAACGGTGCTTATACTGGCTGAAGGTGAGAGCAGTGATTTGGCTGAGTTTTGCTTAGAGCATGGCGTGCGGATTATTTACATCTCACCTAGACCTCTTCGCATACAAGCAAGAGACCCGCATAAAGTGTATAGCGATCCTGTGCTGCCTTCGGCATTAACGAGGGCGGTAGAGTACCGACCACGGCTTGCGGTGGAAGCATTCTGAGTTTTCAGTTTAGCGCGAGGTCTGGGCTGCCGCTCTCGCGCTAGAGCGAGTTGTCGCTGATTAAACTTTTGTGACGTCTTCGGCTTGTAGGCCTTTGGGTCCGTCAATCAGGGTGAATTCAACAGTTTGCCCTTCGTCTAATGTGCGATAGCCTTCACCGCGAATAGAGCGGAAGTGCACAAAGACATCGCTGCCTTCACTGTGGGTAATAAACCCGAACCCCTTGGCATTGTTAAACCACTTAACTGTACCGGACACGCGGTCGCTCATTGCTCTTCCTCATTGAGTTGTTAAACAGATAGGGTGAAAACAGGACGAAATAGTGAATGTTGGCTTGCTGTCGGAATGTAATAAGCGTATCGAGTGACTGAAATCTTAGGGGGGAGTTGGCCCCAAAGCAGTGATTACTGCGAGGAGCGGGTGGTGTCAGCACATTGTATCTGGGTGTAACCATCACATCACGGCGAATAATAAACTTGTCGTGAGTTCTACTATAACGGCTTTAGCGATTTTGTCTATGCCTTGGCCATTTATAGTAGAACTAGGTTGCAGCCTTACAATGCTTGAATGGTTTGAATTTGCTCGCTGAGTTTTGCTAAGGCAGCTTGTTGAGCGGCGAGTTTTTCCTGCTCTTTCGCGACCACATCTGCCGGCGCCTTGTCCAGGAATCCGGCGTTGCCGAGTTTACCTTGCAGACGTTGGATTTCTTTGTCCAATTTTTGGATTTCTTTTTCCAAGCGGGTAATCTCAGCGGCCTTGTCGATCAAGCCTGACATGGGTACCAGCACTTCCATGGCGCCAACTAACTGGGTAGCTGACATAGGTGCTTCTTCTTCGCCGGTTAGCCACTGAATGTTATCGAGTTTAGCGAGCTTGCTGAGTGATTGACGGTTGCTAGTCAGGCGCCGTAAATCTTCATCGCTGCCATTTTTTAATAATAGTGAAAGGGCTTTTGACGGAGGTACATTCATTTCGCCGCGAATGTTGCGAATAGCGAGAATGACCTGCTTCAGCCATTCGACATCGGCAATGGCGGCGTCATCAATTTTTTCATTTTCGGCTAGCGGATAGGCTTGCAACATAATGGTGTCGTCGCCAGCGTTGAAATTGACACCTGCGATCGGGGCGACCTGCTGCCAAATTTCCTCGGTGATAAAGGGCATAAAGGGATGGGCCATACGGAGAGTGGCTTCAAGTACCCGAATCAGCGTGCGGCGAGTGCCACGTTTTATTTCGTCGCTTGCATTGTCATCCCACAGTACCGGCTTAGATAATTCTAGGTACCAATCACAGTAGTCGTTCCAAATAAACTCGTAAATTGCCTGGGATGCGTGATCAAGTCGATAGGCTGACATGGCGTCCGCGACTGTTTGCTCGGTTTGTTGGAGACGGGAAATTATCCAGCGATCGGCAAGGCTAAGCTCAACAGCTTCGCTGTTTGCGCCGCAATCCTGATCCTCTGTATTCATAAGTACGTAGCGGGCTGCGTTCCAAATCTTGTTGCAGAAATTGCGATAGCCTTCCAGTCTGCGCATATCCCAGTTTATGTCGCGGCCCGTTGAGGCCAGCGAAAATAAGGTGAAGCGCAGGGCGTCAGTGCCGTGGGCGCCGATGCCTTCTGGGAAGGTGTTGCGGGTAGCCTTGGCGATTTTCTCAGCCAGCTGTGGCTGCATCATATTGCCGCAGCGCTTTTCTAATAGCGCGTCTAATTCTATGCCATCAATCATATCCAGCGGGTCTAAAACATTGCCCTTGGATTTAGACATTTTTTGGCCCTGTTCATCTCTGATTAGGCCAGTCACGTAAACGGTTTTGAAAGGCACCTGGGCCGCGCCGTTTTCGTCTTTATTAAAGTGCATGGTCATCATGATCATTCTGGCAACCCAGAAGAAAATGATGTCGAAGCCGGTTACCAACACGTCTGTCGGATGGAAGTTTTTGAGTCGCTCGGTCTGCTCAGGCCAGCCCAATGTTCCGAAGGTCCAAAGTGCAGAGCTAAACCACGTGTCGAGCACATCGTCGTCTTGGTTTAGTGCCAGGTCGGGAGATAATTGATATTTGCTGCGGGCTTCGGCCTCGTCGCGGGCGACATAGATATTTCCCTCCGCATCATACCAAGCGGGAATGCGGTGACCCCACCAAAGTTGCCGAGAGATACACCAGTCTTGAATGTCGCGCATCCAGCTGAAATACATATTTTCGTATTGCTTGGGGACGAATTCGATTCGACCGTCTTCCACGGCTTCAATTGCGGGCTTGGCCAGCGCCGCTGTGGCAACAAACCACTGATCGGTCAGCATCGGTTCAATCACTAATCCAGAGCGGTCTCCGCGCGGGACTTTTAAGGCGTGATCATCAATTTTTTCGAGTAGGCCGGCAGACTCAAAGTCCGCAACAATCGCTTTCCGTGCCGCGTAGCGGTCTAACCTTGCGTAGTTTGCGGGCAAGGTTTTATCAATGTCGGTATTTTCGGAGCTGTCGCTATTAAAAATTTCCGCTTCGTCGCGGATGGCGGCGTCTTTGTCGAGGATATTAATCATCGGCAATTTGTGGCGCTGACCTACCGCGTAGTCATTAAAGTCGTGGGCGGGGGTGATTTTTACACAGCCGGTGCCGAACTCACGATCAACGTAATCGTCGGCGACAATCGGAATAAGGCGATTTACCAGCGGTAGCGCGACAAATTTACCGATCAGCGCAGCGTAGCGCTCGTCTTTTGGATTAACCGCTACTGCCGTATCGCCAAGCATAGTCTCTGGGCGTGTGGTCGCGACGATTAAATAGTCTTTGCCATCTGCGGTGGTCTCGCCATTTGCTAAGGGATAGCGCAGATGCCACATAAAACCTTTTTCGTCGGTGTTTTCGACTTCAAGGTCTGATATCGCGGTGTGCAGTTTAGGGTCCCAGTTAACTAAGCGCTTGCCGCGGTAAATGAGTTTGTCGTCGTAAAGGCGAACAAAGACTTCTTGTACGGCTTTGTAGAATCCGTCATCCATGGTGAAGCGTTCATGGTTCCAATCTACTGATGCACCTAGACGGCGGAGCTGGCGAGTAATGGTACCGCCGGATTCTTCTTTCCATTCCCATACTTTTTCTAGAAACGCGTCGCGGCCGAGGTCGTGACGTGTCTGGCCAGTTTCAGCCGCAATTTTGCGTTCGACCAGCATTTGCGTGGCGATACCGGCATGGTCGGTGCCGACCTGCCAGAGGGTATTGTGCCCCTTCATGCGGTGGTAGCGGGTGAGGGCATCCATGATGGAGTCTTGGAAGGCGTGTCCCATGTGTAAGCTGCCGGTGACATTCGGCGGTGGGATCATAATGCTGTAAGAGTCGCCCTTGCCCTGGGGAGAAAAATAGCCTTTTTCTTCCCAATTCTGGTACCACTTGGTTTCTATGTCTGCGGGCTGAAATGTCTTGTCCATTGGGTCTCTGTGGGGTTTTGGCCTGCTTTACAGGTTATGTTAGTGGCGTTGCAGGGGCTGATCGACCTTGCGGTTCAGCCGTATGTTGCGACGATTTAAAAGTGGACAAGTATACTGATTTTTCGACGGGCTGGCTAAAAAGAAGGCGTGTTTGGAGTGAACTTCTCGTCTTATTTGTCGTGACGTAATTGGGAGTACCAGCGTTCTAAAATGCTCTCGTCTAAATTGAGCAAACGCTTGCGAAGTTGTGCTTCTATTTCCGGCATCATCGAGTCGATTACTTCCTGCATGAAAATTTCCCGCTCGTAATTCCCGTCGTCGCTATAATTGGATTCGTAGCTGAGTTCGTAACTCGGCTTTACTGTTGTGGCCACAAATTCATTTATACCGACATTGTCGGCAATATATTCGCTTAGCTCGCTGTATTCAGTGCTTGCAGCACTTTCGCCGTCTGTTTCTGAATCGTCGACCGAGGGGCTCGGCTCATTAATAATATCGTCAAGTAGGGGGATGGCTGATAAGTCGACAGCCCGTTGTTTGCGTAAAACGGCTTTTAGCTCTTCGAGTTCACCCAGCAATGGGCCTTTGTCATTAGCCATTGGGATCTAACCTTTGATGGTGTGAGTTTTAAGCGGGTAGCCGCGGTTTTTATAGAAGCTGTAACGCTCACGCGACGCGCCTAGTTTGTCCTCTTGTTGACTGACGATTTCCGCTAGACGTTTAAACCGGCTGAAAAAGCTTGGTACTTTCAGGGCAAGGTTAACCAGTACATCGCAGTGTTCGCCAGCGTGTTCGCCGCAGCCGACTAATACGGAGTTTTGGTCAGCGGGGTGGCAACTATGAGGGATAAAGCTTTCTTCGCGATACTGCCAGAGCATCCTGTCTAGGATTTCTGTCGTCCTCACATCATCGCAGTGCAAATACACCTGATGACCGGCTCGCCATGCTTTTTCGGTAAGGCGGCATGCGTAAAGCATAGCCGCCTCTGCGTCGTGCAAGCTAAGAATATGAAAATCAATTCGCGTCATTGCGTGTATCTGCTAGCCACTACTTGCCGACTTTGCTGGCTAGGTATTGGCACAGTAGACCGACGGGGCGGCCAGTGGCTCCTTTGTTCGCACCGCCGTGCCAAGCCGCACCGGCGATATCGAGATGCGCCCAGCGATAGTCTTTGGTGAAGCGAGACAGGAAACAGGCCGCAGTAACACTGCCTGCTTCCGGCCCGCCGATATTGGCAATGTCAGCGAAATTACTATCTAGTTGAGATTGGTAGTCGTCCCACAGGGGCATATGCCATGCGCGATCTTGAGCTAGGCGGCCCTGTTCGAGTAATTCTGCGGCGAAATCGTCGTCATTGCTGAATAATCCGGCGGCATGTTTGCCCAGGGCGACCACGCAGGCACCAGTAAGTGTTGCGATATCGATTACCGAGGCTGGCTTGAATTTAGCAGCATAAGTAAGTGCATCGCAAAGTACGAGGCGGCCCTCGGCATCGGTATTGAGAACTTCAATGGTTTGCCCGGACATGCTTGTCACCACATCGCCTGGTTTCGTCGCGTTGCCATTCGGCATGTTCTCAGCTGCCGCGACAATGCCGATCACGTTTAGCTTTAAGTCCATCTCAGCGACAGCGCCCATGGTGCCGACAACGCTGGCTGCACCACACATATCGTATTTCATTTCATCCATTTTCGCGCCGGGTTTTAAGCTTATGCCGCCGGTGTCGAAGGTGATGCCTTTGCCAACTAAAACATGGGGCTTATCAGATTTTTTACCCCCCTTATATTCAATAACAATAAGTCGTGCAGGTTGATCACTGCCGGCTGAGACCGAGAGCAGTGAATGCATTCCCAGCTGCGCCATTTTCTTTTCGTCGAGCACACTTACCGAGACGGATTCGAATTTGCGGCCCAATGCGCGGGCTTCGTTGGCAAGGTAATTTGGTGTACAGATGTTGCCGGGCAGATCGCCGAGGTCTCGCGCGACGTTGACACCTTTACCAATGCTGAGGCCGGCGTGAACCGCGCGCCGATTGGCATCGGTATTGGCAGCTTGTAGGGTTGCGCGCTTGATTGTGAGCGGTGGTTTGGGTTTGCTGACCGTTGCGGTGTAGCGATATCCGGCGGTTGTCGAAAGAAGCGCGATACGCTGATATTGCCATGACTCAGTGCGATGGCTAACGCCGACGCCGTCGAGCATGATGCTAAAGTCTTTACAGCTCGCACTATTTGCACTGCTAATTGCCGCTGTGATGATTTTATCGAATTCACTGTCTTTTAAATCGCCGCCGTCACCTTTGCCAATAAGCAGCAAGCGCTGTGCTTTTAGCCCGCTGATCGCCGGTAAATACAGTGTCTCGGCAATTTTTGCACTAAAGTCACCGCGCTTAATGATATTGCTAATAGCGCCGCCGCTGGCGGAATCTGCGGCCTTGGCGATGTCGGTGCTAAGTGCCCGATCAATGATAAGAATCAGGCAGTCGGTGTTTACTGTGGTGACATCTTTGCAGGGCTTTAGACTAATTTGCATTTATATACTCGCAGGCAATGAACAGATTGGTGATAATGCACGCCGTCATATTGCTTAATAGTGCGTTCGCGGCATGTCGCGTAGCAATGAAGGCGTGATATCGATGTATTCTCGTCTTAGTGTAAAGGGTATCATCGTGACGTGAAACAGTTACGGGTGTCTTGGTGAGCTGCTAGGCGGGGTATTTTATCTTTTGGCGGCGAAGAGAAAACGTTTTAACTGCTCTGTAATCTTTGTTTACTTCCTGGAGTAGATTCTTAAATTACTTGGTTTTACATATATTCGTGTTTGCCAAGACAAAAAATAAGGTGCTTGGTGGGCGATTGAGTACCAGTACGAGCGGTGGAGAGATGGTTGTTTGATTTTATTTAGGTACCTCGCTAGCGAAATGCTCAAGACGGTGTTCGCCGTCACTCTCACTTTGCTTGTTATTATTATGAGTGGGCGATTCGTAAAATACCTCAGTCAAGCTGCGTCGGGTGATTTTGCGCCCGATGTTTTGTTTTTGGTGATGATGTACCGCCTGCCAAATTTTCTGGAAGTTGTGCTGCCACTCGGCCTCTTTATCGGCATTCTTCTCTCTTATGGGCGTCTTTACGTCGACAGTGAAATGACCGTGATGAGTGCCTGTGGCATGAGTCGACGACGCCTTTTGGCCTATACCCTCATTCCCGGCTTCTTCATTGCAGCCATTGTTGGCTACGTTAGTCTAATCGTCACTCCCTCTGGTATACAGGCTTACGTCGACTTGCTTGCGGAAAGTCGTTCGGAAATTGGCGTGAAGGCTGCGGTAGAGGGGCGTTTTCGAGTCGATAAGGCCAGTGGGCGGGTAACGTATATTGAACGTGCCAATCGCGACGATCAAACCATGGAGGGGGTCTTTATAGCGCAGCCCGAGCCAATTGTAGATGGCGGTCGGCCCTTGGTGTCGCTGGTCACTGCCGCTCAGGGACGTTTTGAAATAGACAAGAAGTCCGGTCAACGCTACTTGGTATTAGATGATGGCGTGCGTTATGTAGGGCAGTCTGGATTTATGGACTACCAAGTAACAAGTTTTAGTCAGCTTGATCAATTGCTGCGCGATTCAGAAGTTAAAACCTATCGTCAGGAATTAGACGGCAAGGACACGGCAGAACTGTGGGGGTCCAGTAAATTGGAGGATATCGCGGCGATTCAGTGGCGTATCTCCCTTGCTCTCTTGGTGCCGATAGCAGCCATTATCGCCGTGTCGCTGAGTAAAACTGACCATCGCCGCGGGCGCTACGGCAAAATGTTCCCCGCCTTTATGATTTATATGGTGTATTTGGTTTGCCTTAATGCGATTCGCGATGCAATTGCCAAAGGAGAATGGCCGGTATTCCCTGGTTTGTGGATAGTGCATATCGTGTTTTTGTTATTGGGTTTGATTTTGTTGTACCGAGACAGCATGTGGCGCCACTGGTGGTTAAGCTGGAGGCGTCGACGTGGCTAAGCTTAATCGCTATATAGGTAGGACCGTCGCCGGCGCAATTATTTTGGTGCTGCTTGTGATCGTCGGGCTTGATTTGTTGTCGTCGTTGATTGATGGCCTCAAAGAAGTGCGCGGCGATTATACGTTTTGGTCAGTGCTGCAGTATGTAGGCCTGACGTCGCCGGGTAGTTTTTATGACTATCTTCCCTTTGCGGCCTTGGTGGGGTGTTTAGCAGGCTTGGGATCACTGGCGAGCAGCAGTGAATTAATTGTGATGCGCGCCGCGGGCGTGTCGACGCGCCAGTTAGTCTTCGCGGTCATTAAGCCTACCTTAGCTATCACCATATTAGGTTTGTGCGTCGCGGAATTTGTTGCGCCAGTATCGCAGCAAATAGCAGAAAGTCAGCGCGCGGTAGCGCTGCAAAAAACTCAGAATATCCATTCCCAGCACGGTATGTGGCACCGCGAAGGCCAGCAATTCATGCATTTTAATGCAGTGCAGCCCAATGGGGTGCTGTTTGGCGTAAGTATTTTCAGCTTCGATGATAAGCGGCAGTTAGAGCGTAATATCTTCGCTGAGCGCGCCCACTATATTGACGGTGCGTGGACATTAGAGGCGGCAAAGATTGTTGATTTAACATCGAAGGGCGCCAAGTTTGAGTTTGTGCCCCAGTTGCCGTGGGAGAGTGGTTTGTCTCCAGAGCTTTTGAATATTCTTGTATTGGACCCAAAAGATTTATCGATAAGCGGGTTGTGGCGATATGCCAATTATTTGAAAAAGCAGGGGTTAAATGCGGGCGACTATGAGTTGGCATTTTGGAATAAGCTGCTTCAACCGCTCACCATTATGGGCATGGTTCTCGTTGCTATTTCCTTCATATTTGGCCCATTGCGAAATGTAACAATGGGTTTTAGGGTCTTTGTAGGCGTGATGGTGGGGATTGTTTTTAGAACCCTGCAAGATATTTTGGGGCCGTCCAGCATGGTCTATGGTTTTGACCCAATTTATGCGAGTATTTTGCCGATTGGCATTTGTTTTGTCGCGGGCACCCTTATGTTAATGAAAAAAGCCTGAGCAATTACTCAGGCTTTTTTCTTGTCTTTTGGTATTGAGCGCAATACTGTTTTTGAGGCTAGGTCATGCCATGAGCGGCCTTCCTTATCTAACCATATCCACCAGTAGCCTAGCCCAGCTGCCGCAAACGATACCCCCGCGATAAGTACCCTAGTAACGCATTGTGACCAACTCGGTTTGCCACCGCTGACACTTTCCAGTTTTATACGCCAAGCTTGCATACCAAGAGTTTGACCACTTTTGCGCCAGAACCAGCCGTAAAAAAGGATAATCAGCGCGACCAAATAAACTCGATAAATCCACCCCTGCATTGGGATGTTAAGTTCGTGTACAACACTGTCATTCGCAGGTTTGGCGGCGAACATTTCCGGGCTGAGGATGTAGGCTGGAATTAAGGTGGCGACAAATAGAACCGCAAATAGTAAAAAGCTGTCGTAGACGATGACGGCGAGTCGACGGAAAACGCCAGGCGGCCCTTGCTGGACAATAGGCTTAGGATCTTCAATAGCATTAGTATTGGGGGAGGTAGTGGGCTTTTTAACTTTTGGCGGCATTGGCGGTAGATCCACATCAGAAACCACCACATTGTAACAGGGCCTAACTCAATAGGTGTAGCTAGCTTAAAACGCCAACGCTAAACCGAGGGTGATTGAATCACTGCTTAAGTGGACTTTGTAATCAGCGTCATAGCCGGTGAACTGTGAGACAGCAACCCGACCTTCTTCATCGGGTAAAAAGCGTTTTGCGCCAGCGCTGCGATTGTGAAACGATTTATACAGCGCCTTTATCCCCATTTTAATCAAGGCTTTACTGGCATCACTGCCGTGTTTCGCGTTATTTTGCTCCATCCACACGCGATTGAATCGCGCTTGGTTGGCGTTGTAGGCTTGGAATTTACCAGTGTTTTCATCGCGCTCGATACAAAACGTGATTGTTGGGCGATAGCTAAGCTTTTCGTGCCGTGGCAGGGTGATGTCATTGACCGATTCTTTGCCCCAATTATCACCAAGCGCTGTGCAGGGCAGTAGGCCGCAGCTCAGTAAGATCAAATAATGAAGCTTGCTTACATATTGTATAAGACAGGTGCATACATTTTTTATATTATTCATTGCTGTTAGTCTCCCATGTCGGAGCTGTAGCTGTTGGAAAAAAGTGTACGCGCCCCCATACTAAGGGTGAATAAGTAGATGTACTTCACCAACTTAGGTCTTTCATCGATGGGTGTTTCGCTGTGTGAAAGACATGGCGTAGCGAAGCCATAATAAAAACGGAAGGGATTAGTATAGATGCGGGTTTTATTGATAGAAGATGATGCGAGCGTAGCGGAATATATCGTTAAAGGCTTGCGTGAAAGTGGGTATCAAGTTGAGCACGCGGCGGATGGCAAAACCGGTTTGGTGAAGGCAACCACGGAGCAGTACGACGCCCTTATCGTTGACCGTATGCTTCCCCATGTCGACGGATTAACCATTATTCAAACCCTGCGCGCGTCGAATGACAGCACGCCAGCGCTGATCTTGAGCGCATTAGGTGAGGTTGATGATCGCGTGAAAGGCCTAAAAGCCGGTGGTGACGATTATCTAGTAAAGCCATTTGCCTTCGCAGAGCTGTTGGCTCGTATCGAGGTCATCTTGCGTCGCCAGGAAGCGGGATCAGCTGTAACTCGGTTAAAGGTAGCCGATTTAGAGATGGATTTGCTGGCACATAAGGTTACCCGCGCCGGCCAGCCTTTTAATCTTCAGCCCCGTGAATACAAATTATTGGAATACCTCATGCGTCACGCCGGCCAGGTAGTGACCCGCACAATGCTGCTAGAAAACGTGTGGGACTATCACTTTGATCCGCAGACCAATGTCATTGATGTTCATATCAGCCGCCTGCGCCAAAAAATAGACAAAGGCTTTGATAAACCCTTATTGAACACAGTTCGTGGCGCTGGATATATGTTGGATGATTCTCAGTAAAATTTTTACCAGTTTTACCTTCCGCTTTTTGGTCAGCTATGTTGCGTGGCTCAGTGTCGCCGTATTTATGGTGCTGGCATTGATCTATGCATTTATTGCCTATGATTTTTTTGCCAAGGTTCACGAGTCTGTTGATACCGAACTTAAAGATTTAAGTACCGCATACGAGAGCGGTGGTGAATCTGCGGTCGACGCCTTTGTAAAGTCCCATAGTGGTCCCGATCGTCTTATTCGTTTTTTTTATTATGTGGGTGATGAAAATCTTAATAAGATTGCCGGCAACCTCGATCAGTGGCCGGACAGCGAGGAATACCGTAATGGCTGGCTGGGATTCAGTTTTGAATCTTTAACCAGTGATCCAGATTCTACCGGTACTGAGTTCATAGCGCGCTCTCGCCAGTTGGCGGGGGGGGAGCATGTATTGGTTGCACGTCATTATGCTGATGTGCTGAATAGTACCAAGCTAGTGGGCGGGGCATTAACCCGAAGTATGGTAGCCACTATTTTATTGGGGACTATTGGCGGTGCCATCGTTACCGCGTTAACGCTGCGACGTGTCGACAATATAAATATCACGCTGCGTCGAATTATGACGGGTGATTTGTCGGAGCGTATCGATACCAAAACCAGCAGCGGTGATTTTCTGCGCCTGTCCGAAAGCGTAAACCAAATGCTGGACCGCATTGAAGCGCTAATGACGGGAGTGCGACAGGTCTCGGATAATATTGCCCACGATTTACGTACACCTCTGACTAGGCTTCGAAATAAGCTCAGTGAGCTTCACGAAAGCTGTGATGATCCCGCCAGTCGAGACCAACTGGAAAGTTTGATAGAAGAGGCCGATGGTTTACTGGGTACGTTTAGCGCATTGCTTCGTATAGCGCAGGTGGAAACGGGACATAGGCGCTCAGGGTTTGCTGAGGTTGATTTGTGCACCTTGGTGACCGATGTTATTGAGCTTTACGAACCGTTGGCTGCTGAAAAGGAGCAAACTTTTCACACCGGTTTGGCCAAAGTGGGTAGCTTCAATGGCGACCGCAATTTGCTATTTCAGGCTGTCGCTAATCTGGTAGATAACGCGATTAAATATACCCCTGAGGGTGGTCGGGTCCAGGTTAATCTCGCCGTCGAGGGCAGTATTGTCAGAATAGAAGTGGCTGACAGTGGTATAGGTATCCCGGAGGAAGATCGGGAACGGGTTTTTCAGCGCTTTTTTAGAGTTGAGCACAGTCGCAGTCGTCACCCAGGCAATGGTCTTGGCTTGAGCTTGGTGCAGGCAGTGGTGCGTTTACACGACGGCTATATTGAATTGAAAGATAACAATCCTGGTTTGCGGATAGTGCTGCGGTTTCCGCGGTAAAGTCGGAATCGCCTAGGTGGATGTTTATTGCAGGCTAAGATGTTCGGTATTGGGCACCCGATAATTAGGCTCTGGTTTTTTGTCTAGGAGTGGGGTGCCGGGTCCGCATAAGCTCAAATGACTAAGGGACTTTTGCGGAGGATTTTCTTTGGGTGCCGGCGGTAATATGGTACTTCCCACCGGCGCTACGCTGATATGGTCGGTGTCAGGTGCGGGCACCGGTATCGAGTCGTTACTGCTCAGGTTTTCACCGGAGTCAGTGACACTAAGGTGATCAGTATCGGGTGCTGCGACGGCAGGCCTATAACGTTCGTCCTCACTGAGCACGGGTGTGCCGTTTGGACACAGGTTTAGCGTAGCAGGGGTTTTGTCAATTTGCGGGACGTCTGCTGCTTGCGCTGAGGCCACTGCTTTGGTAATTACGCCAATACTTTCGAAGGCATTTTGGTAGCGCTCAAGCTCAGCTTGATTTAGGTTTTTACGGACGCGGCTCGGCTTTCCACAGAGCAGCTTGTCGACTTGCTCGACAGGGCGTTTAAATAGCGTGGCGAGCTTACTAACGGCGATATTCCGATCCACACCGGGGGCGGTATCGCCAGTCATTAGTAGGTCGAATTGAGCGTCAGTCATAGTAGTGATTATGGCAGTTTATAAGATCAATTCAATATAGTTGATAATTATGCGTTTAATGGATATTACTGCTGCCTGTAATTCAGCGATGCTAGACTACACATAATAGATAAAACGCCTTGGAGAAATCTGCTGAGTAATATTGATTTAGAAACCGTGCCGACCAAATTTGCCCGGTCGCTGCTGAACCTTGCCGCGGAGAGAGGTTACGACCACAGCGGTCTCTTAACGGTTGCTGGAATTGGCTTTAACCCCCTGAATAGCCGGTCTGCAGGCTATCAAGCCAATATTTCTGCGATGCAATACACCAAGTTGTATCAGCAGGTGATGAGCCTATTGCAGGATGAGGCCTTTGGCTTAATGCTCGGCCAGAGCGTGACGCCGGGTGCGTTTCGGATGATGTGTTACTGCATTATTGGCTGTGAGAATTTGGAGAAGGCAATAAAGCGCGCCTGTGAGTTTTTTCGCACCTTCTATGATGCCGATGCCCAAATTTACTTAGATACTCGCAAAGATAGCGCGATCGTCGGCTATGGCAGCATTAAAAAAGGCTTTGCTGGCGATAAAGTCGACATGGCCGACCTATATGGCTTATCGATTTGGCACCGGTTTTTTTGCTGGCTAGTCGGTAGCAATATCGAACTAAAAGAAGTGCGATTTGCGGGCCAATCACCATCCGGTAAAACCCGCGTCGAAAAATATCAGCAGCTGTTTTCCTGCCCGGTGTATTACGGCCAGCTTCGAGATGAGTTCGTATTTGATACCCGCTACCTGAGCTATCCCCTGGTTCATAATGAGCGCACATTAAAAGAGTTTCTGCGGACTGCACCGTATCCCCTAATGGTGATGAGTGGCGCGCGGGATGACGGCAGTCTCGTGGCGAGAGTCAGAGCGATGATCGGCCACGATTTTTCGCAGGGATTTCCTAGTTTTGAGCGTATTACCGACGCCTTAAATATGTCGGCACCCACCTTGCGTCGTCGTCTTAAAAAAGAGGGTACGACCTTTCAGCAACTTAAGGATGAGTGTCGTCGAGACGCTGCAATGGCCTATCTCGGTAACTCTGAGTTATCGATTAACGCAGTGGCTGCCCTAATGGGGTTTACCGATCCCTCTGCATTTCATCGCTGTTTCAAAAAATGGACGGGCACCACACCGGGTGAGTATCGCCAACAAGAGCGGGAAAATAACCGTTAGGGAGTGGCGCTAGCTATATCCATTCAGCGCACTCTTTATTTGTCGCCGTTGTCCTTACTTTGCCATAAGTCATTGTTTTAAATTCCTTTTCAAAAATTCTGTCAGTGTGTTGACCGGAAATGTCATTGTCTTAAAACCTACGGACGGCCATTGTGCGTTCCGTGGTAGATAGCTTAAGCGATAACATTCATCTCAGTTTGACAGGATATTCCATGACAGAAGCATTTATATACGATGCGATTCGTACACCGCGTGGCAAAGGTAAGCGCGGAGGTTCGCTCTATGAGGTTAAGCCTATCGATTTGGTGACCAATCTCTTAGAGGCGTTAAAAGAGCGCCATGATCTGGATACCTCTAAAGTCGAAGATCTGATTTTAGCCTGCGGCGAGCCAGTAAAAGAACAGGGGCAGAACATCGCCAAGGCGGCTTTGGTGTATTCGAGCTGGGATGATGTAACCACGGGTGCGCAGCTGCATCGATTTTGCGCCGGCGGTTTAGACGCGGTGAACATGGCGGCGGCAAAAGTCGCTGCGGGTTACGAAGATTTGGTTGCTGCGGGCGGCGTGGAGTCCATGTCTCGTCTGGGAATCGGTGCCAGTGGCGGCGCAACAGGCGACCCCTGGGTGGCGATGAAGAGCTATTTTATTTCCCAAGGTCTTGGCGCCGATATGATCGCGACCATGGACGGATTCAGCCGTGAAGATGTTGACCGCTATGCGGTGATGTCACAACAGCGTGCAGCATTGGCTAGAGAAAAGGGCTATTTTACATCGATAGTACCAGTCAAAGATTTTAACGGTGTGACGATTCTTGACCACGATGAGTTTATTCGTGGCGACACCAACTTAGCTGGCTTAGCAAAGCTAAAGCCTGCCTTCCAGATGTTTGACGATTTTGGTCACGGCGGTGTGGCACGCCTGAAGTATCCTGAGTTGGAAAATATCCACTGCGTGCATACCCCGGGAAATTCCTCTGGCATCGTCGATGGTGCTGGGCTGGTATTAGTGGGCAACGAGCGGGCTGGCAAGGAGCAAAACCTGACGCCAAGAGCACGTATTTTGAGTTGCGCATTAGTCGGCACTGAACCCACTATCATGTTAACGGGGCCTGCACCGGCCACCGAAAAGGCATTAAAAAAGGCCGGATTAACAGTCGACGATATAGATTTGTTTGAACTGAATGAAGCCTTTGCCTCGGTTGTGCTGCGCTATCAGAAAGTGCTGAATATTCCAGACGAAAAAATCAACGTTAACGGCGGCGCGATCGCGATGGGGCATCCGATTGGCGCGACCGGTGCGATGATTCTTGGCACCTTATTGGACGAGCTTGAACGTCGGAATTTAAAGCGCGGTGTGGTCACGCTATGTGCGGGCGGCGGCATTGGTATTGCAACGGTTATTGAGCGAGTTTAAGCACTTCGTAACCGTACAGTAACGACATGGAATCACTGAGCTAGTCATTCGGCTTAGGTGAATAAGCTAAAGAAATAATGGTAGCCGGGCTTGAACTGATCGCGGCTACCGGCAGAGCAGAGAGAAAATATCATGGCATATATTCGCTTGGAAAAAGATAGCGACGGCATTGTAGAGTTGATTTTTGATCAGCCCGGTAAAGCAGTAAATACCATGGGGCGAGAATACGACGAGGCGATGCGCGCGACGATCGTTGAATTGCAGGCCATGGTAGCTCAGGGTGGCGTAAGCGGTGTGTACGTGCGCAGTGGTAAGCCTGGGCAGTTTTTTGCTGGTGGCGATATCAATGAAATGCTGGATATGGATTTAAATCCCAGCGCAGAAGAAAAAACAAAAATGTACGAGGGGGTGATGGCGACAAAAGCACCTCTGCGTCAGCTCGAAACCCTAGGCGTACCCGTGGCGGTGGGCTTGAATGGCCCGGCACTCGGTGGCGGTTTTGAAATAGCCTTGGCCTGTCATTACCGTGTGGCGATACAGGGTGTTCAAGTGGGCTTGCCTGAGGCGATGATCGGTCTCATGCCCGGCGCTGGTGGCGTGGTCCGCATGACCTACTTGCTCGGTATGCAAGAGGCGATTGGCCTTATTAGCCAAGGACGTCGCTTAAAGGCTGATCAGGCATTAGAGAAAGGTTTGCTGCATGAATTAGCGGCGGATGAGGCAGATATGCACGCCAAGGCAAAGGCGTGGATTAAAACACATGCCGACGCTAAGCAGCCCTGGGATCAAGACGGGTTCATTATTCCCGGCGGCGGGCCAGATGAGCCGGCGAATCAGGGCTTAACTTTTTTTGGCCCAGCAAATGTAATGGTACAAACGAAGAATTTGATGCCTGCGCAGAATGCGATTTTTGCCTGTGTGGTAGATAGCGCAAAGGTAGATTTTGATACTGCCCAAAAGATTGAAGGGCGCTATTTTTTGAGTTTGTTACTAGATCAAACCGCCAGAAATATGATGACGGCATTTTTTGTGCAGATGGAAGCCTTGAATAAAGGCGCGAGTCGGCCTGATGTCAGCGAGCGCTTTAAATGTAAAAAGTTAGGGATCCTAGGCGCGGGGCAAATGGGTGCGGGTATTGCGACCGTTGCCGCCCAGAAGGGTATTCAGGTTGTGCTAAAAGACATCAGCCAAGAAAATGCAGATCGCGGCCGCGGCTACGCAGAGGCCTTTTTTAACAAGGGTCTCGCCAAAGGTAAGCTGACAGAAGACGCGATGAGCAAGTGCATGGCCTTGATTCACGCGACAGCGGATTACAACGATCTTGCTGACTGCGATATAGTGATCGAAGCGGTTTTTGAAGATCGCGGTATTAAAGCAGCCGTCACTGCCGAATGCGAAGCTGTGTTGGCGAGCGACAGTGTGTTTGCTTCAAATACCTCAGCGTTACCGATCTCTGAATTGGCTCAGGCCAGTGTGCGGGCACAAAACTTTATCGGTATGCATTTCTTTTCACCCGCAGAAAAAATGCCCTTGGTGGAAATTATTCGCGGTGTGCAAACCTCTGATGAAACGCTTGCGAAGGCCTTCGACCTTGCGCAGCAGCTAGGTAAAACGCCGATTGTGGTTAATGATGCTCCGGGCTTCTTTACGACCCGAGTCATCAGCAAAACCGTCACCCAAGGCGCCATTATGCTTGAGGAGGGTGTAAATCCAGTTTTGATTGAATCCGCTGCTCGCGACAACGGTTCTCCGGTTGGTCCGCTAGCGGCCATCGATGAAATTAGTCAAGAAACCGCTTATAAAAATGGGCAGCAGGCTAAAGCCGACACCGTCGCGCAGGGCCGAGAATGGCATGACAACGCCGCATCGCGGGTCTTAGACCGCATGGTTGTTGAATTCGGTCGCAAGGGTAAAATCCACGGCGGTGGCTATTACGAATACCCCGCAGGCGGCAAAAAACACATTTGGTCCGGTTTGAAAGATGCCTTCGCTAAGAATGGCTATACCGATATTCCCTATCAAGATATTAAAGATCGCCTCACGTTTAGTCAGTGCTTAGAGGCGGTGAAATGCATGGAAGAAGGCGTAATTGACGTCGTCGGTGACGGTAATATTGGCTCGATAATGGGTATTGGCTTCCCCGCGCAAACCGGCGGAGTCTTTCAAGCTATAAATGCCTACGGTTTAAACGCCTTTGTAGTTAGGGCCAGAGAGCTAGAGGCGCGGTATGGCTCCGACTTCAGCGTGCCGTCCTTGTTACTTAGTCGCGCTGAGAGTGGCGAATTGTTTCGCTAAGTGATTCTTTAGTAGGGAGACTAAGGCCAGCGCAATGCTGGTCTTTTTTTGAGATTCATTCTCTAAGCTGTTACTTAAATTAGGTTTTCTACGGAAACAATACTTGTAATATTGTATTTGCTTAGTTACTTTGTTAACTCTTACAAAGGTTCTATAGCGGAGTGGAAGTGCAGTATTTTCCGTGTTTTCAGCCAATAATCGATATCAATAAAATGTCGATCGTTGGATACGAAGCGCTAGCTAGAACGCGATCGTCAGATGGGCAAATTGTTTCGATTGGGGCTTTATTTAGTGACCCCAGCTTCAATCGCGCCGATCTACTTGGCATTGATCGCAGTGTTCGTGAGCAAGCCATAGCCTACCTTTCTGAAAGTCCGCACAATGTGTTTCTGTCATTAAATCTATCGCCGGAGTGGATGGATCACGTCGCCGATGATATGCCAGTTCCGACCCTTGAAATGGCGAAGAAGTTGGGTGTAGACCCCAGTCGAATTCTTATTGAATTCGTTGAAGGGGCAGGTGATAACAAGAATATGCAACGCTTATTAGCGCGCTATCGCGCCGCTGGAATGCGTGTTGCTATCGACGATTTTGGCGCGGGGTTCTCACATCTAGATCGAATTATTTCGCTTGAACCGGATATCATAAAATTAGATATGAGCCTGTTTAAGCGCGCTATGTCTGGTGGCGTGTCTCAAGAAGTGGTGCAGAGTATTGCCTATTTAGCGCGACGCACAGGTAGTAGACTTTTGTGTGAAGGCGTCGAAACTGAGCAAGAGTTTTATTTTGCACTGGAGTGCGGCGCGCGCTACGTCCAGGGCTATTTTTTTTGGCCAGCTCTGCCAGAGTTTATAGATTCAAACGCCCCCAAAGAGATCATTCGCGGCCTACTTAAAGGCTATGTTGAACGCAATTTAAACCGCGAAAAGCAGTTGATGCTGTATATGGAAGAAATGGAACTCTATTTTCTTTCGATCCAGTCTGCCATGAAAGGTCATACCGTAGAATTTAATACCTTAACGGCGCCACCAGATGGCATTTTACGAGTGTTTGTCTGCAATTGTAGCGGTGAGCAAATCTCACCAAATTATGAAGTGGTAAACGTTGAGGGTAAGCGAACATGGATCGTCGACAACGATAATTTAGGGTCAAATTGGTCGATGCGTCCTTATTTTTATCAGGCCTTGGCAGCAAAGCAGTTACGGCAGAGAAGCCAAGTCGCTTCGGAACCCTATCGGGATGTTCGCAGCGGACGGCTGTGTCAGACCATTGGCAAGATGTTATCTGGCGATAGAATGTTGTTTGCTGACATTATCTGTTTTGGCGAGGATGACAAAGACAATTATGGCAATAGTTTTTACTTACGGTAGTCTAATGTGTGACGACATAATGGCTGCGGTATCGGGGCAGGCATTAGCTTCAGAATCTGCATCATTGTATGATTTTGCGCGCTACGCTGTTCGCAATGAGGCTTACCCTGCCATCGTCCCTGAGGCGTCCGCTACAGTGCGGGGCCGTGTTTATTACGATGTGAATGATTTGGGCTTAGCGCGCCTGGATTTATTTGAGGGCGACTGGTATTCGAGAGTTGCGCTTAAGGTAGAAGTGCAGGGAGCGCCAGTCGAGGCGCAGACCTATGTGTTTCGAGATGAATGTCGTCAGCAGCTAGCTGATTGGCTCTGGGATTTTGAGTACTTTTTGGAGCACGGAAAGCACACATTTATTGCCGAGTATTTAGGGTATCAACGCCTAGGCTGACGATTTTTTCAGCGCTGGGAACCGAAGTTAATAAATGCTTCAGTAATAATATCCCTCGGTGATGCGCCAAGCATAAAACACCGCTTTTTGATTTTTTGTACAAAACCTTCGCCACCGCAAATATACACTCGCTGCCCGCGCAAACTCGGAAATTGATTGCCGATTATCGTCTCGGTGTTGTCAGTGAGATCAGTTTGATACGAAAAAATCGCGGCGCTATTTCCCAGTGCGTCCAGCTGTTGCTGAGCGTAATTCTCCGTTGTGTGATCAAGGGCGAGAAGGTGGATGCTCGCGTGATGTCCATAGTCTATCGCATCGCGAGCAATTCCTATTAGAGGGGCAATACCGGTTCCCGCGCCAATCAATAATAGCGGCTGATTTGCGAACTCTTGGTCGTAAACAAAGTGACCGAGGGGGCCTTGTAAGTGAATAACGTCCTGTATCTCCGCTGAATTGAACAGTTGCTGACTAATGAGCCCCTGTGAATGAGCGCGTATATGAAGCTCTATAAATGGGTCTAGGCGAGCAACGCTGGCAATGGAGTAGCAACGGGCAATATTGTTAATCCAGAGCGTAATATATTGACCGGCGCGCCAGCGCAAGCGGCAACTTAGACGAAGGCGTAAGGTTCTTTCATCAAGCTGTGTTTTATCTATGATAGTGGCTGATATTTTTTGCTCGGAAATATCGACGGCGTTAACGTCTATATCCTGCTCAGGAATGCACTGACAGGCTAGAAAGTGGCCTTGCCGGATCTGCTGCTCAGTCAAACCCGGCTGGCAGTCGTCGGGGATTTGATCGGGTGCTGCTTGAAGTGTGCAAGCCTGGCAGGCACCGGCACGACAGCCATAAGGTATTGAGATCTGATTGCGCAGTAGCGTGTCTAATACCGACTCGTCGCCTGCGCTCAAATAGTCGTGTTCTTTAAACCGAATAGTTGGCATGTAGTGTGTTGCCGAGTGTCGAGAAGCGATATTGCCACCTAGCTCATATACGAGCTAGCAGCACTAAGACTTCATAGTGAGCGGTATTGGGGAACATATCAAATAATTGAACGGTTTGAATGCGGTAGCTTGGCAGTTGAATCAGGTCTTTAGCCAGCGTTTGGGGGTTGCAACTTGAGTATAAAATATACGGAGGATTAATAGCGCACAGGTCTTCGCACAAGGCTGATCCCAAACCCCGTCGCGGCGGGTTGACAATGATAATGTCGGGTGCCGCTATCGTATCTGCATTCCTCGCTTTTTTATCTGTGAAAGTGGCGGAGTCTAGAGCGCGAAAGTTGACCTTCGATTCAAGCCCTAGTTCTTTCGCGCTGTGCATTGCACAGGCGATCGCCTCAGCTTCAATTTCAATTCCACTAAGTGTTCGTTCGGGTGTGAGGCAGTGCAAGCCAAAGCCACCAGAGCCGCAGTATAAATCCCAGATATGGTCTATCGGCAAAGTAGAAAGCCAGCGTGCGGCGGTCGCATATAATTTTTCCGCGACATTTGGGTTGGTTTGGAAAAAACCCTTTGGCCGCTGATATAGTGGTATTCCATTTAGGGTTTGGCGCAGCCATGGCGTGCCCTGTAAAAGCTGCTCGACCGGTCCTTCCAGGATGGCGGCGTGAACTGCTTGAATATTGGCTGAGACTGTTTCAATTTGTGGGTATGCGCTGAGCAAAGCCGGAAGAGCAGCGGTTATAAGCGGTATGCTGTCTTCACTTCGCAAGACCAAACGCAGCATAAATATCCCGACTTCATTCTGGTTTAGAAGAAGGTATTTTAATTCACCGCTGCGCCGTTTTATGTCATAGGGTGCAATGTTCAGTGTTGTCAGCCAATCTTCGAGCGCTTGTAATACGGATTGCATTTGCTCAGGATAGAGTGGGCAATCACAAATGCTGACTGGTTTCCCTTTTGGTGACAGGATGCCGAGTTTGACTTGTTTGGCGCTGCCGAGGACCACCATTTTTGCCTTATAGCGAAAACCAAACTGTGGCGAACTCACAGTCGCTAATAAAGGCGGCGGAGCGAGGGGCGTGAGTAGTGCTAAAAGCTCAGCCTCTTTTTTGGCAAGTTGCTGCGTATAGCTGGTGTCTAGCCACTGGCATGAGCGACATTGATAAGAGTTGTAATGTTGGCAATCCACTTGCTGGTTCGCTTTAATTAGTAAACCGACGTTATAAGCCGGTGTCAGTGTTGCTGCAAGAACATTTACTCATTTTGTTATTTGATGATTTATAAATCATGGTGACAGGCCAGGCAGCCGAGTGAGGGTGGGGTGTGGATAATCGCGATTATGATGGTGTAATAGTTCAATCGTGGCATAAGAATGTTGATGCGTGGACTAAGGCAATACGCAGCGCTGAAATTCATAGCCGTGTCACTGTTACCGATGCCGCCATTGTTAATGCGGTGGTAGCCGAAGCCCCCGAACTTGTTTTAGATCTTGGTTGTGGCGAAGGTTGGTTGGTGCGAGCTTTAAGCGATTTGGGTATCAATGCGATGGGCATTGACGCGGTACCGGGTTTAATAGCGCGGGCAAGTGCGCTAGGCGGTAGTTTTACGCAGATGTCCTATCGGGAGTTTGCCGAAGGTCAATGGGGGCGAAAAGTCGATTGTGTGGTCTGCAACTTCTCCTTACTCGGCAATGAGATTGTGGTTGATGTTCTCCATGCCATAGTGGATACGCTTACCGCACAGGGCTGCTGCATAATACAAACATTACACCCGAACTACAGCGGCGAGCCCTATTGTGACGGCTGGCGAGAGGGCAGCTGGGCAGGTTTTAGTGACGAATTCACCGATCCTGCGCCCTGGTATTTCCGAACGATGTCATCATGGCTTAGCCTTTTTTCGAGAGCTGGTTTACATCTTCGAGAGATGCTGGAACCGCTTAACAACACGACGGGACAGCCAGCGTCGGTAATTTTTGTCGTATCGTCAAGGTGTAAACGTTGAAAGCGCAAAGGCTTAATTACACAAGTTACTGCTGAATACGCCTTTAGCTTAAGGCTGGAATCCCCTACACTTTGATTTTTGCTTTGTAGTCTAAGCATAACTCCATTGCGGGAAGTATGATCAATGAACGACACCCATAGCAAAGTAGTGGCTTATATTTTGTGGATTTTTGGTTTTATGGGCGCCCACCGTTTTTACTATGGTCGCCCGATAAGCGGAACAATCTATTTTTTTACTCTTGGACTATTTTTGATCGGTTGGTTTGTTGATTTATTCTTAATTCCCAGCATGGATAGAGCTGCCGATGCGAATTATGCGTCTGGCACAACGAGTTATAATTTAGCGTGGATACTGCTTACTTTTTTGGGTGTGTTCGGTTTGCACCGATTCTATCTGGGGAAGTGGCTGACCTGCATCCTGTATTTGTTGACGGGCGGCCTGTTTCTATTAGGTGTGATTTACGACTATTGGACCTTGAATCAACAGATAAACGACAAGAACTCGGCGCTATTCAGTTTGCGTTGATGGGTTCACCTGGTACTAAACAGTTATTTACTTGTGCTGTAGGGGATCCATGTTTGTTGGTCTAAGGAAATAAAATATTCCTTATTCACCGTGATCACAGTGCTGCCTTCATTTTGAGATACTGGCGCGGTTTGGGGAAGATTTGAACTGAGCTGCGCTGCGCTAAAATGAGCTTGATCGAAAACTTTTTGTTCAAGGATATTGGCCAATAATTGCGATAGTGCTTGGTGGCTGCTGGCTTCTCTAACATGAAAAACCGAGTCACTGCGCTGTAAGTTTGGACCTATTACCTTCACCGCAACGGGAATGTGAGTGATAGAAGGAGATGGCAATTCTCGCATCCCAGATATTTGCATCTTGTCGCCTCGCAATCCAGCGCCATGCTCAGGTATGAGTACAACGACAATATTCCGGTCGGATTTTTCTAGATTCTCTAGGAATGTGGCAAGTTCATCAAAAAGGGTATTGCCCCGCTGTTGGTAACTTGCCACGCCAAAAACCGGTGGCTTATTAAGTATGCGATTACCGTCGTGAAGGCTGGTGGTATTGTATAGTGCAGCGACGCGATCATTGTCTAAGGTCTGTCGATTCTTCCACCATGCGTTTAGCATTCCCCCGTCGTTGTAGATCAACGCACCTGAAAAATCTTTTTGGGTGGCGGCCACGCCGGTATTGGGGAAGGGGGCGGAGCTAATGCCACTATAACGCTGAGTTCTTTCTAAAAAGGAATCAAAAACGCCGTCGTGGTTCAGGATCAGTTCTTTGCCGTAGCCGAGCTGTTCTAACTGATGAAACAGCTGGCATTCCGGGTCCACCGGGCCATACAGCGTGCTGTGCTCTGCTTGGCCACAAGTGGCTCGGCTTAAGCGGATGATCGCTGGTCCGCTGTAGCTTGTGGCGGAGTTGAACTCGTCAAAGACGATATCGAATTTTTGGAATAGTGGGTGATCCTCGAGGCCAGCGAGCTTGATATCATCGACCCCGAGGGAGCAGACACTCAGCAGTAGAATATCGAATGGCGCACCTTGAGTGTCAGTGCTAGGAAACTGGGTTTGGCGAGATTTCTCGGCGCTAAAAAACGAGTCGAGATAGCGATTCAGGGCCGCATTGCTGGTGTCGTTTGGCGACGTTATCGCGTTCTTTGTTGTATTGCTTGCTGTTTGTGTCGCAGCGGGTGGTGTGGTCAATGTGCTTATGCCAGTTGCCACAATGGCAATCAGGACAAGTGATGTAACCCTAATCGATTTCGCCATGTAGTAGTAAATACAAGCAACTGCGATTCCAGCTAAAATCAACTTTAGAGAGACAAAGCGACTCAGCAATTCAATAATGTAACTGAATTCAAAGCTAAGAAATTGATCAAACTGCGAAAAAAGACGCGATAGCGGCGGCATGAACGAGTCGTAGTGTAGAAGCACGGCTGCGATCGGGATGGCAACAATTTGTCGAAGGACTTTGCCGTAGTGATTGCGGATTGGTAGCAGTAAACAGGCGGCAAATGTAAAGTTTTCAAGTGCGTGGAAGTCGATAAGGCCTTGAGCGTACAACGCTATTTTGCATATAAAATAAAGATTCCACCAACCGAGGCCGGCAGGTAGCACCACGGTTTCTACTGCGGTGTTATGCTTCGATCTCATGCGTCCACCTTGGGTTCAATCGCGCGGTCAGAGTGCGTCGCTGATTGGTAGGGCTTGAGAAACCTGGGTTTAATTAGGTGTTTTCGGGCCTGTTGAACGACATGCTGGCTGATGTCTCGCAATGTAAAGCCAATAAAAAGGCCCGCACTGAGTGCAACTATAAGCGTAAGTAAAAAGCTTCTTATATCCATTTTTCTAGCCTAGCCTCATTTCTAATTGATCACATACGGTGTCGCAAGGGGCACAGCAATGAGGTCTTTGGTTTTATTGGTTTGAATTTTTTCGGGGTTGCTTGCCAATAGTTTTTGGCCGATATCCATCGGTATTCCATCGGTCGATAAGTCGATAAGTTCTAGCTCGGCTGCAATGTCGTCGGGGTCATGAATCACAGACTGTGAGCCAAACGCGTCCTGCACTGGCAGCACGAGTGAGTTGCGCAATGCGACACCCACATCGTTGAGTCGACAGGCATGCAAAAAAATGTAAATAAACCCGCGACAAACAGTAATTAAATCGCCATCCCGCTTTATGGAGCAAAGGTTAAGTGATTGCTCTAAGCTGATACCACGCAGTGGTTCAAAGCGCACCAGTATATGCTCGACACCTGAATAGCGTTGCGAGTCCATGGTTTTAGTGACAGAGCTGGCAAAGACAAAAGAGTCAGCATAACCGCGATAGTTAGACGTTTGTCTGCTTTCGAGTAAGCCATAGAGTGTGGGCGGAAGTTGGCGTACAACATTGATGTTTCGAATTGCATCAATGTGGCTTACTAGTCTTGTGCTGGTAATGACGTAGGGAATAATTTGGGTGGCGCCCGCCTTAAGTAGAAATTGCTCGTCTGCGTAGCGAAGGCACTGTACGTTTTCCCTGATGAGAATTTTTATATTCTGTCGATACTTCGAGCGGAGCTGGTAGGTCATTGTCGCCAGCTCGACCACCTCAGTAGGCGATGAGCAGGCGAAAATTACCGTTGCACTATGCAGTTCATCGAATGAATTCATGATTAAGTTGTTCGAAGCAACAACGGTACCGATGTCCAGCTCGGATGAAATTTCACTCGCTACGCTAGTGGTGGTGACTATCTCGCTGTGTGCGGAGCCATTGTTAGCTGCTACACCACTACCGGCAATGTGTTCGCGGGGAATGTCGATAGCCTTTAAGGTGGCCGCTGAGCTAGTGGTAAGTAAATACTCTTGGTCGGCGATGACTTTGGCGTCGGAGTTCCAGTGGTGGATAAAGTATCGGTAGTGATTGGTGTCTAGTGCGTAAGCGCTACTAAGCCCTGAGAGTAAATTGTTGGCATGCAAGGCCGCCGTTTCAATGGTCTTTTCTGAACCGTGACACAGGAACAGCACCGTGTGTTGGTATTGTCTGGCCCAGGCTTGCCATTTCCCCAGTACCTTGTTTAGCTTTTTTTGCTGCTTGCTAGGAAAAGACGTTGCCTTGGCAACAATGATATACAAGCGCGGCTCGGTGGGTGCGAACTTCTTTAAGTCCCTTAGTAAACTGCCAACGGACCCTGAGGTTATCTCTTCCGGATCATACCAAAAATGCACCCGTTTGCATTGCTCTTGAAGACATTGATCTAATAGCTGCGAGGCGTCGCTATTTAAGCCTCGGAATAACTCATCTGGTGTGCACAGGCCGATGAAGTCTGGGGAAACGTTGCGTTTGCAGATACTTGAGACAAGCGCGGACAGGTGTTTTTTTCCCGCACTTAAGCAGAGGTAAACTGATCCAACTGTCATTTCGCTGCCGTAACTTGGTATATCCGCAATGCCAAGTGAGCGCGATGTACTCTCAGTATCGGTGTCTAAAATTTGAGATTTCCTTTGCCAGCAGACGGGTTGTGAGACCCCATACACTTTGTGACATCAATTTTTCGAGCTAATATGCTGGAAATACTAAACTATTTCAGTGGTTTGGTGTAGCTACTTAAGTGCTTATTTGGAAGCAGGCATGTATCATCGTTAGTCTAAATTCGCATCTTTCACGTATGTTGGAAAACAGTGAGGAGCACTGTGTTGTCGAATAGTAGCCGCGATATTAATACCGCATATAGCGCCTTTGGTGATGATGCCTCTGGGTATCAGGAATTGAGTGAGAATGAGTACGTTCTCTCTATATTGATGAAGTGGCCTGCGCTGGCACATATGAATGGATTGGAGCGTAATCCCCCGCTGCGCAAGGATGATAAAATAGGGACACCTGAGGGGACCCCCTAGTGCCGCTTGTTATTATTTCAGGACAGCGGGGTGGCGCTGGTGCAACGACGGTTGTGTCGAATTTAGCGGCGAGTCTGCAAAATGCAGGTGAGCAGACCCTATCTATTGATTTGCATCCAGATAATCAGCTCTGCTTGCACTTTGGTGTGTCGCAAGAGTGTACTAGTGGTTGGGCACAGGCAATTGCTACCGGAGCGGATTGGAAGCAATGTGCTTTCCAGTCCAGTGATGGGCGGCGTATTTTGCCATTTGGCGAACTAGCGCCCCATCAGTTCAAGCGATTTCGGGAAGTGTTGATGTCATCGATAAAGTCGATTGCGGATACATTTGCTTTGCGACAGGACGAGTGGGTGTTGATTGACATGCCGGTGGATCGCCAGCAGGCACTCAGCGATAATTTGATTAGTGAATGTTATCAAGCGATATATGCACTGGCCGATTTTAGCTTCTATGTTGCCCATCCAGATTTGGGTACGTATCGGCTGCTAAAGCAAGCCGCGTTGAATGGTGAAACCCTAGCTGACAAACAGCTCTATCTTCTCAATGAAGTTGATACCAATTCAGCATTGAGTTTGGATATTGAGTTAATGCTAAAGGCAGAATTCGCGGCGCAGGTTTTGCCGGCATCTATTCACCGTGACACCGCTGTGCCAGAGGCAGCGGCGTATATGACTGCCGTTAATACGTATATGCCTAGCAGCCAGGCGAGCAGTGACTACCATTCTCTAGCGCTATGGTGTTTGGGGCGTTTAGGCGGGGACGCTGAAAATGCCTAAGGTGGTTGACATCAGCGAGTTGCATTCCGGAGAGCTCATTCCGGTAATGAGGCGCTATTACGCTAGCCGAATGCTCGCATTTCGTGGACTTAAACCCTATCGATTGGCCGGCTTTATAGTGGTCCCACTCTGGCTGAGCCTGTGTTTTGTGTTTCTAAAACCGACCATCGCCGGTGTGGAAAGCTGGAGATTGCCTCTGGTCTATTTTCCCCATATCAATTTTAGTCGGCCTCGCATTAGTGATCTATTTCGATTCCTGATTCAGCTCTGCTGGGTAATCGTTGTTCGGCAGTCGCCTCCGGAACGGACCCGAATAGGTGTCGACGGCGCGGAACAGCCTTCCGACGAGCCTTTAACATTGCTATGGCGTTTTATGTCTAAATGTAAGGCGCTGCTGTTTGCTAATGTACTTACACGGAGTATGAGCCGTTACATTCAGCAGCTCGAGTCGCAATCTACGACTACAAGTAAGACACCATCGAAAAAGCCTGTTTTTCTGACAGCGCTAGCGAGAACCATAGCCGGCGTCTTATTAGTCATATTGGCGTTGATGAGTTTCACTGTGCCACTGACAGTCGAAGATCAATTTATTTTCGTCAGCCTTTTGTTCCTTCTTGCATATGCGCTCAACCGTGTTCCCGGCCACCTGCCGCTGATGTTAATGGTGGGGATATCACTGCTTGTTTCCGGCAGATACGTCTGGTGGCGCTGCACCTCGACCTTGAATTTTGATGACCCAATTGGGCTGATTTTTGGCATTGGTTTGCTAATGGCGGAGGGCTACGCCTGGCTTGTTATGTTGTTGGGCTATGTGCAAAACATCCGGCCGCTGCACCGAGGCACCGTCGCTTTACCCGCTGACTCTCGGGATTGGCCAAGCGTCGATGTTATGATTCCGTCATTTAACGAGGATTTGAGTGTCGTGCGGGCAACGGTATACGCCTGCTTGGGTCTAGACTGGCCGAAAGAGAAGCTACATATCCATATTCTGGATGATGGCAAGCGCGATAGTTTCAAAGATTTTGCAGCTGAAGTTGGTGTGGGCTATATCCGGCGGCCGACCAATAATCACGCAAAAGCGGGCAACATCAATTACGCCCTGGCACAAACCAGTGGTGAATATGTCGCGATATTTGATTGCGACCACATTCCCACCCGCGTTTTTTTACAAATAAGTATGGGCTGGTTTTTAAAGGACCCGAAACTCGCATTAATACAGACACCGCACCACTTTTTTTCGCCGGACCCCTTTGAACGCAACTTGTCTAACTTCCGAAAAGTGCCAAATGAAGGCGGGCTATTTTACGGCTTAATACAAGATGGTAATGATCTCTGGAATAGCACCTTCTTCTGTGGTTCCTGTGCAATATTGCGGCGCGGTCCATTGGAGGAGGTAGGCGGTATCGCCGTAGAGACTGTGACTGAGGACGCCCACACATCCTTGCGATTGCATCGTCGCGGATACCACTCGGCCTATTTAAGAGCGCCACTGTCGGCTGGCTTGGCCACCGAAACCTTGTCAGCACATATAGGTCAGCGTATTCGGTGGGCGAGGGGGATGGCGCAGATACTGCGAACTGATAACCCGCTGTTTGGCCCTGGGCTAAAATGGCAGCAACGGCTCTGTTATTTAAATGCAATGCTGCACTTTTTGTCGGGTATTCCGCGCTTGATATTCTTAACGGCGCCATTGGCTTTTTTGATTTTTCACGCCTATGTAATATACGCGCCGGCGATGGTTCTGGTCTTGTATGTACTGCCTCATATTCTGCATTCCAGTATTACCAATTCGCGGATGCAGGGAAAATATCGCTATTCCTTTTGGGGTGAAGTCTACGAGGTTGTTCTGTCTTGGTATATTGCGCGACCGACCACGGTTGCTCTGTTTGCGCCTAAAAAAGGTAGTTTCAATGTTACTGCCAAGGGCGGCCTTGTCGAAAATTCCTATTACGATTGGGTTATATCTAAACCGTATATGTTCCTTGTTCTCGCCAATTTTATAGGTTTGGGTTTTGGTTTTTATCGATATTTTAATGGTCCGGAGAACGAAATCGGCGCTGTTCTCGTCAATGTGGCGTGGACGCTCTACAACGTTTTGATTATTGGTAGTGCGGTTGCCGTTGCCTCGGAAATGAAACAGGTGCGTCGAGTCCATCGCGTAGACACGAATATACCCGCTAAGGTGAGGTTGAATAGTGGTCATTTAATTCAGGCGACTGTGATGGATTTTTCACTAGAAGGCCTTCGCGTTGCCGTGCAGGATATGAGTAAATTACCCCGTGGCCAGTTCGATATTGACATAATTTTAATGCGAGCCAATCGCGAGTTCACCTTTCCAATGCGCAGTGTTTACACCCTGGATAATGCTATGGGCTTGCATCTGAAACCGCTGAGTACCGAGCAAATGACTGATTTTGTACAGTGTACTTTTGCTCGAGCAGATACCTGGGTGAAGTGGCAGAATTCCTATGAGTACGATCGTCCAATGGCAAGTATGGCTGCGGTTTTTCGCGCTGCGGTATACGGCTATCGACGTCTATTTGCCTTAGCGCCGCGGCCATTGCCCGATATAGCGCGGTGGTTGGTGAGGTGTTTCAAATATTTATCTTCCTTTAGTCCTAGAAAAGCGTTGCCGAGAGCAGAACAGCTATGAGTATTGCTAGAGTTCGTATTATAGATATCTTCGTGTTAGCACTGGTGATGCTTTCACCGTTTTCTTACGGAGAGCCGTTATCGACATTGGTTGACGAAGAGCCTCCGATTATAGAGCGTAGCTTTCCGTTAAGTGATATCGGTTATGGCCGCTCGATTGAATTACAAGGCAGTAAGAGCGACACCCATATCGGCTTTGGCTCGCGGCTCGATGAAGTGATTACCGGCGGGGAGTTCGATCTACGTTTTACTAGTTCACCGGCCCTGCAGTCGAAATACTCTCATTTAAAGGTGTATTTTAATCAGGAGTTAATGAAGGTTATTGCCATCGAAGAAGGCAAGCAAGGGCAGATGAGCGGTGCGACAATACCGTTGGATTCGCGGTTTTTTGCAAATTATAACCAGGTTCGCATTGAGCTTGTTGGTCATTTGGATCTTGAATGTTGGAATCCCGACGATCAAAGTATTTGGGCAGAGATAAGTAAAAGTAGCCGTTTGCGTATCACGTCGCGAAAAATTCGCTTACGCAATGAGCTCGGTTTTCTTCCCGCGCCGTTTTTTGATGAAAGAGAATTTACTAAATTAGTATTGCCGGTGGTTCTGCCCAATTCCCCCAGTATTGAGCTCATCAAATCTGCCGGTATCACTGCATCCTATTTTGGCGCTCTGTCACAGTGGCGCGGCGCCGAGTTTCCAGTTCAGATTGATGCTGTGCCCAGCCAGCATCAGCATGCCTTGGTTTTCATGACGAACGACCAGCGGCCGACATTTTTAAAAGATTTTCCGCCAGTAAATAAGCCTACGCTGCAGGTTATTAGTCACCCTGAAAACCCCTATAGCAAGCTTTTGCTTATTATGGGCCGCGATACCTCAGAATTGCTTACTGCCGTAAAGGGTTTGGCGTTGGGGAATTCGCTACTTACTGGATCGTTGGCGGAGATCAATCGCGCGCTGCAAATTAAGCCGCGTCGCCCTTACGATGCGCCGAATTGGGTACGCACAGATAGAAAGGTCTTGTTCTCTGAATTAGTCAACAATAAGCAGGACTTGCAAGTTATAGGACGCAATGCCTCAGCAGTTAAAATTAGCTTGCAGTTGCCACCGGATTTATTTACCTGGCGGAGTCGCGGAATTCCAATGGACTTGGAGTACCGCTACTCGCCGACGTCGGCTGATTTCGATGGCTCACGTATGAGTGTGTCTATTAATAAGCAGTTTGTAGAGGCTTTCAATTTAAACAGTAGTGGTGTCAGCGGCGGAGAAAATCTAGTCCGAATTCCTCTTGTTGCCGATAGTCTTGTCGGTGGCGAACTGGTTCGAATTCCCGCTTTTAAAGTTGGTAGTAAAAATCAATTAGAATTCCAATTTGCGTTCTCTAGTGTCAGCAACGGTGCCTGTAAAACAGTCCCGGCAGCGCCGCCAAATGCGGTAGTCGACGGCAGTTCTAGCTTAGACTTTTCCGGTTACCCGCATTACATCGAGATGCCGAGCTTGCGTGCATTTGCAAACGCAGGCTTTCCATTTACACGTATGGCGGATTTGAGCGAAACGGTTGTAGTCCTTCCCAGTGAACTAAACGCCAGAGAGATAGAAACCTATCTTCAGTTATTGGGCTTTATTGGCGCTAGCTCTGGCTATCCGGCGGTAGGCGTTGAGGTCGTGAATGACTGGGTCCCGGCGCAATTAGAAGATAAGGATATTCTTGCGATTAGTGTTACACCAGCACTGCGCACCGCGATGGCTGATTCCGATGCCTTGCCGATGATATTGAGTGAAACAGAACGGGTTATCTCTATTCCAGTTCGCAATCGTCAAGCGTCATTGAATATAGGCGAGAGTGGCCGCGCAATTGATAATGAAGTTGCGGACAATGTGAATGTAAGTGCAACAGGTGGTCTAGCCGCCGTGGTGGGCGCCGAATCTCCCTACACACCTGGCCGGAGTGTGATTTCAGTGATGGCCGCTACAACTGATGATCTTGCGAAGGTCAGCGCTGCGTTTAACGATAGTGGCAAAATTTCGGCGATGTTTGGTTCGGTAGCGGTGTTTCGCGAAGATCGGGTTAGCAGCTACCTCGTTGGTGACCGTTACCATGTTGGGAAACTCCCGATATGGCAGTTAATTTGGTATCACTTCTCAGATCATCCCTTCATCTTATTGGCGTGCGCCGCTTTGCTCATTACTATGTTGGTAATCGTGATTTGGCGAATTCTAAATCAAATTGCGGCGATGCGTTTGCGTGCGGGCGAGGATGAATAGTGAAGTATGCTCTGCTGTTCATAAGTGTGCTGCTTGCGTTTCCAGCGTCGGCTGACCCACTTTGCGAGTGGCCCCATTGGGAATCGTTTAAGGCAGCTTACATCGAAAATGGCCGGGTAATAGATCGCAGTGATCCTCGTCATATTACGACCTCAGAGGGGCAGTCTTATGCGATGTTTTTTGCTTTGGTGGCGAATGACAGAAGTAGTTTTGATCAAGTGCTGGCCTGGACGCAGCGGGAGTTGGCGGGAGGCGATCTAGCTGCCTATTTACCTGCGTGGTTGTGGGGGCAGCGCGATTTAGCAGTCACCTCGCGAGGCGGCAAGAAATACGGCGTTCTCGACAATAACTCAGCGGCGGATTCTGACCTTTGGATCGCCTATAGCTTGATTGAGGCGGGGCGACTTTGGCATCACTATTATTACTCTTCGCTGGGCTATTTATTACTAGAGCAAATTCGCCGCTACGAAGTGGTAGAAATCCCCAAGCTGGGATTGAGCCTGTTACCGGCCCCTATGGGGTTTGTTAGCGATGGCGAGTTTCGAGTGAATCCGAGCTATGCGCCGCTGCAAATATTAGATCGTTTTGCCACGCTTTATCCGCAAAAAAACTGGGATAAGGTGTCTGCGAGTGCATATAAGCTACTCTTACAATCCATGCCAAAGGGCTATTCCCCCGATTGGGTAAAAATACCTGCCGGAAGCAATGCTGCCAACTGGGTGTTGGATGTGGGAAGTTATGATGCGATTCGTAACTATTTATGGGTTGGTATGCTAGCCGATTCACATCCGCAAAAGCCGACACTGATTTCGGCGATGAAACCAATGGCCGACGCCGTAGAGAAAAATGATGGACCCCCTGAGGAAATTAATACCAGTACGGGTGTGTATTCAGGTACCGGCCCGGCGGGATTTTCAGCGGCCTTGCTACCATTTTTGACACAGTACGATAAAAAGGAAACGCTTATCCAGCAGCGCGAACGCGCCGCTGGTTTGCTAGCTAATGCCACAGAAAACGAGCGCTACTACAGTTCGGTGTTGGCCTTGTTTGGTGTTGGTTGGGATCAAAACTATTTCCAGTTTTCTAAGGATGGCGCGCTGCATACTGCTTGGCAGACGGGGTGTCAGTCTTGAAGTTGTGGCGTTGGGTATACTTTGCGGTCTTCGTGCTACTTTCTGGTTTGCTATATCAGTGGTTTTTTAGCGCTTCACCTAGTTCCGAGCAGTCGTCGCCGGCTGAATTTGGCTTTGAAAGCGTGGATAGTCAGGCATTTGAACGCAATGACAGTGACGAGTTTAGCGATGACCCGGTAGTTGCTGATTTAGTAAAGCGAATGCAATTGGCCGATGCGCTGGAAAAACCTGACTTATTAGAAAGCGCCTTAGACCGCTTGTTGTTGCTCGAGCCAAATCATCCTGCGGCGTTTTTTTTTCAGGCGCAAAAAGCCTTAATCAATGATGATGTGGATCGGGCGAAGGCAATTTTAGAGGCGAGAAAATTAGCTGATCCGGACTCCTTGGCGACGCGCCAATTGTCAGCCTACATCTTAAGTATGACTTCCAAACGAAATGCTTTACAGCAAGCGCGTATTTTTCGGCGCGCGGCTCGTTACGGTGATGCACTTACAATATATAAAGCGCTTTTTCCAGATGGTATGCCAAGTTTAAAGCTGGAGCTGGAGCTTCTTGATGTTTTAAGTTTTATCGAAGGCAAGGAAGCGCATGTCTTATCTCGCTTGATCGACTTAAATCGCGAATATCCCGATGTTGCTTTACTTGAGCTCACTCTTGCCGAATTTCAAAGTCGGCAAAACCCGCATGATCCAGCGGCGTTAGCGACATATCGACGACTGGCGCAGGGCGACGGTCTCGGGCGCAGAGCGGCCGACTCGTGGCTGCGAACGCTTGGACGCTTGCCGCTAGGCAGTGCTGTCTTGGCGGACTATGCGCTTTTGGCTGAGCGCTATCCTAGCGATCTCAGTATCCAAAATAGTTACCGCAATGTTTTAAAACAACAGGCAGAAGAACGAGAGCGTTTGAAGGATCCGTATTACCGAGCAAAAAAACAAGGTTTGGCTTTGCTGGAGGCCAATAGAGTTACTGAGGCAGAGCCGCTGTTGCGCTATGCTTTGCGCGGTCGCAGTGAAGATGCTGAGGTGAACGGTGGTGTCGGCACCGTATACATGCGGCGTGGGGATCACGATCGTGCCTTACACTATTTCAAGAATGCGGCGCGCTACAATCAAGATCCAGATATGAATAGCAAATGGGCTAGCTTGATAAAGGCCAGCAGTTATTGGTTAAGTTTGCGCAGAGCTGAGGCGTATATAAAAAGCGGCAAATATCAGCAGGCCCAAGAAGAGCTGAATATTGCTTTAGAAATCGATCCATCTAATCCAGAAACCTATGTTGGTTTAGCGGATCTTGCGATTGCGAACGCTAAGCCATTAACCGCCGATGTTTATTATTTAGAGGCGTTGCGACGTGATTCAAGCAATCGCAGCGCACTGTGGGGGCGTGTGCAATTGCGCCAAGCAGTAAGTGGTCGTCGGGCAGCCTTGGAGTTAGCCGACACCGAATACTCCGCGCCACAGCGACGGCGTATTGCCGAGCAATTGCAAAGCCTTAGAATTGACGAAGACTTGGAAGCGCTTGCCGGAATTAATCCGCAACGCAATCGCGACGGCTACATTGCGGCGATTAATCGTGTTCTTGCGAGGCAGCCAACGTCACCCTGGCAACGTTCTGACTTAGCAACGGGCTTAGTAACAGTGGGGGAACAAGCTCGCGGTGATGCCCTTATGGCGGATTGGGCAGATAAAGATAAGAGCGCTGAAATGCGCTTTGCCTATGGTTTGTATTTATCTGCTCGTGGCGATGTAAAGCGTGCGGTGTCGGTATTGGAGAGTATTCCCGCTGATCAGCGCAGTGCCGCAATGCAAAGTAATTTAATGCGTCTATCGTTGGAGCAAAATTTGGCGGGTATACAGGCGCCGATTAGTGATAACTCTGTGGAGCGCAGCCGGCAGCTTGATCAGTTGATAAGCCAATACCAGTCGCAACCAATTGCGCTGCTGCGCTTGGCAGAAATATGTGTTGATCTGGGTGAGCGGGAGCGCGCTGAGGATATCGCGCGCCGATTAGTACCCGAGGATTCATGGGCATTTGAATCGCAATTAGACTACGGTCGTTTGCTATTATCTTTAGACCAGTTCGACCAGTTTACGCGTTGGCAGCAGCGCTGGCGTGCTGAGTCGGACTCGCCGGCGGAGCAGGCGCAGTTAGATGATTTGTCCCTTGAGTACGATCTCGCAAGAGCGAGATATTACACCGAGCGTGGCGATATGATTATTGCGTATTCGATGTATCAGCGCGCAGCGGAACACACCGGCGCCGGTCAATTGTCGGCACGTATCAGTTTATTAAAAATGTCAGTAAAAATGGCCAATCAAGCTGAGCGAAGTGCACAGAGCGATGCAATACTACAGGATGGTGATTCGCTCAGTTCCGGTGACATTTTAGACATCGCTCAGCTGCTACATGACGCTGACGCGACATCGGAACGAGATAGATACATGTCGCTGTTAGAAACCCGGAGTGACCTGAGTGCGCAGCAGCTTCGCCAAGCGATGTTGCTGGAAAAGTCTGCACGGGATTGGGACGCCAGTGAAAAATATGCCTATGCCGCATTGCAGCAGGTGAGGGTAGAAGACAACCCAGCTCTAGCAACACAGCAGCTGAGTCAAAAACAACTCTATCAGTTAGCTGACGATGACTACTGGTTAACGAGTAGTGTTAAATCGACGATTGATGACATTCGTGAAAGGCGTGACGGCTACATTAAATTCGGTATAGACCACAATTTCCGCAGCGGTAGTGATACGACATCGCAAATTCCGGTAGAAGTGCGCTGGCCAGTGCCGTCCTTAGATGGTCATTTATTATTCCGCGTAGATTATGTCAGCGTTAAGTCTGGCACAGTCGATTACCTGGAGCCAGGTGCCTCGCCACCGACAACGATAACGCGCGTACCATTTTCGGAATCCGCCCGCGGTATGGCAATTGGTGTCGGTTGGGAGGCGGACAAGTGGCACGCCGATATTGGGACTACGCCTATCGGTTTTCGCGAGTCTAATATTGTCGGTAGTGCAGGACTAAAAGGCAGCCTCGGAGACGTCGGCTGGAATGCGGTTTTATCGCAGAGACCAGAGGTGAGCTCGACACTATCCTACGCGGGAATGGAGGTGCCCTTAGGTGCCAATTTTGCAGGAGCCGAGTGGGGGGGCGTCATTCTAAGTGGTGCAAAATTGGGTTTGAGCTATGATCTTGGTGGTGCCAATGGCTATTGGGCAAGCTTGCAATACCATTTAATTACGGGTGATCAGGTCGCAGACAACACGCGAATTGGTTTGCTGGGTGGAGTATATCATCGGGTGATAGACGAGGAGGAACGCAAATTTCGCGTCGGTTTGAATGTGCTGCATTTTCAGTACGACAAAAATTTAAACGAAGATACCCTTCAGCATGGTTCTTATTTTAGTCCGCAAAATTATATCTCGGTGTCATTGCCAGTTCGATATTTTGGCCGACATGGTTCTACATGGTCATACCTTTTAGGCGCCTCTATCTCCAATTCTTGGTCTAGCGAAGATGCGCCTTATCTACTCGGGACTGGCAGTTCATCCGGTGGCGGTTTCGGTTATTCACTTGAGGCTGCTCTCGAAAAGAGAGTCAGTAAACGCTGGTATGTTGGCGTGGCCGCAGATATACAGCGCGCAGATTTTTATGAACCAAACCATGTGGTGATGTACGCAAAGTATACGTTTAATGATCGCTGGCAGCCAATATGGACACCACCAGAACCGCCAATTCCCTACAGTGATTTTGATTAATTATTTGCGCACATCAGGCACTTTAGAAATAGTGGGCTGAGTTTGTCGTTGCTGTTTTGAGGGTTTAGAAAATGTTTCCCATACTTGTTCTGTTCGCGTTTTTTACTCTGCTGAGTGCTTGTTCTAACCAACCTTTATCACATCAATCAAATGCCGAATCCGTTGCTGTTGGTGATGACCGCGACGTAAAAGGCTGTATTCGGTCGGCTGGCTATTCATGGTGTGAGTATACCGCGCAATGCGAGCGCCCCTGGGAGCTTGCTAAGGAACAGGGTTTCGCACTTGAAAATGAAGGCTTTGCGAATTTTTGCGCCGAGGCTAATTAAGCAAAAATATGACCGATCTCTCGCATAACGCAAACCTCGATGCTTTGGATTCGTCCTTGAACGTGCTGATTATCGGCTATGTTTGGCCCGAGCCAAACTCCTCTGCTGCCGGGCGTCGAATGATAGATTTGATCTCGGTGTTTAAGCGTCGTGGAGCGAGGTTGACTTTCGCGAGCGCGGCACAGCGCAGCGAGCACAGTGTTGATCTAAGCGAAATGGGCGTGAATGCCGTAGACATTGTTCTAAATTGCGCGAGTTTTGATGAGTTTGTTAGCGGATTAAAGCCCGATATCGTGTTGTTCGATCGGTTTTTTACCGAGGAGCAATTTGGCTGGCGTATTGAGCGCAGCTGCGAGTCAGCACTGCGTATATTAGATACTGAAGATTTACACTGCCTGCGTCACGCTCGTCATCAAGCTTTAAAACAAGGTCGCGATGTGCAGCGCAGCGATCTTTATAGTGAGCTAGCGCAGCGTGAAATCGCAGCCATTTGGCGCTGTGATCTCAGTCTGATCATTTCTGAATACGAACTCGCACTATTACAAAATACCTATGGCGTAGCAGCTGACATATTACATTATTTGCCCTTGCTTTCGACCTTGAGTGACGAGGACGCGGCGACATGGTCGGGGTTCGACAAGCGTGAACATTGCGTTGTGATCGGCAATTTTCGCCATGCGCCAAACTGGGATGCGGTGCAGTATTTGCGGACGGCTATTTGGCCAAAAATTCGCCAATCTCTACCTAAGGTCGAATGCCATATTTACGGTGCCTATCCACCACCCAAGGCCCAGCAACTGCACAATGACAAACTCGGGTTTTTAATTAAAGGCTGGGCAAAAAGTGCAGCCGAGGTAGTGGGCGGCGCGCGCTTATGTCTGGCCCCTTTGCGCTTTGGCGCGGGCCAAAAAGGTAAGTTACTGGAAGCCATGGAGTGCGGTACGCCGTCGGTAACTAGTGATATTGGTGCCGAGGGAATGGGTGGTGACATGCCTTGGAGTGGGGCGGTGGTAGGTGGTTTGCCACCCTATTCTGATGCCTTTGCAGATCAATTTGCCGTAGCCGCGATAAAGCTATATCAGTCAGCAAATGACTGGCAGATAGCGCAGTTTGCAGGTAAAAATTTAATTGCTTCGCGCTTTGATCGCGATGTGTATTTGCCCTTGTTTGAACAGCGTGTAGACCTGTTGCTGAGCAGTCTAGAATCGCATCGCCAAAGCCATTTTAATAGTATTATGCTGCGTCACCAGACCTTAAAAAGTCACCAGTATATGTCGCAGTGGATAGAGGCTAAGACACGTTTAGCCGCTATTGATACCGACGTTCTTTGAGCATTGCTTTTATCCTTTAAATCTGCGAATGTTGATGGGCTTCACAGAATGCCTAAAAATTAATAATAAAAGTAGCGGATACGCAGGCGGGAATACTGCTGGCGGAGGTGAGAGCAGTATGCAGCACATGATTTTTGATGCCCATCTACACATAATTGACCCCGCGTTCCCTCTGGTCAGCAATGATGGATTTTTGCCTGATGCGTTTACAGTAGACGATTATGTTGGCCAAACCGCGGCTTTAGGTGTTGGTGGTGGTGCAGTTGTTTCTGGTTCCTTTCAGAGTTTTGATCAAAGTTATTTAATCACTGCGCTTGCTGCTTTGGGGCCGACTTTTGTCGGCGTTACTCAGCTGCCGTATTCGGTAAGCGATGAAGATCTGTTGTTGCTTGCCAGCCATGGCGTGCGCGCGGTGAGATTTAATTTGCGGCGCGGTGGTTCTGAGAGTAGCGCCTACCTATGTGAGTTTGCTCATCGCGTATACGATTTATTGGGATGGCATATTGAAATCTATGCTGATTGTAAATCGCTAACAGATCTTGCTGGTAAGCTTTGCAAACTTCCCGCCATCAGTATTGATCATCTGGGTTTATCAAAAGAAGGCTTACCGTTGCTGTATCAACTGGCTGAAAGTGGTGCCAAAGTGAAAGCAACAGGATTCGGTCGGGTAGATTTTGCCGTTAGCCAAGCGATAAAGCGTTTGTTTGAAATCAATCCCGATGCCTTGATGTTTGGTACAGACCTTCCGTCAACTCGCTCTCCGCGGGCTTTTAATCCCGTTGATATTGAAATTATAGGCAACGCTCTCGGTGACGCTGCCGCTAAAAAGGTCCTTTGGGACAATGCCGCTGCCTTTTATCGTTTAGGTGTCTGAGTTTGAATGATCCTAGCGGTTGACCACCTTTATAGAGTTCATTAAAGTCCCCGCCACAATTTTCTACTTTTGCTGATAGTCCTGTCAGTGGCTGCTTGCCTACATGATTTTGACCTCGGGTTCTCAGAGCTAGGCCCCAGTCAGCGTGAATGAGTAAACTATGGATTTCCCAGCGCGTGGTGTAAATGATCAAATGGTCATAAAGAAAGCGTTTGCCGCTTTGACGGTGTTGATGGGTAGCGCCGGATGGTGAGTAGTGCAATGTACATTGCCATGGTTTGGTTTAGCGCGCTGTGCTTGGATCGTGTTTTCGGCGAACCGCGGCGTTTTCACCCTTTAGTAGGCTTTGGGTATTTGGCGAGGTGGGTCGAGCTCGGCTTAAATCGAGTAAATTCTGCTTTGCTGCAGCGCGGATTAGGTGTTTTCGCGTGGAGCCTATTGGTTCTGCCACCGGTAATTCTAGTTTGGTTATTTCGTCATTACCTTGAGGAGTTTTCGGCGCCCTTGGTGTTTTTAGTGGATAGCCTTGTGCTCTACTCAGCGATAGGCTGGCGCAGTTTGTGCGAGCATATTCGTCCAGTCGCTCGGGCCTTAGCCGCCAACGACTTAGCTGAAGCGCGCTTGCAAATAAGCTATTTAGTCAGTCGTGATACGGCGGAGTTAAATAGCGACCAAATCCTATCGGCTGGTTTGGAGACTAGTCTAGAGAATAGCAGTGATGCCTTATTTGGGTCCTTGCTCTGGTATGTGTTAGCTGGCCCTGCTGGGGTTGTTTTGCATCGTTTAGCTAATACCTTGGATGCGATGTGGGGTTACAAAAATAGCCGCTATCGCTACTTCGGTTGGTGGGCCGCTCGCAGCGACGATGTGTTAAATTTTATTCCCGCCCAGCTTACCGCGTTTGGGTTTAGTGTTTTAGCGCTGTCTAAACGTGGCTTTAGATGCTGGTTCAGCCAGGGTTGGCGCTGGAAAAGCATCAATGCCGGCTCCGTTATGGCCAGCGGTGCCGCAGCCTTAAATATCAACTTAGGTGGCGTGGCGACGTATCACGGCGAAACCACAGAGCGACCGATATTGGGCTGTGGTATGGCGCCTAAAGTGGGTGATTTGGAGCGTAGTATCGTCTTGATTAATAAACAATTACTGTTGTGGCTTGTTGTTATGGCACTTGTCGGAGGTCTGTTGTGAGCGACTCTCGGTATGTGGCGCCTAGTCACGGAGGTGACCCGCGAAATATACCGGGGAGTGCTTCCGCTCAGCCAATGCTCGATCTGGCAACGGGGGTGAATCCCTGGCTGTGGCCGGTTCCAACACCGCCAGTCGAGTGCTACTCAAAACTGCCGTATTTTAGTGAGGCACTGCAGGCAGCGGCGGCGGCGTACTACGGTGTGCCGGCACACTGCTTGTTGGCGACGGCTGGCAGTCAGCCGCTGATTCAAGAATTACCGTACATTGCTGCCAAGGGACGCGTGCTGCTAGCAAAGGTTGGCTACGAAGAACACCGTTATCGCTGGCACTTGGCGGGGCATGAAGTGCGGTGCTTTGATTGTAGCGAACGCGACACAATAGCCGAGCAAATTCGCCGAGACGCCATTACACATTTAGTGCTCATTAGCCCGAATAACCCCAGTGCGGAGCAAGTGTCGATAGATGACATTCGCTATTGGCGCTCACTCTTGCCGGCCAATGGCTTGGTTGTAGTCGATCAGGCTTTTGCCGACGGCAATCCAGAGAGCGATGTATCGGCATTAGCGGGGGAGCCGGGTATCGTTTTACTGCGTTCAATTGGGAAATTTTTTGGATTACCTGGGCTTCGCTTAGGCTTTGTGATCGCGGAGTCCGGTTTATTATCCGAGTTAGATAACCGTCTTGGGCCCTGGGCGGTGAGCGGCGCGGCTCAGTGGATAGGTCGGCGCGCTTTGGCGGATTTTGAGTGGCAAGGCCAGATGCGCAGTAAATTAGCAGAGGCATCTCTGGCACAAAAAGACTTGCTCGCAGCAACGTTCGCCGATTGCGGCGTGCGCTGTGTGAGTTCGGCCCTGTTTATCACCTTAATTATGCCCTTGGCCCGCGCTCAACGCCTGCAAGCTGAGTGCTATCAAGTTGGCCTGTCAGTGCGGGTTTATCAATGCGACGATCTCGCTTATATGCGTTGGGGTTTAGCATCCGATATAGAGGTATTGGCCGAACGTTTAGGCCAGCTTAATTTAGCTGAGCTGGCTGCCTAGCGGAGTTGTTTATGGCGTCTGAATCTGCGTTTCTCCGCTATCTTTTGGATCAATTACAGTTAATTGGTCCAGTCGTCGGTCGTAAGATGTTTGGCGGCTATGGCGTGTTTTTAGACGGCCTGATGTTTGGCTTGATTATGGAAGACACCTTGTATCTGAAAATCGATGGCGATAGCAAACAGGACTTTGAGGCGCTGGGTTTGCCGGCCTTTACCTATCCTCGGGGAAACAAAGAAATAGCGCTGTCGTATTATCAAACACCTGAAGAAGCGCTAGATGATGTAGAAATGCTGTGTACCTGGGCGAATCGTGCTTATCTCGCAGCAATTCGCTCAGCGGCGGAAAAGGGCAAGAAGTTGACTAGGCGTGTATAATACACGCCGATTTATACGCGCGGAGTCCCCATGTCGGTTATTCAAGAAAGCATCACCAGTAAGCTGACTGCGGCTTTAAATCCGCAGTACCTCGAAGTGGTTAACGAGAGCCACATGCACAGCGTACCGCCAAATTCTGAAACCCATTTTAAGTTGGTGATCGTCGCTTCGGTGTTCAGCGCCAAGCGCAAAGTTGCGCGTCAGCAGAGTGTGTACCAATTGCTGGCGGAGGAGTTGGCCGGGCCGGTTCATGCCCTGGCAATGCACACCTACAGTCCGGAGGAGTGGCAAAGCAGAGCGGCGCCGGCCCCCGACTCTCCAAATTGCTTGGGCGGCAGTAAAAAGGACCAAGGGTAAAAAGCATATGGATCAGTTTGTTGTCGCCGCATTATACAAGTTCGTTAGCCTTCCTGATTACCACGAGATTCGTGAACCGCTGTTAGAGGTTTGTATTCAAGCTGGTGTCAAAGGGACACTGCTACTGGCAAATGAAGGTGTAAATGGCACGATTGCTGGCTCGCGCCAGGGCATTGATACAGTGCTCAACTACTTGCGCGCAGACAGTCGTCTAGCAAATCTCAGCCACAAAGAGTCCTTCGATACGAGTCAACCCTTCTACCGAATGAAGGTGAAGTTAAAGAAAGAAATTGTCACGATGGGGGTCGACGGTATTGATCCCAATGAGGTCGTGGGCAGCTATGTGAAGCCTGCAGACTGGAACGCTTTGATTTCAGACCCCGAGGTGTTTCTAATCGATACCCGCAACGATTACGAAGTTGAAATTGGTAGTTTTCGCGGCGCAGTTGATCCTAAAACGACTAGTTTTAGAGAGTTCCCCGACTATGTGCGCGAGCACTACGATCCGCAAAAGCACAAGAAAGTGGCGATGTTTTGCACCGGTGGTATTCGCTGTGAAAAGGCGTCGGCCTTTATGAAGCACGAGGGTTTCGATGAGGTGTACCACTTAGAGGGCGGAATTCTAAAGTACCTAGAAGAAATACCCGAACAGGAAAGCTTGTGGCAGGGGGAGTGCTTTGTCTTTGACAACCGCGTCTCTGTCACCCACGGTCTGCAAATCGGCGAACACGATCTCTGCCACGGTTGTCGCCGGCCAATAAACGGTGTGGATAAAGTTAGCGAGTACTACGAAGAAGGTGTGACCTGCCCAGCGTGTTTTGATGTGGTAACAGAGGATCAAAAAAAGCGCTTTCGCGATCGCCAAAAACAGGTTGAGTTGGCGCGATTAAGAAACGAAGAGCACGTTGGTGCGCCGCCGCCAGCACGTCAGCGCAAGGCACGGGTAGAGAAACCTTAAGTACGCTACGCGTCGGTTTTAAGCCTTCCGATACCTGTTGAATACGAGTGAATGTCGAATTTGCAGGTATATCTAGCATCATTTCTGTGCCCGAATGCGATATCTCATTTGAATTACTTTGATCCTCATTAAATTCATGTACTATGCTTCAATAGCCCGTTTTGTCTGGTCTGTGAGCTAGGGTCTGTGAACAGGCCCTAGACGCAATTATTACAATAAGAGGATTTGGTGCATGAAGCAGCTTGGCGTTTTGGATACCGCATTTATTAACCTTGAGCATCCTAATACCCCTCAGCATGTTGGTGGTCTTGGTATTTATGACCCGTCAACTGCGCCTGGTGGTTTTGTGCGGTTTAAGGGGGTTATTGCCAATTTTGAGCGTCGCCTACTTAAACATACTATTTTCCGTTCGCGTTTGCTCAGAGTGCCCGGCAATGTCGATCGCCCGTATTGGGTGGAAGATGCCAACTTTGACGTTGAATTCCATATTCGCCATATCGCCTTGCCGCAACCAGGCGATTGGCGCCAGCTTTGTATCTTGGTTGCGCGCCTTCATGCACGCCCCTTGGATATGAATAGGCCGCTTTGGGAGGCTTATATCATAGAGGGTTTGGACAATATCCCAGGTGTACCTAAAGGCGGTTTTGCTATCTACACGAAGATGCACCACTCCTTGGTAGACGGTGCTGGTGGTTCCTCTATCATGTCGGTGATCCATGATCTTGAACCTGATCCAGCCGCTGTGCCGCAGGGGCAGCAAGTCGTAAATGTGGATGTATCTCCGGGCGCCATGTATTTGACCGCATCGTCAGCGGTAAATAACGTTAAAAATAGCGTGAAAATGCTGGCCGGCGGTGTAGGTGTGTTGCGCGATTTGGGCAAAATGGCCGTGGGAATGGCGCAAAAGCGAATTCCAATTCCGTCTATTACGTCGCCGAAAACACGTTTTAACACACCGGTGGGACCTTATCGTGTATTTGAAGCAGCGGAATTCCCTTTACAAGATATTAAATTCTTAAAAGATGTTGCCAATGTAAAAATCAACGATGTTGTACTTTGCATTGTTTCAGGTGGCTTGCGGCATTATTTAAAGCATCACGATGAATTGCCCGATGAAAGTTTGTCCGTGTCAATTCCGTTGGATATGCGTACCCGTCGCGGTATGACTGATGAAAATAATCAGGTCGGGTCGGTTTTTGTAGAATTACATACCAATGTGGCTGACCCTTTAGAACGGCTTAAGGGGGTTTATTCGAGTTCACAGGAAGCCAAGGTGTTTGGTGAAAACTCACCGTTGGTCGACGTGCTCAAACTAGCGGGTGTGTTGTCGCCTGCGCTCACAAAGCCGCTGGTAAATAGCTACTCCAATAATAAATGGACTCGACATTTACCTTTGGGTATTAGCTCGGTTGTCTCCAATGTTGCTGGCCCGACTTTCCCGCTTTATTCGGCGGGGGCGCAGATGGTTCGCTATTACGGCTTGGGTTTGCTCACGCCAGGTGTTGGTTTATTCCACCTTATCTTTAGCTCCAACGGAATTATGACCATGTCGATTCTGGGTGATCGCGATGCGATGCCCGATCCCGCCTTTTATAGAGAGTGTATTGAAAAATCCTTTACTGAACTTTTGAGCGCAGCGAAATCAAGTCAGGCTGAGACAAAGAAGCAACCCGCAGTTGCTAAAAAGGCAGTGAAATCAGCGGCGAGTAGCGTGACTAAAACCTCATCTAGAGCACAGGGGGCTTCGGCAGCAAGCACAACAAAGAAAACGGCAACTAAGCGCAGTGCAAAATCCTCGCTCACAACGCCGGTCAAAAAGCCGATTGTTAAAAAAGCAAAAAGCACCGCGGCAGCAAAATCCCCATCATCTAAAGCGCAAAATGAGGAAGATGGTAATGTGGTCCCCATTAAAGTGAGTAACTGATAATTTGCGAAAAGTGTTTTAACGGTGGCGGGTAGTCCATACCCGCCACAGCTATTTTTCCACGTTAATTTCTTGCGGCCATGAATCAGTTTTTGCGTAGCTAAAACGCATTACTTTTTCAATCACGGCATAGCTATCGAGGCCTGTCGCGGCGATTGTTTCATTGCTTGCGATATCTACAAAACCATCATCCCCCAATACATCCTCAGCGAGTTCTATCAGTTTAATTTCGCCAATAATCAAATGCGTGTTGTTTATTGATAGCAATTGATGCTCTACAAGCTTTAGACCAAGGCGAATAGTAGATTGGGTGACAAACGGTGCGGGAAAGTCACTAAGATATGTTTGTGAAAGACCGCTGGCTGCAAACTCGCTCTGTTCCGCCGGGTAGCGTGCAGAAGTTTGGTGTGCCGCCGCGATATCAATTCTATTTACATGATTTAGAGTGTAGTGACCGGTAGTCAGTATATTGTTGAGGGTGTGTCTCGCACTTTCACTGGGGCGGATGATTAGGCCGATGAGCGCTGGACTGGCCCCTAAGTGAAATACAGACGACATGATTGCCAGATTGGTATTTCCTGTTAGATCTTGACTGCCCACCAGTAGGGCTGGCTTCGCGCCGAGCACGCTATTGATAAACTTGCCGCGATACCGTTTTTCCATTTTCGCGATGTCGTCTTGCCTAATAATCATAGTGGTCTTGCGTCCTTTATTGCTGTTTAAGTCCCGCCAAAAGTGTGCTTTGCATAGATTGATAGTCGCGCAGGCTATGACGGTTGATGATTAAAATACGCGGTTCTAACGGTCTCGGATTTTTAAAATATCTTAAGGGTAGAAATCTGCTTAAGCTTATCCAGCTGCGGCTTGCTAGTAGGGAAATTGGGTGGCGGGGAGCTGTTTTTCAGAGAGGGGTATTGCTGTGCTATGACTTATTCACTAACTTGATTTCTTCCTTGGTGCTTAGCTCGGTAAAGCGCGTCATCAGCTTGAGTTATGAGGGTTTCAGCACTTGATGTTTCATTTATTGCTAGGGTTGCCACACCGGCACTGACGGTGACCCGGTCTGATATTGCGCTACCTGAGTGGGGAATATTTTGATTGTCTAAGGCGGTGAGGGCACGCTGCGCTAGTTGAAGGGCGAGCGCTTGATTGCTGTCGAGCAGGACAACGATAAATTCTTCGCCACCGGTGCGGGCAATAACATCGGTTTCACGAGTAAAGGTTTTACTTAGAATTTTACTGAATTGTTTTAGCACCTTGTCGCCGCCATCGTGGCCGTAGGTGTCGTTGTATTGTTTAAAGTAGTCAAGATCAAAGACGATGGCGCTGAGCGGCATTTCCTTACGCTTTGCAACACGTTGATTAAATTCCAGCTGTTCTTGAAAGTAGCGGCGATTGCCAATGCCGGTCAATGCGTCTTCATAGGAATAAATGGACAATTTTTCTGTGTGTTGAGATACATGTTTTAGAAGTTCGTTGCATTCCTTGACGAGCAGCCCGAGGTCGTCATTGTTTTTGTACACTAAGTGCTTATTGTAATTATTGGTTTGGCGAATAATCTGCATAGTGTTAGAGATACGTCGCACCGGCGTAATCATATTGTAATACAGGTATATAAAAACAATGCTCCATGACGCAGCAACGGCAAACATGGCCACCATGAGGGTTGGGCTGAAGGTGTTGTCGTCAAAAGCGCGGGGGGCGGTTTTGAATCGCAGTGAAATGAGCGGCTCGCCGTCATCGCCATAAACTTGAGTGAGCAGGGTGTCGTCATTGCTGCGCACACCTAATTCCACGTTGTTTGATTTAAGTTCCTCTTTGAGTGTTTGTTCCGAAATAGCCTGGGCGGATAGTCCCAGAGCTTCAGTAAAGCTTGGAATCATTGTGTGATTTAAGCGACGAACGGCGATATAAACCGAGGGTAGCTTTTTGCTACTCCAGCTCGCGTGGCCAGCAGCGTATGCAATAGGCCCATCGGCCTTTGATTTGTATAGTCCCGAAATAGTGGCGAGGTTATGACGTTCAAGCTTAGGCAATATGTGAGCGAGTATCTCGTTCAAGGCCTTTTGCGAGGGTGCTGAATTGTCTCGGTCAACAAATTCACCCGCCTGAAGAAGCGCATTTTGGCCGCTGTCGTCGGCGAGAATGAAATAGTCTAGCTCTTCGTAACCACCAATCTTGGCAAGATGCTGAATAATTGGCTGCCAATTTATGCTGCTGTCGAGAGACTCTAATACACCTGCCGCGGCGTAAATCCGTTTAATACGACCTTCTAAATTTAGCCGATATCGGTCTAGGGCTTGTTCGAAGCGCTGGATGTCACGTTGATCAGACGCTCGCTCAATCGCTAGAAGGTCGGGGTTGAGAATGTAGTTGCGCGCGAGCAGGGCAAGGACAAAAATGACGATGACATTGCCAGCGATTGTTAACAGCGCGCGCTTTAGAATCGGCATTGTAGTTTTTATCTTGCCCTTGGATAACGGTACGGTAAATTGATAGTAACGCGTAAGCCGCAAGGTGCATAGTACTTGGAGACCTCCCTATTGTGCTTACGTGTCACGCCTTTGTACTCCAAGCCTAGGCGATAGTGATATACCCCATTAAGCCGGTTTTCATATGCTCTATAACGTGACAGTGGAACATCCATTTACCTGGGTTATCGGCGACAAAGGCGATTTTTGCCCGCTCGTTCTTTTCTAATAATATGGTGTCGGTATGAAAGGGAGTGATGTCCTTTTTGTCAGACTCAAGCACCGTAAATATTAAGCCGTGCAGATGGATTGGATGGTGGTGGGGGGTGGCGTTGTGGAGTTCGAAAATATAGCTTTTGCCAAGGCTAAGTGTCGCGAGTGGCTCCGGTAAATGTTGATGGCTGTGGTCACTCCATGCGCGGCGATTGATTAGCCAAAAGCTATGATCAACCTGACCTTTTGCATCGCTAGGTGATAGGGCGCCAGCCCACTCAAATACAAAGCTTAATGACTCTGCTGCACTCAAATCCGGTGCGGGTATAGGGTTTATCGGCAGGGCGGGAATACCGACTTTTTTTGTCGTCTTGGTTTTGGGTGCCACCGTTTTTAAACGGCAGATTTCAACTCCAAATCGACCCTTCATATCGAAAACTGGTATTTCAACGCCAATTTCATCGGGGCAAATAAAACCTGCGTCGAGACGCATGCCGGCGCCGGTTGGGTGAACATCAAGTGGAAGTGGTGCGGCAATTGGACTTCCGTCGATCGCGATAATGTAAGCGGCATTGTTGCGCATACTTAAATTAAACACACGTGTGTTGTCCATATTGAGAAAGCGCAGGCGCAGTCGCTCACCGGCAGGGACCTCTATTGTGGGTTTCTGCATACCATTCACGGTCGCTATGGTGCCGAGAGTACCATCGCGAAAGGCTTCCCTCGGTATCGACAGCGGCAAATAGCTGCCGTCGTTTTTCAGTCGCCAGTCTTTTAGACCAAGAATGACATCGTGGTAGTCCTGCGGTGTATCTTCTTCAACAATCAGTGCCCCGACTAGGCCCTTACCGAGTTGCTCGACACTGTTCATATGCGGGTGGTACCAGAACGTACCGGCATCTGGGCAGATGAACTCGTACAGGAAGCTGCCACCCGGGGGAATAGGGGGCTGTGTGAGGTTGGGTACACCGTCCATGCTGTTGAGGATCCGGATGCCGTGCCAATGTATGGTGGTGGCTTCGTCGAGCTTGTTAATAAACTTGATACGCAGAAGTTTGCCCTGTTTAGCTCGTATCACCGGGGCTGGAAATTGCCCGTTAAAGCCCAGAATGTCGGAGTCTCCGCCGCTGGCAATGCGCGCCTTGGCGGACTCCGCCGTTAAAATATAATCGTAGTGTTCGCTGCCAGCCTTGTTTGCTGAACTCATGGCGAGTGTCAGTGTTGGCAAATTGGCACCGATTAAGCCAGCGGCAGCGGTTTTGATGAGGGTTCTGCGTTTCATGTTTTCTCCGAGTGCGCCCTGTGTTTACACGCGCAGGGTCAAATGGTTGTCCCAGTGTGTTCCCACACTGTAAGCGAGCTGGGTCAGAGTGCGTTTACCGGGCACTAATGCCAGGAGTTGACCGTCGCCATTGCTCAAAATAAATTGTTGGTAGGCGGCGTCGTAGACTGCGCCGGCGCAATCGCGAACTGTCCACACCTGCGCCAAGCTTTGACTTTGCATATTCCACAAGCAGACCATATTGTCACGCGGACAGCTCGTCACCGCCCATTCGCCGTGATCATCAATCGATACGCTGGCTATGTAGTCGCGCTGAAAATGCAGTGCTAACTCCGCAGTGTTCATTGCGGATAGGGCTTGGCCGCGTCGATGCAGATAGACCAAGGGTTTATCTGAGGGCAGCTTACCTTGAAACTGCGCACCTACTAAGACACGGCCATCGGGACTGACATCCAAATGGCGCAAGCTCAGTTGGAAGTGGGGGGCGGGGACCTTTTCGATTACCCGCTGGCTGCTCAAATCTAAGTAGTGTAACGCCGGTGCGAGGTTTTCGGGGTTCAGCGTTGTTCGGCCTCTACTTGGCAGCGTTTTAATGCCGCCGATGGCGATGACTAAAGTGTCGCCATCGGGCATTAAGGCGAGATCGTGGGGGCCAATACCTTCGCAATCCATGTGGCCAATGCAGCGATAATTCTGTTCACAGTCGTAAACGCCAATACAGCCGGCACCGTCGTCATGGATATTATTTTCAGTCGTGTAGAGATAGCGTCCGTCAGCGCTGACGCAGCCATGGCCGTAGTAGTGGTATCCATCTTCGCTTTGGATGGCGTGTAATACGCTGCCATTGCGGGCGTCGACAACGTATAGCTCGCGGCCGGGGCGGCGCGAGAAAAACAATAATTCCTGGCGTTGGCGATGAAAAAAGCTGTCGTGGCCGCGATGTTGGATTGGCTGTGAATACTGCCAGCTGTCTGCTTGCCAAACGCCAATACGGTTGCCGCTGCTGTCGCTAGCGGCACTGATAATAGGGCTGAAGTCACTGCCTTGCTTTTCGGTTACCCGCAGCTCTCGGCTAGCAATGATTGCAGCAGGTGCGCATAGCAGCGCGCTACTGGCGATTAAAAAATGACGTCGTTGCATTTCGATACCACCGATGAAATTAGGTGTGCTTAGTCACCATCCTTAGAGTTAAACCCGAGGCTGACACCTAGAACCGTCGGTAAATCATTTCGTAGTAGAGCAAGTAAGTGTGTTAATTCAGTATGAAGGCCGAGTATCGTCTGGCGACGTTCAGGTTTATTTGCTATCTCAAACAAGCTGCCGTCTATAGCCGATGCCGCAGTGATACTTTGCTGGAATGCCTTGTTAATGTTGTCGCTAAGTTCGCCCTGTTGTTTGACCTCACGTAGATAGTCGTCAATGCCGTAGCCCTGATTGGCATTAAAAATCCCCTTGAGGGCGATTAAGTTAGTGATGATGGCATCCTTGGAGTACTGACTGCGCCACCATTCAAGTTGGTAAACCTGGGTTTGCGCTGGCCTAGCTTCGGTCTCTTGGCCGGTGCCGCTTATGCCTAGTGGTCGTTCAAGCTTGTCTCGTTTTATCAATTCAATACCGGATACTAAGGTGTCTAATAGATAGGCGATCGCGACATTGTCGTCTGGGAACTCAGGGTTTTTGTCTCCTGTGTTACTGAATGTTGAAAGATAATTGCCGCCGTCGATGCGCCAATTATTGTATAGCTTGGCGCTGACGGTGTGCAGGTGTTCGCTAACGGCAACTAGCAGTTCACAGCGACGTTGGCCAAGCTCGTCGATATATCGCTGTGGCGTGCCGGCTTTGTTGTCAAACAATAAATATTCCAGAGAAGAAAGACCTTGTACAACGACGCTGGCCTCATCTACGCGCTGCTGTGTTATTGGACCATCGTCCTTTAAAAGGCTTTCAACTTTGCGGGCGATAAGATTTTTCTTGTCTGGCCAAAACTGAATTTTCCAAGCTTGGTTGTTCACCATTAGGGGACCAAACTGAATGTTTTGAATACTTGACCATTGCTTAGCAGCGTCTTTCCATTTTGTGCGGGCAGACGCGAATTGGGCGTCATTGTTGGGTGACTGGCAATACTCTGTCGTAGCAGTGGCGAGCTCTTGGCTGGCAATACTAAAAGATTTATAGCTATCGAGGAAACTCAGCGTGGCAGTATCGATTAGCACTTTAGTGCTTGGTGGAGGGCTGCAGGCTGATATTGCAGCGAGGCTCGCGCCAATAATATATGCGCGTGCTGAATTTTTTCTTAGTGATAATTTAATCGCTGCAAAAATCATTAAAGTGCCTTTAAAAAATGTAAGAGCGCTGCGTGCTCTGATTCTGAAAGTTGTGTGAAACGTGACTTGCTTGCGGCAGCCTCGCCGCCGTGCCAGAGGATAGCCTCCGAAATGGATCGTCCGCGACCGTCGTGTAATAAGCGCGCATTGTCGGAATTCTCTGCGCGGATGCCAAGCCCCCAGAGTGGGGCGGTACGCCATTCAGCGGCGGCGGTGCCATCACTCGAATACTGGTCTGCAAGGTTGGGTCCCATATCGTGCAGGAGTAGATCGCTGTAAGGATAGATGGTTTCAGTAATTACGTTTATTTCTTGAGTATTGCCGCCACCATCGACTGCGGCAAAGGGGCTTGCGGGTACTTCAATATTAAAGGACGGTATGTGACAAGCCGCACAGCCAATGTGATTAAAAATGGTCTTGCCCTGCAGACTTAGTTCGTCGTGCGCCGCAGCGGGTACCGCTAAGTTTGCAATATAGTCTGTGACGGTGTTAAGCAATTTATCGCTGATTTCCATTGCGGTGTTTGACGGTTCACTGCAGTCGTTTTTGGGGCAGGCCAGCGGTGGATGCCGCGATGAGGTAATGCCCATATCTTCAAAAAACGCGAGGGCAACTTGCGCGATTAAGCTTTCCTGGGATGCCTTCCAGCCAAAGCGTCCTAGCGCTGGAGGTTCGCCATTGCCCCGCACTATATAATTTGCGGCGCCAGAGATTCCGTCTTGATTGATGTCGGTCGGGTCACTGTTGGCAATGATATCGTCTGTTTTTATGGCGGCTAGCAAACCCATGCCGATGAGGGCGGGGGCGAGGCGTGCAGAAGCCGATTTCTGGTTACCATCAACCGCGTAATTGCGCTTTGTTAAAGCGTATTCGCTGCCGTCTGGCAATACAATGTCCTGGGTGATGTCGCGCCACGTCACTCGGCCCTCGGGTTCACTGCGGGGGTTTGCCATATCTTGTAGTTGCTCGCCAAAGGTGGGGAACTGTGTGCCCAGCCGTAAAATTAGGCCTAAGCCGTTTTCTGGCAAGCGACCCTGACCATTGCGAATGTGGCAGCCACTGCAGCTGTTGGCGTTGAATAATGGGCCTAAGCCATCTCTGGCTGTTGTTGTCGCAGGCGCGCTGACCCAGGCCTGCGTCGCAAAGCTCTTGCCCACCGCCCACTCAAGTTGCTGCTCAGCGCTTAATTTGGGCTGCGGGCGCTGTAAGCTTTGCCGGCCTCTACTCGCGATGGTAAAGCTTCCTCCGGCAAGGTTATAGGCAAGCGGGGCGGCGGTGTGCTCAAGGTGGGGGATGGCGTGTGATGAGATGTTATTTAACGTAGCTTTAGGGGCATCTGCCTGGCCGCAGCCAGTGCTTGTCGCGAGTGCGATAGTGATTAGGGCGCCTAGAAGCGCCCCGCGAATGTGGCTAATGTTGCCTCGCAGTCTTGCTCGCAAGAACTACAGTCCGCTTGCGTTGGGGTCGATGCCTATCGCACTGGCGGCTTGTTCAATACTGCGAGTTTGGTCAACTAAAGCACTGAGGATATTGCTGAGTATTTCTTCGCCACGTTTATTGCCCTCGGCAATCATCATGTCGAATTTCATTGGTTTTTCTTTTGCTTCCGCAGCATTTGTTAAGACGGTTAACGCGGTCATGGTTTTGTTTAGCGCTTGGCGGGTTTGTTTGTCGACGGCGGGGTTCGCCTTTGCAACTAAACTACTCAACGAGGGACCGGTGAGTACTGAGCCATCGAGCCGGCGGTATTTACCCAAATACAGATTTTGAATGCCTAAGCCATTGTAATAGTGAGACCAGTGGGTGTTATCGCTAAAGCAGTCGTGTTCATCTTCGGTGGAATTTGCTTCAAGTGAAACCTTGATGCGTTCACCGCCTAATTCACCTAAAGATAGCGATCCTATGCCGTAAAACATTCGCGCTAGGATTACCTCGTCTTTCATTGCCAGTAATTCTGCGCGGTAGTTATCGGCAGTTTGGGGTGACCACTGCTGACTCATAAAGTGCAAATCTTCGACTAGCAGGGCAGTCACGACTCGGAGGTAATCCGCGCGGCGATCACAGTGCTGGTTAGTGCAGCTGTCGCCGCCGATGTAATCAGTATAGGGCCTCTCTCCGGCGCCAAGCTTGTGCCCGTTCAGATCTTGGCCCCACAGCAGAAATTCGATGGCGTGGTAACCTGTGGTGACATTTGCCGCTGAACCGCCTAGTTCGTGCAGACTGCGCAGCAGTTCCGCATCGATTTTTGTTGCGTCAATCACGTCGCTGCCAATATTTAAGCTGGTGTTGGCAATAATATTGAGCTCACCACCGATATTACCCAAGGCATAAAAATAGTCCCCGGCAACGTAATCTATTAAGCCTTCGTCTAGCGGCCAGCTATTTAGCTTTCCCTCCCAGTCGTCAACGACTGGGTTGGCGAAGCGAAATACTTCACTTTGTTGATAGGCTTTACGCGCGGTCTTCCATGCATTTTGCGCTGCAATGAGGCTTGTTTGGTCTGGTGCCGCTAAAAAGGCGTTGATGCTGTCTTGCAATGCCTGGCCGCTTTTTTCTGCGTCGCTGTATATGGCGAGTGCTAGCTCGGTATATTGAATAGCGACCGCGCGTGTATCACTTTCGCTTATCGGCTGCGGTGCTGCAAACGCAGTGTGAGTGAAAGCGATAAACCCTAAGATACTTAGGATTTGGCGTAACAGAGCTGGCATGGATTGTCTCCGCAGATAATTAACAGTGCAGGCATCAAGCCTGGGTCGTCATTCTACCTGTAGTTGATAATTATTCGCAATTAATGTGTGGCGAAAATTCGCTGCGCGCCGCTTAGATTGGGTCTGCGCTCTTGCCGCTGTGCTAAACTTTCGGCTTTGCCTTGGAGATGCTTTACATGGCCACTAATCCTCGTCGCTCAGTCTTGTATATGCCGGGTTCAAACGCCCGTGCACTGGAAAAGGCGCGCAGTCTGGATGCGGATGTGCTTATTTTGGATCTAGAAGATGCGGTATCGCCGGCACAAAAAGCGGTTGCTCGCGATCAAGTATTGGCTGCGGTAACCGAAGGGGGCTATGGTCGTCGCGAACTGGTGGTAAGGATAAATGGTTTTGACACGGAATGGGGGCGCAAGGATATTGAAGCGTTTGCCAATGCGCCCATTTCGGCGCTTTGCTTGCCTAAAGTTGAGTCGGCAGCAGAAATTCATGCTGTTGTTCAAGTTTTGCAGCAGGCGGGTGCTAATGCCAATCTCAAATTGTGGGCAATGGCTGAAACACCGCGGGGCGTTTTAGCGGTCAGTGAGATTGCGGGTGCCCATCCACGTATGGACGCTATTGTGTTGGGAACCTCTGACTTAGCGAAAGACTTGCGCGTCCCCCATACTCCGCAGCGCCTAGGTATGCTCACCTCCTTGGGAATGTGCGTGCTTGCGGCTCGGGCTCACGGTATCGATGTATTTGATGGGGTTCACTTAGATTTAGATGACGAAAACGGCCTGCACACCGCATGTGAGCAGGGCGTCGAGTTAGGCTTTGATGGTAAGACGCTTATTCATCCCAAACAGATTGCGGTGACGAATCAGTTGTTTTCTCCCTCAAGTGATACGCTTGCCCGAGCAGAAAAAATTCGTTTAGCTTGGCAGGCCGCAGAAGCAGAAGGTAAGGGCGTGGTCTTGGTTGATGGTCGTTTAGTAGAGGCGCTCCATGTTGAGGAAGCCGTCCGAGTCTTGGCCATTGCTGAGCAAATCAGCGCCCGAGACGCGGATTTGTAGGGTCTGGCGGTGCGGCTTACCACAGCGCTCAGGCCGCGCCATTTTTTCCGGGTTGACCGCCGGGGTAGCGACACAGATTAATGAGCTCTAGCAGGCGACCGTCTAGCCAACTGTCCAATTGATAGTTTTTAACGAAGCCGCAATGGCCGCCATACTGCTTAGTTTCAATATGCAAATATTGGCTGGCGGCCAGTCGGCTGAGGTCTTCGGATAAAATGATTGGGTCGTCTTGGGCGGCAATAATATGCGCCGGTGATGAAAGACTTGCTAACACGTCATCGGCAATGCAATAGGCTTTAAAATAGTCGTCCGGCGTAGCAAATTGAGTGTGGTTGGGTATGAAGTATTTATTCATTTCCCGCAGGCTTTTTAGCTTGAGCAAATTGTCTTTATAACCAAGCTCAGGATAGAGGCGGATCTTCTTTTGTAGCGATTTTTGCCATTTCCTGACGAAGTACTTTTCGTAGCCCCACCAACCTGTCTCTAAGGCTAACATCGTTTTTGCAGGGTCTACAACGGGGCATATACCAATCGTCTGCTGAATATTTAAGTCGGCTTCAGCTGCCTTTGCCGCGACCCGCAATGCGAAATTTCCGCCCAGTGAAAACCCCGCCAGAAATTGCCACTCATGGGGATACGTAGCGTGAATCGCTTTAATAGCTCCGATTACCTCGTCTAGCCTCGCTGAATTGAAAAGCTCTTTATTTAGGTGATGGCTGGGGCCATGATCACGCAGGTTTAAGCGGAATACATCATAGCCGGCATTAAAAAAGGTGCCGCCAGCCGATAGCATATAACTAGATTGTGAATTGCCTTCCCAGCCATGAATAAGCGTAACTATTCCTTTGCTTCGCTTTGCTTGGGTAGCAAATTCGCCGAGCAATTGGTGGCCATCACCGCAGTCTAAGATAACGGTCTTGCTCGCGTTGAGCATCGCTTTGGCACGGGGATAAATACGCAGCCGACGTAATCTAGTCGAGGAGAGTAGCGTTTGAGCGTGGCAATTTTGTAAAAGCCCCGTTGGGGCGAAGTCGTTCATATGGTTATTTTATATCCTGTTCTACGCAATGGCTTGGGCCGCGATACTGGCTGTCTCGATCTGCACTACTGCACATTTCAGATTATGACCTACGCCGAATGGGTGATGTTCCCTAACTCCAGTTCGCTGCGATTATTCGCAGCGCATTTATGGTGTTTGCTAAAAAGTCTGCTAAATATACTAATAAGGCTTTGAAAAGCCTCAAATAACAATAATTATGTCAGTATGACATGGGAGATAAAAATGACCACTCTATATAAATCTGCAATAGCTTTGGCTGTTGCGGCATCTTTTGCAACGTCTATGACTCACGCGGAGGCTACGGCAGGCAAGGCGCTCAGTTTAGAGGAGGTGTTGGTCACCGCTGAAAAGAGAGAGCAATCCTTACAAAACACACCCATCTCTATTTTGGCATTTTCCGCCGAAAAACTGGCGCGATTTGGTGTGAGCGATTTAGGTGATATCAGCGGTCTGGCACCGAATGTGGAAATTACGCCATTTCCAATTAGTCGCAGCTCTCTGATTGTTTTTATGCGAGGGGTAGGTAATAACGACAGTCAATCAACCCAAGACCCTGCGGTAGGTGTGTATTTAGATGGCATCTATATGGCGCGGAGTATCGGGCTGACCAGTGATGTCGCCGATCTTGAAAGAATAGAGGTGTTGCGAGGTCCGCAAGGCACCTTATACGGGCGAAACACCACTGGCGGGGCGATTAATTTAATTACCGCTAAGCCGGCAGACGAGGCGGGGATTAGTCAAACCGTGAGTCGTGGCAATCGCAGTTACTGGAAGTCACTCACGAAAATAGAAACGGGCAAAGTCGGCGATGTCGCGGCTAAATTAACTTATTTACGCTCGGCCCATGAGGGTTGGGTCAAAAATGCCGGCCCGGGTAAAAACTTTGGTGAAGAAGATAAGTCCGCCGGACGTTTTGCGCTGCGCTGGGATGTTAATGACGCGATCTCGGTAGATTATGCCTACGACTTTTCAGAAATAGACGGTCCACAGCATTATTATCAACCTATTGCTGGCGTGTCGCCAAATCCCGCCGTACCCGCCAGTGACAGTCGCAATGGCAGTGGCCAGTGGTTTGGTGGGGTATTGCCGAGTAACACCGAAATCAGTGGCCACAGTTTGATTGTGAGCTTAGAAACCTCGGTTGGGGTATTGAAATCAATTAGCGCCTACCGCGAGCTAAATGAATTAATAGTCCAAGATTACAATGCGGGTACGCCGGGTTTTCGCGTAAACGTAGATGTTGATCAAGAGCAGTTTTCGCAAGAGCTTCAGTTGGTTGGGGACTACGGCTCAGAATTTAATTACGTGGCGGGACTGTATTATTTCATAGAGAAGGGCAATGAACTTGAGTCTGATACGTTTGCAGGCTTTCCTTTAGAGGGGCGCCAAGTCATTTCAGAGAGTGAAGCTCAGGCAGTTTATGGTCAGCTTACGTGGTCACCTTCAGCCTTAGACCACCGCTTGGATATCACCTTGGGTGGGCGGTATACCGCCGATGATCGCTCTGCCGATAAAACCAGTATTACCTTTGTTGGTGGACCGCAGTCGGGGAGTGAAAGCTGGAGCCATTTTAATCCCAGTTTAACCCTAGATTATGCATGGACTGATACCTTAAGCACATACGGCAAAGTAGTCAGCGGCTACAAGTCAGGCGGCTTTAATGTGCGTAGTACCGAAGCCGGTTTTCAGCCACCCTTTGATGAAGAGAATATCTTGTCGTATGAGCTGGGTTTGAAGTCGACTTGGCTTGATCGTCGAATCAGCTTTAATGCCGCCGTGTTCCACGCAAAATACACCGATATGCAGCTTCAGCAAATAACGAATAATGCGACGATCTTCTTAACAGATGTGTTTAATGTGGGTGAAGCTAAGGTAGATGGTTTTGAATTTGACCTAATGGCCGTCGTGGTCGAAGGTTTAACATTGCAAGCGTCCTACGGCTATACCGATGCGGATTTTGTTGAGTATATTGATCAGCGTCCAACTGCGCCGACATTTGGCCAGGATGTCTCGGATCGCGCTGTTATGCCTTATGCGCCAGAGCAATCATTCACAGTGGGCTTGGATTACGAAAAGCCGATCAGTATAGGTGTTCTTCAAGCGTCGGTGGACTACAACTGGCGTGACGAGCGCTATGGCACTGCGTTTAATGACGATTTACAGGGTTTTTTCCTGGATGATAACGGCATAGTTAACGCTCGTTTGGCCGTCACAGAGATTTCGATTGGTAAAGCGAACTTAGAAGTTGCGGCGTGGGGGCGTAACCTGGACAGTGAAGAGTACAAAGTACATTCAATCAGCCTGGGTACTTATCGCAGCGCCTATTTTGGCGAGCCGAAAAGCTATGGAATAGACGTAACACTTAGTTTCTAAGGTCTGAACTTTTTAAATCCGGTGCATTGTTCACTGTTCTGCTAAGTTCATGCGCCGGTATTCATACCGGCGTTTCATCATTGTAAAGACTAAAATAGGTTTGATATGGGAAATGCACAATTAGCATTAGCCGCCAGTCGTTTGTCTGGGCAATACGTCGAGCAAGGTAGCAAAGCGGCGTGGCTTGATTTATTTGCAGAAGATGCCTGCGTTCAAGACCCCGTTGGGAAATCACCGTTAGATCCATCGGGGCTTGGCCATATAGGCAAGGCTGCGATCGCTGATTTTTGGGATATGGTGATAGCCGCGGGTGATATAGAGTTTACTATTGTGTCGTCGCATCCAGCGGGAGATGAGTGCGCCAACGTCGTGAGAATGGTCAATAACTTGCCGGGTGATATTAAAATGGAGCTTGATATGGTGGTGGTTTATACCGCAAATGGAGACGGTAAAATCACCTCCCTCAAGGCATACTGGGATTTTGACGCAGTCCAGCAGCAGCTGAGCTGAGACTCTCTTTACACCGTTAATATCTCGCGACAAGCAAGCTCGTTCTGAAAAATGGGTCTTTGTGCCTATTAATTATATTTTATGTGTTTGATACTTGTGTAAAATCTGCGAAGCCAGCCCTGTTTTATCGGCTGGCTTTTTGCTATTTAGTGGTAATCTGGCGTCAGTAACACCTCTTGTAAGTGGTGAATAACATTGCGGCGTAATGAATTGATTTCGTTAATGTCTATAATCATATTTATAAATGCCTGCGTATGAGTGATTAACTTGGTTTTAGTGACACGGTTTTTAATGCTAGCTCTGGTGCTCATAGTTTCAGCTATGTCATTAACTGCGCGTGCACAAATAGTAAATATCGAGCTTTTGGGGACGTCACTCACCGCACCGGTGAATGACGTATTAGCGGACATTAACTTGCTAAGCGCCGATAGCGGTGGCATGGACTTGCTAGGTGTTGAGCTGCTTGGCTCTGATGCTCTGTTTGGCGTTAACCTTAGCGGTCAAGATATATTGCTGCTGGGCGCTCCTGTGGCGGGCGGTGCTGGCGTTGGCGATTTGTCAGGCCTAACAGGCGCTGTTGATGGCTCACAAGGCGCAGTGCTGGAGTTTTTGCAAGATACGGCAATGGGGGATATTAACCCGACCGTATTAACGCTGTCTTTACCAGGGTCAAATGGGCAGCCAGCGTCGCCGGACGTTGATAATACAAAAGATAGAAAAGGCGCATCGAGACCTGATGTGTTGGCGGTGTTGTCAGGCGACAAGCCGGGTGCTTGTATCGATAGAGATAAAGATAGCGTTTGCGACAGCGAGGACCGCTGCTTAGGCACACCTGCGGGTGCCATTGTCTTGCCCTCTGGCTGCCACTTTGATCCCGCTAAACCGCTTGCTTTGCAGGGAGTGACCTTTGCGGCTGGCACGGCGGTACTCACTGAGTCGTCTGCCGCTACCTTGAGCAAAGTCGCGAGGATTATAAAGTTTATACCGCTTAGAAAAATTGAACTCGCGGGACATACCGATGATGTTGGTAGTCTCGCTGACAACCAATTACTGTCAGAACGACGCGCGCAAGCTGTTAAGAGATATTTGGTGGCAGAAGGTGTTCCCGCAAAATTGTTAGTGGTTAAGGGTTACGGTGAGTCACAGCCTCTGATTTCCATCGACGGACTTGAAGGCAGTGCCCTCAGCAAAGCGCGTACGCACAACCGGCGAGTAGAACTGCGTTCACTTGACGGGCGGACTCAGCGCTGAATCTCGAGCCAAGATAATAGAAAATTGGAGTAAGCATGGCTATCGATTTACCACCCGTAATCCCACCACAGGCGTCAACCGCAGAGCGTATTGAGCAATACGCTGCGGCGCAATCGGATTCAATTATTGACGTGAAGGTTGGCGGCTACGATCTGCGAATTTCTGGAAATCGCTACCTCACCCGTGAACAAATTGACTTGATTATGGGAGTGGCTAAAACGCCTGCACAGGCCGTTAATGCCTTAAATCAAGCCTATTACCAGTTGGGTCATTTACTGGTTACGGTGTATTTTGCACATCGCGATAACGTTATTTACGCCCACGTTATAAATGGTCATTTATCGGCAATAAAGGCGCCAGAAAGTATATCTCCCTATTTTTCGGGATTGATAGGTGATCAGGATTTAACGCGCACTGAATTTGATACCAAGCGGGTCTTAGCCAATCTAAAAAGTGATCGTGCGGGTTTAAACTACGCGGTTACCTACCAGCTTTCAGAGGATCCTACGGCATTTACTATCGTGCTAACAGAAGCAAAGAAAGAAGACCACGATAGTACGGATTTAAGTCTAAGCGCCAATAATTTCGGCAATCGGTTTTTGGGCCGATACTTTGCCAATGCAGGCTTAAAACACGATTTTGAGAGTGGCGTGGAAGCCTCGCTTTCCTATGACCGTGCACTGACGGAATTCGGTGAAGTGAGCGGTGGTCAATACTATAACGGCTATACATTTAAGCTAAATTATCCCAGTAGTTTTGGTCTATATGGTATTGAGGCGCGTTATATAGAATACGAACGTGATACTGAGGCTTTAGTGGCTGGCCCGAGCGCTATCGATAGCCTGTTGTGTACGATTCCGTTGGTTTGCGAGTTGACAGGTGGTTTGGGCTTAAGTATTGGCGGAGGGACAACTGAGCAGGTCGTGCTGCGTTTAGTTGCCGAGGCAACGACGATTGCTCTTACCGGTGAACAGGTGGTGAGCAGTGATGCGCTGCATCGTTTCACGGTCTCTCAGCGGTTGGAAAAAGTAGATAGCGTGATTGATATAGAGGGGTTCGGCGACGTACTTGATGAGCCCCAAACAAGCCTGGAGCTTGGTCTAAAATATAATCAGTTAATTCGTCTGTTTGGCGTGGGCAGTCAAATCACCGCTCAGGGTTTCGTCGAGGCTGGCTTAGAGTCAGATACTGGAACGCTAAGCACAGATACCCGTGAAGGTGTGGTCGCTACTGGCCGTAGAACCGGCGAGTATTTGTTATTTAAACCCCGCTTCGGCCTCAAAATGGCGGTGAGTGATTGGGCCACACTGAAGGCAGACGTCATCGCGCAATTCTCGAATGACGAGCAACTGCCCTTGCAGCAACAGTTTTTCTTGGGTGGCGCGGCGGGGCTAAACGCGTATTTGCCCGGTGTATTGGTGGGCGATTCAGGTAGTTATACTAAGTTGGCCTTTGAAAGTAATGGCCTGCCATTATTTGGCATGACCGTTACGCCGGCAGTCTATGTGGAGCACGGTCAAGCGTGGTTCGAAAATGCCGCTGGCGAGGCCGGCAATACGCGCGCAATTGCCGATGCTGGACTTAGTGTAAAGGCCGAGCTAGGTAAACATTTTGTGACTGAAATAGTCGCTGCCAAGCCGGTTTATGATGACAATTTGGATGAGGATTCACTGTCGCAGCTTGAAGTCGATTTTTACTGGCGTCTATCCCTCACTTTCTAAATCTGATTTTTTAATCAGTCCGTGTTTAGAGCGGCTTTCGTAAGCCGCTTTTTACGTGTCTCTCTGGTATCTGCGGTCATGGGATTTTGACCGGATATTTTTCCCATACTTACTATCCGCATATTAATGGATGCTTACTTATAGCTGCCCAACCACTGGGAGGGAGTAGGTGAATTGCGCTTGAAGGCGCAATTTAAAAACTAACCGTATAGGCGGGGAATGCAGCATAGATGCTCGCGGTAAATTTGATTATCGTTGAATTCCAAAGCCATCATATTTGATTTTTTATGGCGAATACTTCTTTTGTGTTTGATCTTGAGTATCTGCGTTTTGATGGTATATCTCGGCAAGCAGGTCGCCGACGCGTTCAATCGCTTTAATTTGGAAGCCTAGCCCACCCCGTTCCCTCCATTACATTAACTTCGCACTACAAGGCGAAAGTGCCCCAAATTCAGCACTCACATCTTAGTTCCTAAGATTCGACGTGTTCATTTGAGGGTATGTCGCTTTTTTGATGCTAACCGCCAGCTTCCAACATTTCTCAGAAAACATCATTCCGGCTGTCGCAATTATTGCACTGTTAACAATGTGGGGCGCAGGCATAAAAATGCGCTATTATTGCGGCTTGTTTGTATCGACGTTGCTGGGCAGGGTAATTAGTGAATGTGTAAATGCTTGTTTATGCTATAGAACCAGACACTGTCGATGTTGGGCGTCATAGTTGTTTTCACGGGTGATGCCTTTGTAAGATATTGTTGCCGGCATCGCCTAGCGGAATTTAAAGAGGTGAGGGTGTGGCAAGGACAATAAAATCAGCGGAGGACAGTACTTTGGTCAAAACACGGGCAAAACGCATGTCGCCAGAGGCGCGGCGTCAACAAATCTTGATGTGTGCGGTCGACGTGTTTGCTAAGCAGGGTATTGAAAAAGCAACTCATGCCGATATCGCCAAACTTGCCGGCGTTGCTAGTCCTACCGTATTCCACTATTTTCCTACTATTGACGATCTTCAGTTGGAAGTGATTAAAGAAGTGCGCCGTTTTTTACTTGAAGGTTTTGTTATTGTCCGTACCGATGTTGACGCCCCCGTGCATCTGCGTGTTGAAGATATGTTGTCTTCATTTGCCAAGTCTGTCGATACGGATAGGAATTATGTAACAATTTGGCTCGAGTGGAGCGGCTCCACCAAGGGACATATTTGGGAACTATACAAAGAGTTTTACACTGCCACGACAGTTGCATTGCGCAAGTTGCTTCTGGAAGGACGCGCTGATAATTCCATCAAGCCTAGCCTGCAAGCCTCAGACGCAGCGCGTATTATTTTGGGCATGGCGCATACCATCGCTCATATGCGCTTTTGCGGAGCGACGTCAAAAACTGCTCAAAAAACGATTAATTCATTTGTCGCAGAATACATAGCGCCTTGAATTTCCGCTTGAGATAATTTCTTTAATAAATTGATTTTTTAATGGCCGCTTATAAGGACGTATTGATGAAGCAAAGTATTCGCAGCCGGCTCCTGAATTTTGTACTGAGGCTAATCCGGCGTCCTATAAGAAACCACGGACAACTGATGGCACTTCGGCGACGTTTTGCAAAGCTTGACGAACGTCTTGTGGGAAATGCGGAGAGGCTTTGCCGTATCAGTCAGGTAGATTTATCTCACTGCCAGACAGATGTTTTACAAACCATCGATTTTAGCGATGACCCTATCAAGGCAAAACACGTTTTGTTATTTCATGGTGGCGCTTACTGCTTGCGTTCGCCAAATACTTATCGGTCGATGCTGGCAGGTATCTGTAACAACCTTGGTGCCATCGGTGTGCTGCCAGACTATCGTTTGGCTCCTGAGCACCCGCATCCAGCTGCCATAGAAGATTGTTTCGAGAGTTACAAAATGCTGTTAGATAAGGGCGTTGCAGCCGATCATATCGCTTTGCTGGGTGATTCCGCAGGTGGCGGGCTGGTATTATCGATTCTTGCCAAAATAAGGGAAGAAAATTTACCCATGCCGACGTCGGCGAGTCTATTTTCACCCGCTGGGGATTGGACTTTGTCGGGGGCGTCCCTCTTTCAAAATGAGGGTCGAGATCCCATGTTCCGTTTAAGTTCGTTTTTGTTTTTTCGGAGTTTATATCTAGGAGGGCACGATACCACTGATCCTGCTGTGTCGCCGCTACTGGCGTCTTTTAGCGGCTACCCGCCTATGTACTTCACCGCGAGTGAGACCGAGTTGCTGAGGGATGTGGCGATTGTGGGCGCCGAAAAAGCGCGGGAAGCAGGTGTTACAGTAGAAATTGATATTTGGCCTGGGCAATGTCATGACATGCAGCTGATGTCGATTTTGCCTGAAAGCAAAGTTGCACTAAACAAATTGTGCGAGTTTATTGCCCTACATTGGTAGGCGTTTGAATTATTTAAAAGGCCATAGGGCTCCTAAGAGCCCGACGGATCGTTACTATCGAATTTTCGCAAAACAAGTACGTACTTCATTTACAAAAATTTCTGCTTGCTCAAAAGCGGCAAAATGGCCGCCTTTTTCAACATTGTTCCAGTGAATCAAGTTTTGATAAAGTCGCTCAACCCACTGGCGTGCAGGTCTGAATAATTCCTTCGGAAATATTGAAACACCACAAGGCATGGTGATGGGCTCTGCAAGTAGACTGTGGAAGCTTTCCCAGTAGAGTCTGGCAGACGACGCGCCACTGTTTGTCAGCCAGTAAATACTGATGTCGTCGAGCATTTGATCTCTGGAAAGTGCATCCTCAGGGCGACCTTTGTTGTCTGTCCAGCCATGAAATTTCTCATATATCCACGCTGCTTGTGCGACGGGAGAGTCCGCTAGACCATAGCCTAATGATTGCGGCCGAGATTTTTGAATCATTGCGTAGCCGGAGTCATTGTCGAAATAGTGCTTAACATCCGCCAAGGCATTTTTGTCGCGCTCTGTCAGCGAAGCCATATCATCGGCGGTTGGTTGT